>WNGL01023811.1_pt1 | contig 13604 bp, 10 predicted proteins | sample 5400591 | NCBI WGS metagenome assembly WNGL01 (sample SAMN13153377, study PRJNA577476) | soil metagenome | isolation source: 80 cm soil or saprolite under Garry oak tree replicate 1 | place: USA:California | collected 2016-06-15
GTGGTGTCAGTCACGCTGGGTTCGGGCTCGGGCGCGGTGACGGTCGCCGTGCCGACCCAGCTTCCCCGGCCGATCTTGTAGGGTGGTGCGTCGTACTCGCCCAGCTGGTCCATGTACGGGCTCGCGACGATGAAGCGAAAGAACTCGTTGAGCGTGGTGACCGCGTTCTGCTGATCGGGCCCGTTCCACGCCTGCCCCCAGAATGCCGTGAATACTTGTGCGGCGGCAATCAGCGGGCCGCCGCGGTAGGTGAGCTCGGGCGCTGCCGGCGCCCGGATGCCCGGAGCCGGACCCAGGAGTTCCTTTGGAAGCCACAGGGGGACGACGCGCACGTGGTCGTCGAGGGCGGGCGGGACCGCCCGGCGTGAGCCGGCGGAATGTTTGGGGGTCATGGCGTTTAGGTACCCCACGCGTGGCTTTTTGGCGTGGCGTCACTAGGTTGTTAGAGCAGCGTACGGGGCGTAGCGCAGTCCGGTAGCGCGTCTGGTTTGGGACCAGAAGGTCCCGGGTTCAAATCCCGGCGCCCCGATTGTTCGAAGAATCAGCGCTGAACGAGAGCACCTTACAGCCCCGGCAGCGGCAGCCCCGGCAGCCATTGTTCGAAGAATCAGCGCTGAACGAGAGCACCTTACAGCCCCGGCAGCGGCAGCCCCGGCAGCCCCGTTATCACCGTGAGCACCTTCGAGTCGGAGCCTGAGGCGCCGTGGCTGTCTGTCACTGTCACGCGGATCGTGAAACTCCCCAGCAGATACGAGTGCGACGCGCTGATCGTGCCCTGGCTCGACGTACTACCGCTCGTCGACGAGCCGTCGCCCCAGTTGATGGTGTACGACCATGGGCCGTCGTTGTTCGGGTCGCTGAACGACGCGGTCTCGGTGTAGAGAATCCCGAGCAACACCGTCTCGTCCGACCCGGCGCTCACCGTGGGCGGCTGGTTCGGCGTTGCACAGGTCACGGAGTAGCTCACCGTGGCCGTCCCGCCCGAGGGTACCGTTACCGTGCGCGACGTGCCCCCGCTCACGGTGCAGTTCGTGGGCAGGCCGCCGAGCGCTACCGTGTGGCTCGTGGCCGTGACGGCGGTGAACGTGACGCTGCCGCTGATCCCGATCGACTGGCTGGTGGTCCCGTCCACCGTGACGGTGTAGCCGCTCGGCAGGCTGGTGCCCGTCGTGGTGGTGGTGGCGGTGAGCTGACCGGTCGCGGGACTGCTCGTCGTACTCTTCACGATGTCGCCGCCCGTCAGCATGCCGGACTTGCTGTAGGAGATTGAGGGAGCGCTGAAGCTGAAAAAGTCCAGGCCGCTCCCGGCCGGCCCGTTATCACAGACGGCCACGGTGAAGCCCAGCTGTTCGGCCTCTCCGACCACCTGGCCCGTGCCATCGAACTCCGCCCCCTTGGTCGGATCGCTGCAGGCATTGGAGCTGGTGCGGAACGCGGTGATCCCTGTGCCGGGGAATGTCGGACCGACCTGAAGCGAGGCGGGGATGCTGTAATCCGTGTAGGTGAGCGTCCCGGAGAGATCGGACTTCACGTCGAAGGTGAACGTCTGCAGGTTCGAGCCGGCCGTAGGGGAGCCTGGACCGATCTGCCCCGTCCCGGAAACCTCCACGCCGGAGGTCGCCGTGCAGCTCACCGAGAAGGCTGCCGTCGCGGTCCCGCCGGTGGGCACGGTAACCGTCTGGGAGGTGCCCTCGCGCACCGCGCAATCCGTGGGCACGCCGTTGAGCGCCACTGTGTGGCTGGTGGCCGTGAGGCCGGTAAACGTGACCCTGCTGTTGATCCCGATCGGCTGACTCGTGGCCCCGTCCACCGTCGCCGTGTAGCCGCTGGCAGGGAGGCTCGTGCCCGAGGTGCTGGTCGAGACAACGAGGGAGCCGGTGGAGGAAGAACCAGTCGACTTGGTGATGTCCCCGCTCGTCAGCGTGGCCGACTTGCTGTAGTTAATTGAGGGAGCGCTGAAGCTGAAGAAGTCCAGGCCGCTCCCGGTCGGCCCGTTATCGCACACGGCCACGGTGAAGTTCAGCATTTCCGTCTCTCCGAACACCTGGCCTGTGCCGTCGAACTCCGCGCCCTTGGTCGGGTCGCTGCAGGCGGTGGAGCTGGTGCGGAACGCTGTGATCCCTGTGCCGGGGATTGTCGGACCGACTAGCAGCGTGTCAGGGAAGGTGTAATCCGTGTAGGTGAGCGTTCCGGTGAGATCGGATTTCACGTCGAAATCGAAGGTCTGCACGTTGTTCCCAGCCGACGGCGACCCCGTCCCGAGCTGTCCTAGCCCGGTCACTTCCACGACTGCTGGGGCCGTGTCAAACTCGGGGGCGAAGGGACTGAGCGAGTCACTGCAGCCCACAGCGAACAGAGCGGCGGCCAGAAGCCCTACAACGCCAGCCCACGTCATCCGCTCGTTCATGATGCCACCCTCTATTGTGGAGTGTGTGCCACGCGGCGAGAAAAGGGAACAACGCGTTTTTTTTATCGGCAAAGGTTGAGCCAGAGTGTCACGGCCCTGGAGCACCGCGCGCCTGGATCCGAGTTCCGCCCAGCCGTGGCACCCGGGCAGCATGTCTGGCGGCGAAGCGTCGGCAGGCGGCCTACGCTGCGCCGAATCGACGGAGCGCGTCCGCAGCACGGCGCACGCGGGCGATCTTCGTTGTGCCGATCCATCCGGCGGAACGGTGAGTCTCGATGCCGCTGAGCCTACCGCACTCTGAGCAGGTCTGCATGCAGCTGCGACGCAAACTTGAGCGCGACGCCATCGGTGGGGGTACTGCTCACCGAGCCTGGCATGGGGTTATCGGCGCGAGTGAACCCTTAAAGCCAGAGCCGATATCGCGAGGTTCTGCAACCACACGTCACTTCTTGCAACGCATCGACCGGACAGCATATTTGGCTCTTGCTTCACGCCATACCTCAGCCGTCGCCTCCCACAGGAGGGTGACTATGGTTCCGCTTCACCGCTTTCCCGCGATTGCGCTTCCCGTCTGTTGCCTCGTCGTCGCTGGTGGCAAGTCTTCGCCGCACGAAGCGGGCTGTCCCGTGCAGGGGGTGTGGGACCTTGTGTCGGTGACGAACAACGGCAAGGATCGGCCGCTCAATGGGGCCAGGCATATGAAGATTGTCACTCAGCGCCATTGGATGTGGATCGCTCAGGACGCGAGGCAGGACACCCTACCGCTCAAGACGCCAGCGGACACGCTGCGCAAATACTTTCTCAATGGTGGAGCTGGGACGTACACCGCGACAGGCAAGTCGTACGTGGAGCACATCGAATACTTCAATGGCCCCGAGTGGCTCGGCAAGCCGTGGAACGCGACGTGCCGAGTCGAAGGAAATCTTTGGTATCACAGTTGGCCGTTTCCCCAGGATTCAGCGGGGGTTCCGCGTGATTCGATTGGTCACTACGTGGAGGTATGGCGTAAGGTCGAGTAGCAGGCTGCTAGTACATTGCGTTTGTGAGCGCAAAAGTGTGGCGTCGCCGCTGGGGCGATGCATTAGACGGGCGCCTGGCCGATTAAGACAGGCGCCCGTTGATGTGACAGGCCGGGAGCTCAACAGTCTCGACCCTGACCGACTTGCACCATGGTTGCGCTGCGCTCGCGGTTGCCCGCTTGATGCTTGGTTGAGGGCCTCGGCCTAGCGTAGGGCGTCTTCCAAGCGCAAGTTCGGTAGCGGATGAGAGCCATTAAGGGAGAGGTTGTCTTGGGAGGCGCGATGAAGAGAGCGGCGGCACTCGGGACTGTGTGGTTGGCGGCGGCGCTGGCGGCATGCGGTGCATCCCGCATCGTCCTCACCGTCGATGTGCTCAGCTTCCTGCGGTCGGACAGCCTCGACGCGTTCTCGTTCGGCGTCCGCGGCGGCGTGCCCCAGACGGACCTCACGGTGTCACGGCCGTTCTCACTCCCAGCGCGCTTCGGGCCGGGCAATGTCGATTCCCTTGCGGTGACTGCCGGCGCGATCCTCGAGAGCACGCACGGCGGCGGGACCGTCGCGCTCGACGTCTTCTTTGCCAAGGACGAGGCCGGTCTCTTCACCGGCCAGCCCTACGTCAGCGCCCACGCCACCGTGTCGGGCGTGCAGACCGATACCCTGCTGCCACCGACGACGCGGTCGGTGAACGACACCGTCTTCAATACACCCAACGTGTGGGTGGGTGTTCGCGCCCGCCTCGCGACCGATCCCGGCCCGGACTTCGCCGGCCGGTTAGCGCTGACAGTGCTGCAACTGCGCGTCGTAATGCACGACCAAGGCTTCTAAACTCTGGCAGGGCCGTCACAAGGACTTCAGGAACGTGATGATGGCTTCCTGATCGCTCTGGGTAAGCTTACCAAAACGGTTGGACACGCCGCTTGCTTCACCCTGATGCCGCACGATCGCGTCGCGTAACGTCAGCGACGCCCCGTCATGCATGAGCCGCGGGCGCAGGCGCACCCCCCACAACGGGGCCGTGCGCACCTTGTTCCGGGTGCGGCCGACACTGTCGATCGAAAACTCCCTCCACGCGACCTTATAGACGGCCGGCCCATAGTGTTCCGGCATCGCCATGACGATCCCGTCGCCGGTGCCGACATTGTGCAGCAGGAAATCGCCGAAGGGGTGAAATGCCTTCTCGCCGAGCGCCGGCGGGATGGTGTCCGTGCCGCCGTTGAGGATGGTCCCGGGCGCAGCCGTGATCAGGGTGCGGACGTGACAGGTGGCGCAGCCGATCGCGTCGAACAATTCCGACCCGCGTCGTGCCGCCGGGGTCGCGGCCAGCACCGTGTCGCGGGCGGGCGCCTTGGTGGCCCGCAGGAAGCGGGCGAACCGGTCGATGTCCGCAAGCCCGGAGGAGTCGGTCGTATTGTTCGGCTCCGATACCGAATTGCACAGCGTGGTCACTTCGTCGGGGAACAGCCGGCTGGTGATGCCCATCTCATTGAGGTACGCATCGGCTGAGAACGACAGCAGACTGGCGTGTTGATCCTTCCAGCCGAACCGCCCGATGCGGGTTTCCCCCGGAGCTTCCAGGATCGGTACATAGAGCGCCTGGCCGCGGATCGTGCCGCGCGTCGTCCGACGTTGCACGCGCGCGATCTCGATCAGCGTCTCGTCGGCGACGGCTTCCACCAACCCGTCGCCCAGCAGGTTGAGGGACGCGCGCGTCGTGCGAATCGTCTCCGTGTCCGGCACCCGCTCTTGAATCTCGGAGTCCGGGAGCGCGGCGTTGGGGCAAATGGCCCGATCGTTGACGAGCGTGCGACCGGAGATGACAACCGTCCCGCGCGCGATCGGGATGTCGGCGTTGCGGAACCGCCCATCCGGTCCCAGATGACCCACCCGCAATTCCGTGATCTGACTCGCCCCGCCCGAGGTGGGGTTTTGATGGCACTCGCGGCAGGCCTGCGCGTTGTAGAGTGGTCCCAAGCCATCCGCGATTTCTTCCACCTCGTCGAATGCTTCCTGATCGGCTTGGTGGATGGAATCATTGCCCGCGCCGTTGCTCCGGTTGTCGAATCCGGTGGGTGCCTCCGCCGCGGTGCTCGGAACCGGGACCTGAATCGGTGGTGCGGGCGCACCCACACCGCACGCCGCCAGCGTGAACGTCATAGCGGTGAGCCACATCGCGGGGCGCGAAGACCTGACGCCAACCATGCGAACCTCCTTCCGGGCCCGAAAATATTGCTCCCCCGGCTCCATTTTCCCATATCGGTCTCACGGCAGTGTTCCGGGGGGTTACGCTGCTAACGGCTTCGTTATTGTGCAGCCGGGGCCGCGGCACTATCAGTTAGGAGAAAGCCCCAACCCGGAATCCACGATGGCCCGTCTGTTCTGGCTGACGCTCATCGCTGCCTTCGTTGCCGCCCTGCTGGCAGGCGCCTCGTGGGCCGCGGCCCTCTTCGCCGTGGGCACGCTGCTCGGCTCGCCCCCGCCGGAGATGGGCACGCAATCGACTGTATTGCTGTGGCAGGGCGCGCCCGAGCTGCCGGGACACCCGCGCGTGTGGCGCTTCGCGTTCGGACCGACCCGCATCCCCGGAGCTCCCACCGTGCGCATCTACGTCACGCCGCTCGGGCGAGTGGTGGAGATGCAGCCGGCCGATCTCGAAGCGCGAGTGCAGGCGCTGCATCCGTACTGACAGACCCCGAGCGTGAACTCGGCGGTCCCGACCTGCGACCTAGGTCCTTTACCAATTGACAGCCTCCGCTGGCGCGTTCAGGTTGCAGACATGGAGCCAGTCCGAGATACCCTGCCGGGGGCGTGGGCCCGTTTGAAGCAGGACGTGAGCTGCGGCCTCCGACGAGGCGCCTGGTATCGCGTGGTGGGACTCACGCCGGAGGACGCGGTCCTCCAGGTGCCCCGGCGCGAACGGGTCCGGGTCCCGCGACGCTTTCTGCAAACGCTCTTCTCCCGACCACGCCACTGGACCGTCGTGCCGCGCCCTGCCTACGCCGACAACCTGCCGGATCACTGGCGCTCCCGCTACGCCGTCTGCCCCGTGTGTCGCACCCGCGCGCCCATCACCGGGTACATCCAGGACATGCAATGCGCGAGCTGCAACGGCCAGTTCGGGATCGCGTGGGATGAGCGGTATTTGACGCCAGAGTGACGCGCTGGCGGGCGGGAACTTCAGCGCGGCATTGGTGGTTTACACACCGTCACGGCCACGTGGCGAGACGCCTATGACGATCAAGAAGCAAGATGTCACGAAACGCCGGTCGCCCAGTGCGTGCCGGCATCCACAGCAATACGAAACCGATTGGCTGGGCAGGACATACATGGGCTGCCCGATGTGTAATCGGTGGAAACGCATGAAGGTCAAACCAGCGCCCGCCGACGGTAAACGCCTGGCGGCGTGAATCATAAAGGGGCCAGGAGATGCTTTCCTGGCCCCGGTTGTTCCGTTCTCCCCTGTGCGTCTGTGCGTCTAGCTGGTGCCTTTCCTATTCTCCATACGGAATCCAGATGTTCTTGACCTGGGTCGCCTCTCTCAGGAATTCCCGCCCTTCCCCCTGCCTGGCGTCCATCCAATCTCTGGCATGCCACTCCGCCCACGTCCGCTTCATGTTCCCCGCGGACGCCCGCTCGACCTCCGCGCCGGCCGCCTGATCTCCGAAGTACCACATCGCATCCACGTCGTCGTGCTCCGCCAGCACCTTCGCGAGCGCATCCTTTGCCCCCGTCACGATGTTGATCACGCCGGCGGGAACGTCCGACGCATCGAGCACCGTGTACAGCTCGGTGCGGGATCGCAACCACGGTGTTGCCGACCGCGATGGCCGGGGCGACGAGCGACACGAACCCCAAAAGCGGGCCTTCTTCCGGGCAGGCAATGCCGATCACGCCGACCGGTTCGTTCATGGCAAGTGTGACTCCCCGGATCGGAGTCTGGTGCACGGCCCCGTCGTACTTGTCGGCCCACGCGGCGTAGGAAAAGAGACGGGCGATGCTCGCGTCTACCTCGCGGCGCCCTTCGCCGGCGTCGTGACCAGTGAGGCCGGCGATCCGCCCCGCAAACTCGTCCGCCCGCTGCGCCAGGTTCTCGGCCAGATAGTAAAGGACCTGCCCGCGATTGTGACCGCTCGTCTTTGCCCATCCGTCCGCGGCGTGCGCTGCTTCCACCGCGTTCCGGATGTCCTTGCGGTTTCCCTCCGCGACCTCGGCCAGGAGCGCACCGGACGGGGACAGGATCTTCCGGCTGTAGCCCTGGTCGGGCCGCACCTGCGCCCCGCCGATGAAGAGCTTGTAGGTCCGGTCGATCGGAGGGAGCGGCTGAGAACGCGGAACGCGGAGCGCGGAACGCGGAACAGGGCGTGATCGTTTGTTCCGCGTTCCGACTTCCGACTTCCGCGTTTCGGGTTTCAGGTACTCCCACATCCCCTCTTTCCCGCCTTCCCGCCCGAACCCCGATTCCCGGTACCCGCCAAACCCCGAGGCCGCGTCGAACAGATTGGTGCAGTTGATCCACACGACGCCGGCTTTGATCTTGGGCGCCACATCGAGTGCCAGGTTGATGTTCTCGGTCCACACGCTCGCCGCAAGTCCGTACGGCGTGTTGTTTGCCAGCTCCACGGCCTCGCCGGGAGTGCGGAACGTCATCGAGACGAGCACCGGCCCGAAGATCTCGACCTGGGCGATGGTCGCGGCGGGCGACACGTTCGTGAACAGCGTGGGCGGGTAGAAGTAGCCGTCCGTCGGGCACGCCCACGACGGCTGCCACATGGTGGCGCCCTCTTCTACGCCTGTGTTCACCAGCGAGCGGATGCGCTCGAGCTGCACGGGGGCGACGATCGCGCCCATATCGATCGCCTTATCGAGCGGCGGGCCGACCCGCAGCTTCTCCATGCGCGCTCTGAGCTTCGTGACCAGGCGCTCCGCGATCCCCTCGTGCACCAGCAGCCGCGATCCCGCGCAGCACACCTGCCCCTGGTTGAACCAGATCGCGTCTACCACACCCTCGACCACGCTGTCGAGATCGGCGTCGTCGAACACGATGAACGGGCTCTTCCCGCCGAGCTCGAGCGAGAGTTTCTTCCCCGATCCTGCGGTCGCCTTGCGGATGATGCGGCCCACCTCGGTCGAGCCCGTGAACGCGATCTTGTCGATGTCGGCGTGGTTCACGATCAGCTCGCCCGTCCGTCCGTCGCCCGTCACCACGTTGAGCACGCCGGCCGGAAGCCCCGCCTGGTTTGCGATCTCGGCGAGGCACAGCGCCGTGAGCGGCGTGAACTCGGCCGGCTTCAGGACGACGGTGTTTCCGGCGGCGAGCGCGGGCGCGATTTTCCACGCCACCATGAGCAGGGGAAAGTTCCAGGGGACGATCTGCCCCACCACGCCCACGGGCCCGTACCCCGCGAACTCGGACTCCGCGAGCTGCGCCCAGCCGGCGTGGTGCGTCAGGTGGCGTGCGACGAGTGGGATGTCCAAGTCCCGGGTCTCGCGAATCGACTTGCCGTTGTCGAGGCTCTCGAGCACCGCCAGCAGTCGGGAATGCCTTTGAACGGCTCGTGCCAGGGCGTACAAGTGGCGCGCCCGGACGTGGCCGGGCAACGTGGACCAGGTGCGAAACGCCTTGCGCGCCGCGGCGACGGCGGCATCGACGTCCGCCTGGCCCGCTTGGGTGACGCGCGCCAGCCGGGCTGTGGTGGCGGGGTTGATGACGTCGAACCCCGCGTCGCTCTTCCCGTCGGCCCAGCGCCCGCCGATGAACAGTCCGAATGCACCATCGTGCCGGGCGATCCACTCGAGCGCCGGCTTATCGCTCTCGGGCGCAGGCCCGTACGCCATCGTCTCGAAAACTTCGGAGACGGTCGTCATGTCATACCATGGGATGGTGGTGGGCCGCCGAGTAGCGCCCAGTCACGAAGTGCTCGAGCTGCCGCTCGATGTCGGTGAGCAGTGCCGACGCCCCGAGCCGGAACAGATTGGCTCGCAGCCAGCGCTCGCCCAGCTCTTCCTTCATCAGAATGAGCCAGTCCAGCGCCTGCCTCGCCTTGCGGATCCCGCCCGCCGGTTTGAATCCGACGGCGTAGCCGGTGCGCTCGTGGTAGTCGCGGATCTGCCGCGTCATGACCACTCCGACAGGGAGCGTCGCATTCACCGATTCCTTGCCGGTGGACGTCTTGATGAAGTCAGCGCCCGCCATCATGGCGACCTGACTGGCGCGCGCCACGTTCACGAGCGTCGCGAGGTCGCCGGTCCCCAGGATCACCTTCATGTGGGCGTCGCCACAAGCCTGCCGGAAGGCGCGCACCTCGTTGTACAGGGCCTCCCACGCTCCGGCCAGCGCGTGCGCGCGCGTGATCACCACGTCGATCTCCTGCGCCCCCGCGGCGACCGATGCCTTGATCTCTTCGATGCGCTGGGGCAGGGGGTTCAACCCCGCCGGGAATCCCGTCGAGACCGCCGCCACCGGGATCGCGGAGCCTTGTAGAGCCTCCACGGCGAGCGGGACGAAGGCGTGGTAGACGCACACCGCGCCCACGGTAATCCCGAGGTCGGCGACGCCGAGCGCGTCGAGCAGATCGGGCCGCACGGGACTCTTCGCTTTGGCGCACAGCCGCAGCACGTTGGTTGGGGTGTCGTCCCCCTGGAGCGTGGTGAGGTCCATGCAGGTGATCGCCCGCAAGAGCCAGGCGGCCTGCCACTCCTTCTTGACGGTGCGTCGCGTGGGGATGGTGGCGGCGCGGCGCTCCACGGCGCTGCGGTTGATGCGCAGGGCGCGGACGAGATCCAGGTCGAGAGGGATCCCCGGGTTGCGCTCGGGCTCGGTGAACACCCGCAGCGCTCGCTCGGGCGAGACTGCCGGCGCGACGTATCTAAGCTTGGTCTCCATGGCCGCCTCTAATCTACGACGGCTTTTTCTCCTGCGTCGTGTCCCGCTCCGCCTTGCGATCCTTCCGGGGCCGTTCTTCAGGTGCCGGTCGGCGCTCCGGCTGCTGCGCCTTGGGCTCCGCGCGCGCTGGCGGCGTGGGCGCTACCCGTTCAGGCGTCGGTCGCTCCGCCCGGGGTGCCTTGTTTTCTTTGGGCGCGGCTGCGGGCGCGGGCGCCGGCGTCGGCATGGGCCGCTCGGCGCGCGCCGCTGGTCGTGTCGGCCGCTCCGTGGGCTGGGGCTGGTCCGCGGGTCGCCGCCGCTCCGTCGGCTGGGGGTGCTCCATCGGCTGCGGTCGCTCCTCGCGTGCCGGGCGGACGGGACGCTCGACCGGGGCGGGCGCCGGCCGGGCCGCGTCACGTGCTGGTCGGGCCTGACGCGCCGGCTGCGGCTCGGCGACGCTTGGTGGGACCGACCGCGGTGGGGGCAGACCCTCCCGGGCGGGCCGCAGCGCGGGGGTGGGGGTGGGGGTGGGGGTGGGCCCCTCCGACCTGACCGGGCGAGCCGGGGCCGCGGGTCGCACCAGGAGCCGCTGGCTGGTGCCCGGCGTGCGAGCCCGCAGCGTGGTGATGGTCGCATCATCGAGCGGACGGCCGGGTCGGGCGCGCAGCGCCTGCTCGCGTGCCGAGAACGGGACCGGCGGCGGCGGAGGCTGTCGCTGCACGACCACCTGTCGCGTCATGACGTACGTTGGGGGCCGGCGCATCTCGACGATCGCTGGCTGCCCCAGCACGCTGCGTCGATCCGGTGCGACGCGGGCCGTGGCGCCGACCACGCGAGCCTGGTCGAGCCGGTCGCGCGGCACTACGATCACGCCCCGGTTCACCGTACGCGACTCCACGAACGTCTCGTGCGACACGACGGTCACCGCATCCGGCTGGTGGCGATTCCGGTAGTTGATGTTCGTGACGTTGACGTTCGTCACGTTGATGTTGGTGACGTTCACGTTCGTCACGTTCACGTTGCGGATGTACGTATTGCTCACGCGGTAGGCGGGCACGTACGGCTCTTCCGGTGCGAGCGGGAACCACGCCACGCCGCTGCCGCCGGCGATCGCCAGGCTCCAGTTCCTGCCGCCGACGAACACCACGAGAGCTGGTGCGTACACCGGTCGCGCCACTACGCGGCCCGGTACCCAGGCCCAGCCGTCGCCCACGTAGACCCAGCGGCCGTAGTGGAACGGCGCGAAGCCCCAGGATGCATCGTCGATCCAGGTCCAGCCCCACGGCTCTACCCAGGCCCAGTGGCCGTACCGATACGGCGCCCAGCCGGTGGCCACGCCGCGGGGGACCCACACCGCGCCGTAGTCCGGCGTCTCGCGCCAGTCGCCGTTGTCGTCCAGGTCCTCATAGCCGATCACGCCGTGCGACACGTAGCGGGCCGAGCGTGAATCTTCCCAGCGGCGGTCTCGTGAGGCGCACCAGTCTTCCCAGTCGTCCGACCGCATCGCGTCGTGTACGTCGTAGGTGGGCGCGTCGCCCCCCACGACGACGGCCGTCTGCTCGCGGCGCACCGGGAAAGCCGACCCTGCGGCGGTCACTTCGCCCTCGCCGCTCCGCACCGTGACCGAGGTCGTGTCGCCGGTCGTATCGACGTCCAGACGGTAGACGCCCGAGCGGAGCAACGAGACGGCCCCATTCGGCGTGTCGATTTCGAGGCTTTCGTCTTCCCCCAGGTCGCGCACGCGCACGTTGAGCGAGCCTTGAGACAGCCGCACCTGCACGGTGCGGTCATCGAGAGCGAGGAATCCGAACCCGGTCTGCGGAGCCAGGCGGAAGGCGGTGGAGCCGACCGTGATCTCGGCGCGCGCATCGTTGTCGGTCCAGAGGTGGTCCCCGTCGTGCAGCGGATAGTTGACCGTTGCCGCGACCCAGTCGTCGACGTCGCCGGGTCGGAAGGAGACCGATCCGGTGACAAAGCTCAGGCGGCCGACCCGGCCGGGCGGATCCCGGTCGGGCCGGTCGGCGTTGGGCCGGTCGGGCCCCTGAAGGGCGGGGAGGACCGCGATCATCAGGAGCAGACTCAGGAAACGGGGGGTGCGCATGGCGATCTCCGCGTGCGGGCCGAGTCGGCGGCTGCGTGATGCCCCAACGATACGATGTTGCGCCGCGCCGACCAAGTCTCACCCTGTGCGGTGGGGAGTCAGCTATTTCCAGTGCCTGCCGGGCAAAGGGGACGCGTACAACAAGGCCCTCAGCGAGGTCTCGTTTCCGGTCTTCGACGAGATGGTGAAGCGTAAGACGATCGTTTCATACACGGCGCTCAACCAAGTTTCCGGCGCCGGGGAATACTCATCCGTCTTTATCGTCTCCTCGGACGCGGGATCCCGAACGTCGAGGGGTTGGAGCTGACGGAGGCGCGAGCCGGCAACTACAACTTGATCGTCTTCCCATCAAGGTGGCCGGCCAAGAGGCGGAGCTAAGGCCCGTCCGGCAGGGCCTGGTTGTAGAACGCCATGGACCGCTCGAGATCGAGGTGCGCCTGGTGATGGGACACCATCCCGAAGACAGACACGAGCACGCCGCCGAGAGCGATGCCCGTCCCGGTCGTCACGTTGGCGGTGGGATGAAAGTTCTCGTTCGGGTGGACGAAAACCACGATGGCCCCGGCGATGAACGCGGCGGCTCCGACCAGGTGGAAGGCCGAGCCGCGATTGTAGGCGGCGCGAAACGCTTGGTAGTGGTGCCGCGTGCTGTCCGATCCGTTCGCGAGGAGGTCGATGCGCGGAGCGAACGCACCAAATTCGGCGACCGGCGTGGCGGCCGCGCCCTGAACGACGCGGCCGGGATCGTGTTGTATGCTCAAGAAGCAGCGAATGTAGGGGCAGGCTCGCTCTTGGGCGGCGGCAGGTGGACTCATCGAGATGGCAGTCGCGATGGCGACGAATCCGAGGGTGAGCTGCTTGATCGGGAGCATATGCAGGACCCTCCTCCTCTGTGAGGCCAGGTGGTGCGATCGAGACTCGTGGCGCTACGAACCGATACGCGGCAGCGTGCACTCTCGTTGTCGCTACGACGTCCGCCCCGCGCGTGCGTTATACGTACCCCTTCTCGCGTCGTGAGGGCGCCGGTCCGCGCCGGAGAGCGCCGGGCGATCGGTCAGTAAGACAGGAAGAGAAGCGGATGCGTGCCTTCAATCGTAGTTTCATGCATGGCGTCGACGCATCAACGCGAGCGTGTGGGCCCTGACCGTTTCCCCACACAGCAAACCGCTCCCACCGAACTCTCGCGACCTAAAGACGGGGAGCGAGCCGCGGCGAGGG
>WNGL01006841.1_pt1 | contig 13603 bp, 12 predicted proteins | sample 5400591 | NCBI WGS metagenome assembly WNGL01 (sample SAMN13153377, study PRJNA577476) | soil metagenome | isolation source: 80 cm soil or saprolite under Garry oak tree replicate 1 | place: USA:California | collected 2016-06-15
AGGCCAAGGGCGAGGACGGCAAGTCGCTCATGCGCGGGGTCACCGCCTGGGCGCACCGGTGCCGCATCCCCGAGTTCACCAGGCTCGCGAAGACCCTGTCCCGGTACAGGAAACCCATCGAGGCCACTCTCGACGGCGGGCCGTCCAACGGGCGGGCCGAGGCGCTGAATTCCCAGGTCAACGCCCTGATCACCCGGGCACGGGGCTTCCGCAGCGCGGCCGCGCTCATCCACATGATCGACTTCGTGCACGGTGGCCTATGTCCCGATTCACCCTACGCGTGAGCAAGCCCACCGATACCTGAGGTCGGCGGAGAGCCTCGCGCCGACCGCCAGAGTTTCGGAGCGGAGAAATCCAAAATGCGATGAATGAATAATCCCCCAAGGAAGGACAGCGTCCACAGCAGTATCAGGCCGAAGGCATAGAACGCGGTGCCGATGCGAGTGGCCGTGGCGATCAGCCCCAAGGCAACAAGCCCGGCGGATACCGAGCCGATGAAGATCGATGCCCGGCTGGTCGATTCGGTGATCGCCGCGGCCCGTGCTCCCTGCAGGGTGAAATGCTCGGTGGTCACGAACGCGACTGCGCTCGGCCGCGGAGCCGCGCCGTCTGCCCCGGGTCTCGCGTTCTCGCCGCTACTCGTAGTCCCACCAGCTTTCAGGCGATGGCCAGGGAGCAATTATCGCAGCAGTCACGAGCCGGCGCCTCCAATGAGCCGGGCCCCGTGATCTGTGCTGCATAGCGGGTCCACGCTGAGATGCACGGCGTACAGGCCCGCACGACCTGCCCTAGCTACCGGGCCCGGTGCGGCGGGCGTCGAAGCCCCCGCCATGGCCGGAGAGCAGGTGTGCGTCGTTGGCGGGGCAAACTCAGCCGGTCAGGCCGCCCTGCACCAGGCCCCATTCGCCACCCGGGTCACGCTGCTCGTACGGGGCGAGTCGCTGGCCGCCAGCATGTCCGACTACCTCATCACCCAGCTGAAAGCGACCCCGAAATCGAAGTCCGGCTCCGCAGCCGAACTGCGGACGGCCACGGCCAATCCCGCCTGGAAGCCCTGACGCTCGAGGACGTCCGGACCGGCCAGCGTGAACAGGTCCCCGCCGCGGCCGTCTTCGTCATGATCGGCGCCGAGCCGCGCACACGATGACTCCGCGACCTCGTCAAGCTGAACGATGGTGGATTCGTCCTGACCGGCCGCGACGTTCCCCGGGCGCGCATGGCCGCTGCCCCGTCCACCCCGGCCGTTCGGGACGAGCCTGCCCGGCGATCAAGACGCTGGCCGCCCAGATCCGGGTAATCTGCGCGCCGCGAGCCGGGCCGGACGAAGCGATCGCCTGCAACTGGGGCCGCTAGGTGCGCAGGCGATCAGGGTGTGCCGCAAGTAGCCGATGTGCGGGCGTCCAGGTCAGATCCCGGTTTCGAAACCTACGCGGCTCTGCCGCTGGCCTGCCGCTTGGCTAGTGATGAAATCCGGCTCCCGCAATGATCTCGATGGCGAGAACCACGGCGACGAGCCAGTCGACGGCGGCGCAGAACGGCGGCCACCACCGTGTCCCGGCGACATAGTGGCTGCGCTCCTGCCAGAAGTCCTTGAGACCATGGCCTGCGTAACCCAGGACCAGGAGCCAGGCCGATCCGGTGACGCCCGCCGCGGCCAGCAAGACAAAGGCGCCAGCGATGGTGCACTCGACGGCGATCACCTTGGGTCTTCCGTCTGCCACCGCGAACCCGATGTAGACCGCTGCGATCAGGGCTAGCAGGAGAGCCTGGACGGTTGCCTGATCGAGCCACCGCAGGGCGAGCGGCGATGCAGCCTGCAGGGCGCCGAATACCAATCCCCACAGAACCGGTACACGTATCGACTGCTCCCGCTGCAGGGTAGGCGTGGGTGCGGGTATGGGCGTCATCGCCGGTTCCGGTGGACGGCGGCCGCCGGGAGGAACCCGGCGCCGATGGCGGCTGCGATGGTAAGGGCGGCCAGGGTGGTGGGCCGCCGCGGCCACGCCGGGCCGGCTAGCCGGAGGTGGCCGGTGGGGTATTCGATGGATTTGGCGGTGACGCGGGCGGTGGCCCGGTCGGCGTGGGCGGCGAGGTCGCGCAGCATCGCGTCGAAGCTGAACTCGCCGTCCGCCTGCGGGAGTTCGATGTCGAGGCCACGCCCGGCCGCCCAGCCGGCAAGCCGCGGGTCGACCTGGTCGGCGCGGGGGACGCCGGGCACGATCAGCCGGTCGACGCGGGGTGCGGCGGCGTCGGCGGGTGCTGTGACCAGGCGCAGCCCGTGGCGGGTCATGACGGTGCGCCCTGCGGCGATCGGCACCGTGCGGGCGGCGAACGAGCTGGCGTAGACCTCGAACGGGGCGGCGACGTCTATCTCGCCCGCGCCTTCGACGAGCCCGACGCCGAGCGCCGGCCGGCGCCATGGGGCGAGGGCGGCGAGGAGGTTGGTGAGGTCACGCGGCGCCAGCCGCTGCGCGGGGATGCCGGTGGGGCCGTCCAGCGACCAGCCCGGGTAGGCCAGTTCGCGGCCCACCCGCTGCGCCTCGGCGGCGCCTACGAGCTGCTGGACCAGCCGCAGGGCGCCGAACACGCCCGAGGTCACCCCGGCGGTGGTGGTGATCGTGCCGTCCTGGATGTAGCGCTGGCCGCGCACCCAATCCACCTGCGGGCGGCTGCGTTCCAGGCCCCTGATCCTCGACCAGTGGGAGGTGGCCCGGTGGCCGTCGAGCAGGCCCGCGGCGGCCAGCAGCCGCGACCCGGCGCAGACGCCGAGCAGCTGCGCGCCCCGGCCGGCCCGGCGGACGAGCCACTCGCGCAGCGGCTGTTCTTTCCTGCCGGCCGGGGAGACCACGGCCGGGATCACGATCACGGCGGGTTCGGGCGCCGTGCCCGCGTCCACGTCGCCGAGCGAATAGTCGGGCACCACGGCCAGCGCACCCGAGAGCATCGCGGTCGGGCGGGCGGACACCGTGTACACGAAGAATTCGGGAGAGCGGGCGAAGACCTCATACGGCCCGAGCGCATCGGTGATGACCGAGCCGCTGGCGCCGAGCACCACCGCGACGGCCAGACGGCCCCGCGGCACCGGCTTCGGCGGCGGCCAGCCCTCCGGTGGGGCGGCGCGTGGCGGCCGCGGGTAGGCGGCCCGCACCGATACCAGCGCCCCGGCGGCACTGACTCCGGCCACCGAGGCACCGGCCAGCGCTGCCCCGCGCAGGCTGCGGGCGAGGCGGCCCGGCAGGGCGGGACCCCGGCCGGGCAGCTCAGTTGCGGTCACGTCAGCGCGTTCCGCGGGTGCCCGCGGCCATCGTCATGCCCTGCTCCGGCACGGGACAGGCCCGCATCAGCTGGCTGCCTGCACGCCCGGCGATGCCGCGGAGGCGCGGGCAGCCGGGCCTGGGTCCGCCCCTTCATCTGTGCGGGCCGCGATCCGCTCGGCGAGGAAGGCCGCGTCGTTCCGCACCCAGCCGAGCAGCGCCGAGGTTCTGGTGTGCTGCCACGTGTGGCCGAGCATGTAGAGGCCGGGTGAGGGCGTGACGCCACGTGTGTGCAGGATGCGTCCCTGCTTGCCGGTGACGCCGGGGATGTCGATCCACGTGTGGTCGGTCGTGAATCCGGTTGCCCACACCACGGCGTCATATTTCGCGGCGTCGCCATCGGCGAAGGTCACCGTCCGTCCGGCCGCCCTCGTGGCGCGGGGCCGCAGGCGGATGCCGTGGCGGCGGGCGAGCCGTCGCGGCCCGGGCCCGATCACCTGGTCGCGCCCGGCCAGGCGCCTTCCTAGCCGCGAGCCGACCGTCACCCGGTCCAGCCCCAGCGTGCTCGCCCACCACCACACGTCGCGGCCCAGCGGCCGCTGCGGGATGGCGGGGAGCCGCTGGCCGGCCGAGAGTTCCACGGCGTGGGTCGCCGAGAGCTCCCGGGCGATCTGGCAGCCGGAGTTCGCGGCGCCGACGACCAGGACCGTTCCGGGCGGCATGGTTGCCGGGTTGCGGTACTCGACGCTGTGGAGCTGGCGTACGCCGGGGTCAAGCTCCTTGGCGATGGGCGGGATGAACGGCACCTGGAAGGGTCCGGTGGCGACCACCACCTGCCGGGCCTCCAGCGCCTCGCCGCCCGCCGTGGCCACGTAGACGCCGTTGCTTCGGGTGAGTGAGGTCACCATGGTGTCGGGTCGCACCGGCAGCTCGAACTTGGCCGCGTAGGCCTGCAGGTAGTCGGCGACGTCATCCTTACCCGGGTAGATGTCGGGCGAAGCGGGGAAAGGCAGGCCCGGCAGGTTGTCGTACTGGGCTGGGGTGAACAGCCGCAGGGATTCCCACCGCGAACGCCACACGTGGCCGATCTCGGCGCCGGCGTCCACGATCTCGAAAGACCGTCCGGACTGTGCCAGGTGGTAGCCCATGGCCAGGCCGGCCTGGCCGCCGCCGATCACCAGCACGTCCAGGGGCGCGCCCGCGGGCCCGGTGGTCATCGGGCCGGCTCCGTGCGGCGGGCCACGTTGAAGCTGAACATCATGCCGCTCTGGTTGTGCTCGGCGATGTGGCAGTGGGCCATCCACAGCCCGGGGTTGGAGACGTCCAGCAGGATGTCCACGGTCTCGCCCGCGCGCAGCAGCACGGTGTCCTTCCACACCAGGTTGGGCTCGGGCTTACCGTCGCGGGACAGGATGAGGAACCGGCCGGCTCCGTGGACGTGGAATGGGTGGTGCATCGGGTGGTCGGAGTCCATCTCGTTGACCAGCCGGATCTTCACCCGGTCACCCACGGTGAACGACCAGCTGATGTCCCCGTTCACCGCCCCGGTCTGCCGGTCGATCAGCTGCCAGATCATGTTGCCGGAGTCTGACACCCGGTTGATCTCCGGCATCAGGTCCTCCCATTCCAGGCCGTCACCGTGGTCGTGGCTGTGCGCCGCGTCCTGGTGCGGCTCCGAAGCGGGGGCCAGCGGGGCATTGGAGGGCATCAGCTTCATCCCGCATTTGGGGCAGGTCCCCGGCTCGGTCGCGGTGACCTCGGGGTGCATCGGGCAGGCGTAGGCTGCCGGCGCCGCGTCGGCCTGTACCGCCACCAGCTTCATCCCGCATTTGGGGCAGGTCCCCGGCTCGGTCGCGGTGACCTCGGGGTGCATCGGGCAGACGTAGGAGGACGCCGGCGTGGCGTCCCCGCCGTACAGCAGCGGCATCAAGGAGTAGAACGCGAGCACCTTGTCCGGCTCCCGTTCGACGTCGCGGCCGATCGCCTGATGCTCGGCGGTGAGCTCGGGATCGGTGCGCAGCACCTCGAACGACCCGGCGGCCGCGCCGGGCGCGCCCTCGGTGACCGTGAACCCGCCGAGGTCGTAGGTGTGATCCGGGGTGCGATGCTCCAGCCGCACCTCGCCAGGGGCGTCGAACAGGACGTCGATGACCGCGCGCTCCGACGGCGCGAGCAGCACCTCGCCGGTGATCGTCTCGCGCTCGTACCGGCCGCTGTCGCCGCCGACCAGCTTGGCGCGGGCGCCGCGGATGGCGAAGTTGAAGATCCGCGTGTTCGCGGTGTTGACCAGGTACAGGCGCACGACCTCGCCCGCTGCCGCCTGGCCGGCGAACCGGGTCTCGCCGTTGATCAGCATCAGGTTGCCGTACCGGCCCATCGCGACGAAGGTCGGCCCGGACCGGCTGAACGGCGCGATGTGCCCGTCCTCGACCAGCAGGTCATCCAGTGTGAGGGTCAGCTCCCGGTCCGCGGCGGGCCAGTAGGACGGGTCGCCGGGCTCGACCACGATCGTGCCGTACAGGCCCATCTCCAGGCCGAAGTCTTCGCGGATGTGCGGGTGGTACCAGTAGAACCCGGCATCAGGGAAGCGGACCTTGCACGTGTACGTCCCGCCGATCGGGATCGGTACCTGGGTCTCATCCGGGACCCCGTCGTACTGGTTCTCCAGCCGCAGCCCGTGCCAGTGCACGGTCGCCTCGACATCGCCGTCGTTCCGCACCTGCACGGTGATCTCCGACCCCTGATCGACGTGCAGGGTCGGGCCGGGGATCGACCCGTTGTAGGCGAGCATGCGCAGCTCGGCGCCGTCGATGTTCTTGCGCGCCGGGCCGATCCGCAGATCCAGCCGGTCCCCGTCGGCAAGCCGGGTCACGTCCGGACCCAGCACCTCCGGCAGTCCCGCCGTCTCGGTCGTGAACAGCTCATCCTGGCCGTTCGCGTTGATCTGGTTCATCATGCCCCCGTAATGCGATATCCGTGCTCATCCGAGAGCACCATCATGCCTAGCATTTACCTGTCGCTGTCAAGAGCACTGCTCGCGAAAGTTGCTGTCGATCGCGCTGCCGGGCAGGATGTGATCATGAGTCAGACCGAGCAGGACCAGCCCTCGGTGCTGCGGGCCGCCCGCGAGCGGACCCGCGCCGAGATCACCCGCCAGATCCTTGACGCCGCCCGCCGGCACCTGGCCACCGACGGTGCTTCCGGGCTCAGCCTGCGGGCCATCGCCCGTGAGCTCGGCGCGTCGTCGTCGGCGGTGTACCGCTACGTGGCGAGCCGCGACGAACTGCTGACCAGGCTGATCGTCGCCGCCTACGACGCGCTGGGCAGCGCCGCCGAGGCCCAGGAGGCAGCCGTGGCCCGTGCCGACCTGGCCGGCCGCTGGTCGGCGGTCTGCGGCGCCGTCCGGGGCTGGGCCCTGGCCAATCCGAACGAGTACGCCCTGATCTACGGCACGCCGGTACCCGGCTACATCGCCCCGCCCGCCACCATCGCCCCCGCCGCCCGCGTCTCCAACGTGCTCCTGGGCATCCTCGCCGACACCGCCGGGCACCTCCCACCCGCGATAGCCGAAGACGACGTGCCCCCCGACGCCCGGAAGGCGCTGGCCCCGGCCCGCTCCGTCGTCCCGCCCGAGGTGCCCGACGCGCTGCTGCACCGCGGCCTGATGGCCTGGGCGGCGCTGTTCGGCATCGTGTCGTTCGAGCTGTTCGGCCAGATCCACGGCATCGTCGGCGACGAGCCCGGCGACCGCGAGGCGTTCTTCGCAGAATCGGTCCGGCGCTGGGCGGCGCACGTCGGCATTGCCCCGGGCCGCACCGGCCCAGGACCCGCCGCCGGCCAGCTAAAGCCCATCTGGGCAGCGCAGACATCCGCCAGCGCCCAGGCCATCCCCGGCGACGGCGCCAGCGACACCGCGAAAGAAGCAAGCTCATGACCGCCAACCCCAGACAAGCCGCGTCCGCGGGGCACCGCCTAAACCCCAAATACCTCCCGCTCCTGGTCCCTGCGATCATGGCCATTGCGATGTCGCTCACGATGTCGCTCGTGCAGACGATCGCCAGGCTTGGGTTCGCACCCAACCTGGAGTCGGCCTGGCTTACCTCGTTCGCCATCGGCGTGGCCGTGGCGATACCCACGGCAATCCTGATCGCCCCGCAGGCTCAACGGCTAGCCGGCCGCCTCACCGGCACCGTTCGCCGCTCCCCGGCAGACAACTCCTCAAGTACCTCCTCAGACAGCCCGCGGCTGGCCTCCAGCGCACCACCGACCAGCGGGAGGCAGGCACGGCGATGACCGCAACACCACGCAAAGACTTCTCCACCCTCATCCACAAGGGCCAGCGGCGAGAACGGCTCGCCCTCACGACGAGCGCGGAGACGATCGACTCGGACGAGGCCCCTGACCGCCCGCCGGATAGCCTCGGGCGTCGACGGCGATGACCAGGCCCGATGGCAGCGCGGCGGCCAGCGTCTCCAGGGGCTGCCGTGCTGAGGCTATCGCTTGCGGGCCAGCACGGCCGGGGGGCGATCGCTAGGCCTCCCGCCCAGATCGCGATCCACGCTGCCAGCGTCGGCCAGCCGAAGCCGCGAATCCATCGGCCGGTGTCGGAGCCAGTGGAAAGCAAGTGGCTGATCATGCCGAACGGAGAGGTTCCGGGCCGCGTGCCGTTCCGCTGCACGGGCTGGCAGCGTCGAATAGCTTGGCCGCGTAACCCAGCCTGATGGGTGAACGGAGGAACAATGGACGAGGACCGGCAGCAGGCGTTCATGACCGCTCTCGTAACCGAGCACTTCGTGCTTCAGGGTGCAAGAGGCCAAACCAATGCCGAGATGACCGGCCGGGCGGCGCTCTACCTGGCGACCGTGTCCAGCACCCTGATCGCCCTCGGCTTCGTAGCCCGAGACCGGTCCGCCTTTGTCCCCTTCGCCGCCGCTGTAATCCCCTCATTGCTGATTCTCGGCGAATTCACCTTCATCCGGCTGGTCGCGGCCAGCATCGAGGATCTCCAGTACCTGTATGCGATTCAGCAAATACGCAGCTACTACCGCAGCCTGGTTCCCGGCGGGCTTACGTTCTTCGCAGACATCCCCATCGGCGATCCTAAAGTCGCGACCACCCACGCCATGGGCATGAGCCAAAGCCCGTGGAACGTCGTCTTCACCGCCGGCGGCATGATCGCCGCCATCAACAGCATCCTGGCCGGCATCGGTATCGCCCTCATCCTCCGCGACGCTGGCCTCGTGATCGCCATCGCCGCCTGCTGCGGCGCCATCACCGCCTTGGTCATCTACGGGCTTCACCTGCGATGGGCGCTCAGCCGCTACGCTGCCGGCCTGGCCGTGCCGGCCGGTAAAACCGCTGCGTAGCACGCCCGCCTCTGCTCTGAGTCCGGCCTTCGCGTCTATCGGGGCTGGGCGCCGGCCGAAGTGCCGATTCACTCTCCGCGGCCCGGGCCGCACGCGAGCTCTACATCCGGTAACCGCAGGAAAGACCCGGGGCCGGTCAAAGACTCGGCGGTGCGTGTTAAGAGGTGCCCGGACGGGGTACGCGGGACTGTACCGTCAGTCCGGTCATCACACCATGGGGGCCGGCGCATGGGTGTAGTCCGTTGGTTGCGGGATCGGCTTGCCGGTGATGTCCGTGGGCGCCGCCCGGCGGCGGGGCGCTTGGTCCGGCTACCGGACTCGTCGTGGTCGGGCGGGCTATGCCCGCCAGTCGTTCGTTGAGGGGCTCGGCCGTGTCCGCCCGCCTGCAGGCCGCAGTCGAGGCACAAGTCGCGGCGGGCGCGGCGGGCGCGCTAGCGCGGATCGAGGCGCCGCGTGCCGACCTGAGCTGGGGCGGTTCGGCCGGATACCTGGCCCGGGGGAAGAGCCGCGCGCTCCGGCCAGATGACGCCTTCCGCGCGGCGAGCGTCACCAAGAGCGTGACCGCCGCGGTGGCCGTCAGCCTCGCCCACCAGGGGCGCCTGGCACTCGACGAGCCACTCGCTGACCAGCTTGCCCCCGAACTGCTTCACCGCTGGCGCGCCCTTGATGCTCTTCCGCGCACCACGCCGCGCCAGTTGCTCGCGCACACCTCGGGCCTGCCCAACTACTTCACGGACGAGGCGTTCGCCGCGCGGCTGCGTCACGAGCCGCGCCGCGCCTGGCGCCCGGCCGAGCTGGTGGACCATGCGGCCGCATACGGAACGCCGCACTTCCCTCCCGGCCGGGGCTTCGAGTACTCCGACACCGGCTACGTGGTCGCCGGGATCCTCGCGGAGCAGGCCACCGGCCGGCCGCTCCACGAGGTTTACCGCGAGCTCGTCTTCGACCCGCTCGGGATGGACACGACCTGGCTGGAAGGTCACGAGCCCGCGCGGACCCCGGACGCGGCACATCACTACTCGGGCGAGCTCGATTGGACAACGATCTCCCCGACGATCGACTGGGCCGGTGGTGGCCTCGTTACCACCACGCCCGACCTGATCCGCTTCGTCCGTGCGCTCTGGTCGGAACAGATCGTCGACTCCCGCGCGCTTGACGAGCTGACGCGGTGGACGCCTGCAGCGTCATTTCCGCCTGGCCACGCACTGCGCTACGAGCGCTACGGGCTGGGGATGGGGACCAACACAGTCGAGGGAGTCGAGCTGCTGGGGCACACCGGCTTCATCGGGGCCTTCGCGTTCCACGCCCCCGAGTACGACGCCGTGCTGGCCGGCACCCATAACGCCTCGCACGTCGATCGCTGGCCGCTGGTGGCCGCGCTCTGCCGGGAGCTGCGCGAGGCAGCCTGATCAGGATCGTCGATGACGAACCGATGGCTTGAATCCAACCGACTGTCCCACCCATGCGCCAATGATCGCCATGATCCCAGGCGCGGCAACTACCCGAAGGAAAGATCTCGCCCCGGGGCGCCCGCGGAGCACACTGATACCGGAGGCGCTGAGTCATCAGCGCGGGCCGCGCGCCAGATCAGGCAAATCTGTGCGGGCGGTACCAGTAGAACCCGGCGTCAGGGAACCGGAGCTGGTGGGTGAAGGTCCCGCCGACCGGGATCGGCGCCTGGGTCTCGTCCGGGACCCCGTCGTAACGGTTGTCCAGCCGCAGGCCATGCCAGTCCACGGTCGCCGCGACATCGCCGTCGTTGGTTACGGCACGGTGATATCCGACCCCTGATCAACGTGCAAGCTGGCGCCGGGAACCGATCCGTTGTAGGCGAGCATCCGCAACTCGGCGCCGTCGGGGCTCTTGCGTACCAGGCCGATCCGCAGATCCAGCCGGTCCCCATCGTGAAGCCGGAGCACGCCTGGGCTTGCCACCTCCGGCAGTCCCGCCGTCTCGGTCGTGAACAGGTTCTCCGCAGCTGGGGTAATCATGGGAGGTCCTCTCGTTCGTCGGTAGTGGAGTGTGAATGCGCCGCCCGCGTCCGGTGGACGGAGACCCTGATCGGGAATCGGACGGCCTGGCTCCACGGTGGCCCGCGGGCTTGTCGTGCCGCTATCCGCCGGGCCAGACGGGGGACAGGTTAGGGACAGCGCCCGGACAGTGCCGCTTGCGACCGTGGGGCATCACGCGTGGCAGCCAGCCCGCGTGCCGTGTCCCGAGATGGGAGAGGCCATGTTTTCGAGCATTGGCAGGTTCTGCGTCCGCCGCCGCCGGTTCGTCCTTGCCGGGGCGCTGCTGTTCTTCGTGGCCGGCATCATCGTCGGCTCTGGCGTGTTCATGCACCTGAAGGAGTCACACGGCAGCAGTGCCACCGAGTCCGTGCGGGGCTCGGACCTCATTGACCGCGCGTCCGATCGCGGCGCCGGGATGGTCGCGGTCGTCGACGGCCCGCGAATCGGCGACCCGGCAGTCCGGCAGGCGGTGCTGGCTGCGGCGGCCCGGGTAGCGGCCGTCCGCGGCGTCACCGGCGTGGTGACGGCCTATGACAGCCCCGACCCGATGCTGCGCGCTGCCGATGGCCGCGCCAGCCTGATCGTGATCTCGACGGCGAAGACCGGCGACATGATGCGCACGCATCAGGAGGTCGCCGACGTCCGCAGGGTCTTGTCCGGGTCGGTCCCGGGCGCCGCCGTGAAGGTCGGCGGTGAGCTCGCGGTCATGCGCGACAGCGCGGTCACCTCACAGTCGGACCTGTTCCGCGGGGAGCTCTTCGCCCTGCCGATCCTGCTGCTGGCGCTGCTGCTGGTCTTCCGCGGGCTGCGGGCGGCCCTGCTGCCGATCCTCGGCTCGCTGGTCTCCGTGGCCGGGGCGCTGCTCCTGCTGCGGGCAGTGACCGGCATCACCGACGTGTCGGGCTATGCCGTCGACGTGGTCGCGCTGTTCGGCCTGGCGCTGTCAGTTGACTACAGTCTGCTGATGGTGAACCGGTTCCGCGAAGAACGCGCCGCCGGTCACGGCGCGGCCGACGCCGTCGTCCGGTCGGTGGAGACGGCCGGGCGTACCATCGCTTACTCCGCGGTGACCGTGATGGCGTCCCTGGCCGGGCTGTTCGCATTCGGCGACCCGACGTTCAGCTCGCTGGCCATCGGCGGAATCGCCACCACCCTCATCGCCGTGCTCACTGGCCTGTTCGTCATCCCCGCGCTGCTCGCCGCCTGGGGCTCGAAGATCCGGCCGGAGCCGGCCGCGGACTCGAGCCAGGGGGCGTTCGGACGGCTCGCCCGCTCGGTCCAGCGCCGGCCGGTGGCCGTCGCCGCCATCTGCGCTGTGGGCCTGGTGGCCCTGGCAGTGCCGTTCCTGTCGGTGAACTACGGCAGCGGCGATCCGCGGCTGCTGCCGCGGTCGTTCGAGAGCCGCGCGGTGGCCGACACCCTGCTGGCCAGGTTCCCCGGCAAGCAGGCTGAGCCCATCATGGTCGTCGCGCAGCGCCCGGCCGGCGACCCCGCCGTCCGCGCCTACGCCGGGACGATCAAGTCCTGGCCGGGCGTGGCCGGCGTCAGCGTCGAAGACACCAGGGGCACCGGGCTGTCGGTCATCGACGTGATGCCCGCCGGGGCAACACAGAGCGCCGCCGCGCAGAACCTCGTGCGGGAGCTGCGCACCGACCGGCCCGGCTACCGGACGTTCGTCACCGGGAGCGCGGCGTTCCTCATCGACTTCCGCAGCCAGATCGCTACCCGGCTGCCGTGGGCGCTGCTGCTGATCGGCCTGGCCACCTTCGTGCTGCTGTTCCTCATGACCGGGTCGGTGCTGGTGCCGGTCAAGGCGCTGGTGATGAACGCGCTGTCACTGGGCGCGACGTTCGGCGCCCTGGTCTGGGTCTTCCAGCAAGGTCACCTGTCCGGGTTGCTGGGCTTCGAGGCCTTCGGCGCCATCGAGGCGTGGGTGCCGGTCGTGGTATTCGTGTTCGCGTTCGGCCTGTCGATGGACTACGAGGTGTTCCTGCTGTCCCGCATCAAGGAGCGCTACGACCGGGACGGCGACAGCGACGCCGCGGTCGCCAGCGGCCTGCAGCGCTCCGGGCGCATCATCACCTCCGCCGCGCTGCTGGTCATGATCGTCTTCCTCGGGTTCGCCCTGGGCCAGAACCTTGGCATCAAGCAGATGGGCCTGGCGCTCGCCGTCGCCGTCGCCGTGGACGCCACCGTGGTGCGGTGCCTGCTGGTGCCGGCCACCATGACGCTGCTCGGTGACAAGAACTGGTGGGCACCCGGCCCGCTGCGGCGTCTGCACGACCGGTACGGCCTGCACGAGGCACCAGACCCAGCCGGGCACCGCGTCGCCGCGGCCCGCGACGAGGGCATGGCCCGTCCCGGCGCGCGGCCCGCAGCCGGGATTCGCTCAGGCACCTGACCAGCGCGCGGCACTTGCCCCAGGTGCGGCGGCCCTTGGTACGCCGCACCTGGGGCAAGCCGGTTGCGCGGGCGTGGCCGCTGCCTCCCTTGCCAGGGCTTGCCCGCACTGCGACGATGGGAGATACGGCATTTGCCGCCCACGGCGTGAGTTGATGCGATGGAGTTCCGGTTGCTCGGGCCTTTCGAGGTCCGCGTCGACGCCACGCCGCAACCGCTCGCCGGCCGCGGCGAACGCGCCCTGCTCGCCCTGCTCGCGCTGTCCCCCGGCAAGGCCGTAGCGATCACGACGCTCATCGACGCACTCTGGAATCCCGGTGACCTCCCGCACGACCCAGCCAACGCACTGCAGTTGCGGGTGTCGAAGCTGCGCCGGGCGCGTGGTGATGCAGAGCACGCGGTCGCCGCCTACGACCAAGCGCTGGCCCTGTGGCGCGCGGAGCCTCTGGCGGACTTCGCTGGCGAGGCCTGGACGATAGTCGAGGCGGCCCGGCTGACCGAGTTGCGCCTGGCCGCCGTCGGTGAGCGCGCCGAGCGGATGCTCACCCTGGGCCGGTACGAGCAAGTCGCC
>WNGL01011407.1_pt1 | contig 13603 bp, 13 predicted proteins | sample 5400591 | NCBI WGS metagenome assembly WNGL01 (sample SAMN13153377, study PRJNA577476) | soil metagenome | isolation source: 80 cm soil or saprolite under Garry oak tree replicate 1 | place: USA:California | collected 2016-06-15
CGACGCGGGCACGTTCACCCGCGCCGCGGAGCGGCTGTTCGTTGCCCAGCCGACGCTGAGCCAGCAGATCCGGCGGCTGGAACAGATCGTCGGCACCCCGCTGCTGCACCGCCGCCGCGACGGCGTGCGGCTCACCGCGGCGGGCACCGTGCTGCTGGACACCGCCCGGGACGTGCTGTCGGCGGCCGGTCACGCGGTCGCCCAGGCCCGGCAGGCGGCGGGCCTGGGCCGGCCGCGGCTCCGGTTTGCCCTGCCAGCGGATCTGCCCGACTCGCTGGCCGTCCAGGCCACCTCCCGGCTGCACTCGGCCGGCGATGCCGCCGGGGCCGCCCTCACCTGGCTGGAGACAGCGCTGGATGCGGAGTTCTCGCCGATCCGCCAGCGCCGGGCCGACGCCGGCCTGGGCTGGCTGACCGCCACCCCGGACGCGCTGCCCGGCGGGCTGGAGGCGATGAGCCTGGGGGAGTTCGAGCCGGATGTGTGGATCCCGTCCTCGCACCCGGCGGCCCGCCGCGGGGTGATCGGCCTGGACGAGCTGGCCGGCCTGGAGGTCATCCACGGGCCGCGGCGCGCCAGTCCCGCGACATACGACCGCTGGCTGGAGGTCCTGCGCGCGGTGAACCCGCGCTTCGAGTTCACCGACCCGCCGTTCCGCCACTCCCTGCCGATGGTGCTCGCCTTCGCCGCCACCGCCAGCCGGCCTGCCGCCGTGCTGACCGGCCCCGCCGTCATCGCTGGGCCCCCGCCCGGCGTGGTCCGGCTCCCCCATCCGGCGGGCACCGGCGACATGACCCGGGTCGGCATCGCCGGCCACCCGCTGACCGCCACGGCCGCCCTGGTGTGGAACGGCGACCTGCCCCGCCCGCTCCAGCAGATACTCTTCGACTCCGCCGACGGCGTGACCCCGCCGCCGACATCCTCGCCGCCTGCGGCGGCCCGGCCGAGGCAGGACCGCGCTGCCCAGCCGACGGACGGAGAGACCCCGGCCACGTGGGCACCACAACTGGCAGCTGGACGCAGCCGGGCTGGGTTATGTCCCGCCGCTAGCCGACGCGGATCGCCGTAACCGGATCAAAGCCCAGGCCCACGCCTAGGGCTATGGCATCGCCGGAGATCGGAAGGCAACTGCGCGCGCTGCGGCTGGTCAACGACGGGTTGCGCCGGGTGGGCGTGTGGCTGCTGTACGAGCTGCTGGTCCCGGCGGCGCAGGAGCAACTGGCCGCCGTCGGCGGGCAGGCCGCGGCCTACGACCGGAAGCTACGCCCCACCCTGGTCATCCAGGTGATCTCAAGCCTGTGCGGGTGACAATAGCTGGCAAGCCAAGCACCGAATTGCCACCTGGTACCGAGCGAAGCATCCTGAGGCAGCCAGGGCTGGACCGGAGGACTCCATGATCAGCTACGCGGTCGTGATAGAACGAGCCAGCGACGGCGGATACGGCGCATGGTGCCCGGATTTGCCTGGCTGTGCCTCACTGGCAGACACCGAGGACGCGGTCCTGGCAGAGACGCGGCAGGCCATCGAGTTGCACCTTGCCGGGCTCCGCGAAGACGGCCAGCCAATCCCTCATCCCTCAACCGTGACGGCAACCGTTATCACGCTCGACGCGGCCTGACCCGCTCGCAGTAGTGCTGCGCTCTCGCCTCCGCCGCAGCTGTGAAAGAGGTCATGTCGGGTCATTGTGGCTCGTCGGAGGGGTCCCTGCCGTGCAGGGTTCGTTGTAGGCCGAGCTGGCGGGCGATCTGGTCCCGGAGGGAGTGGTTCTCGGCTCGCAGGCGGGTGATCTCAGCGCGGGCGGCATCGAGTCGCTGGCCGAGCGTGTCGTACGAACAGAACGGCCCTTCGCCGTGCTCTCGGCGCGGCGTCCCATCGAAGCTGACCGAGGCCGCCGGGTTGGATCCAGATGACCCAGTTCGGCATCATGGCGAAGGGACGGCCCAAAACACTTCTGACGGCACCGGAGCGCAAGGGTCAGCCCGCAGATTCAGCACTCGCCTGGGCGCTCGTCTTAGGTCGTTACTGTGACCACGGCATAGCGGTCACGGGAAGCGTCGAAATCGGTGTCGACTTCCCTCAATCCCGCGAGTTCAAGCCGTGCGCGCAGTTCGCCGATCGTGAAGGGACGGAACGTGATCACATGCTCGTGCGGCTCAATCTGGCCGCCGTTGTCGAAGACGAACACCAGATGGGCGATGTGCTCGTCGCCGAGGTGGTCCGGTACCTCCCAGGCATAGAACACCAGGCATCGTCGCCCCCCGCGGGTCACCACCCGGTCGGCAATCTGGACGATCTGGCGCTCGGCATGAAGCTTCTCCCAGTTACGGGAATCAACCACCACATGTCCCCCGGGACGGGCCATCCGCCGTAGCCCGGTAAGCGCCTGAACCATCGCGTCGCGACCGGTGGCGTGCACCAGTGCATTCCCGGTGCACAGCACCACATCAAACCGTTCACCGGTGGCCGCGGGAAGATCCGGCCACCTAGTGCGCAACAGCGGAATCGCCAGCCGCTCTCGCCGAAACCGGGCAGCCGCACCCTCGGCCATCGCGTCGCTTCCATCAGCCGCCCACACAGTGAAACCCCGGCGCGCGAGCACCGCCGCATCGATGCCCGTGCCGCAGGCCGCGTCCAGCACCGCGCTTGTGCGGCTGATCCGCTGCAGCAGGCGTGCCGCCGCGGGCTGGTTGATCGCGCCTCCGTCAGCAAGCGCGTCGCCGTCGAACAGCCAGTCGTAGTCGGCGGCGAGGGTCTCATAGGCGTCGGCCATGAGATCAAAGTCTGCCAGATAGCGCCGGAATACCTGATCTGCGCGCATCACGAGCGTCGCCACCAGGCCCGTCGTCCGCGCAATTGGGCGGTTCGTGATCGTTGTCCGCAGTCACTGTCGGTTACGGGATTAATGCCGGATGAACCCGCCGGGCAGCGTGCCCTGCGTACACGCGGCGACGGCCAGCCGAGGCGGTTGACGAGGGCTTCGGGCCAGTCACCTCACCGAACTCGATCAGGCGGCCGGTCCCGGATGCCACTCCAGTGGCGACCCGCCGCGGATCGTCTGCCGGGACACCTGATCGTGGCCCCGGGGCAAAGCCTCCGGTTTTTCCGCAGTCAGGAGCGCCGGCGAACCGCCAGATCGAGCCGGGCGAACCTCTGATCGGCAGGACCCGTTGCAGCGGCGCAATGAGCCGAATGGTGCTAGCACGACGGCATGCTGGTAGCTGGCAACCTTGGCGGCGCGCCCGGCGCGGGAGATTCTGCCGGTGAACGCTGTTGCGGTCACCGGGCTGCCGCAGGTTTCTCCCGGGGAGGGAACATGAATTCATTCATAGAAAATGACCGCGGCGCGGCCTCAGCCGGCCGGACCTGTCGTCGGTTCCTCCTGGCCAGGCGGGCGCAGCGGATGGTGACCAGCGGCGGCGGCGCCATCGGCCGCCCGGGGACCGGGCAAAGACTTGCCCGGGTCCTCGCTGGTGCCCTCGGCCTTACCGCCGCAATCAGCGGCGTGTTCGCGGCGGTCCCTGCTGGTGCGAGTGCGTCTGTCAATCTCGATGGCTCGTTCTCCGCTGTTGTCGTGAAGCCGGGATTTGTCGGCCTGTGTCCTTCCGGCGTAGCCGACGAGTGCGGCACCATGCAGCTGGCCGGGCTAGGAGGGGCCGACTGGGCATACCTCTTGGGCCCGGCATTCGCGCCGGATGGCCGCTGTTTCGATGTGGATGGCACCCTCACGATCACGCTGCACTCCGATGGGAGCATGATCTCCGGCCCGCTGACCGGCATCCTCTGCCCTGACCCGTCAGGAACCGGGCACCAGCACGCCGGGGCGATCTCGTACGGCAATCCCTTCACCGAGAATGACAGCATCGCGCTCACCGGCGGGACCGGCCAGCTTGCCGGGCTCACCGGCACCGCCAGCCTCCACACCTTCAGCGCCGGCGCCCGTTTCACGGGGACGCTGGAAGGCACCCTCAGCGGCTAACCGGGCGGGCACTGCACGCAGCCAGCGCATCGCGACCACCCAGCCCGAGACGTCGTCCTGCATCCCACCCGAGCGCGACCCGGTGCCATGCGGCCCCAAGGAACGGGCCCACCGAACGCCTGCGAACGCCGATCACGAAGAGCGACATCGGTCCCGCCGAGCTGCGGGGGCGTTCAGCGCCGGATCGCCGAGTCTGAGCGCCGGAAAGAGGTACCCATGATGCGGGTCGCCGCACCCAGATCACCCGGATCGGGGCGCGCTGAGATGTGTCTTGGCTTTGTGGTGCCACAGTTAGATCATCCGGCTTGGCCCGGAGCGCTGCGGGCGTTCCGGCGCAGCTGGCCGCCTAGAAAGTCGCGTCCATGTAGGGCGCCTAGTTCCTCCAGGCACCGGTCCTGGAACCGGGCGGACCCAATGCGGTAGGCCTGCAGCAGCGCCGCGATGGGCACGCCGCGCTGGGCGAGCCGGCGCGCGTACTCCTCCGCCGCCGCGAGGGCGCGCACATTCGCCAGGTCGATGCCGTGCTGGAGAACATGCAGCAAGGTGGCCACGTTTTCGCCGACGCTGGCTTCCAGCAGCGTCAGAACCCGCTTGTCGCCGCGCAGCTGGGGTTTCCCGCAGAATCAGGCCGTAAATTTCCGCGGACAGCTCAGCGGTGCGGGGGGTGAGCGCGCCGGAAACTTCTGAGGCGCTCTGGGCAACGGACGGGCTTGACCTGTCCGCCGACGAATAGTACGCGGCTGGCTCTCCAGTTGCCCAGTCGCGCCCTGGTCGTCAGGTCCGTCCGCCGGGCTGGCGGCGCCGCCACGATGGACCGCCCGGCCGCCGCACCGGGTGAGATGTCCGCGCCCTCGCTCTCCGCCACGCCCGTTGCCACCGCCCGTGCCGGGGCCTGGTGCTCAGGCCGCGAAGCGTTCAGGCGGTCAGCCGGTGATGTAGAGGTCGTCGTGCACGTCGGCGACGCCGATGGCCATCCAGGCGGCGGCGACGACCGCGTCGTGCTCGGCCCAGGTCTCGACGTGGCCGGTCAGGGTCACCGTGTTCCCCGTGGTGTCCACCGCGACATCGCTGTCGTCAGCGATGAGCGCGTTGCGGTCCAGCGCGTCCTGGACGAGCAGGGTGACGTCGACCGGGTCGGCATCGATCCAGATCTCGGTTTCGTTCTTGACGTTGCGGACACCGGTCAGCCCGGCGACCGCCAGTTCGGCGGCAGCGCGCTGCGAACCGTAGGCCACGGTGCCGGTCAGCATGAGGTTGCCGTCGTTTGCGGTCGCCTCGACGCCATCGGGCACGGTGACGTTCGCCGCGAGCGCGTCGTTCGCGGCGGTGGTGAGCAGGGCGTCGTCGCGGTAGTCGCCCGGCGGCAGCACTACCTCCAGGTGGTTATGGACGTTCGCCACGCCGCCGACGCGTTGCGCCGCGGCGGCGGCCTCCAGGTATTGCGGGTAGCTCGGCACGGTGCCGTCGACCGCCACATCCCCGTTCATGTTCCTGACAGTGATGTCCGCCGGGTCGACTAGCGGGTCGAAAGCGAGCTCTGCTTCGACTGCCTCGCGGATATCCTGAGTCTTGCCCACTTGCGCGTGTCCTTTCCGTGGCGGGTGAGGCGGCGGATTCCCGCTCACCGACCAGTCCACCCCGCAATCTCGCGATGGTAAAAGCGAGGCCGGCTCTCGTGATATTGGCCCATTCTATTTGCGTGGGTCAAAAGTGATGCCGTCGGCGGTGTCGAAAAGCAGCTGCTGGAGCTGGCGGGGCAGATCGCCGCTTCACACCAAACCCGCCGTCGCGGCCAGTCGGCGTTGTTCGACGCGGACGGGAACCATGTCATAAGTGCCGGTGCCGGCCGTCCGATCTGGCTCGGATCCGGCTCCAACACGGTGGCATGGCCCGGTCAGGACGGCGGTGGAGCGGCTCCCGGTTGCCGCGAAAGCGAGGGTCATCGGCAGCGACTGCCGGAACGGCGGGTCGAGGAACTCAAAGCGTGGGTTCCTGGTCCGCAGGACCGCCAGCCAGGCGTCATAGGTCCCAGCACTGACCCTGCGCGGCCCGTGGACGACGTCCATGTGGGCCAGCTCATCGAGGCCGATAACCTCGCGAGGCGCCGCCGGGTGCGTGCCGGATACCCACGCCGCGGGTTCGAATTCCCCAAGGTTCATGGCGTCGAGGGGAGCCGGCAAGCTTTCCCCCGCCGGGTTCATCCAGCCCAGGCCGGCATCGGCCCGGCGCTGACGGATCAGCGAGAACTGCGCGTCGAGTGCTGTCTCCAGCCATATGACGTCGACGCCCGCTGCGGCGGCCGCCGACCGGAGCTGCGAGGCCGTTTCTACTGCAAGGGTCTCTGGCAGATTCGGGGGGATGATGATCCGCAGGCGCGGCCGCCCCAGGCCGGCCGCTTGCCGGGTAAGGCTCACTCCATGATCGATTAGGGACAGGACGGCCCGGGACTCCTCCAGCAGCACGGCGCCGGCTTCGGTCAGCTGCACCCCCTCGCGTCTGCGCTGCGACAACGGCGCGCCAACCATCTCCTCCAGCCGCCAGATCTGCTGGCTTAGCGTCGGCTGCGCGATGTACATACGCTCCGCGGCGTGGGTGAAGGTGCCAGCGTCGGCCACGGCGACGAAGTAGCGCAAGTGCCGCAGCTCGACACCCGGCGGCGCAGCGCCGTGGGAACCGGACGGCAGGATCGATCCTGGCCCGGCTTGCTTCATCCCAGTCACCCGTATCGCCTTGGCCGCGCTAGCGAGCGACGCCAGCTTGCCGTCAAACGGCTGATTAGTGACAGTCTGTCCGGCCTGGAGGTGACGCTCAAGGGCTCCGCAGCACAAAGAACGCGGTGACCAAGGTCTCTCCAGCGCAAAGAAAGAAGCGGTGACCAAGGGGCGGATTCAACCGGTTGTCGCAACGGTTTTCCTGATTGTAGGAGGTCGTTGTGTTGGCAAGGCGTGGGCGGCTGCCGTGGCCGAGGGTGTCGCGGGTGGCGTTTTGGGATGCGGTGCGGGCGGGCCTGGCGGTGGCCCAGGCGGGGCCGGCCTCGGGGGTGGGCCGGGCCGGTGAGCAGTGGTTTAGGGATGCGGGCGGGGTGAAGGGCAACGGGCCGGGCCCGGTGAGCGGGCGGTATTTGTCGCTGGCGGAGCGGGAGGAGATCGCGGTGGGGGTGGCGGCTGGGGAGCCGGTGCGGGTGATCGCGGGGCGGCTGGGCCGGTCGGCGTCGACGGTGAGCCGGGAGATCCGCCGTAACAGCAGCCGGGTGGGTTACCGGGCGGTGGCCGCCCAGGCGCAGGCCGAGTTCCGGGCGCGGCGGCCGAAGACCGCGAAGCTGGCCGGGAACTTGGTGCTGCGCCAGTGGGTACAGGGCAAGCTGGAGCGTAACTGGTCGCCGGAGCAGATCAGCGCCACGCTGAAGGCTGAGTTCCCCAGCGAGCCGGAGATGTGGGTGTCGCACGAGACGATCTACCAGGCGATCTACGTGCAGGGCCGGGGCGCTTTGCGCCGCGAGCTGGCGGTGTGCTTGCGCACCGGGCGGGCGCTGCGCAAGCCCCGCCGCAAGGCTGGGGAGCGGCGGGGCCAGATCCCGGGCATGGTGATGATCAGTGAGCGGCCCGCCGAGGTGGCCGGCCGGGCGGTGCCGGGCCACTGGGAAGGCGACCTGATCATGGGCGCGGGCAACCGCTCGGCGATCGGCACCCTGGTCGAGCGCACGACCCGGTTCGTGCTGCTGCTGCACCTGCCGGCCGGGCATGAACCCGCCGCCGTCGCAGCGGCGATGACCGGGGCGATGAGCTCGATGCCTGCGCAGCTGCGCCGGTCGCTGACCTGGGACCAGGGTAAGGAGATGACCGCCCACGCCCAGATCACCTTGGCCACCGACCTGGACGTCTACTTCTGCGACCCGCATTCGCCCTGGCAGCGTGGCAGCAACGAAAACACCAACGGGCTGCTGCGCCAGTACTTCCCCAAAAGCACCAACCTGGCGGTCCACAGCAAAGCCCACCTGGAAGCGGTCGCCGCCGAACTCAACACCCGCCCCCGCAAAACCCTCGGCTGGAAGACCCCGGCCCAGGCCCTTGAGGAGGTACTGGCCGCCGCCGCGGCCTAATGGAGGCGGCTTCGCCGCCGCTGTCTTCCCCGGTGCCGCGCATGCTACGGGCCCGCCCCCCCGGCCTCAAGGCTGCTGCGCACCGCTGACGCGGCCCGCCTGCGGCGGGCCCTGACCCCGGGGACCCCTGCGGCCCCTGGAAGCAGGAACACGCGGGCAGGCAAGAGCCTGCCCCGCAACGCGCGCGGCGCCTCAAACTCCACCCGGTAACCTCTATCCGGGCTGGACAACCAGCCCCGTTGCGACGACCCATTGAACCGAAGAGGTCTCTCCAGCGCAAAGAAAGAAGCCGCCTGGTTCATCCGTAACGGCTGCCGTCGGCCGCTCTGGCTACGCTGCGACGTCCTAGTGCTCGGCTCGGTCGTGCTCGCCACCGTCATGCATGTCATCTCGGGCCTGGAGCTCGCCGGGTGCGTGGCCGGGCAGTCCCGAAGAATTGCCTGGCCCAGGCCCGTTGCTGAGTGGTCCGCCCGGCGCGGTGGCCTGCCATAGCTCTCTGACGATTGTCTGCAGGGCGGCCGCACAGGGAATCGAAAGCAGCGCCGCAACAAAGCCGCCGAAGAAGCCGCCGAGCCAGCTGCCGATCGACGAGCCGACCAGGATGGACACCAGGATGAGCAGCGGCCTGACTTTCACCGTACGGCTCATGACCACCGGATTCAGGACGCGGTTCTCCAGCTGCTGGTAGCCGATGAACGCGGCCGCCGTGACGACGCCCGCGGTGAGCGAGTGGCCGGTGGCGAACAGGACGGTCGGGATACCTGCCAGCGCGCCGCCGATCATGGGCAGGAAGTCGACCAGGGCGACCCACAGCGCCCACAAGAACGGGAACGGCACTCCCACGGCGGCCAGCGTGATGAAGATCACGACGCCGGCGATGAGGGAGGTCAGCAGGTCGCCGAGCACGTAGCCGGTCACCGACTGGTTGATCTCATGGGCCACCCGGGCGTATCGGGCCGCCCGCTCCTCCGACATCAGGCCGAGCAGCCCTCGGCGCATGTTTGGGCCCTCGAGCAGCAGAAGCAGGACAAGCGCGGCGATAGTCGCCAGCGTCGCCACCACTGACACCGCACCCCTGCCGAAGGTCAGGGCGGGCTTCGCCAGGCTCACCCCAAGGCTCTGCAGCTTCGGCGCGTTCCGCGCCGCCCAGGCCTCCAGGTGAAAACGGCGCGCCAGGTGGCCGATCCAGCCGTGGCCGTGCGCCGCGTCCTGCACGTACGAGGGCAGCTGGTGCGCCAGATGGGTCAGCCCATTCACCAGCGGGTAGCCGAACGCCAGCGCCAGGCCCACGAACACCAGGGCCGCCCACACCGTCACAATGGCCACCGCCCAGCCGCGCCGGCGGACCCGCCGTTGCACGGCCACTACCAGCGGGTTCAGGATCACAGCGACGAACCCCGCGACCACCATGACAAGAATGACGTCCCGCAGCCGGTAGAGGAGCTTGGCCGCCAGGTAGGCGAGGGCCACCACGGCGACGGCAGCGATGATCGTGGGCAGCGGCACCCCGCGCGCGGCCGCGGCGACCCGAAGACGCCCGCGCCGAGTGGGCGCGGGAGCCGTGGCGTCACCGGATGCCTGCGTCTGATCCCCTGCCCGGCCAACCTCCATGCTGGAACAGTGCAGCACCAGCGGTGTCGTGGCTAATACTCCAGACCAATGGCGCGATTGATCAAAGCCATTAGCTATCGCTCTATTGGCGACAGATCTTGGCTTGAGGCGCCGGTCTCGCCTTCGATTAAGTCCCACGCACGGCGCCGCGGCACCGAATGCCGCGTGCGGCGGGCGCCCACCCAGCCGAGAGGAATATCGCCCATGTTGAAGTCAGTGTCCAACTCGCTGATCCTGCGCGGCGCGCTCGCCGTCATCGTCGGGATCATCGCCCTCGCCTGGCCGGGGGTGACGATCCTCGCACTGGTCATCCTGTTCGCGATCTACGCGTTCATCGCCGCGAGCATCGAGGCGATGCGCGCGTTCAGCAGCGCCAAGGCGGGACCGGTCATCGGTCACCTGCTGCTCGCGCTGATCGACGTGGCGGCCGGGGTGATCGCCCTGGTCTGGCCAGGGCCCACGGCGCTGGTGCTGGTGCTGATCGTGGCGATCTGCCGGGCTGGTGTCGGTCGCGTTCGGTGTGGTGCTCTTCGCCCATCCTCGCATTGGTGCGTTCGCCCTCGCGCTGCTGTTCGGGCTCTACGCCCTGGTCTACGGGGTCTCGCTGATCACGCAGGGGATTGAAGTGCGCCGGTTCCGGAAGAACCTGCACTCTGTCACGGCCGACGCGGCCTGAGTGCCCAAGTGCGCCGGCGGTCCTGGATGACGGGCTGCCCTGATGCGCGCAGCGAAGCCGGGACTGATCGCTGGCGTTGCAACGTGACGACCATAGCGCGTATGGAGGACAGGGTGACGCTGACCATCAGGCGTGACAGCGAGATATTCGCGGCGGACGGTGGGTGGTTCCACGCGCGCTGGCACTTCTCGTTCGACCATTACCACGATCCTGCCCAGATGGGTGTCGGGCCGCTGCGGGTGTTCAACGATGACCGGATTGTGGCCGGGGCGGACTGGCCGATGCACCCGCACCGGGACATCGAGTCGCTGACCTATGTCGTGGAGGGGCATTTCGAGCACGCTGACTCCCTCGGCAACGGCGGCCGGCTGGAACCCGGCGCCGCGCAGGTGATGACCTTCAGCCATGCCGGCGCGCTGCACTCGGAGCGCAACGGGTCCAAGACCGAGCCGATGCTGTTTATCCAGTTCTGGATCTTGCCGTGCAGGGGCCTGCGGTCGGGGGTGCAGCAGCGCCAGTACACCACCAGCGACCGGGCCGGGCGGTGGCTGCAGATCATGGGCCCGGCCGGTGAGGACGGGCTGGATCTGTCCCAGGACGCCCGGGTGCTGGTGAGCCGCTTGGCTGCGGGCCAGCGGCTGTCGCATGACTTCGGTGAGGGCCGCGGCGGCTATGCCTACCTAATCGCAGGCACCGCCATGCTCGGGGACGAGAAGCTGGACGCGGGTGACGCCGCGAAGGCGCGAGGCCGGCACAACTTGGCCGTTCAGGCTGACGCCGACAGCGAGCTCATCCTCATCGACGTCTCGCTTGACTCCCGGCCGGTGGGCGTCTGGGCGCACAGCTGACTGGTTGATGTCGGCTGCCCACGCTCGGCGGCGCCGTGCGTCGGCGTTCCCCAGCCGTGCCTGGCTGGACCTGCGCGGGATCACCTGCCCCGAGCTGGCAATCCCGGGGCCGTGACCGCTCGCCGCAAGCACCGTTGAAGCATTGGTGCGCGCCGCGGCGACCCCGTAAATCCTTCTCGTCGCGTGCCGGAGGCGGCCAACTCTATAGCGTCGGCCAATATCACGAGAGCCGACGTCGCCTTTGCCGCCGCGAGATTGTGCGGTGGACTGGCTGATGAGCGGCCCGGACGGTCATGCCGAGGGTTCTCGACGGGCCACAGCAGTGACGAATGACGGCGGGCGGAATATGGACACCCCGCAAAATGCGCCGGCCGGTGCGGCATCGCCGCAGCCGCCCGGCGGAGCGTCGCCCCGCCCGAAAGGCGGGCGGCGGCCGGCGATGCGGTGGATCGTGCACGGCGTGATGTTCGTGGGGCTGGCCGTGGGCCTGTTCGGCCTGCTGCCACGGCTTGGCGGAGTGACGCACGAGGCCGCCGACCTGCGGCACGCCCGCCCGGCCTTCGTAGCGGCAGCGGTCGTGGCGCAGGCGGTTTCGCTCGCGTCCTATGCCCTGCTATACCGGCGGGTGCTCGCCTCGCTCGGAGCGCGGCTGCGTTTCGGCCTCGCGGCGCGGGTCACGCTGGCCACCTTCCTGGTCAGCCATGTCACCCCGTTCGGATCGGCGACCGGCGCCCTGCTGAACGTGAGCACGCTGGAGAGGGAGGGTATCGCCGCCTCAACGACCGGTGAAGCGATCGGCCTGACCAGCCTGGTGTCCACGACCGCGCTGATCGCCCTGTTCGGGGCCGGGCTGGTGGCGACCGCCGGCCGGCACCTGTCCCGAAGCTACGTCGCGATCGCAGGCATTGCGCTCACGCTGGTGGTGTTCGCGGCGGCCGCCACGCTCCTGGTGGGCGCCCATCCGGCCATCGCTGAGTGGGCTGGCCGCCGGGTGGCCGTGCTGGCGCGGCGTGTCCGGCCGAGCATCGACCCGGAGAAGGTGGCCCACGCCAGCGGGCGGCTGGTGTCGCTGGCCCGGTCCGCGCTGACCGGGCGGGCGTTCTTCGAAAGTTTCGGGTTCGCCGTGGCCGACCTGCTGTTCGATCTGCTCTCGCTCGATCTGATGTTTCTTGCCTTCGGGTACCAGCCCGGCTTTGGGCCACTGGCGGTCGCCTACGCGGCGGCGAACATCGCCAGCGTCATCCCCATCACGCCCGGTGGCCTGGGCGTAGTAGAAGTGACGCTGGTGGCCATCACTGTCGGTTTCGGCGCGCCGCGAGCAACGGCGGTCCTGGCCATACTCGGCTACCGGGTGGTGAACTACTGGCTCCCGCTGCCTCCTGGTGCCCTGGCCTACCTCCGCCTCCGGCTGACCCCGAACCCGGCTGACAAGGCAAAACCCCCGGCATCGCCTCCTGGATGATCTGAAGGCGGCAGCTGTCCCTTCCACTGGGTATCGGTGCGCTTCGCCGCCGGACGCCCACGACAGCGCAGTGCGACAGGCCCGAAAGGAGGAATACATGCCATGGTCAAAACAGGCTGGTGTCCATCGCGTTCAGTGTTGTGCTGAGTTCCCGCCCCGGCGTGGGCGCGGTCACCCTCGAGGTGGGGGCTGAACTGGGTGCGGGGCGTGGGCGTGTGCCCGGCTCCAGCCGAGGTGCGCGCTCGTCACACAGTCCGCCCGCCGCGGGCCAGGTGGCCGGGCCGGGAGATGACAGGACTGCGCACGCGGACGGCAGCCGGCGCCATCCGGTCGTCTTGGCGGAACAGGAGAGACGGGCCGAGGACCTCCAGCTGCGGATCGCTGATTGGATTACCGCGTTCGCGGGGTCGATGCAGTTCGTCTATCTTCACATCGCGCTGTTCGCTATCTGGATGCTGTTCATCGAGAAAAGCCCGTGGCCGACATTGACGCTGATCGTGTCGCTGGAAGCGATCTTCCTGTCCACGTTTGTCATGATCGGCCAGAACAGGCAGGCGGCATTCCAGCAGGCCAAGGCGGACCATGACTTCAACGAACAGGAGCTGGAGCTCAAAACCAACACGGAATTGACTCGCCAGATCCACGTGCTCACCACCGAGCTGCACAATCGGGCTGCTGGATAAGCGCGCCCGGCAGCGGCCTTGATCGGGTGCTCGGATCCAGAAAAGGTGACGCCGTACGCGACGGGCCACCCGATGACGAGCGGCCATGACGTGAATCGCGGACTGGCTCGCCGGGGGGTCGTCACGTCCCTGGCGCTGGTGCGCGGAGCACGACGATGGAGCGGGGGCCGGCGGTGACCTGGCTGCCCGCATGAACCTCGGGCGCTGCGCTCGCCGCGGTGGGCTCGTAGGTAACCATCTCGGCGCGCCAT
>WNGL01012640.1_pt1 | contig 13602 bp, 10 predicted proteins | sample 5400591 | NCBI WGS metagenome assembly WNGL01 (sample SAMN13153377, study PRJNA577476) | soil metagenome | isolation source: 80 cm soil or saprolite under Garry oak tree replicate 1 | place: USA:California | collected 2016-06-15
CCCGAAGGGGCGATGCAGTTGGTCCCGGTACCAAAGAGGCGCCTTATGACGAGCATTTATCTGGAGTTGAGATCGAACTCCCTGCGCCGCCCTTTCAGGGCTTTCCGCAATTTGGACCTTGAACCCAGGGCTTGCGCCCTGGGCTGTCCTGCTGGACCCCTTCGGGGTCCTTGGTTTCGCGCCAGAAACTATCTAGCGAGCGACCTCATACGGCCGAGGGTAGGGAACCGCCGATTCACGCCGATGAGCGGCACCGAACATCGGCGTGCATCCGCGTTCATCAGCGGTTTCAAACAACGGCGCTTGTTCCATTTCTCTTTTATCAATCAACCATGCCTCTCGGACGAAATTTGACCAGTTTGTGCCTGGCGACCACCAAGTACAACTAGCGAGTGAGAATACCCAGTCAGTCATGGCCGAGACGCCCGTGCCACGATAGCTTCTTTCACAGTCTCTCCGGCCGCGCTGCTTGACTCCCACTTCTAATTACACCCCTTTGTGTCCTTTGTAGTGAATTAGCGCGGCCAAGGAATTAGAATGAGCGGAATGACGGAGCAATCAGTGAAGTCTGCCCGGCGACATCTGGCGCTCGCGACGATCTCGTTTACCCTTTGTTTCGCGGCCTGGGGACTGATCAGCGCATTCGCTCCGCGATTCCGAACCCTCTTCGCATTGTCGGCCATGCAGACAGCGTTGCTCGTGGCGGTCCCCGTGCTTCTGGGCTCGCTGGCACGCATACCCATGGGCATGCTCACCGACCGCTTCGGCGGTCGTCTCGTTTTCTCCTCGCTGATGCTTGCCGCCGCCATCCCGGCGTTTCTGGTGCCCTTTGCGGCGAGTTACCGGCAACTGCTGGGAATCGGTTTTCTTCTTGGTCTGGCCGGCTCCTCCTTCTCGGTAGGCGTCGGATATGTTTCCCGCTGGAGCCCGGAAGGACGGCAGGGGAGTTTTCTCGGAGTTTACGGCCTGGGGAATATCGGCCAGTCCGCGGCGGTATTTCTCGGTCCGGTTCTGGCGTCGGTAATAGGCTGGCAGCGAGTCTATCACGGTATCGCCGCGCTTCTGGCGACATGGGCCCTCGTGTTCGCGTTGCTTGCTCGCAATGCCCCGGTCCAGGCACAAGCCAAGGGGATCCGCGCCATGCTCGCAGTCCTGACCCGTGAGCGATTGTCGTGGGTCCTATCTCTTTTCTATTTCCTGACCTTCGGCGGATTCGTCGCCTTTGCCATATACCTCCCGACACTTCTCCGTGACGAGTTCGGACTGACTCCCGCGGATGCGGGGTTCCGGACGGCCGGGTTCGTGGCGCTCGCAACGCTCCTGCGGCCCGTGGGCGGATGGTTGTCGGACCAGATCGGCGGCGCTCGGGTGCTTTCCGGCGTGTTCCTGGGCGTCGTGGTCTTTTCCCTGTTGCTCTCGTGGCCTTCGATGGTTCCCTTCACGGTGGGAGCCCTAGGATGCGCCGCCCTGCTGGGTTTAGGAAACGGAGCGGTGTTCAAGCTGGTACCGCAATATTTCGCCGGCGAAACAGGAACCATCGGCGGCCTCGTCGGCGCCATGGGCGGGCTGGGAGGTTTCTTCCCGCCGCTCGTTCTGGGTTTCTTTCGCGATCGGTTCGGTGTGATCTGGCCGGGTTTTGTTCTGCTGGCCGCCACTTCCGCGGCCCTCTGGTGGACCAACCGCAAGGTCTTGCTGCCGCGCCAGGAGTCTCTCGAGCAGACCCTGCCTCCCGAACTGACGTCCACGGCCGACCGCCTGCGCGCCGGAGCCTGGGCGACCCTATGGACCAGCCTGCTCATCGCTGCGATTTTCGTCGGCTCGCGCAACTTGCAAAACTTCGATGCGGCGTTGGTGATCTACACGTTCGCAACGATCTTCGCCACCTGGGGAGTCGCCTATCACTACCACGTGTGGCTGCAAAAGCCGCCGACGCAGGCGTACTGGAAGCGAGGCTGGCAGCTCTTCTACGGGCAGGGAATTCTCCGAAGCCTGGGTCGCCTGGGCGCCGTCGCGGTCACGCACATTGCCGCGCAGACGTTCATTCGCAACCGGTCCGTTCTGCGCTGGTGGATGCACCAGTGTTTGTTCTGGGGATGTCTGCTGGCTGCGGCCATCACCTTTCCGCTCGTCTTCGGATGGATTCATTTCCGAACGGCGCCGGAAGACCCGATGACGTACGTCACGTATGTTTTCGGCTTTCCCGTCATGTCCTTCCCGTTGCGCTCATGGATCGCCGCCGTGGTCTTTCACGGCCTGGACATCTCGGCGCTTCTGGTGCTGGCCGGCATTGGCTTGTCGCTGTCGAGGCGGATGCGCGAAAAGGGCGCGCAGGCATTGCAGTCCTTCGCGATGGACTTTCTCCCGCTCATCCTCTTGTTTGCGATATCCATTACCGGCCTGGCGCTCACGGTGTCGGCGCAGTGGCTGCGGGGTGCGTTTTATGACTTTCTCGCCATCCTGCATGCCATCACCGTAATCGCGGCGCTTTTGTATCTGCCCTTCGGGAAGTTCTTTCACATCTTCCAGCGCCCCGCCCAGCTGGGGGTCAAGCTGTATCAGCAGGCAGGGGAGTCGGGAGAGGGGGCATTCTGCGCGCGCTGCGGTGAACGGTTCGCCTCGAGGATGCACATCGACGATCTGAAAGCCGTCCTGCAGCGCCTGGGTTTCGACTACACATTGCCCGGGCCCGCGCGCAACTGGCAGGAATTGTGCCCCCCATGCAAACGCAAATCGATTGCCGCGGCGCAGCTTCGTCTCAAGGAGGAATTCCGTGGCTAAGCCTCCTCTGTCCCCCGAAGCCCTGGCTACACTGTACGGCCCTCATCCGTCCCATTTCCCTCCGGGCGGTTGGGAAGACGAATCACGGCATCCCGCCGAACGTCTGGTCAAAACTCATTGCTGTTTCTGCGGGCAGCAGTGCGGAATCCAGCTCAAAGTGCGTCAGAACCAGGTCATCGGCTTCGAGCCCTGGGAGGAGTTTCCCTTCAACCGCGGAATGCTTTGCCCTAAAGGAGTCAAACGCTACCTCCAGAGCGGGCATCCGGACCGATTGCTCGACCCCCTGGTTCGGACCGAGCAGGGTTTCCGCAAAGCTGCCTGGGATGAGGCTCTCGACTTCACGGCCCGCCGGCTGCGGGAAATGCAGGAGCGTTACGGGAAAGACGCGGTGGCCGTGTACGGCGGCGCCTCTCTGACCACCGAGAAGGCCTATCTCCTGGGGAAATTCGCCCGGATTGCTCTAGGAACGCGCCACATCGATTACAACGGCCGCCTCTGCATGGTCTCGGCGGGCACGGCGTACAAGCTTGCCTTCGGCGTGGACCGCTCTCCAAACCCGTGGAGCGACATTCCCAAGGCCCAGGTACTGTTGGTCGCCGGAGCGAACATCGGAGAGTGCGCGCCCATCACGACGGATTACATCTGGCGCTGTCGCGACAACGGCGGAAGGCTGATCGTCGTGGATCCCCGGATGACCCCGATCACGCGCAACGCCGATCTTTACCTTCCCGTACGTCCCGGCACCGATGTCGTTTTGCTGATGGGACTCCTGCACGTCGTTCTGCGGGACGGCCTGGAAGACCGCGACTTCATCTCCCAGCACACCGAAGGATTCGAGCAGGTTGCCGCATCAGTCCGCTCTTACGATCCCCTGACGACGGCCGAGATCACCGGAGTTCCGCCCGACGCCATCGAAAAGGCGGCGCGCTGGTTCGGCGAAGCGGAGCGCGCCATCGCCCTGCACGCGCGCGGCATCGAGCATCAATCCAAAGGCGTCGAGAACTGCCTGGCGATCATCAATCTCTGCCTTGCCACGGGGAACATCGGCCGCGAAGGCGCGAGCTGCATGATGATCACGGGTCAGGGGAACGGACAGGGAGGGCGCGAGCACGGGCAGAAATGCGATCAGCTTCCCGGCCAGCGGTCGATCAACGATCCGGAAGCAAGGAGCCACGTGGCGCGAGTGTGGGGCATCGATCCCGCAGAGATTCCGCAGGCGGGATGCACGGCCGTGGAGATCATGGAAGCGATCCATCGCGGCGAGATCAAGGCCCTCCTGTCCATCTGCTTCAACCCGCTCGTCTCTCTGCCGGACGCCGAGTTCACCGCCGCTGCGCTGGAAAGACTGGAGTTTTTCGGTGTCGTCGACTTTTTCCTCTCCGAAACCGCTCACTTTGCGGACGTCGTTCTGGCAGGAAGCCTGCATGAAGAGGACGAAGGCGTGGTCGCGAACGTCGAGGGGCGTGTCCTGCACATCCCGAAGGCGGTGGACCCTCCCGGAAACGCCCGTGTCGATTGGACCATTTACTGCGATCTGGCGCGCCGCCTGGGAAAAGGCCGGTTCTTCGACTACAAATCTTCACGCGAAATTTTCGATGAGCTGAGGGAAGCGTCCCGCGGAGGGATTGCCGATTACTACGGCATTACCTACGAGAGAATCGACCGGGAGATGGGCGTGTTCTGGCCGTGCCCCACGCTCGAACACCCGGGCACACCCCGGTTGTTCGAGGGCGGAAGGTTTTTTCACCCGAACGGCAAGGCGCGATTTCTCGTAACCCCTTATCGCGAGAGCGGCGATCCGGTAAACGAGGAGTTTCCGGTCTATCTCACCACGGGGCGCGTCGTCAGCCAGTACCTCTCCGGCACCCAGACCCGGCGCATCGGCGCGCTCGTGGATCAATACCCGGAGCCGCGTGTCGAGATCCACCCTCGGCTGGCAGAGCAGCTGGGAATCGAGGACAACGACTGGGTGGCCGTTACCACCCGGCGTTCCGAAATTGCCCTGCGGGCGATGGTGGTGCGCACCATACGCCCGGACACGGTGTTCATTCCGTACCACTGGCCGTGGGACAAGAGCGCCAACAAGCTCACGCACCGCACTCTCGATCCGCGCAGCAAGATTCCAGAGTACAAGGTCTCGGCCTGCCGCATCCGCAAGGCCGTGTCCCCTCCGGAATCGGCTAAAGATTCCCCCGGCATTCAATCGTCAATTCGCGCGGGGCGCTGATGTCCGGCTACGAGTTTTACGTCGACCCCTCCCGCTGCATCGGCTGCCGTTCCTGCGAGAGCGCGTGCGCCGAGTGCGAGACACATCGCGGTTACCCGATGATTCACGTGGACTATCTGGACCGCAGCCATACGATCGCCACGGTCCCCATGGTCTGCATGCACTGCGACGAGCCGACGTGCGCGCAGGTCTGCCCGGCGGACGCGATCAAGAAGGATGAAGACGGCATCGTGCATTCGTCGCTCAAGCCGCGCTGCATCGCGTGTTCGAACTGCGTGCTGGCCTGTCCGTTCGGCATCCCCAAGATGATGACGCGCCTCGAGCAGATGATGAAGTGCGATATGTGCTATGACCGGACGTCCGCGGGCAAACGCCCCATGTGCGCCACGGTCTGTCCGAGCCAGGCGCTGGCATTCGTCCCCCCAGAAACGATAGCGCGCGAGCGGAGGGAAAAGCCCGCCAACGTGTTTTTCTTCGGCCAGCAGAAGGTCACGACCAAAGTGTTCATCATGATTCCGCCGGACCGTGATTCCCTGAGCGTCGATGTCGCCGACTATATGTGGGAGGGAAAGACGCGCAGCAGCGAGACCGCAACCTGACGCAGGATTTGGAGTGCGGCAGCTTGCTGCCAAAGCTCGATGGGTACCCGCGGCGATCTGTACCTGGTTGTCGAGATTGTCGAGGATTGAAAGAAGGTTGAGGCTCGTGGCACGGGCGTCTCGTGAACACTCGGCTCACTCGCCACATCTTCTTGGTGGGCACAAAGTTCACGAATTGGTCAAGGTTGTATCATGGCCGGGACGGCCATGCCACGAAGCTATCGTGGCAGAGTGCAATTAAAAGTGGGAGTCAAAGTTCTGCGCGCTCGAGGCACCTTTTGGGGTGCGGCAGCTTGCTGCCGCCTTGGTTCGGGTCGAAATGTTCCACGGGCGCTAAAGGCGCGAGCAAGCTCGCGCACTCCAAAGAAGAGGGCCCAAAAATCTGTTAAGAAGGTAGGGCGTCAGAGGAGCGTTTTATGAAATGGTTGCGCCGGCCCGGCAGGGAACCGCTCTGGAGGGACGAGTTCTCCATCTTCTCGTCGGATGAGCGCTACGTGAACCGGAGGCAGTTTACAAAGTTTCTGGTCCTCACGAGTTTCGGCATGTTCGTGGGTAATCTGTGGATTCTGCTTCGCGCCTGGTTTTACAGAGAAGCTGCCTATGCTCGCAGAGCCGTAGCCAAGGTGGGTGAGATCCCGATTGGGGGGACCAAGATCTTCTATTACCCCGGTATGTGGGATCCCTGCATTCTGGTGCGCACGGGGGAAGATGCCTACGTCGCTTACAGTCAGAAGTGCACCCATCTCTCCTGCGCGGTCTATTACGCGAGAGAACACGAGCGGTTGGAGTGCCCGTGCCACAAAGGATACTTCTCGATAAAGAACGGCGCGGTCCTGCAAGGGCCCCCGCCGCGCCCGCTCCCGCGCGTGGCGCTCGAACAAAGGGGAGAGGATCTCCTGGCCGTCGCCCTGGAGACCCTCGAGGAGAGCTGACATGGAGCCTTCGCGCTCCCCAGGAAAACGCCGCGGCCTGACGGCCATCGACGGAGCTCTGGCGCTCATTGCGATCCTCCTTATTATGCAGATGTGGCTTCTCACGGCCACGCTGGAAGCCTTCCTCGCCGGTCACCGTGAAGCCGCCCTGCCCGCCGCCATTATTTCAGGATTCTTGTTTCTTGTGTGTCTTGCACTGTACCTCTTTGTTGACCGCCTCGATTCCGAAACCCGCAACGAAAGCATGAACCACAGATGAACACGGATGAACACGGATCTGTGTTCATCCGTGTTCATCGGTGGTTTCATTTTGTGCAGTTTAGGAACTTCTCTGGAAATTCCACGCGCGTGCCAGCGCGTAAGATCACGCAGCGCTGCGTCGGATCCCCCACCTTGATCCAATCCCCAAAGTTCTCGCCGGTGTTCTTAACACTCTGACCTCCTAGGTTTGGCGGAACTCGAGGGCAAGGCGCAGCGCGGCATGCGTCGTGCATGAATAATAACGGCATCCCCTCGAACCTCGACCCTGCAATGAGCCGGGCGTGATCGGAAGGTGTGGACAGTATTAGGAGAACACACATGGAACTTCGACCGGATTGGCCCCCCCCACTGCGGCGGGGGATCTATGTCGCAATTGCGCTCGGTGTCGTTGCGCTCCTGTCGCGCGTATGGGCGCAGGGGCAAGCCCCGGCGGCCGCGCAGTCTGGTTACGCCGGATCCGACACCTGCACCACGTGTCATGAGGACGAGGGTCGCCGATTCACGAACACGATGATGGGCAAGGCCTTCGCCCACCCGCGAACCTCGGGAGAAGAATGGGGCTGTGAGTCCTGTCACGGCCCGGGCAAGGCGCACGCCGATTCGGGCGGCAAGGACAGGATTGCTGTCAGCTTCGGCAAGGGTTCCAAGAACTCGATCGAAGAACAGAACCATGCTTGCCTGACATGTCATTCCCGCGGCAACCGGCTTTTTTGGAAGGGCAGCCCGCACGAGTCCCGCGACATGACTTGCGTCCATTGCCATCAGGGACACGGACCGAAAGGAGAGAGACCGGTGTCCGCCGAGATTCGCTACAACGCCCCGCTCACCGAGAACCGGAGCGTCAAGAAACCTCAGCCGGAGATCTGTCTGGAGTGCCACCAGATGCGGCGCGCGCAGCTGCAGCGCTCTTCGCACATGCCGTATCGCGAAGGCAAGGTCACCTGCACCAGTTGTCACAACCCGCACGGAAGTCCCAACCCCAAGCAGCTCATCCAGAGCACAGTCAACGAAAACTGCCTGACCTGCCACGCAGAGCGGCGCGGTCCGTTTCTTTGGGAGCACCCGCCGGTCATGGAGAACTGCGCCAACTGCCACGAACCGCATGGGACCAACAACCCGCAATTGCTGAAGGTGCGCATGCCTCGCGTGTGCGATTCGTGCCACGTCGCGACTCGTCACCCGACGACCCCTACGGTTCTGAACTCCGTGAGGGATTTCAACCGGGGTTGCACGAACTGCCATTCCAGGATCCATGGGTCGAACCACCCGTCTGGAAATAACTTCCTGCGCTAGGAGGAGGGGAGCAATGAAGATGACGAAACAGATTACGTTTGCGCTGGTTGCGCTCGTGCTCGTTCCGGCCGCAGTTTTCGGCCAGGCGGAACTACAGCCGGCGCTTGGGAGCGTCGAGTTCGGCGTCCGGCACGTCTGGGGTGATGTCTACGGCCGTCCGGACCTTCCTTTTTCACCCAACCTGTTTAATTCGAAGCTCAACGAATACAGCGACCTGAGGAACGACTTTTTCATCCGCAGATTCAACCTCAGGATGGATGACCTATTCGGTTCGAAGAACTTTCTCAGTTTACAATCCGAGAGCAGCCTGTACAAAAACCAGAGCTATCTGGCGACCTTCGGCCAGTACAACCGGTTCAAACTCCAGTTCCGTTACGTCGGGATACCCCATGTCTACACCAATACAGCCCGCACCCTCTTCACTGAGACCAGTCCGGGCGTGTACACCGTCCCTTCGATCGTCCGGAACAGCCTGCAGGCCGCCTCTTCCACCGGCACAGCCGCTCAAATCTCCAACCGCCTGCCGAGCCTTGTCGCCACCCAGCTCGTGCCGGGCGAGAGCTTCATCGTGCCGGAGATCACGCGCAAGGCGGGGACCGGACTGGCGAGCTTTGACATTACCCCGAACTGGACCATCTCGGCCCTGTTCTCGCGTGAAAAACAGTTTGGAGCGCGGCCGATCGGGTTGTTGCTCAACTCGGGGCCGAGCGCGAGCGCCAGCAGCTCGCCCGGCACGGTTGCGGACCTCCAAAGCCCCGGCACCGGTGTGGAAATGCCTGAGCCGATCTACCACTTCACCAATACCGTGAAGGCGATGACCGAGTACGGGAAAAAGGACTGGGGCATCCAGCTCGGTTACACCGGATCGTTCTTTCAAAACAAAATCAACTCCCTTGTAGCGGACAACCCGTTTGCGACGGCGGACGTCGGGGTGCAGATCATTCCTCCAGGAAACGGTTGCACGCCGGTTCCGCCCGCGGTCAACTGTGCGGTCAGCGCCATCCCCTCTCGCGGTCAGATGGATCTCTACCCCGGCAACCGCGCCAATTACGTGAACTTTGCGGGTGCCTTCGACCTGACCAAGCACCTGCGTGTGATGGGGACGGTCAACCCCGGCTGGCTACGCCAGAACGACCTCTTCCTGCCTTACACGGCCAATACCGGAATCACCGGGTTGGCGCCTCTGCCGGCGTCAAGGCTGGGTGGCGACAAGCAGACGCTGGCCATGAATTGGACGGCGATCAGCCAACCCCTCAAGAACGTCCAGCTGGCGGCGAAATATCGCCATTACGATTACACCAACAACACTCCGATTCTCACGTTCACTCCCATCCAGGGTGATGTGATCGGGGCAAATTCCACGGCCACGGGCCAGGCCGCCCCGGGCGCCAGGGAAAGCACACCCTTCGGCTTCAACAAGAAAACCGTCGAACTCAGCGGAGACTGGTTCTTTGCTACGAGAAGTTCCGTCAAGGTCGGCTACGAGGGGGAATGGTTCGACCGCTCCCAAGAACTCGGTGTTTACTGCTATCGATCTGAGCCCGACCAGGGACCTCCTCATCCGGCTTTCCTATCGGCACTCGGACCGGAAACCGGACAAGTACGAGGACGAGAATTCGCTGATTATTTCCGGAGCCATCCCACTCATTCAGCCCAACGCCCGCAGGTTCGACGAGGCTGCCAGACTTCTGCACCGTGGCGATGCTTTGGTGCAGTACAGTGCGGATAGGTTCACCCTGTCGGGAAGCTTCCAGACGATCCAAAATGACTTCAACCGGCACCTGGACGTCAACAGCCCGACGCCGCTCAACTTTCTTACGGGCGCGGCGGCTACCACGTCTCCCTACTTTCTCTACGGGGCGCTCAAAGACCTGTCGCACATCTACACTTTCGATGTGGACTACGTCCTTTCCGCACAGGTTTCGCTGTTTGCCGAGTATGCGCGCGAGAAATATCACAAGAGGATGATCTCGCGGAACCGCACGCCCGCAAGCGGCACATCGACGTCGCTCGGCTGCGGCAGCGGGCAGGCGTGCGATACTCCCAACAACGACTGGGAGAGTACGTACCGCGACCTTTTCGACACCTACGCCGCGGGCATCGACCTTTACGCCCGAAAGACGTTTTTCGTAACGACCTACTACTCCCTCTCGGCGGGTAAGGGCAATTACTATTCGAGGGCTCTGGGTGATCCGGCCATCACGAGTGGGCCCAACCGATTCGTCCTGACCGGGGCCACCGCAGCCCAGGACTATCCGGGGACGACCACCCGAATCCACGAGCTCGCGGCCGTCTTCAAGTTCAAGCTGACGCGGAACCTCATGCCGAAAGTGGAATACCGCCTCCAGCAGTTCGACAACAAGGACTACCAGACTTCGCCCATGACTCCCTACATGGGCTGCATCGGCGCCGGCAGCGTCGTGGTGAGCCCACCCTGCGTGAACGTGGGCCCCAACGTTGCGGCACGGTATCCAAGCCCCTACTACCCGAACTTTGTCGTGGGCGACACGGGAGCAGCCCGGTATATCTTCCTGGGTGTGGATCAGCCGTCGTACAGGGCTCATGTCTTGTCGGTGACCGTCCAATACCACTTCTAGTCATCGTGGCACGGGCGTCCCGCCCGTGGATCGACCAGACCTCGACTTGGCCACAGAGCCATAGAGACACGGAGAAGTCTCCGTGTCTCCGTGGCTCTGAGGCTGAAGATCTGACTGTGAAGAATCACAAAGTCCTGCTGACCGATGCAGTGGGTTCGGAGTTCAGGCTTTAGCCTGCACTGAATCTGCAGCCTGAAGGCTGAACTCCAAACCACCCACGCGGCGCGCCGCGTGCGAACCCACCCCGCAACAGCCGTCACCAACATCATCAAGAGGCAATGCAGCCGCGAAGCTGGTCGCATCCCGGGGGCAACACCGTAAACCATGCTCCTGACGAGCCCGGCCAAACGCAAGTGCAGCTGGAGCCCGGCTCCAGTCATGCTCGTGCCATAGGCTCCCTGTTCGAGCCGGGATTCACTATCGGACACGGATTTACACGGATGTAACGGATCTTCACGGATCAAAAAAACCATCTTGATCCGTGGCATCCGTGTCAATCCGTGTCCCCTGGCGGTTGCACGTGACTCCACTCCTCGGTCCAGACCTCGCTCCGGCAGTTACCAGTTACTGAAGGAACAGATCGTATCCAAGACCGATGGAGAGTATCGGATCGCGGATGCGTTTTCCCGTGAGCGGCTCGACATCAGGTCCATCTGATCCCTCGCCCTTCTTCTCAGGTCCCGGCCCTCGGTGGCCCGAATGTTTGTTGCGGTCACGATAAACGAGGGGCATTATTTGCGTTGATAAGATAGCCGACGGATCCAACTTATGGCTGCAGACATGAGTAAGGGGAAAAGCCCCTTTTATCCTGGCCAACCAGTACCGGTCGAGCTGTTTGTGGGGAGAGCGAAACAGATCGACAGGATCATGAATCGTGCGGTGGCTCAAGTCTCAGCCGGCAAGCCCATCGCCGTCTTCGTTCGGGGGGAATACGGAATCGGCAAAAGCTCCATAGCCGGCTTCGTTCAGTGGATTGCGGAAAAGCATCAGGCGCTCCACGGCATCTATGCGCCGTTGGGTGGGGCGCGCGAACTTTCCGATGTGGCGGTCACAGTCCTTGAAGCGACGTTACGCTCCGGGGCCTTCGATCCGAAGCGCTCAGAGAAGGTTCGCAACTGGCTCGCTAAATACATAGGAAGACAGGAACTCTTCGGCTTTACGTTAAACGCAGAGGCCCTCCGAAAGGATGCTCCCAGCCTGGCGACTCCCTTTGGAATGTTGGGCTTTCTGACGGAAACTGTTGAACGGCTGAAAGATGATGGAATCAAGGGTATTTTTCTTGTGCTCGACGAAATCAACGGCATCACGGAGAACCCGCAATTCGCCAACTTCATCAAAGGACTGGTTGACACAAATGCGATGTCTTCCAAACCGCTTCCCTTGCTTCTGATGCTGTGCGGTGTCGAAGAACGGCGACGCCAGATGATTCAGAAACACCAGCCGGTAGACCGGATTTTTGACGTCATCGAGATCGAGTCAATGGATGTGAAGGAAATGGAAGCGTTCTTCCAGCGAGCGTTTGATTCGGTCTCAATGCCGGTCGAGCCGTCTGCTATGAGCATTCTGACCCAATACTCTGCGGGGTTTCCAAAGATTATGCACTTGGTAGGAGATGCAGCGTTCTGGATCGACAGGGACGGGATCATCAAGCAGGCTGATGCGCTCACGGCGGTCTTCCTGGCGGCGGAGGAGGTCGGTAAGAAGTATGTCGATCAGCAGGTCTACCGAGCCTTAAGGAGCCCCGATTACAAGAGTATTCTCGCGAAGATCGGCAAAATGGATCCGGATACCATGAGTTTCAAGAAAGCAGATGTTGCATCCGGGCTCACGGAGAGTGAAAAAAAGAAATTCAATAACTTTCTTCAAAAGATGAAATCCCTGAATGTGCTGCGCTCCGGGGATGTTCCAGGCGAGTATATCTTCAATGTTCGCATGGTCCGACTATACATTTGGCTTCAAAGTCTCGAGGAGAAGAACCGGCAGGCAGGAAAATGAACGAAATTCAATTTGCGAGAGAAGGGCCGGCAAAGGTTGCGCCCTTGAGGGCTGGGTTCAGGGTGACCTTGAGCGTAACGCCTTGGCGCATGGCCTCCAATGCTTCGCCCATGCTGGCAACCCGCTCCGGACTACTAAGCCGAAAAATCCTTTCAAGCTGGCAAGGATTTTTCCAACAATGTTGGGACGTCTTGTTTGGAGTGCGCACGCTTACTTGCGCCTTGACCGAGCCGGAGCAACTCCACGCGAACAAAGGCGGCAGCTTGCTGCCGCACTCCAAAGAGAGTAGTGGACCATAGGTTTGGTTGCGGCCGGGCTTCCCTGTGTACTTGCGGTGCAGAGATGCGGATCGTCTCCCTTAATTACTGAACAAAATTACTAAACAAACCGTTGCGTTCCCGCCATCCCTTCATGCTGCACGCCCCTGTTCCATGGAACTCGCGAGATCCGGCCGAAGCGAAGCTATAAGCTGGGATCGAGCGGCATGCGCGTACCCAGTTTTATGCTCTTTATGAGAATTTGATTGGCTATGACCCGGCTCAAGCGCACGCTGCGAACCGCCGACGGGCTCGCGATGATGGTCGGAATCATCGTGGGGTCCGGGATCTTCCGGACCCCGGGGATCGTCGCCCGCCAACTCGGCCGGCCGATTCTCACGTTCGTCGCCTGGGTGCTCGGGGGCGCGCTGGCGTTTCTCGGCACTCTCGTCTTTGCGGAGCTCGCGGCCCGCCTACCGCAGGCCGGTGGGAAGTATGTGTATGCGCGCGAGGCGTTCGGGCGGCGCGCCGCGTTCGTGGTCGGTTGGGTGGAGGCGCTCGGCATGTACGCGGCCGCGATTGCCGCGATTGGTACGGTCGGCGGGGAGTACGTGGGCCGCTTGCTTGGCGCGCCGGCGGGGAGCACGCCGTGGCTCGCCGCCG
>WNGL01014164.1_pt1 | contig 13601 bp, 15 predicted proteins | sample 5400591 | NCBI WGS metagenome assembly WNGL01 (sample SAMN13153377, study PRJNA577476) | soil metagenome | isolation source: 80 cm soil or saprolite under Garry oak tree replicate 1 | place: USA:California | collected 2016-06-15
GCCGATGATTCCGGTCTGGAAGTCGATGCGCTTGGCGGCGCGCCCGGAATTTTTTCAGCGCGCTACGCAGGCAAAAATGCAACCGACAAACAGAACGTCGACAAGTTGCTGGGCGAACTTGCTCGGACCGGAGCCGAAGAAACTAAGAGATCGGCGCGCTTTCGCTGTGTGATTGCGCTGGCGCAACAGGGCGAACTGCTCGGGACGTTCGAAGGAATCGTCGAGGGAACAATCGTCGAGCGTGCGCGCGGATTACACGGATTTGGCTACGATCCCATTTTTGTTCCGCCTGGATTTGAAGAGACTTTTGCCGAGCTCCCTGCGGAACTGAAGAACACGATCAGCCACCGGGCGAAAGCGATTGCCGGGCTTACTGCCAAACTTGCAGCTTCTTAAGACGGCCGATTAAGGCCCCGGTGGTGGTGGCGCTCCTGGTGGCGGGGGCGCAGCCGGAGGCGGTGGGGCGCCTGGAGCCGGGGCCAAAGCGCCAGGGCCAGAAGCGGCTCTGATCTGGTATCCCACTTTTGTAATTCCGACCTGCCGAATTTTGTCGAGCACTCCAATCACATCGCCGTACATGGCCGTCGGCGCTGCGCTGAGGGAGAGTTTGATGCCCGGATTTCCCCGGTGGAGCTCAAAAAGGCGCGGCAGGACCTGGTCTTCTGGGACGTACACGTTGTCGAAAAACACCGCGTTTCCTTCCAGCACTTTTACCGAGACGAAATCTTTTACTCCGCTTGGCGGAGGCCCGACCGCAGCCGGCAAATTGACCCGAATACCCTTCATGTGGGTCTGGCTCAGGCTCACCATCATGAAGCTGGCAAGCAGAAAGAACATGATGTCGATCAATGGAATGATTTCGATGCGCGCTCGTTTGTGCGGAACTGGCGAAGAGATTCTCATATCAATGGAATTTAGTACGAGGCCCCGGTCAGGGTAAAGGTAATCGGGATAGTAACCTTGGAAACAGACCCCGGTCTAAATCGCCACCGCTTGAAGGCGCTGACGGCGGCGTCATCCAGTATGGAACTACCAGTGCTTTTCGACACGGAAGCGCTAGTTACGTCACCACTTGCAGAGTCAACGTCTGCGATGATCACTCCACTGCCCGTGATCCTTTTTGCACGCGCCTCGTACGGGTAAGGCGGCCGCGGCGCATTAATGGCAAGCGCTTTTGCTCGGGACATCGACATCGCGGAAGCCTTAATCGGCGTGAATTTTTGTGGCGCCGATGGCGGTGGCCGCGGTGGGGGTGTTCGTTCCTCGACGAACTCTGGCTTGATGTCGGGCGGAGGAGGAGGCTCCGGCAACGGAATATCTTCGGGCGGTGGCGTGGCCTCCGGTGGCGCCAACGTCGCCTCCACGACCTGCGGCGGTTGAGGAGGAAGCTCTACTGCAACGGCCTCGCGCCTTTGCGACAACGCGACCGCTGTAGCGTGGATTGCCAGTGCAGCCCCAAAGGCGGTCCAGAAATACCACCGGGGTGGCGGCCGGTATATCAACGGTCTTACTTTCGTCGCTGCCATATCGAGATCACTTGGGCCCTGGAACTCCCTTGAGCGATTCGCTCTTAATTTCGAACGAAACTTTATAGTAGCCGGAGGAGCGGATTACATCGAGGGCATGGGCAACATTCAGGTGGGCCGACTCGCGATCGCCTCGAAGGAACACCTTTGCATCAGGGGCTGATGCATGCGCCATGCGCAGGCGATTCAGCAGTTCGTTGTCACCGATTTCATCCTTGTCGAAGAAATAATGGCCATCTTTATCGACGGAGACACTGACGTACTCGCGCTTGGTCTGCGTCTCACCCGAAACACCGGCGGGCAGGTTCACCTTGACACCTTTCAGATGCACCTGGCTCAAGCTCACCATCATGAAACTGGCAAGCAAGAAGAACATGATGTCGATCAACGGAATGATCTCGATCCGCGCCTTCTTGTGTGGAATAGGTGAGCTTACCTTCATTAAATACCTTAAAATATCTTTAGATCGACGAGCCTTTGCCAGAAGCTGGGGCTTGCGCCGCGAAGTCCAGGTCGCGCGCCGAAGTTTGTGCTCCTAACATCACTTCCAGGTTTGTGGCTGCCGTCTGCAATTCGAACTCCAAGTTAGACACTCGGGAAGTAAAAAAGTTAAACGGAATCAGAGCGAAGATGGCAATACCGAGACCGCACGCCGTAGCAATAAGCGCCTCGGCAATACCGCCGGTGACGGCTTGCACCGCCAGTTCTTCGTTGCCGAGAAAACTGAACGACCTAATAAGACCGGTAATCGTACCTAACAGACCGAGCAACGGCGCCAAAGTTACGAGTGTGTCCATGACGACGAGGAATCGACCGGCGCGTTTGATCTCGATGCCGGCAGCGACCTGCAATGCACCCTGCAACGAGGCGTGTTGGTGATTGAGGCCATTCCACATCATGCGCAAAACTGGATCGCGCGATCCGCGGGAAAGCCGGGAGGCTTCGGTGGTGTCGCCGTTTTCAATCGCCGTGAACACTTTCTCGATCCGTTTGGGATCTCGGCGGAACCAGCGGCCACCCCACCAAAAGATTCGCTCGATCACCACGGTGAGCCCGATGATCGATACAATCAAAATCGGCCACATGATTGGACCACCCTTGTGGAATTTGTCGATCAACCAATTGCTCCCGAGCACACCGCCGCTGGGTTGCGCTTCAGCAGCTGGCGGCGGGCTTGCGGCTGCGGGGCTTAACGTAGCGGTGACCGCTGCCGCTGGCGCAGCGGGAGATTCGCCGGGCGGGACGTTCCCCGTTTGAGCCGGCGCACCCGGACTCATCGCAGCTGGCGCACCGGGACTCACTGCCGCCGGCGCACCGGGGCCCACCGCCGCCGGAGGCGCTCCAGCCGGTGATGTTTGGGCCGCGCCTGGCGCAGCGGGAGATTGCGCAAGCGAAGTCAGCGCAAGCGCGAGTGAAGACAGACAAACAATGAGTGAGGTTTTCATAGTTGAAGCAGTAAGTTGTGAACAGGTCGATTTAGATGCGAGTTTCCGATTATTGAAAATGAACGAGTTGCGCGTCGAGAAAAAATTTTCACTTTTTTGTGACCCCCGTTACCCTTTGCACATCACACCTTTTAATTCGTAATATCCCTACTCGCAGGATGTAAGGCAAGTCATTCAATCGTTGTTCTCCCCTCGCGAGACGTAGCGTTAGGCGCGATCGCAACGCTGTTCCGCAGGCGCGGCCAATTGTCGATTGCTGCTTCCAATTGATCTCCAGCATGAATTGGGCCGACACCGGCGGGTGTTCCACTTAAAATCACATCGCCCGGCAAAAGCGTAAGCGACTGACTCGCGAATGAAATAAGCCGCGCAACCGAATAGATCATTCCGTTCGTGCGCGTGCTCTGGCGCAGCTGGCCATTCTGCCGCAGCTCGAGTGAAACGTCGCTCACATCCACATCGGCATAAACGTACGGTCCGATCGGCGTGTACGTATCAAATGATTTGCACCGGCCAAATTGCTTTTCCTGCTTTTGCAGATCGCGATCGCTAATATCGAGGCCGGTTGTGTAACCGAACACGCGATTGAGCGCCTCGTTCACGCTGACGTTTTTCGCTGGAGCGCCGATCACCACCGCTAGCTCCACTTCGAAATCGGTTCGATGCTCGGGAAATGCGATCTTGATCGCGCCGTTATGCGGCAAAAGCGAGCTCGGCGCCTTAAACCAGATTAATGGCGCGCCTAATTCAGTTCGTTTCATCTCCGCGATGTGATCGGAGTAATTCAGGCCGACCGCGATTAATTTCGATGGCGCCACCGGAAGATCGACATGCAAATCTGCCAGCTTCTGTACATCGCCGGTCGGTTCGATCTCAATCCAATACGGTTTTGCCAACACGTGCACATCGTCGCCGCGCACTTCGCCGAAAAAAAATTTGTCGCCTGATCTGAATCCGCCAAAGGTACGCATCTCGCGAAATTGTAGGGCAACCGCGCCGGTTGCCGAATCAAAAACTGGGCAGGCGAAGCGCCTGCCCTACAATTTGGGGACAACCCCCACAAAATCGCGCACCGGTTTTTGCTCGCGAATCGAAAATGCACTGCCATTCGCGCGCGCGAACCAAAATGCGCTCGAAGATCCGCCATCGAGATTCAGTGCGCGCTGAATTTTCAAATCATCGGCCAAGCGCGTTGTGGTAAGAATCGCCGCCAATTCGGCGAGCGAGATTTCGGAGCAAATTCCGAGCAACGCGCGATCGTTCGTTGCGGTAGCGGCAAAACTCCGGCGCGCCGCAGTTGAATCATCCAGGCCATGAACGCGGTCGTAATGATCGACAAGAAACGGTCCACATTGAACCGCAGCGCCTATCTTTTCTCGTCGGGAAAATTCGCGGACTCGCACGATCTGCACTCCGCGTACCGACGCGCTGAGGACGCCGGTGATCAATCGAGCGCGTCGCAATGAGGCAATCATTTTGCCATCGCTAATCAATAAGCCGATCGGCGCGAAATCGGAGCTGAAATAACCGCCGTTTACTCCCGCGGCGCATTTCGCGCGTCGCATTGTGTCGGACAAAGTTTCGCCGGTTGGATTGTCAATTACGCGGAGGGTACACGATTTAGCAGAGAAAATTGCAAGATCGACCATGGCGCTCTCATTCCCACCCGCATTTTCTAGGACGACGTGCCGATGCGCGATGCCGTCGCGCCCGGGTTTCGAGTCAGTCGAGCGAATCGTCCAATCCGCGTGCGCCGTGGCTGCAACGGCGAGAAGGAGCAGCGCGGCCTTACGCTTTGCCACTGTATTTAGATAGCAAAGCCTGAAAATCCGGATCGTTTCGCAGCGAATCCCAAATCGGATTTACTTTGAGTCCCTCAACGGTGACAGCGCTCGGCCGGCTCAACAATCCGTCCAGGATTTCGATCGCGCGATCATTTTCGCCAAGAACGGCGTGAACTTCAGCCACTCCAGCGGCAATTTCCGGGCCGCCAAAGGCGTCTTTGCTCTCCGGACGCAATTCGGTGGCGCGCCGCGCTTCAGTTAGCGCGGCATCTTTTTCTCCGAGATAGGCGAGAACTTTGGCGAGTTGAATATGCATGTCCTCCGCATCGGGACTTCCTTTCAGTTGTCCTTCGAGGAGGTCTTTTGCTTTCAGGAAGGCGGCTCGCGCGCCGGCTTCGTCCTGAAGCGCCTTTCGCGCAAAGCCGATGAGAAAATATTTCCCACTCAAGTGCTGCTGGAACTCGTGGAAGAGATCGTCCGGCAGACTTTCGGCTTCGCGCAATCCTTCTTGATATTTCCGTTCCAAAAGAAAAACGTCCGCGCGCGCGCCGGCGATCCTAAGTTTCTCCTCGTTGGTCATCGGGATCGATTTCGCGGCCGCAAATGCTTTCTCTGCGACGCTGAAATCGCCTTTCTCAGCGATGGCCAGCTTGGACTTGGTCTCCCAAAGTCCCACGCCGTTTGGATTCATATTAAGCCCGCGGTCGATCGTTTTGTTGGCGTCGTCGAAGTTCCGCAACACCTGGTAATTCTGAGCAAGATTCTGCAGTGACCACGGGTCTTTTGGATTTAGATTGGAAGCCTTCTCGATGTTGGCGGTCGATTCCGCCCATTTGCCCTGCCGGCGCTGGATCGCGCCAATGGCGAGATAAGCATCCGATTCGTTAGGCAATCCGCGCTGCGCGATTTCGAATTCTTCAAGCGCTGCGTCGTAGTTGTTGTCGCCGTAATAATGCGAGTATCCCAGGGCCAGGTGCGCTTCCGGCAGATTAGGCTGCAATTGAAGAGCCCGCGCCGCCAGCGTACGCGCTTTCTCCCGGCGTTGCGGCGTCCGGTCAAATGTGTGCAGGAACCAGCTTTCCAACTGTGAGTAGCGCGCCATAGCGAGAGCAAAGTTCGGATCCAGCTCGATCGCGCGCGCGTAAAGCTGTTCGCCCTGTTTCAGTTTGTCGAAATCCTCAAATGCGCAGGAAAGATTGTGCGCCTGAACGAAAGCGAGATAAGCCTCGCCGTTTTCTGTCGGCTTGCGTTCGAATTGTGCTTTTTCACTCGGCGACAATTTTGCCTGCAACTCGCTCGCGATTTTTCGTGCCAGATCCGTTTGAATTGCGAACACATCAGTGAGCTCGCGGTCGTAATCTTCCGCCCAGAGGTGCTCGTCGTTCTCGGTGTTGATCAATTGCACGGCCACGCGCACGCGATTGCCAACGCGGCGAACGCTGCCCTCCAAAAGGGTTGCGACGCCCAGTGCCTTTCCGATTTCACGAACGTTGGATCCTTTTCCTCGGTATGGCATCACCGAGGTGCGGGAAATCACTTTGAGATCGCTTATCTTGGAAAGATTGGTGAGCACGTCGTCCTGAATGCCGTCGGCGAAATAGGTGTTCTCTTTGTCGTCGCTCAAACTCTCAAAGGGAAGCACCGCAATCGATTTGTCGATCTTGCGCGCGAACGCGCGAGGCAAAAGAAACGATCCCGCGATGAGCAAAGCCGCCAGGCCTGACCCGGCGAGTAAAAAAGCGTTGCGGCGGCGCCTCCGCACCTCGGTTCGCGCTCGCTTCAAACGCGGGGGATTGGGATTACCGAGGTCTTTCGTGTAGAAGTTGACGATGGAGATCATTTCCCCGTGCTTCACCTCGCATTGGCCGACATCGTGCAGGTACGGCTGCCATTCCAAATAGTGCTGAAGATCTTCTGCGACATGCTTTGAAAGCAGGATGTGACAACTATCGCCGCAATCCATCACCCGTTGCGCGATATTGATCCCCGCCCCCGCAATGTTGGCGCGCTCATTCACATCCGCGACCTCGTTCACCGGCCCGCTGTGAATCCCCATCCGGATCTGGAGTTTCGGGTAATTCTTAAGCGCCCGACTAATCTCCAAAGCACAGCGCACCGGTTGTTCGGGGCTGTCGCGAAAGACCAACGCCATCCCGTCACCGGTGGGTAAGCGCACTAATCGACCCTCCGCTACCGCGGAACGGAACTCTCCCGCCTCGCGAACCGCATCATTGAGCACACCAAGCAACTCGCTCTGGTCGCTAATCAGCAGCTTGGAGTAGCCTACGATGTCAATGAACAAGACGTGCCCGATTGCGAGCCGAACAGCGGCTTTGGATTCAGCAGGCATAAGCGCGATGAATGCAAGATCGCTAACAATAAGACAACGGCAACATCGATATGTTCGCTAAAAATTTGTGTAACTACCTTGCGGGCAAGATCGTCTTCAGCGGCACCGAATGAGAAAAGTAACACTGTTGTTATTTTAGGGCGATGAAATGCATGACCGTCGCAGCGGCCTTTGCCGGACCAGGCCGCGACGCCAGGCTACAGCTTGGAATGTCATTTTATTCCGGTCGCGAACACCGTTTGGAAATGCGGGCTCTGCTTTTCTCGAGAAACCACGCTGATCTCGATCTCTCGGAAACGGCCTTTTTCCATGAACTGATGCAATTGCACTTCGCTGAATCCGAGCCAGTGATCTGCATACAATTCGCGAGCGCGTTCGAACCGGTGGCTCAAAAGATCGAGAATCACCAGTCGGCCGCCACGTTTCAAAATCCGCCGCGCCGCGGCGATGGCTCGCTCGGGATGAATAGCATGATGCAAAGCCTGACTCAGGATTGCAAGGTCGACACTGTTTTTCGCGATCGGCGGATCTTCAATATCGCCAAGCCGGTACTCGAGATTCTTGAATCCGTGTTTCTTCGCCAGTTGCGCGCCGAAGTCGACCATTTTGGACGAATTATCGATGGCGATCACTTTGCGCGCATTTTTTGCCAGCAACTGCGAAAGTGTCCCCTCGCCCGCTCCGAGGTCAGCCACAGTCAGCGGCGGGAGAAGAGTAATGAGCGTGTGTGCCAGCGCCTTCCACGAGCGGCCCGGCACATAACTTCGCCCAAACTTGCCGGCCAGCTCGTCGAAGTACTTCCGTGCTTTGTCCTGCCGCTTGTGCAGCACGAGCTTGAGACTGGTGCGGTCGCGCGAGGTTTCCGGTAATTCGCGCGCGAGCAGGCGCGTTATTTCCGCCACGCGCTCTCGCTGTAAATTTCGTCCCTGATGGTCTGCGCCATAATAGACATTTTTCCCGACTCGGCGATCGGAGACCACGCCCGCGCGTTTCAACTGCGCAAGATGACTGGAGATCCGCGACTGGCCCATGCCCAGAATCTGCTGGAGCTCTGCTACCGAAAGCTCTTCCTGTTCGAGAAGAAGCATGAGACGCAGTCGCGTGGGATCGGCCAACAGCCGCAACAAATTAATGGTTGACGCCATGATCTCGGACCACGATATATCCACGCATCATGATTGGTCAATATGTCTTGCGACACCGTGAAAGCCTTACACCGTTGAAGCGTTGAATCGTTCGACTGACCGGGAATTGTAAACCGCTTTAACGCTTCAACCCTTCAACGCTCTTCAAGCCATGTCTCGCCGCTACATTTTTTCCTCCGAGTCCGTCACCGAAGGACATCCTGATAAGGTTTGCGACACCATCAGCGATTACGTCCTCGACGCTTGTCTCGAACAGGACCCGTTGAGTCGCGTGGCTTGCGAGACCCTTGCCAAGGGCAATCTCGTGGTGATCGCCGGGGAGATAACCAGCAATGCGAAGTTTGATTTCGAGGAGCGCGTGCGCACGGGCATTCGCGACATCGGATATGTCAACGGCGACTGCATTTTTCACGCCGACACCTGCCGGGTGATTTGTGAAATGACCGAGCAATCGCGCGATATTAAACAGGGAGTCGATGAGGCTCCTGCTGAAGGAAAGGGTACTGCGGAACAAGGGGCTGGCGATCAAGGGTTGATGTTCGGTTTTGCGTGCAATGAAACCCCGGAGCTGATGCCTGCGCCGATTTCTTTCGCGCACAAGCTCGGACGCGAGCTGACGCGCCTACGAAAGTCTGGCGAAGTCCCGTGGCTTCGTCCCGACGCCAAAACGCAAGTCTCAATCGAATACGATGGCTATAAACCAGTGCGCGCCACGACGGTGGTCGTTTCCTCGCAGCATACCCAGGATGTGAAGCAAAAAGAAGTGCGCGAAAACTGAACTTCTCATCAAAAAAGTGATGCCGGCGGAATGGTTGGATGAGAAGACAACCTATTTAATCAATCCAACAGGTCGGTTTGTAATCGGCGGCCCCGAGGGCGACGCAGGTATAACTGGCCGCAAGATCATCTGCGATACGTACGGTGGAATGGGCCGGCACGGCGGCGGTGCGTTCTCGGGAAAAGATCCGAGCAAGGTTGATCGCAGCGCAGCCTATATGGGACGCTGGATCGCAAAGAATGTAGTCGCAGCCGGCTTGGCAGACCGATGCGAAGTCCAGTTCGCGTACGCCATCGGTCACCCCGAACCGGTGAGCGTAAGTGTCGATACCTTCTGCACAGGCAAAGTGGACGAGGAAAAATTGGAGTGCGCCATCTGTGAAGTTTTCAACTTCAAGCCGGCTGAAATTATTAAGCAGCTGAACCTGCTTCGGCCGATTTATCGCAAGACAACCAATTACGGCCATTTCGGACGCGTGGACGATCTCGACGCCCTCACATGGGAAAGGACCGACAAGGCCGAAGCGTTGAAACAAGCTGTCAGGTAGAAAACCGAATACTTTTATGAGTACGACAATCACTGAATCGAAGACAAAGCAGGACTACAAAGTCGCGGATATCTCGCTGGCGGATTTTGGAAGAAAAGAAATTTCCATTGCCGAAAAGGAAATGCCGGGGCTGATGGCAATCCGGGAGAAATATGCGCCGCACAAACCGCTCGCAGGCGTGCGCATCACTGGATCGTTGCACATGACGATTCAGACCGCGGTGCTCATTGAGACACTGGTCGATCTTGGCGCAAGCGTGCGCTGGGCAAGCTGCAATATTTTCTCGACGCAAGATCACGCTGCCGCAGCCATCGCCAAACGTGGTATCTCCGTGTTCGCTTGGAAAGGCGAATCGCTTGAAGATTACTGGTGGTGCACTTATCGCGCGATTTCGCATCCAGACGGCAAAGGGCCGCAACTTGTAGTCGATGACGGCGGAGACGCAACGTTGCTCATTCACAAAGGCTACGAGCTCGAGGAAGGCAGCGATTGGGCAAAAGCCAAATCGGCGAACAAGGAAGAACAGGTCATCAAGGATTTGCTGCTCGAAATTCATCGTGAGAATCCCTATCGCTGGCACGAGATCGTGAAGGATTGGCGCGGCGTTTCCGAAGAGACTACCACCGGCGTGCATCGTCTTTACAAAATGCATCAGGAAAACCGGCTGCTGGTTCCTGCCATTAACGTCAACGATTCAGTGACGAAATCGAAGTTCGACAATCTTTACGGCTGCCGGCATTCACTGGTCGATGGATTGAATCGGGCACTGGATGTGATGCTTTCCGGAAAGGTGACCGTCATTTGTGGTTACGGCGACGTCGGTAAAGGCTGCGCGCAATCGTTGCGCGGCCAGGGCGCGCGCGTCGTCATCACCGAGATCGATCCGATCAACGCTCTGCAGGCCGCAATGGAAGGCTACGAAGTCACCACTATCGAAGACACGCTAGGCCGCGGAGATATCTACATCACCGCCAGTGGCAACATCGATGTCATCACACTCGAGCACATGCAAAGGATGAAAGACCAGGCGATCGTCGCAAACATCGGCCATTTCGATAACGAGATTCAGGTCGACGCGCTCAACGCAGCCAAAGGCGTGAAGAAAACCAACATCAAACCGCAGGTGGACAAGTACACGTTTCAGGATGGTCACGAGATTTTCCTGCTCGCCGAAGGCCGCTTGGTAAATCTCGGTTGCGCCACCGGTCACCCGAGCTTCGTCATGTCCAACTCATTTTCCAACCAGGTCCTCGCGCAGTTGGATCTGTGGAAAAATCGAGAAAATTACAAAGTCGGCGTTTACGTGTTGCCGAAGAAACTCGATGAAGAAGTCGCCCGCCTGCACCTTCAAAAAATCGGCGTCAAACTGACGAAGCTCTCTACAAAACAATCCGATTATCTCGGAGTCCCGATCGACGGCCCGTTCAAATCAGAGCATTATCGCTACTGAAACGTGACGCAGGCAATCCTGCCTGCGTAGGCGGCGGCACGCGACACGATTGTCCGGGTCACTCATCAATGCGCCTCTGGCGGCGTGATCATTGATTCAGTCACGTGCAAACGAGTTACTCTTAACTCCCCAATTTCGAGCCGTTTGATTTTCGCGCGGCCGATTATCAGGCGGCCAATCGCAACCAGCCCAAGCGTCACCGCGCCGACTGCGATCGCGCCGGCGGCGAACGCACCGACCGATTGCGCGCCAATGGCCAGTGCGCGAATTGCAACTGGGCCGAACCTTCCTCCGGTTTCCTCAATGTCGTTTGATTTCATCTCGCTAACTCCGCACTCGTGGCTTCAACGTAGCTGCAGTTTGATTGTCCGCCACGTCGCCATTTTCCCGAAATATGGACGCGCCGGTTTTTCTTCGCCGCGTCGGTGAGGATTTCCGTTTCCCGCCTCGGTGCCGCCAGCCAGACCGTTGATCCTGCACCGTGAAAATCGAACATGATTTGCGGCGTGCACGGCTCGCCGGCATACAGCGTAACCCGCCCGACTTGATCGAAACGCGAACCGAACGCCGCCGCCTTGACCTGCACCGCCGGTTTCTTTACCTGGGCGCAACCTGCTATTCCGGCCAGAGCGGCCCCTGCGATAAACGAATATAATAAGAACTTTTTCATACCGAAGAAATCAGAACTGCTCGCGAAGCACTTCAGAAAATCCATCTATTCACGCTCCTCCGCGTGAAAGCGATGCAGCAGGCGATGAACAAAGGGCGCCAGCAGCACCGATACGATGCCAACGAACGCGAGACCTGAAAACAGAGCGTAAAACGAAGCGAAAAGTTTCGCGGCGTTGTTAGGCAACGGATCGACAGGACCCATTCCTCCGATAATCATCGACGCATTCAGGAGCGAATCGATCCAGCTCAAGTGAGCGATGAAATGATAGCCGAGAATGCCGCTTCCAAGTCCGAACACTAAAACTCCAAGCGCCACCAGCCCATGCCGCTCAACGCGCTTCAAAAATTCGAGCCGGCTGAGAAGAGGCTGCTTTCGATGCTCGTACATTGCGCGGCAGATTTCGGTAGAGTTTAACGTCGGATATCGACCATGGCGATTTTCCGCCCAAGATAAGCTGAAAAGTATCCCGCGTAGTCATCCTGAGCGGGGCGAAGGATCTCTCGCTGGGTGTTGCGTCACACAAGCTTCTCAGTGTGATCGCTACGCCGATTGTGAGATTCCTCGCTTCGTTCGGAATGACAACGCATTGCGATTTTTCGCGCAAGATAAGCTGAGAAGTAACCGGCATAACGTTTCTGCAATTCCGGGCGCTGCCAATCTTTGCCGGTAAGAATTTTTCTGCAATTGGGCGCGCCACATTGGCATTCCACGGAATAATCATCGTCATCAGTCATCGCCCAATCATGCGTGAGCTCTTCGCCGGCGCGGACGTTGCGCATGGCCACGAAGGTGATCTCGCCGCGCACGCCAAGATTTGCATTGCATGAGTGATTTGAATACAACATCGACAACTCCCGCTCGTCGTCAGTGACAAGCGCGATGAACAAATCGTCGTCGATCTGAATTTCCACCGGCCCTAGGCGAGGTGTGATTTGTTCGCGCAAAGTTTTTCGATCAACAATGTGGCCGCCTTTGACCGCCACGACTTCATCTTTTGCGATGTCAGCTGTGGCGAATAAACCGTGCCCGTGGATCTTACTCTCGCGCACTTCCGTTTTCGGCGAGCGATAGGAAAGAGGCATCATGATTTGCCGATAGATTATTTGTAGAGGCGCTTGTGCCAAGCGCCTCCATTTGCTTCGGCCGTTGACACAACCGCCGCTACAACGTTGCGTTCATGCTCCACTCGCAATGAAATCTCGCCCAGCCGCCATCGCCTTCATCTTCGTCACCGTCATGCTCGACATGCTGGCGCTGGGGTTGATCGCACCAGTCTTACCGAAGCTCATCCTCAACTTTCTCAGCGGCAACGCAGCCAGCGCAGCAACGTGGATCGGGGTTTTCGGCACCGTCTTTGCGGCGATGCAATTTTTCCTTTCGCCAGTGCTCGGGGTGCTATCCGATAAATTTGGCCGGCGACCGGTCATCCTTTTATCGAATCTCGGTCTCGGCCTCGATTACATCGTCATGGCTCTTTCGCCTACGATTGGATGGCTCTTTCTCGGTCGAATCATTTCCGGAATCACTGCTTCGAGCATTCCAACCGCGATGGCTTACATCGCCGATGTCGTTCCGAAGGAAAAACGTGCAGGCGCTTTCGGCATGATCGGCGTCGCGTTCGGTCTCGGCTTCATTCTCGGTCCCGGAATTGGCGGCCCTCTCGGAGACATCAGTCCGCGTTTGCCGTTCTGGGTTGCTGCCGGATTTAGCCTGGCGAACTGGCTTTACGGTTACATTTTCGTGCCGGAATCGCTGCGGGCAGAGCACCGGCAAGAATTTACGTTACGCCGGGCGAATCCCATTGGCTCACTAGTATTGCTTCGGTCCCATCCGGAATTGTGGAAACTCGCGACGCTCCAGTTTCTTGCCTATATCTCGCACGAAGTCTTCGTGATTTGGGCGC
>WNGL01010484.1_pt1 | contig 13600 bp, 16 predicted proteins | sample 5400591 | NCBI WGS metagenome assembly WNGL01 (sample SAMN13153377, study PRJNA577476) | soil metagenome | isolation source: 80 cm soil or saprolite under Garry oak tree replicate 1 | place: USA:California | collected 2016-06-15
CGCTGTAACAAACCACGCTCCAGCCCACTATCCCCAGCATCAACCTCAAACTGCCATTCGCCATTTAAACAGAGCCAGGCGGAACGCACAAACTGTGGACGAGGATATTCTGAACGCGGGATAATCATACTTGTTCCTCTCAGGCTCTTTGACTTCCGACGACCCGTCCCAGGCGTGGTTTCGCTAGAGCGACGTAGTCACTCGTTTTCAGGGCCAGCGAACAATCCAGGCGAGCCGCGTTGAAATAGATTTCGTCGTTCTCGAGCAGTGAAGGGTCGACGACCAGTTCCAATTCCGGGTTGAAGGAGTAGGGCAGAATTGTACCCGCAATGCTACCCGCCAGGCTTTCGGCGATGTCTGACGAAGCAAATGCGACATAAGTGCCTTTCAGCAGCGCTTTAATGGCTTGCAAATCCACTTTAGCATCGCCCGGGACGACAGCAAGGATATATCTAGTGATTTTCTTGCCGATCTTGACCATCAGGATAATACACTTGGCTGCCTGCGACAGTGTGTTCCCGCGCATGGCGCTCACCAGTTCCGTGCGCCCCTCTGGTGCATGCTCGATCAATCGGTACTGCACCTCATGTTGATCGAGCAATGCAATCAAGCGCTCGTAAGTGTCTTCACTAAATGTTTTCAACTTCAACTCCTCTCGGAAGAAAAATGTTATTCTGGTACCATTCTGCCATGAACTGCTAATCTTTGCCAGTAGCAGAAAAGACGGAATGCATCAAAAAACTACCATGCAAAGGTGAGAGTTCGGGGGTTGGGAATACTCCTGTGCTGTGGAGCGAAACGTTCGAGAAACGCTCCACACACTATACTGTTTTAAGAGCCGTACACTGGCACATGAAGAAATAGATGTGTTGACTCACTGTCAGCAAACTGGCTTGCGTGGTAGAGTCTGGATGGCGGCCTATAGAGTGCGTTATCACTGCTTTAGATAGGATAAGACACACCTGCATGTCACGCGAGGCGATGATGTCTCTACGTATGAGTGCTTTCGCGCTGATTTTACAGAGAAAATCAAGATCACGTCTGAAAAGAAAGAAGGAAGATATGGGCAATCTCCAACGATTGGAAGCTGCTTGTGGACTGCTAGCAGCACTTTTTGGCCTCCTTGGTCTAGCCTATGCTCTCTTTGGTCCAACCTACAGTTTTGCAAACAGTTCTGGGCAGAGTGGAACGGCGAATTTGGTGCAGGTCGGCATACAACCCGTCACTCTTATCATCCTGGGTATCCTTGTGCTCGGACTCATCTGTGTAGCTGCCGGCGCAGTGGTGCATAGCCGCACTGGAGGCAGTTGGTGGCGAGTAGTGCTCTGGGTATCAACCGCTGTCCTGGTCGTCTTGACTTTCCTTAGCCTCCTAAGCATAGGTGTGTTACTTCTCCCTGGTACCCTGTTTGCCTTGCTTGCCTCCGCGCTCTCTCTTGGCGCGAGGAGATAGAGAGTATCCTACAACCACTTGAACGCCCGCCATACCACCAACATCGAAGCAACGATCCAGGCGAGCATCACCAGTACTCCTGTTTGAATAGAGCCCCAACCCGCAGTAGTAGAGCGGCATGGCATGGATGAGCGGTTGTAAGAAACTGGGTGCGCCATTTACATCGAAGTACGAGCCGCCCAGAAACATCATGGGGAAGCTGACCAGCAGGAGGACGGAGTTGGCTGCCTCGGATTTCTTCACAAAACTGGCGATGGCGAAGCCGATAGCCAGCAGCGTGAGCGCGCCAAATATGACCACAAGCGCCAGCAGGCCGATGTTCCCGTAGATGTGGACGTTGAAAATCAAGGCAGCCAGCGCCAGGAGGATGATTCCCTGTATCAGAGAAAGTGCCAGCCGGGCCACGACCTGCGCGCTGATCATCGCAAGCGGCTGCAGTGGCGTGGCTGCCAGGCGTTTCGTGATGCCCATCTCACGCCAGTTAACCAGTTCGATGCCAACTGCGAGATTGGCCCACATCAGCAGCATACCCAGCATGCCAGGGGTGATAATATCGATTTGCCGTATGTCTTTCGCCGCGACTGCCTGCTGGTCCAATGTGACCGGCCCAGGCTGGTGGGTAACTGCGCGATTAATACCATCGACAATGGCTTTCACAGTTAGCTGGGTGGATGCAGTCGTAACGGGATTGCCCTGGTCATAGAAGACTTGCAGGTGCGCTCCGCCCTGTACCATCTGTTGCCCGAAACCGGGGGGAATGACGATAATGGCATTGCGGTGTCCTTCCTTGAGCGCCTGCTGTTCTTCGTCGTTGCTGCCTATATAGACTTGCAGCGCGTCCGATTTCTGTAACTGGCTGACAATCTTGGCTGAGATGGTTGAGTGATCTTGATCGACCACACCGAGCAACGTTTTGGGCGAGCCGCTGCCGCCAAAGAGGAAGCCAAAGACTAGCATAGAGATGATGGCCAGGCCCAGGCTGGAAATGATGAGTCCGCGCTGCCGGGTCAGCATAATGAAGTTGGTGTATAGGAGTGTGAGAATTTTCTTCATGGTTGTACATCCTTTCGTTCATGCAATGTCTGGTTGTGCGCTATTCGCTTCGTAATTCGCGCCCGGTCAGTTCAAGAAAGACATCTTCGAGAGTTGGTGCACGCACCTGCAGGTCGGCAAGCGTGATACCGTTTGCACCGGTATAGGCCAGCAGGGCGACAAGAGTGGATTGCATTGCGTTGGTATAGATGATGTAGCGCTCATTGGCCTGACGCACTCCGGTGACGCCATCAAGCCCTTCGATGTCACTCTTTGTTGCCTTGCCATCCAGCCGACAATCAATAGTGGCCTGCGCGCCCAACCTGCCAATCAGCCCGGCGGCTGTATCCAGCGCAATGATCTGTCCATTATCCATAATGGCAATGCGATCACACAACAACTGGGCTTCGTCCATGAAGTGTGTAGTCAGCAGAATGGTCTTTCCCTGCTCGCGCAGCCTGAGCACAATATCCCACAACATACGGCGGCTCTGCGGGTCTAATCCGGCAGTCGGCTCGTCGAGAAATAGCACTTGTGGACCATTGACCAGCGCGATGGCCAGCGCCAGGCGTTGGCGCTGCCCGCCGGAGAGGTCCTGTGGATGCGCCCTGGCTTTCTCTTCCAATGCCACATCACTCAGCAACTGTCGAGGGTCAAGCGCTTTTGGATAGAGCGATGCAAAGAACTGCAGCGTTTCCAGCAGCGTTAACTCGGGGAAGAGTGTAGTTGCCTGGAGTTGCACGCCTATGACGCGCTGTACCGCGCTTTTCTGCCGCCGCACATCCAATCCTGCCACAATAGCTGTGCCCGAATCGGGCGTGCGAATGCCCTCGATCATTTCCAGGGTAGTCGTCTTGCCTGCGCCGTTCGGCCCCAGTACTCCGTAGATTTCGGCCTTGCGCGCAGCGAAAGAAACATTCCTCACAACGGTTTTATGGTGATAGCTTTTGACAAGGTTGCACACATCTACCGTCACATCGGCTCCGGAGTGAGTAGCAGCTGTGTTTGCTAACTGTTCTTGCGAGATCATCGTTCGTTCATCCTTTCGTAACTACTTGAGCAGAGGTATCATCGCGACCCACGAGTTGCGCAACGAGGTCGCGAGGCTATCTGTGCGGAACTCCGCGAACAAATTGCAAGACATCGTAGATTCTCGCGGACACAGTGGGCCATGCCCAGCGAGGATATTGATCGCCTGAGGGCCATCTATGAACGCTTCAAGCCTGAAGACGTGCTACAGCAGGTGTTACCGCACTTCACGGTCTCGCCGCAGCTGTTGGATGAGCCCGAAGAACTCTGGCACGAAGCTGATCATGAGAGTGATCCAAACGGCCTCCGAGTACGCATTCCAGCCAAATGCTGTGACTCCCAGAAGGTTCAATACGCCCACCAGGCTCAGGAGTGGGAGCAGGATGCCATCGATCTTGCAGTGCGTTCGTCCACAGCGGCGACCATTCACATAGCATGCCACGCCCATCCATGCAGTGACAATCGTCACGATTATCCCGGTCATCGTGGCTGGAAGCTGATACCCATGCCACCCACTTGTGGCGAAAATGACTAATCCGATGGGCAGACACCAGAGCCACAGCGCGGCTGGTGTGCACACTAAGTCCTGCCGTTTGCGGGGTGAGGAGCTCTTTCTATCAAACATACCGTGCCTCCATATCGTTTCCTGCTTGTTATCTGTGTTCAACGTCCTCTGCCTGACAGATCGAGACTGATGAGCCGGACACCAAGACGCAGAGCCGTCTCCGCTCGTAGTTACATTCGATTGAGACATGATCTTCCTATCTGTTCTCTGAACTGAGTAGCCGCACCGGCTCTTGCAGCGTTGCAAGAGCAGTGTGTTTTCGTCGTTGGCTGCCTTAAGTATAGCCATACTGCTACTTGCGATGGATGTGCCCCTGGTCATCTTTGGAGACATATCTTTGTCTTTGTGGCTTACCATGACAAGGATAATGGTTCGTACAGTCTTAGCTATGACCTGCTCTATTACTTTCTGCACATCCCGTGCTCATACGCCTGTGCTATAATGGCGAAGAAGCGGATGTCTATCCTTGTGTGCGAAGGAGTACTCCTCATGTCCAGCCAGCGAAAAACCAAGATTGCGGTTCCTCTGGATGGGAGTGAACAAGTTCTCTCCACCGCTGGAGTGAAAGCAGCTTACTTCGCGGTCGCGCTGGGTTACCTGATGGGAGTTCTTGCTGCTCCTCACCTGACGGTGGTCAACTTCCTGGCGTTTACTGCGATTCAGGTATTCTACGTCGTAATTTTCAGATGGCTGAGCAAGGACAATGTATCCGGCTGGCGACTGGCATTGAATCTAGGGATGCTGACGGGAAGTGCCATAGTAATTGGGCTGTTGAGCCTGGCAGGCGTTTACTGGGATTGGCTTCCTTACCTGGTCACGGCTGCGGTCTATTTCGGAGTCCTCTCCTTACGTACGGCTATCATCGCCGGTGTGCTTCTTTACCTGGCATCGATGGTAAACCTTGGCCTTATCTACAACTTGAACTGGCCTTCTCTCTATCCGTCCTCATTCACCCTACTTGCTGCCTTCGGCTTTATTGCGGCCTTTTCACTAGTGCTGCGCCTACTGGGAGTTCAGAAGGAGCGTGCCGAGGAGCTATTGCACCAGCTCGAGGAGTCCAATGCTGAATTAAAGCAGGCACACGAGCAACTGCGCAGCTACGCAATGGAGGTAGAAGAACTCACAATTGTACGCGAACGAGCGCGCCTGGCACGCGAGATACACGACACGCTGGGCCATTACCTGTCGATTTTGAACATTCAACTTGAGACGATTAGCAAATTGCAGGAGCGTGATCCTGCCCGTGCCGTCGTCGAAACTGCAGAGGCGCGTCGAGTGGCGGCACAATCGATGCAGGAAGTGCGCAATGCGGTTGTGGCCCTGCGCCCAATGAGCATCGCGGCTTTGGGCCTGACCGAAGCAATAAGGCAGCTAGGCAAAGAGTTTGAGCGCAATGCGCCAGAAACAATCTTAACGCTTGATCTTGAAACGGAGTTACCTCCGCTCCCTCCGGATATTTCAGTCGCGCTCTACCGGGCGGCGCAAGAAGCATTTACGAATATTCGCAAACACACACAGGCGAGCAAAGTCCTGCTACGGCTGCGTTACGAGGACGAGATAGTAGAACTGCTGGTGCTTGACAATGGTCGCGGAACCTCTAACATCGACTCCGAGCAGCGAGACGGTTTTGGAATGATTGGCTTGCGTGAGCGTACTGAATTGCTGGGCGGGTGTGTGTCATATGGTCCGGCCCAGCAGGGCGGCTATCGTGTAGTGGTACGCGTGCCTGTACCGGAAGTTTCTCACATTCCTGGTGAACTGCGCAAAGTATGAACCATTTCGCCAGCTTTTCACTATATGGGAATAGAGCACCCAGGAGAACGAGGCATGATAGCTCGCATTCGCGTCTTGATCGTTGACGATCAGACACTTATACGGGAAGGCTTTCGCAAGCTGCTTGAGTTAGAGCCAGATATTGAGATCGTGGACATGGCCAGCAACGGTGAATCCGCGCTCGCTGCCGTAGAACGCCTTCGTGCCCAGAACACACCCCCGGATGTGATCCTCATGGATATTCGTATGCCCAATATGGATGGAATCGCCGCTACCAAAGCAATCAAGGAACGTTGGCCCGAAGCCCACGTTGTCATCCTGACGACGTTCGATGACACGGAACTCATTCACGCCGGTCTGCGTGCAGGCGCATTAGGGTACTCACTCAAGGATATCACTGCCGAACAACTGGCGATGACGGTGCGTACTGCCGCGCGCGGGCAGGTGTTGTTACAGCCCGACATTGCCAGTAAAGTCTTCTCTGCCTTTACATCCTCAAACCCAGCCAGATCACTCGCTTCCTCCATAAATACTGCGCCCTCGATTTCGACTGCTCCCAGCTACATCGACCCTACAGCCTCCATTGAACAACTCACCGAACGTGAGCGCGAAATACTTACGCTGGTTGCCAGAGGCGCTTCTAATCGCCAGATCGCAGAGAACCTCTACCTTACCGAGGGCACGGTCAAGAACCACATGAGCAACATCCTCGGTAAGCTAGGTGTGCGCGATCGCACCCAGGCAGCTCTCAAGGCGAAAGAACTTGGGTTAGTGTGAGTCATTTCTTAATACCCTTTATGTGACTGAACCCCAGTGATGCGATCGTAATGTCAAGGTCTTATACTGATATTAGGCGGTTCGAAACTTCCTGTTCGCTGCTATGAGAAGCAGGTACGCTCTTATTACTTTCCATGGATGGGTCAGATTCACTCTTGACAACGAGCGAGTCAGAACACATCCTGCAACGTATTACAAGTATTTTCTAGTACAAGGAGGAACGAGTATGGCACAATGTGAACTGTGTGGCAATGAATACGATAAGACCTTTGAGGTGGTCATAGCTGGGAAGGCACATGTCTTCGACAGCTTTGAATGCGCGGTTGCTACCCTGGCTCCTACCTGTCGTCACTGTGGCTGCCGCATTATTGGCCATGGAGTAGAAGTCAATGGGGCCTTCTACTGCTGCGCCAATTGTGCGGTCAAAGAAGGGGCACAAGGGGTGCGCGACCGCAGTTGAAGGGAGAGGGAACTGGTAAGCGATCTCTACGTTGACGGATGTGGCACTTCTTGTGCCGGGTTGGTGACGTGACCCTGGCTCCTATTCCATGGCCCTCAGCTCCAGGTGCCCTTGGTTGCCCCGGCTTCGTGACCACCTGTTCGTGCGTGGCCTGTTGGAGCAGATCACGTACCTCCTCGTCGGTTGTTTGCCAGAAGTGCTCGTACCAGAAGCCAACGGCAAAGAACGCCTCTGGCCTGAGGACACACACCAGTTCGTCCACCTCTCCTACAAACTCCTCGCACGTGGAGGATGCAGCAACCGGGATAGCAATGACGATGCGGGCAGGCTGTTGCCGTCTCACCGCGGCGACAGCCGCACGCATGGTGGCCCCGGTCGCGATGCCATCATCGACGAGGATGACCGTACGACCGTGTACCTCATAGGCCGGGCGGTCCCCGCGGTAGAGGCGTTCGCGCCGCTCCACTTCTCGCTGCTCGTGTGCTGCAACTCTATTGATCTCCTCCTCCGAGATACCCAGTAGTTGCACGACGTCGTCATTGAGCACACGCACTCCACCCGAGGCGATGGCCCCCATCGCGAGTTCTTCTTCTCTGGGGACACCCAACTTGCGTACGATGATGACATCAAGCGGGGCATGTAAGACTCTGGCGACTTCAAAGGCGACCGGCACCCCGCCCCGAGGGAACGCCAGCACCAGCACATCTGGACGATTGGCATAGGCTGCCAGCTGCGCTGCCAGTATTTGTCCTGCTTGCGTGCGGTCGCGAAAACGTTGTAGCTTCATAGCTGCTTACCCCCTGCTGTACCTGGAAAGGCACCTGATGCTCACGCAGGTAGGCCTCCAGTCGCTCTTTGCACTGCATCGTGCTACCTCTTCTGTTGCTAATTTTTCGAAAAGCGATTAGAACTAGTTACTTCTATACACGGATCGCGTCACGGAGAGGTCACAGAACGGCAGGTTACGCTCCATAACAATCACAATAAAGCTCTACTTCAATATTCGGCTAAGAGGAGGGCCACATATACCATGTGTATACTGAATTTAGGAGCTTGAGATCTCCACTGAACGATTATTGAGAGGAGTTCTACCATGAACCAACGTCCCATAGGAGTCACCATTCTCGCTATCCTGGCTGCTGTCCTGGCCGTCCTGGCTGCTATCAATGCGCTGCAGTTCTTGGGGATCATCCCGTTCTTTATTGGCCCTGTTGCCCTGCGGACTTTCAACTTCTTTTATGCCCTCATGTGGGGCTTGATGGTCTGGGTGTACGCCTGGCTTGCTCAGATGCTCTGGCGGGTCCGGCCTGAAGCATGGCTCTTCCTGGTGATCATCACCATCTTCAATCTCATACTCGACTTCGTAGTGATGCTCGGCAGGAGCACCTGGCAGGATGTCAGCGTATCTTTCATCATCAATGGCATCATCCTGATTTATTGCCTGCTTCCTGGGGTGAAGCAAGCCTTTGGCACAGCGTGATCGCATGCCCTCTTTTGGCTGGCGCTTCCTAATATTCATTCCTTTTCTTCAACCTCTAGTGTATACTACTGGAAGGTTATCAATGGATGTCTTCAACGAGGTTGAACAAGATGGCTTTGTGGGCATGCCCCACTTGTGTGTAGGCCTTCAGAAGGAAGCGGAACCATGGCAAAAGAAGCACTCATGCGAAGTGAACAGTTATTCCGCGCCCTTATCGAACACAGTACTGACGCCATCACCTTGATCACTCCAGACGGCACCATCACCTACGCCAGTCCTTCAATCGCACATGTCACAGGCTATGCTCCCGAGGAGTTGGTGAGGATGAATAGTTTTGCCCTTGTCCACCCAGACGATCGGGGGAACCTGAGAGAGCAACTGACCAACCTGCTTGGGCATGCGGAGGAAGTGCTTTGCCTGGAGTATCGCGTGCGCTGCAAAGACGGTACCTGGCGGTGGATTGAAGGCACTGCCACCAATTTACTGGATAACCCGCAGGTCGGCGCGATTATGTGCAACTCTCGTGACATCACGAAGCACAAATACGCCGAACGCAAGTTCCGCTCGCTCGTCGAGTCCAACATTGTTGGGGTGATGGTAACTGACCAAGAGGGGAGAATGTACGAAGTCAATGACCAATTAGTGCAGCTACTGGGCTACAGCCGGGAGGAACTCCTCAGCGGGAACATAGGTGTAAAGGGCTTGCTTGTACCGGAATATCAATCTGCACGCGCACGGGCCTGGAAGACGCTGATCTCTCATGGGGCTTCACTCCCCGAGGAGAAGGAATACGTGCGCAAAGATGGGAGCATCTTTCCAGCCCTGGTCGCTGCGGCCACGATTAATCAGGAGCGCACTCGTGCTTTGGTGATGCTGCTTGACATTTCCGATCGTAGGGAAGCAGAGCGGCGCAAACAGGAATTCCTAGGGATGGTGAGTCATGAACTCAGAACGCCACTCACGGCTATCCAGGGTTTCCTGGAACTGGCGCTCTTGTGTATCGAGCGCCTCTCGGAGGCCTCATCAATAGGGACGGGTGATTTGCTGAGCAAACTTGAGGCCATGCTGCAGCAGGCGCAGCGGCAAGCAGAGATAGAAACCCGCCTGGTAGCAGAACTACTGGACGTGTCGCGTATGGAGATGCAGAAGTTCGAGATGTCTCTACAACAGTGTAATCTGACCACCATTGTCCAACAGGTGGTTGCCAATCAGCAACAGGTGGCTCCCACTCGTCGTATTGAGCTGGCATTGCCGCCTCAAGCACTGGTACCGGTGGAGGCAGATGCGGATCGCATTGAACAGGTGCTCACCAACTACCTGACGAATGCTTTCAGGCATTCCCTAGCCGACCAGGTGGTCCGGGTACAACTGTCCGTGGAGGGTGTCATGGCGCGGGTGTCTGTCCGTGATAAGGGGTGTGGGTTGACCTTAGAACAGCAGCAACGCGTCTGGGACCGTTTTTACCAGGCAGAGACCGCCAGGCATCAGGGCTCCGATGGAGGACTGGGATTGGGGCTCTATATCGTGCGAACCATTATAGCGCAGCACCAGGGACAGGTAGGCGTCGAGAGTCGCCCTGGTCAAGGGGCGACCTTCTGGTTTATGCTGCCGCTGGCTGATGAGCCAATGTAGGCCTGAGTGGGTTTATTAAGGAACCTACTTTTATTTCACACGAGCAACTTCAGCCCGATTCTGTTCCCTGATGTGTGTTGCTACAACCCTCGCACTGTGCAGCGCACGAGGGTTGCTCTGCGGAGCAGCGCTCACATTGCGAGCTGGAGTGGCAGGATGCGCGGGAGCGTGCTTACGCTTGCCTGTCGAAGAGAGCACTCTCCGGCAGAGGAGCGAGCCTACCAGGACAAGGCTTCCGAGGTAGATGCCCAGTCCCCACCAGGTCTGTGTATCGCTGCCGGTCCCAATCCCATGCAGGGTCGCGAGTGCAAAGATGCCCAGTGTCAGCACATGCAGCCGTCTCCACCAGGTGTAGCCAATGCGTGGCCGCAGCCATGTGCTGATGCCAATGGCGATCCCGAGGTACAATCCTACTATGCCGAGTGCCATCCATTCAGGACGATAATGACTTGCAAGCGGGATGAAGACTTCTTTCCAGCCAAATTTGGTGAACGGGTCCACCCAGACTGCCAGGACATGTACCGCGAGAAAGATTGTGCTCAGCAGCGTCAGAAAGTTATGCAGTTCGCTATTGAGCAAGCGCGGCCAGCGGCTGGGCGATTGTAGCTGCGTCGAAAGCGCCAGACCCACGGCCACGGCCAGGGTGAGTAACACGTAGGCGGTAAACCCGCCCGCCCGCGCAACATCCCAGGTTACGGTTTGCCAGATGGTGTTCATATTCGTACTTCCTCCATTAGATGCACCGGCCAGGGTTCCACGGTAGCCCAGGCACCATCCTCTTGCACGAGCAGGCCCGCGATGCGGTGCTTGCGCAGAAAATCGGCACCTTGCCTCGAACCAAGAATGAAGGCGACTTTTGCCGCTACCTCGGCCTGTTCACACCGGTCTGCCACAACGGTAACTGACCAGAGATCACTCTGAGCTGACAGGCCCGTGCGCGGATCAAGCAGGTGATGCCGCAGCGTATTGCCCTGCCACCACTGGCGATGGGCGATGCCCGAAGTGGCGACGGCACCATGACGCAGCGGAATCGTCCAGAACCCCTCTCGTCCGGGCACTGCAAGCTGCCAGTGCTCCGCATCAGGAGGGAAACCCAGGACGGCCAGGTCGCCTCCGGCGTTGACCAAAGCCGGGCTGACCCCGCTCAGGCGCAGTTGCTCCAGGGCGGCATCGACCGCCATGCCTTTGGCAATGCCTCCGAAGTCGAGCTTGATGCCGGCGGGAAGGGTCACGTAGCGAGAGAGGGGATTCACCCGAATGCCACGCCATCCTCCACCTGGCTCCCCAGGGAAGAGGAAGGCGGAACGGACGGCCGGAAGGTCGTCGAAGGTGCGGTCATAGCCCAGTTGGACCAACTGGTCCAGCATGGCGGGATCATAGACTCCCTGGGTAGCTTGAGCTGCTGTCAAAGCAGTCGTCAGGACGGCATAGAGCAGATCGCTGACGGCAGTGGGTGTGCCTGCGTGCTGATTGAGCTGCGACAGCTCACTATCTGGTAAAAAACGGCTCAAGGTCTGTTCCCACTCGGCGAAGAGCGTGCGAACGATCTGTATTCCCAGTCCTGCCTGGTTTTCAGGCAGGAGGAGGGAAATCGTCGTGGCCATCGCCCGGAAATCCTCCCGGCGCATGCCGGGAGGGGTCGTATAGTCAGGAGACACTGGACCCGCTGACGGTGGTTTGCGAAGAGTTGCTTGATCCAAAGTTATTACTCCCTTGTTGATTTAAGAAGCTATTACTACTTTGAGAAGATGTAGTTGTCGTCGATGTCTTCTGAGAATTCCCGGACGATGTATTCGTAGCCTGGCTGGTGGTGGTACTGACCTGGTGAAAGGCGGCCAGGCCGCTGAATGTGCCGAAGCTGATGTGGTACCCATGGAACTTTTGTACTGTACTCGTATGGATTAGTTTCCATCATACGCTCCAATCTTAATAATCAAATTTGTATCGAAGAGAGTTATCTGTCCCTGTCGTATGTGAGCGGAAAACCTCTCATAATGCAGATATTTTCATATCCTGTCCTCAGCATAAAGCATGTCGATTGGCTTTCTATTGGAAAAATATGAGAGACTTCCAATGTCATTCCTGATATGCACATGAAACCGATAGTACCCTTCATTGACTTGCTATATTGGGTTCACCTATACTGGCCTGTAAGGCCACAAATATGCTTACAACTTTCTTAAATCCTGGGGTGCATTTGAATGATAGGTGTAAATGCCTATATCGGCAAGCTTATTGGGGAATACCGCATAGCCGCTAAAATCTGTACCGGCCCTTTCAGTTATGTATTTCGGGGAGAGCATCAAGTTCATAAAGAGCGTAGCGTAGCTATTAAACTCTGGCATAGCATACACCTCTCTCAGCAGGGACAGTCCCATCTTCTTCCAGATAGGTCAGGCCCTCCAGTACGTCCATCAACTTAATATTATTCACGGGAACCTCAAACCTGAAAACATCCTCTTCACTGCTAGCGGGGATGTGCTACTTACAGACTTCACTATCCACATTTTACTAGATGCAGCGGGCGGCGCATTTACACATAACATCGGCTCGGCTCGTTACCTTGCGCCTGAACAATTTCAAAGTATAGCGAGTAAGGCCAGCGATCAATATGCTTTAGGCTGTATTGGCTATGAGCTCCTTACTGGTAGCGTCCCTTTCAGCGCTGCCGATTTCTCAACTCTGGGACTGAAGCATGCAAAGGAAAGTCCGCCAGCTCCTACACAACTCAACATGCTACTACCCATACACATAGAAGAGGCGATTCTCAAAGCACTGGCTAAACAGCAGGATGCGCGCCATGGAAGTATTAAAGACTTTATCGCCGCACTGGGCACGGCCTCCATATTCCAGGCACGCCTGCTTGCCATCCCTGCCGCGCCTCGTACCGCTCTACCTGCTATCTCCTCTACACATGTCTTTACCCCTCATAACACCAGAGCCATTTGAGGAAGAGGATCAGGAGGTTGTAAGCCCTCTCACTGCTCTGGCAGAAGTGTCCGAAGACAGGGCGGAGAGCGCACAAGTACACATAAACACGGTAACGAAACAGGATGAGGTAACTGAACAGGATACCGTCATCTCACCCATCATTGAGGTGTCTCAACCTCAAGATGTGAGTCGAGAACTGGTGACTCGTCCTATGGTTGTAGTTGTGAACTCGCAGGCGGAACTGGTAACAGGTACTCGCGCAAACTTCTCCCAGACAACACCTCCCATTACCTGGAGTAAGATTGGCAGGAGTCGCAGAGGCAGGAGGACCTTCAAAGGTTCCATCGCAGGTTCCATCACCCATATCACCGGCTACTCCTTCTCCACAACCTTCACCCAGGCCGATCCCAACACCTAAATCCACGCCCACGCCCTTACCGACGACCATACCTACCCCATCGCCCACGCC
>WNGL01006649.1_pt1 | contig 13598 bp, 12 predicted proteins | sample 5400591 | NCBI WGS metagenome assembly WNGL01 (sample SAMN13153377, study PRJNA577476) | soil metagenome | isolation source: 80 cm soil or saprolite under Garry oak tree replicate 1 | place: USA:California | collected 2016-06-15
CATTTTTAACTCGTGATAAAACCTGCTCTTTTGTCTCTTTTGGTATGACATGAAATCTTCCCATAGACAGTATTCACCTCCATTCCTATAGTCGGAAATTCTCTTTCGGCTACTTGTCTATTTTACAGGGTACCTGTCATCAGCACTTTGAAACCATTCATGGTAAATCAAAGTAAGCGATTAGTAGCGTGTCCCATATGAGAAATAATATGGGTACGAGTCAGAAGATACGCTGACCGCTGAGCGTCACACGAGAGTGAGAGTCTAATGCGCTTCCGTTACTACTGATAAAACTGGGAAGTAAAAATACAAGTGACTCTATAAGGGGAGCTAAGAAAAAATGGGTACATAACCATAATACTGTTGTGTATTGATTTTTTCTTAGTTCGGAAACCAGTTTTTCAACACTGCCCGAAAGAAACATAAACAATACAAGTAGAGCGACAAGTGAGAAGAAAGAAATATCATACTCTTTTCAGGCGTTGGCAAGAGTGAAACGGGGAAGGAGGTCTGACTCAACTAAGCGTAGATCAGTAATCCCGCAAGCAAGAATTCTTGAGGCCATGTTTCTTAAGATTGAAACTCATAAGTACCGAAAGCGGAATAAATACTATGAGACACGCAGACCCAAAAAAGAGAGGCGTATCAAGGGGAACTTGCGGAAAAAAATATATAACATATATCTAATTACAAAAGCCATGAAGCGGCAAACTGCAATATGACAGAAATAGAAATTACAGAAGCAAAAATGGAGAAGATGAAAAACTGGCTCAAAGCATATGGTCAGTCATATTTTACTAACGAAAATTATATACGTCTTCATAGTAAATTGTGGGATCTGGAATACGGCAAAGGTGCTAAGTTGCCAAAGTTCAAGGCAAAGTACAACCCTAAAACAGGCAAACCATATAAGAAAGGCGGCTTTCACACTCACAAGAAACAAAAAGCAGTGAAACAGCCGTTTAAGGAATATATTGACTCTTTCGGCAATCCATACAAAGTCTTCTTTTAAGGCGAAGCCCTACTCTGCGGGGGGGTTTTCTTTTCTAACATTGTTGCCAGCTTGTGTAATTCCTTAACCACTTGCTCTAGCAACTCAGCGATTACTAATACTTGCGTTCTCATGCTCACTACCTCCCTTCAAACCAATAACATCAAGTGAATACCCAGTCCCCTCAAGCAGCCGCTCTACATGCTCCCGCACCATGTTTTCTAATCGTTGTACTGACAGCTTTTCTTTATTCAGGATATGAGTAGCCATTGCCCGCCTCTTTTGTTCAAGTGAAACGTTAAAGTATTTTGCAGTTGTGTTCAAATCAGAGTGACCAAGAATCCTTTGCACATCACCAACTTGCAGTCCAGAATTTTTAGCCAAAACTGCCCATGTATGACGTAATAAATGAGGATATACCCTTTTAGTTATTCCAGCCGCAGCCGCTCTTCTATGTATCATGTCACCTAGCCGTTGGTTGCTCATCATCTTAGTAGCATCAACAGGGGACGGAAAAACATATGAACAGGTACGAGGCAGCTTTTGCAACTTGTCCCAAAGTTCTTGTTTCAGTATCGGCACTTCCCTGTCATTGCCGCTTTTTGTGTCAGTGAATATGCAGTAATACTCCCCACTCTCTTCTATTAAATCTTGCCACTTCAAACTTAATGCTTCCATGGCACGAGCGGCAGTTTCACATAAGAACAGGGTTAGAGTGTCGTCTATATCGTTACTGGCAACACCAACTAGCCGCTTGACTTCATCTACTGTAAGCGTGTCTTTGACAATAATTCTTTTGTCCTTAATAAATTTGTAGTCTTCCAAACAGCGAACATAACCAGGAGAATTGATAAACAGGTACCTATCGACATGCTTTGCCATTTTGAGATGATTGTCCCGTGTTTGTTTTGATAGTCCTTTAGCGGCGAGGTGTGAGAGGAAATTGGTGAAATTGGGACGATTGAACTCTACAACAGCGAAGTAATCAACGAGTTGTTTGCATAACGATTTTAATGCACTTACATTGCCCTTCTTGTTGCTCAGTTGTGCATCATAAAAGAGGTATGATTGTATGTCTTCCCAGAGTGTTGGTGATAGTTTCATATTCCATGGGAAATGAAATTGTCACCGCTTCTGTTGCCAGTGGGTATAGCGTCGCACTTGTTACCAAGTGGACATAATAACCAGCACTTATTCTGTTTGTCCTGGTTGTATCTTCATTGTAGGCCACATTTTGTTAGTTGATGGGGCCTAGCATAAGTTGAGATAACTCAACCTAAGCGTATTTTACCAAAAATTGCTTGCTGGGTAAAGTAGAGGGGATTATTTCTTTTTCGGCTCTGTTTTCAAAAAGGTTAATGCATCCTGAACAGTACTCATAAACTGTGCCGGAAAAATAATAGTTGAGCTTTTTTCTGTGCTGATTTCTGCCATTGTTTGAAGAGTCCTGAGTTGCAATGCGACAGGGTGCTTAGTGATGACATCAGCTGCTTGTCCCAATTTCGTTGCCGCTTGGAACTCACCTTCTGCCGCTACGATTTTTGCACGTCTTTCTCTTTCAGCCTCTGCTTCTTTTGCCATCGCACGCTGCATGTTATCCGGAAGCGTAATATCTTTTATCTCAACAGCTGTCACCTGCATACCCCACGGTTCCGTATGAGAATCGATAACGTTTTTTATTTTGGTATTGATATTTGCTGTTTCTGAAAGTAGCTGATCCAAAACAAATTGTCCAACGACGTTGCGGACAGTTGTTTGGCTGATTTGGTTTACAGCTTCATTGGCATTTTGTATTGCCAGAACGGATTTTGTCGGATCCGAGACATGATAATAAGCAACAGCTGCAATATCAATTGAGACATTGTCCTTGGTAATTATCTTTTGCGAAGGAATTTCCATTGTAATAGTCCGCAGCGTCACTTTCACCATTCGCTCCAAAAGAGGAATGAGCAAAATCAAACCAGGCCCGCGGACACCAACGTATTTTCCTAGACGAAAAATAACTCCGCGGTCATATTCCGTAACAACACGCACACTTAAAAAGAAGAGAACAATAAGGATAATCAGAACGGTAATTCCCATTTATTTTATTTTCCTTTGCAACTTATCAAGAAGTGACTTTGCGAAATCTTTTCCGCCCAGACCAAAAGCAATCCCTCCGGCAAGAGCAAACATCGCGACAAATCCAGTAAAGAGAATCCGCACAAGATCCTGTGCAACTCCTAACTGATTAAAAACTGCAAGAATGACAAAAATTGTAATCGCAATTCTGACCGTTGATGAAACAGTCCGTGATACATCTTTTGAGATACCTTTTGTCGAAGCATCTGTCACATCAGAAGCTAATTTGGCAAATACTAATCCAACAATAGCGATAACTGCTGCAACAAAAACATTTGGCAGATAAAACAAAAAGGTATTAAGAAGCACAGCAAATTGTGGAAGCTGCCAGACATCTGCCATGAGAATCAAAAAAAGAACAATGACGAACCAACGAACAATTTCAGCCAATATTTCAACCCAACTGAATCCTGCATCGCCCGGCGCAATAGGATATTGCTTTAAATAGTTGTCGACATGGAGTGCTTCCAAAACTTTTATTACCAGCTGTTTAACGAAAGATGCAATAACAATACCAATGAGAAGGATAAGAATACCGACGATAAGATTGGGTAGAAAAGCTACTGCGGCAAACAAACCTTGATTAAGTGAATCCAACAATATAGTGATGACATTGGGCACCATAAGCTAAGATGAGTATCCCACCTTCCTCTTTACTTGTCAATAGCCTGCTGTGTTGGTATAATTGTACTTACATTTTGGGCCGGTAGCTCAGCGGTAGAGCAGGAGCCTTTTAAGCTCTTGGTCGCGGGTTCGAATCCCGCCCGGCTCACAATTCTCCCATAGTTTTTTGGGATCCCATTTAGCATCATTTTGAGTTCGACAAAATAAAATTAAGCTAAAATACTTAGCCTTACGCCCACAGGGATTCGAACTCATGAAGAAATTTATCTCAAAAATAGTCGTTTTTGAGATAAAGTCTGGCATCGTAACAGCTACAATTTTAGTAATAAATGATTATAGATATATAATTCCATATTATGATTGAAGGTAGACAAATCGATTATTTCAGTATGTTTGGCATTAAAACTGGATCCTCCGGAGTTTCTTTTATGGAGCCCATGATATATAAAGCGAGACTCTCAACCTATGTCGGACGCAGTTGCGACGTACGAAAAAATATATGATAAAAAAATTTGATATAATATGGGCTACTTAAAGTATGAAAAACACTGTGAAGCTATTTCCTTACGCTTTAGCACGAATTGCAGGAGGAACGCTTTCTGAATTTAACAAAATCAATCTACAAAAAACGGTTGTTATACTTGATACAGTAACGAAAACGCAAATAGAGATTGACAAAATGAAAGTAGAACTTAGTAAGACATTATATTACTTTATTAAAACTGTTGGGAATATAAAATCACGTAATACAATTATCCAGTTACGTAGGGATATTTATAATGAAAGACCGTTTTTTTTGTTCACAGATGTCCAAAAAATACTTACATTCTCAATTACAAAAAAAATTAAGCAGTACTTGTTATTATTAAAAGTAAAACAAAAATTATTGCAAAAAGGTGAAATCCTTTTTGAAAAAGAGAAAGTACTACATAAAAAGCAATTTATCCAGCTTATTGATGATCCTAATTTCCAAAATGGCATTCTTCTTTCAAGTAGTACAATGTTTGAAAGTCTAACAGCCTACAAGGTTGGACGCAAAAAAAAATCATTAAAAAGTGAACGAAGTCTTATGAAATATCTTTCACGTATGTATACTAAGCCATCACCCTTTAGCACCTTTACAACCCTGTCTCTGGCGACATTTTCAGAAAATAATGTCAACCCTTCAGAAGTAGAGAGTTCAACTGGCTTAAGCCATATTGAATTCAATAATTACTTATTTCAATTCATTTACGGATTATTGGTACAAAATAAAGAAATAAGAAGATGTCTATCCGTGAAATTAAACCAAACAACAAGAGTTGATAATCAACAATTCGTTTTTCTTGCAAATAATTTTAACAGTGAATCGCTTCAGCGAATTACCCTGACTCCTGCATTACAAGTTGTTTACAATTTTATGAAAAAGAAGAATTCTTATATTTACTACAAACTGGTAAATCAATTACTTTCTCAAGAATATAGATCTGCTTCTCATGATGAACTCGAAAAATTTATAGACAATCTTTTGGCATATGGGTTTTTAGTATATGACTTGAAAATATCCGTTATAGATGCTAATTGGGATAAAAAACTTATCATTTTTCTAAATTCTTTAATAAACAAATTTCCTTATCTAGTTGAATTAATAAAAACTTTACTTTATCTAAGATTTGCAGCAAAAATGTATGAAACTGCATCTACACAAAAGAGAAAACAAATTCTCACAAAAGCCTATCGTACATTACAAAAAACTTCTTTACATTTACAAATAGCTGCGGACCTGCCAGAAAAAGACTTAGCAGTGCTTACCCAAAAAAAAGATACAAAAATAAAAAAGAATCAGTTAAGCAAAATAAATGAGAATACCCTCATTTACCGATATCCAACGTGGTTTAGTCTTCAACCTCACACAATTTGGTATGAAAATACGAATTTTGATACTTTATTATCACTTTCGAAAGCAAAAGATAATCTACAAAAACTTGCTAATCTTTTAAACAAAATGGTATGGTTTGAACCATTTATGGAAGAATTTTATATATTAACTGATTTTTTCGAGTCGCACTATCAATTAAATGAACATATAGATCTATTGCAATTTTATGAAGAGTATTGCCGTGAACAGGAAAAAAATAAGCGAAAAAATAAGAATGTAACTCCAGCATTCAAAAAAATTAAGGACAGAAATAATCTTTATTTTGATAAATTCGTAGATACAATTAAAGATCGTTTGGATAACAATGAGAGGCTTTCACTCTATCTCAATGATTTTACAAGCATACCTCCTTTAGAATCTCCATCATCGTTTGGTATCTTTTTTCAACTTATATCAAAGCCTAATGAGGAGTCTGTTATTATTTTTAACTCAAGCGCACCTGGATTCGGGAGACAATATAGTAGATTTTTAAAATTGTTCCCTGATGAAGTAACAACAACTTTACGTAAGTGGAATGAAATCAAGAAAAATGTATTTTTAGCAGAGTTGATTGATGCATCTGTCTTTAATGCGGACATGCATCCAACTCTCATGCCTTATATAATAACTTCTCCCGGGATTTACGCTACCGTTTCCTTAAAAAGACAGATACATATTAACGAAATTGAAGTAGTGTATAAAAAAACAGACAACCTCATCCATTTACTACACAAAAAAACTAAAAAGGAAATTTTTGCTTTTGATTTAGGTTTTCAAAACGTTACGAAAAGGTCCGGGCTTTATAATTTTTTATCAAAATTTACCTTATATCAACACCCTCATATTCATTTTATGACACAAAGGATTAATCAAGAGTTACAGAAAAAGAATAAAAATAAAAAAATTGTTAATTTACCAAGAATAACCTATGAAAAAGATATAATACTTCAACGCCAAACTTGGGAAATAAAAAAAGTAGTCTTACCATTTCGTTTACCTCTCGAAAATGATTGGGAATATTTTAGAAAAGTTGACGCATGGAGAAGAGAATTGAAAATACCTAGTGAAATTTTTATTAAAGTTAACGAGGATAAGCCTCAATATATTAATTTTTTAAATCCATTTCTCGTCTCGCTATTAGAAAAAATAATAGAGAAAATGAAAATAAAAGAAAAAGCGAATATTACGGAAATGCTCCCCAATTCAGAACAAATAGATATATTTGCAGGAGAAAAGAGGGTTACTGAATATTTAGCACAATGGTATTCAAATTGATTTGTTTGTTGTTTGTAATTATCAGTGTAAAAGAATCTATGAAAGAGTATAATGCAGACTTATGAAGGCTCACAAAAAAGATACAATCTGGCTTTCCTGTTATATTTATTATAACGAATTTCCTGATACTTTCCTGACTCAAAAAATTTTACCTTTAACTAAGCAAATCCTTAAAGAAAAAAATATTGAGCAATATTTTTTTATTAGATATTTTGATAAAAGAGGAATACACATCCGCCTTCGTTTTAAAGGAAAAAAAGAAATGCTAGAATATAGAATTCAGCCTTTTCTCAAAAAGCATTATCAAAATATCCGTTTTGTCACGTATCGTCCGGAGATTACTCGGTACGGAGGTAGGGAAGGAATCATGCTCGCTGAAAAACTCTTTGGAGCATCATCAACGGCTGTTCTTTATTATCTTGAACAAGCAAAGAATAATTCTTATGAAAATTCACTCGGTTTTGCAATTCAACTTAACATAAGTATGGCATACTCTTTGGGTATGGATACTACTCAAACAGCTTCATTTTTCAAACATGTTGCATCTCATGGAGATGAAACAATTTACGCCCAAAAATTAAAACAACAAAGAACAAACATAGTACCTGATATTTCACATCTATGGAAAGGATTGGACCGTAAAATACTTTTTAAAGAACAATTTTTCAATGCTTGGATAAAAGAAGTAACTTTAATTGGTAATGAAATACAAAATGCGAATAAAGAAAATAAGCTTCAATACATAGCTTCCAAAAAAACTAATCGACAAAATTCATTATGGTATCTTTATGAAAGTTATATCCACATGAACAATAACCGGCTCGGTATATATAATCTGGATGAACCGTATATTGCGTATATCATAAGTAGGGCACTTTCACACGAAGAATAAATATTTAAAAATTTTAATTCCTATTATGAATTTGTATCTTAATGAATCCGTACAAATTGCCGAACAGTTGATTCAGTCCTCAATAAAAGATGTACATGGAATCTACTGGGAAACTTTACTGGAAGATATTGTTAAAAAGAAGAAAACCAAAATTAAATCCGAAACCGTTTATAACGGTACATCGGGAATCGCTTTATTTTTTATAGAGCTTTATAAAGTAACATTGAATAAAAAATATAAAGAAATTGCAAAGAAAGGGATACAATGGTCGCATTGGAATTGCCTGCAATATAAAAATTCTAATTATGCTTTTATTACCGGACGCATGGGTATCACTTATGCCTGGTTAAAATTATATGAAATAGATAAAAACAAAACTTATATAAAAAATGCTCTCCAATTAACAAAAGGGGTAAATACGTTCTTAAAAACACAAAAAACTAATGACTATTTTGTCGGGACTTCAGGAACTCTTCTTGTGCTCATACATCTCCACGGAATCACTAAAGAGAAGTGGGTTCTTAAAAGTATTGATATATATATAAAAACTTTATTACAAAATGCAAAATATGGAAAAAAAGGGATTTATTGGGATGCATATCCGCAACAAATACGTCCAATTTCAGGTTTTAGTCATGGTGCATCGGGAATTGGATTTGTATTTCTGGAGCTTGCTCGGTATTTTAATAACCCCTCATTTTATACTATTGCACAACAATCTTTTCTTTACGAGAATTCATATTTTGATAAAAAAATATATAACTGGCCTGACTTTCGAGTTGATTTATGGGATAAAGAAGCACTTATAGACAAAGAAAAAGATTTCAAGGAAGGAAAGTTGCAAAATTTTATGAAAACGAAAAACATAAATATTTGGAGTTATGGTGCTGCTGGGATAGGAGTAGTAAGATTACATTCCTATAATCTTTTTAAGAATAACAGTGACCTCTCAGATGCAAAAAAAGCAATCAAAAAAACCTTAAAGACTTCTAAAAAAATAACAACAGGTAAAGATACTATAACTTATGATCTTGTTAGTGGATATGGTGGTATTGCCGAAATTTTTATAGAAGCATATTTGTGTTTACAGGATAAAAAATATTTATCATACGCACAAAAAATTGCAAAGTATGCTTTGTCGCAAAAAAAAGATTCAGGGAAATACCATTTAAATAAGGAATTCTCAACATATGATCCTTACTACAGGAAAGAAGACTATAGTTTATTTAACGGTATTGCAGGAATAGGCTATTTCCTATTAAGAGTATATAATCCTGAAAAAGTTACCTCAATATTATTACCCAAGTTTGATCTTCATAACACAACCTCAAAGGCGTATTTGAAGCTTTACCCGCATATTATTTTTCAAAAATCAATAAATGAAATAATGATTACTAATACTTTTCCAAGAACTATTACATTAATTAAAAAATATTATAAAACAGAGCTTATTAATTATGCTAGATTTAGCACCAAAAAAGAATTTAAACAATTTATTATTCAGCTTTTGTATACATTATCCGGCAATCATAAAATGAAACTTCATAATATATTTGCAATCGAATATACAAAGGCAAATCTTTTGGAAAAAAGATTCACCTCAAACAATGTAATATATACAAGTAGTTATGTTTATATACAAGACCGAATTGCACAGAAGTGTTATCATAAAATAGAAAACATGTCGCAGAAAAAAATAATGCATTTATCTCTTACATTAAATGCCAACAGTAAGATAGTATCATTTACCTCTCCTGAATATTCCTCGATTTTAATTAAACTAACTCCTTATGGAGTCGAAGAGACAGAGCTAAACTATTTTAGTGACAAAGTTTTAAGCTGCTTGAAAAAGGAAAATACTATAGAAAATGCAGTTAAAAAAATTATTAAACTTTATAACATTACCGAAGATAAAAATATACACTTTGCAGAACAACAAATATTATTACAAATAAAAGAAGGGATTAAATATAATGTGCTACAGATTGTCAGTGGCTAATCTTATTCAAATTCGCCGTTTTTAACACCCTTTATAAAAGCGCTCCATTCATCTTGTGTAAAAAGAAACAGTCCTCCACTAGTGTTTTTTGAGTCGCGTATTGCGATTTTTCCCTCAATTTTAGCTACTTCAACACACTGAGTTATACAAAAACTACTTTTTTTCCATTCTATTTTTTGGTCGTTTGACATAACAATATTATTTTTTTTCGAGTTACCCATATGATTACCTATCTTGATGAACCATGACCATGTGTGCATGTATGGCTAGCAGTTGATCCTGAGCAAAATATTTCTGGTCGTCTAGTAGTCACAAAACCCTGTACTCTCATATCAAATATATTAAGTGTGTCGCGACTAACAGGTCTTGCAGTTCTACCTGCTTCAGGCCTACCGTGCTCTACTGTTCGCCTTTTCATAAATCTGTGCTTGTTGACACTAGTATAATACACAAGGTAAAATTGTCAAGACCAAAAACATGAATATTTTTCTTCATGAAGCAATTCGAATTGGTGATCAGCTCTTGGACAACACGGAAAGTACTAAAAATGGTATTTCGTGGAAATCTCACAAACCAGGAGAATCAACAAAACTATGGACAGTTTCAGCAGACATTTATAGTGGCGGTAGTGGAATAGTCATTTTTTTACTTGAATTATATAAAATAACAAAGCTAGAAAAATACCTCGACCATGCAAAAAAAGCCATGCAATGGGTCGATTGGTATTATGTAGAAAATCATTCTCCTTATAATTATGCGTTTCTTACTGGACCTATGGGAGCTTGTTATGCGTTTCTTAAATTATATAAAGTGACAAATGAAAAAAAATATCTTCATAAAGCATTAAAGCACATACAAGGTTATTCAAATTCCTTAAAATTTGATAATAGATCCAGACCCTTATGTTATCTTAACGGCATAGCCGGAGCGATTATTGGACTCCTTTATCTTTTCGATGTTGAAAAAGATCCCTCTTTATATAAAGCAATAACAGAGAGTGCACAAATTTTAATCAAAGAAGCAAAATATGCGAAATTAGGACTTTATTGGGACCAATCATACGATAAAATAACTTTTCAAACCGAGCCATTATGTGGATTCTCACATGGTTCATCAGGTATAGGCTTTTTATTCTTAGAGTTAGGGCACTATTTCCAAAATAGTGATTATTTTTATATTGCTGACCAAGCCTTTGCTTATGATAACAGTAAATATGACAAAAATATCAATAATTGGCCTTGTGCCTTTATAGAGATGTCTCAAGAACATAAAATAAAAACTTATGAAAATTTATTTAAAAGTGGTAACATTAAAACGTTTTATGAAACTCTTGATCTAAACAAATGGTGTCATGGGGCCGCAGGAATTGGTTTAACTAGAGTTAATGCTTATAGATATTTAAAAAATGAAAGATATGAAAAAGATATACAAAACGCATTAAAGAAAACACTTCAAACCAGACTTCCTAGCTCTTGTCTTTGTCATGGAAATTGCGGAAACGCAGAGTTATTTATCGAATATTATTTACTAACAAAGGATATACAATATTTAAAATATGCAGAAAAAGTTGCAGAAGAGACAATAATTCAGAGAAGAATATATGGTAAATATATACTGGGGGTTGATAATAAATTAGTTGATGAATCTGAAGATCCGGGACTTTTTATGGGACTTGCTGGGATAGGATACTTTATGCTACGGGTAAGTTATCCTGAAAGTGTTGAATCTATTCTTGCACCTTCAATTTATTCCACTTCGGATCAAAAGGGTACCATAGAAAGAAATAGAGTGACCTATACTCAATCTAGTTTAATAAGACAAAAATTAACGAAAAACATTTTCCCTAAAACAGTAGGACAATTACTTTTTATCAATGAACAAAAATTACGTGATTACTTTGCCAGCGATCCTAGTAATGACTCTGAAAGTGATACTTTTATTTTTTTTGTTAAAAAAATGCTTCTTATAATGGAAGATATAGAGAAAAAGAAATTGCAAGAAATATTTGACCTCGAATTGAGCAAATTACAACTGCGGAGAAATTGCAATAATGCATATTTGTTTATAAAAGAAAGGATACTTAAAAAAAGAGCAGAAGAATTAATTATTATGAATCAAAACGATTTTCTCAATTTAGAATTAGAATTGTCATCAGAAGCAAAAATTATTGAACAAAGAGACTCTTCAGTTCTGATAAATATTTTATATAACTCCGTTATTAATGAAATTCCTATCAATGATTTTGTATTTCAATTATTGAATAGTTTCAAAGAGAAAAAGACTGTCCAGCAAGTAATTGATACTTTTTATGTTGTAAATAATGTTGAGGATACTTTGAAAACTATTGTTAAGGAAAAAATTATATTACAAATTAAGGAAATAATTAAAACACTTGTATTAATTGAACCTTTAAACATACAGGAACAACAAATAACAGAAAATTTTATTTATTTTAGGTAATTATTTATAGTATACTCGTCTTCCTGTTAGTTTAAAATAGAAACGTCACCCCTTCGTCAAATAGAAATGTCATTTAGGCAAAAACGTCTGCAAACGATATGATACGTACCATGGGTAAATGGCAGGTACAAAACTTACTGCTCGGGAGCAAGAACGAGCTGCAATTCTTACCGCAGCAATTGAAGGAAAGATTACCAATAGTCATGCAGCAAAACAGTTACAGTTATCAGTGAGACAAGTACAACGGGCAAAAGCAGCATTGTGGAAAAAGGGGGAAGACAGTGTTATCCATGGTTTGAAAGGGAAAACGGGAAACCATCACATATCAGAAACGGTCAAAGAAAAAACACTTGCAGTCATCAAGGAAAAGTATACAGACTTTAAGCCATCTTTTGCCACAGAAAAATTAGCGGAAAATCATAAGATTCATATCAGCTATGGAACAACAAGGCTGTGGATGATTGAGAAAGGATTATGGAAACCACGGAGACAAAAACAATCCACGTATCGGTCCTGGAGACCTCGAAAAGAATACTTAGGGGAACTACAGCAGTTTGATGGATCATATCACTTGTGGTTTGAAAACAGGTTTGTTGATGAAAAAGGAAATTCCATTGAGGTCTGTTTGTTAGCAGCTATTGATGATGCAACGGGAAAGATCACTAAAGCTGTTTTTGCTGCTAATGAAGGCATTGTTGCTGTATTTAACTTCTGGAAGGAATACGTTGAGACACATGGGAAACCGCTTGGTATTTATCTTGATAAATTTTCAACCTACAAAATCAATCATAAAGCAGCTGTGGATAATCAGGAGCTGATGACACAATTTCAGAGAGTATTGCAAACACTTGCTATTGAACGAGTCATAGCAAACTCACCAGAGGCAAAGGGACGAGTTGAACGGTTGTTTCAAACATTGCAAGACAGATTGGTTAAAGAGATGCGGCTTGCTCAAATCAATACACCCGAAGATGGGAACAGGTTCCTACAAAAAGTATTCATACCTCAATTCAATAAGAAATTTGCGGTTGTGCCAACAATAGATGGAGACATCCATCGCACACTGCAAAAGAGTGAGAAAAAGCAACTGAGTCATACTTTTTCAATTCATGAAACAAGACGAGTGAATAATGACTTCACAATCCAATTCAAAAACGCTTGGTATCAGTTAACTGAAATACAGCAAACAACGGTAAGACCCTAAGGTGGTACCGTTTGTCAACACAGTAAATTGATAGTAACTTCGACGAAAAATCTTCCCATAGTATTAGTTTTTTCCAAAGTAAAATTCTGCCGGTGTTTTGTATCCCAAAGATTCATGTAAGCGTATATTGTTGTA
>WNGL01030910.1_pt1 | contig 13594 bp, 9 predicted proteins | sample 5400591 | NCBI WGS metagenome assembly WNGL01 (sample SAMN13153377, study PRJNA577476) | soil metagenome | isolation source: 80 cm soil or saprolite under Garry oak tree replicate 1 | place: USA:California | collected 2016-06-15
CGCTCCATCCTTTCCATTCTGTGTTTTGAACTAACAACCTTTTCAACAAATTGGGGAATCTGCTTTTCGCTCGAAGCCAACCCCAATCGCTACAATGCAGCGTCATTTGGCACGTTTTTGGCACAGCGCTTGAGGGGGAGGGCACCTGCTTTTGAAGCAGCGGCACTCTCTATGTCTCGAAAGACAGTTCTCAATGCGACGAAGCCACCCCAAGTAAATCACTCTGCCTCTCGTAGTCGCCGGTGTGCTGATGGCAATCGGCATCTGGCTACACCTGACGGAGCATCACGAACATGAACACAAGCACCAACCGTTGGAGCATGAACACGAGCATATCCATGACGAACACCACCAGCACGAACATGACGCACCGGTGGAACCAGGGGTCAAGTACACTCATCGGCATACGCACGAGCAGCAGACACATTCGCATCCTCATTTCCCGGATACTCATCATCAGCACGATCATTGAATCCTGAACGAAGATTCAGCAAAACTTAAGTAGGCAGTTTCGTACGCGTGGCCGTAAGATTCCCAGGGCACGCCACGACTCGATATTCCTTGATTGCAGACGGGTAACGGCGGCCACCGCACCATTTGCAGGAGAGCGCTATGAATTACTCGGCTCTGTTTCAGTCCGAGCTGGTGGCACTGCTCCGGAACAAGATGCGCAGTGTCCTGACGGTGTTGGGGATCACCATCGGAATTGCGGCGGTGATCTGCGTCGTAGCCATCGGCAAAGCGGGACAGGCCCGCGTCGAGCAGCAGTTGAACAATCTGGGCGACAACTTTGTATGGATTGAGGCGGGAGGCCGGGCGGTGAACGGCGTGCGCACAGGTACACACGATACGAAGACGCTGGTCATGGGTGATGCGATAGCCATCAAGAACCAAGTGTCGCTGATCAAAAGCGTATCCCCGAACGTGGACGATCCGGTCCAGGTGATCTACGGCAATCAAAATTGGCATACCTCGTACCGCGGTGTTTCGCCGGAATACTTCGAGATCAAGCGCTGGTACGTGGATCAGGGCGCTATCTTTTCGCAAGACGACGCGGATCGAGCCGCAGACGTCTGCGTCATCGGCCGAACGGTTCGGGATCAGCTTTTTGGTGTGGAAGAACCGGTCGGGAAGGTGATACGCGTCAATAGTCTTCCTTGCAAGGTGGTGGCGACTCTTCATCCCAAAGGACTCTCGCTTTCCGGACAAGACCAGGACGATACGATCATTCTGCCGTACACCACGGCCCAGAAGAAGATCAAAGGGATTACCTGGCTGGACGACATTCTCTGTTCGGCAGTATCGCAGGACGCGGTCAAGATAGCGGGACAGGAAGCGACCGCTGTGCTGCGGGACCGGCATCGTCTTCGCCCCGAAGAAGAAGACGACTTCAACATCCGCAATCCCGAGGACATCATCCAGGCGCAACTCGATGCCAGCAAAACTCTGACTATTCTGCTGATCGCGATTGCCTCGGTTTCCCTAATCGTGGGGGGAATCGGGATCATGAACGTGATGCTGGTTTCCGTGACGGAGCGTACGCGCGAGATTGGCGTGCGCGTCGCGGTCGGAGCGACCGAAGAAGCCATCCAGCTTCAATTCTTGGGAGAATCCATCATGCTCAGCCTCGTCGGAGGTGCCGCCGGGGTTCTCTTCGGAATTTTTGGCTCCTATCTGATTGGGCAGACGCTGCATTGGCCCATCGAGATGTCTCTCGAAGCGGTCGTCGTAGCGGCTCTCTTCTCCGTCGCCGTCGGCGTGTTCTTCGGGTATTACCCTGCAAGGAAGGCATCTCTACTCGATCCCATTGAGGCGCTGCGGCATGAGTGAGGCACGTCGGGATCTTGCTTCCCAGGACCAGGCATGAAAATAAAAGGGAAGTGGGTGATTCGTGTTGCGAGAGGAAGAATGAAATTCAGGCCGCGAAACGTCCGTTCCCAATTGACGCTCTGGTACGTGCTCGTGCTTGCTACTCTTTTGGCTTTGTACGCGGGAGTTGCTTCCTTATTCCTGTTTTTGAGCTTGCGCGAGGACTTTGATCAGAACTTACTCCGGGACGTCGAAACAGTTGAAGGGATGCTCGCGAAGGAACCAAACGGACTCGTGTCTCTTCATTCCAGCCACCCGGACGCGGCTGAACCAAGAATAGGCCATTTCATCGAAGTGTGGTCACCCGAGGGTTCGCTCCTTTATCGAAGCGCGGCTTTGCAAGACCAGACATTAGGCGGTCCCCCTGGCCTGGACGAAGGCCTGCACGATCCAACTCCGTCCACTACCCGGCTTCCGAATGGCACCCGAGTCAGGCTAGCGAGGAGCGTCTATCACGTGGAAGAACAGCGCGTCGTTCTCCGAGTTGCCTACAGCGAGGAAAAGCTGTGGCGTGAATTAGGCGAATTCGCGCAAGTCCTGTTGCTCGGCTTTCCGATTGCGGTGTTACTTGCGGGTTTCGTGGGCTACGCCCTTGCACGAAAAGCACTCGCACCCGTTGACTTGATGGCTAACCAGGCAAAGAGAATATCTGCCGAACGGCTGGGTGACCGCCTGTCCATCGAGAATTCTCAAGATGAATTAGGAAAGCTCGGGACCGTCTTTAACGATATGCTTGGACGATTGCAAGCAGCGTTCGATCAACTGCGCCGCTTCACATCTGACGCCTCCCACGAACTACGTACACCGTTGACTGCCATCCGGAGCGTTGGCGAGGTTTCGCTACAGGACCAGAGGAGTCCGGCGGAGTATCGAGATGTGATCGGAAGCATGCTGGAAGAGGTAGATCGCCTGACGCGGCTCTCGGAGAGCTTGCTGGCGCTTTCTCGTGCCGATGCTGGGCACGTCCAGCTTCAGCGTGAAGACAATCCTCTTGTGCGCCTGGCAAAGGAAGCCAGCTCGGTCGTCGAAGTTTTGGCTGAGGAGAAACAACAACAGACCTCGAGGGTGACGCAAACCTCGTCGTCACCGTAGACAGGCTGATTCTTCGTCAGGCCATCGTCAATCTGCTGGATAACGCCATTAAGTATTCGCCCCCGGGAAGGCAGATTCTCGTCCGGGTACAGAGTGGGGGAGACAAACAAGTGTTTTTAGACGTGGTCGACCAAGGACCTGGAATTCCTAGCGAACATCAGCCGTATGTCTTTGATCGCTTTTACCGCGTTGATCAAGCGCGGACACGGGAATGGGGTGGTGCTGGTTTGGGCCTGTCCATTACGCGTTGGGCTGTCGAAGTTCATGGCGGCGACATAACTCTGAAAAGCGAAGAAGGCCGCGGCAGCACGTTTCGAGTCTCTCTGCCGCTCGCGAAATATTCGTCTCCAAGTCCGTCAAAAGGAGGTTCGCAATGAAAAGGACATTGGGGATTCTGGCTTCAACCGCTCGCGGAAGACTCGCCATCGGCCTCTGGATTCTGTTGTCGCTCTCGGCCTCCTTGATCGGGCAGAGTCAAGCGACGTTGCGAGGCCAAATCACCGACCAGACGGGAGCAATCGTTCCCGGCGCCAAAATCACACTTAGCGGTGCGGTCGGGCTAGCCAAGACTGCAATCGCGGCGAAAGACGGCTCATACTCATTCGGCGATTTGCCTCCCGGCGACTACGCTGTGCAAGCCTCCGCGCCAAACCTCGCGCTGCCGGAGCCGGTAACGGTCAGTGTAAAGCTAGGTGTCCAGACGCTGAATCTGCAATTGAGTGTCGTTGCCGTGAAGCAAGAAGTCTCGGTGCAGGAGAACTCCGCGCCTGCCGTCAGCACCGATGCAGCCAGTAACGCCAGCGCCGTGGCCCTGCGCGGAACGGACTTGGATGCACTCTCCGACAATCCCGCCGACCTCGCGGCGGATCTGCAGGCTCTCGCCGGGCCGGCCGCCGGGCCGAATGGTGGTTCCATCTTCATCGATGGATTCAGCGGTGGCGAGTTGCCGCCAAAAAACGCTATTCGCGAGATTCGGATCAACCAGAATCCCTTTTCGCCGGAGTACGAAAGGCTGGGCTTTGGCCGTATCGAGATTTTCACCAAGCCCGGCACCGACAAATTCCGGGGCTCTATCGGATACAACTTCGCCAACGATTTATGGAATTCCCGCAATGCTTATGCGGCGCAAAAGGCGCCGTTCCATTTGAACGAGCTGAGCGGCACTTTGAGTGGGCCGATCAACAAGCGCGCGTCTTTTAATCTCAACCTCATCCGGGAGTGGGTCGACAACGGCAGCGTCATCAACGGAGTGACGCTCGATCCTCAGACGCTGGTCGCCGGCCCTTTTACCGACACCTTCCTCTCCTCCCTGAGCCGAACCGGGGTCACCCCCCGCGTCGATTATCAACTTAATTCCAACAACACTCTGACGGTTCGCTATTCCTTCAATCGCGATGACGTTCAGAACGCCGGCGTAGGCGGACTCAATTTGGTCTCGCGTGGCTATCACAACGTAGCCAACAGCCAGACTGTGCAGGCAACCGAAACGACAGTTTTGAGCGCAAGGGCCATCAATGAGATTCGTTTCCAATACTACCGACCCACGAACCTGTCTGAGGCGAACACACCCGGATTTGCCCTGCAAGTACTCGGAGCCTTTAATGGTGGCGGCGCCCAACTGGGACACACAACCGACACGCAGAACAGCTACGAGCTTCAGAATTATACGTCCGTCCTTCGAGGGGTCCATGCGTGGAGGTTTGGCGTGCGGCTGCGTGGCGCGACCGATGCCAACGTTTCGCCGCAGAATTTTGGCGGCACATTCACCTTCAGCGGTGGGGTGGCGCCGCAATTGGGTGCCAACAATATGCCCGTGCTCGATGCTTCGGGCCAGCCTGCGCTACTAAACATCAGCTCGATCGAGAGCTATCGCCGGACGCTGCTGTTTCAGCAGATGGGGTTGCCGGCTTCGCGAATCCGACAGCTCGGAGGTGGCGCCTCGCAGTTCAACATCAGCGCGGGAAACCCGTTGATTTCGGGTAGCCAGTTCGATCTGGGGGCGTTCGTAGGTGATGACTGGAAGGTCCGGCCGAACCTGACCTTGAATCTTGGCCTGCGTTACGAAACCCAGAACAATATTCACGACTGGCGCGACTTTGCTCCACGAATTGGCGTGGCATGGGTGCCGGGTGCGGTATCCGGAAAGTTGCGGCCCAAGACCGTGATCCGCGCTGGATTCGGCATGTTCTACGATCGCTTCCGCCTCGCTAACATTCTCACTGCGCAGCGCTACAACGGCATAGTCCAGCAGCAATACATAATCGCAAATCCCGACTTTTTCCCCACGGTACCGGCCGCCGCTTCCCTGTCCGGACCGGTTCCCGCCAGCACCATACAGGAGATCAGTTCCACATTGCGCGCTCCTTACCTCGTGCAATCCGCTGTTGCGTTCGAACGCGAGATGCCGCTGAACACGACAATCGCGATCACCTACGCAAATTCGCACGGGTTGCACTTGCTGCGCTCACAGGACATCAACGCCCCGCTGCCAGGGACCTACATACCGGCAATTCCAGGCAGCGGCGTGTTCCCTCTCGGAAGACCAGGTCAAGTTCTCCTCATGGAATCCGCAGGGCTGTATAACCAGGATCAATTGATCCTTAACGTGAATTCTAAGGTAAACAGGTACATCTCGCTTACCGGGTCCTATATGTACAACCGTGCGATGAGCAACACGGACGGTCTCGGGACGTTGCCTGCGAATCCATATAGCGTGGCTGGGGAGTACGGTCCAGCCGCGACAGACATACATCACCGCTTCTCGCGAATCCTTACAGCATGGTTGGGGAGTACGGCCCAGCCGCGACAGACATACATCACCGCTTCTCGCTGGCCGGCACCGTTACTGTAAAATGGGGTATCCGTTTCAACCCACTGCTCATAGCGAATACGGGCCCGCCGTTCGATATAACCACCGGACAGGATCTCTACGGCGATGGCCTGTTCAACGGACGGCCAGGAATCGCGACCGATGCGAGCAAGCCCGGAGTGGTTGCTACCAGGTACGGTCTGCTCGATCCGAACCCGACGCAGGGGGAGAGGCTGCTCTCTCGCAATTTCGGGCGCGGGCCGGGCCAGATCATGTTGAACATGCGGGTGGGCAGGACATTTGCTTTTGGATCTGCGCGCGAAGCTGGTTCGGCTTTATCTGGGGGCAGCGGCCCTGGAGGTGGTGGTCCTGGTGGCGGGCGTGGCGGCCGTGGTGCTCCGAGCAGTCCATTCTCCATGGGCGGGGGAGGCCAGGGTGGTGGCGCCTCGTCGGCGAATCGACGTTATAGCCTTACGATCTCGATGCATATCCGCAACCTGACCAATCACAATAACCCAGGTCCGATCTTCGGCAACATCACGTCGCCTCTTTTCGGCCAAGCTAACCAGCCCGCGGGCTCTGGTGGAGTATTCTCGGAGAGCGCGAACAACCGGCGTCTTGAACTACAAACGTGGTTCACCTTCTGATGCCGAAAAGCCTGTTTCTGACGTTGGGAGGTAGCGGTCAAGCTGGTGCTGATCCAGGGTGCGTTGGCGCAGAGTTCCTCCACGAGCACGGTGATTTCTGGAACCGTGCAAGAGCAAACGGGAGGGACTCTCGTTGGCGCGATTGTCGAGATTCTTAGGACAGACGGCGGCAGAGAGCAATTGGCCCCTGCCGATTCGGCGGGCGTCTTCCGGGCTACCGGGGGCGAGACGATCGGCGTTGAGAGGAGCCAGGAGCAGCAACGGCAATATCATACGTTCCCGGGGACAGGTCGGGGGCACGATAAAGGCCGTCGACGTTCGTGATGACCTCACGAACGGAGCGGGTTCCGCCGTTCTTGATTGATACCGTTGCTTTCGGAACGCTGGCTCCGGAAGTATCGATGATCGTGCCGAGATTGCTGCCGCCAGTCACTTGAGACCATCCAGCGCGGGCTGATAGGCCGCACGCAATCAGAACTGCCACCGCAAACAGACCAAGAGAGTACCTATTGCGATTCATCACGCGACCTCGTCTTTTGCGAAGCTGACAATGGGTTACGGGCTGTAGCTCAGATCTGGCCTGTATCGGAGGAGCTCGCTGTAAACATGCGTGAATGTCTTCCGCACGTTAATCATGACCGCGTCTCCTTCTTCCTTTCCGTACACTTGCTCCATGACTTCGTCCAAGGATGTTTCCACGGGGCGAAAATCTTTGTAGCTATTGCGGTCCGTTACCAGCACGTATTGGGGCCCTTCGCCACCATTTGTCATGAAATACCAACGCGAGTGTCCTCCCGCGCTATTCGGGGAAAGAAACGATTCGCTCGTGAAATTTGTTTTTCTGAGTGCGGCGTTCATTTTCTTGATGGATTGTGAGAATTCTCGTGCCCCTTCGGGCCGTACGGCGAAAATGTTCAACTGCAGGTACTTGGGTTGCTCCTTAGGTTCAGGCGAAAGGCTCAAGTCGGTCCGAAGAACATAGAAGGTGGAGGAGGATGAGTTCATCGAGGCGCTCACATTCTTATTGAGGTCCGCGCGAGCGGTTGCATTGAATTCTTCACGATCGTCAAAATCCTCCCAGCGGTGGCCGAAGGTGGCTCTGATGTAACTGCTGGTATCTTTTCCGGTAACTACTTCCCAGGTCTGCCATGCCCATTTGTCATGGTTTGCTTTGCGCCAAGCGATGTGTCTCTTGACCCCTTGTTCGTACTCTTCGACCCTGCCTGGTTTCGGCACTTCGAAGAAAATCTGCGCTACAGAGACATCCGTTCCACTTGTTGTTTGTGTGTGAGCTAGCGAGACAACATTCGCGACGCACAGAGAGGCCAAGGCAAGCACCGCGGAAATTCTTCTCATCGCTTGAAGCCCTTTCCGTTCCTTTCAAGTGTATTTAGTCGCCGTTTTCTTACCAGATCAGCTTCAGCCCGAACTGCAGCTGCCTGGAAGTTGTGGCCGTCTGATCGACTTGACCGGCAGTACTAATTGGATTCCCGGAAGTATCGAACAACGAGCTGTTAGCGATCGGAGGAGCCAGATTCACTCGGTTCAATATGTTGAAGACTTCGAATCGGAATTGAACGTTGAAGGTTTCAGAAATCTTCGAAATCTTGGTGTTCTTCGCGACCGAAAAATCAAGGTTCGATAACCCAGGACCTATGAGGGAGTTACGACCTGCATTTCCCAGTCGATTGATGGGATTTGGAGCGGCAAAACACTGTGTCATGATGTAGTGGTTAGCGTTGCCCGGATTCACGGCTGTCCCGCAGCTAGGACCGGAAATGCGATCGGGGAAAGAATAGGTGTCCTCACCCGAACTGTTCATGCCCAAGTGATAGATTCCGCCGAGCTGCCAGCCACCGAACGCCCAGAGAGCAGCACCGGAAAGCGAGGGCGGTGTGGGGATCTGCCAAATAGAGTTGATAACCAAGTTGTGGCGAATATCGAAATCGGAAAGACCTCGCCGGAGCCTGGCGTCGAAGTAAAACAAGCTCGAGATCGAGTTGCCGAACGCGTTTCCGGCGAGGGTAGAAGAACCGGAATCCATACTCTTGGCCCAAGTATATGATCCACCCATCTGCAGCCCGTGATTCATTCTCTTAGAAACATGCACCTGCAAGGAATCATAATAAGAGGAGCCAATCCAAGAGAGGAGGCTGATCTGGCCGAGATTGGGATTGACCTTGGTACCGCTGCCTACCGGGGTTGGCCAGAGATAGCCCTCCGCCGGATGCGCGATCGGCAGGACGATGTTTGCGTCGTCGACACGAAAGGGCTGATGAACTCCGTGGGAGCCGACGTAGCCCACAGAGAGGGTCAGATCTTTCATGATCTCTTGTTCGACGTTCAAGTTCCACTGCATCACGTAGTTTCGTGACGGGTTGGTTTGGATCGTGACATAGCGCAACTTGTTCGGACCCAACAAGCCAATGGCTCCCTTGGGAAACGTGTTCGGGGTCAGACTCGTCGATCCGGACTCAAAGAACGGGGCCGACAAGATCGAAACGAGCTGAAACTGGTAGGTCAAGGGGAGTACGTCGTAGACTCCAAACGCCCCGCGGACCGCAGTCTTGGCATTGTGAAATGGCGACCACGAAAATCCTATCCTTGGTTCGAAATTGCGTCTCGTAGGATTGGAAAAATACGGCGACCCAAGCACTGGCTGAGTATCCGTAATGCTATGAAGGTTAGTCAGTCGATTGGCCGTTTCGGTTGGTACCGTAGCCATCTCGTACCTCAGGCCAAGATTGAGGACGAAATTCGGGCGCAGCTGGACGTCATCCGCAACATAGGTCCCGAAGACCACCTCCCGAAGATCACGCGGTGTGATCGTTCCCGGGAGCGCGGAGGTGAAGCTTTTTGGTTGATTGGTCAGGAAGTTCTGAATGGAGCCGAAAGCGTATTGTCCACTGGGCAGAGATCTGCCAATCTGATTCGCTTGGATTCTCTCTACGGCAAAACCGAACTTCAACGAATGCTTTCCCTTGGTAAGGAATGCGTCGTTGTAGAACTGGAAGGAATTGAAATGAAAATCGTATTCGCCAACAGCGCCAACTCCTCCCTGATACAACGTGAGTCCGGAAACGCTAATTCCCCCAACATTTCTCCCAGGCACAAACCCAAGCGAGGGGTCGTCGGCAATCGGGTTTAGCGCTCCCAGAGTCTTGGGAGCTACGGCCACGACACGACTGAATCCAAAGCGTGAGGTGTCGATAAAATTAGGGCTAATCGTATGGGTCTCTTCCACGGTGGCGAGCTGTCGCCGCGAAATCGTGCCCAGCAGGATGGTATGCAGCAGGTCTGGTGCACTCGTATTGCTGTCGTCGAACATGTAGGTGCCGTTCAGGCTGTCAGCGGTCGAAAACTGATTGTCCAAGCGCGTGGTAAAGAAGTTTTCTGTGGCGACTTGCGTGTTAACGACGATGAAATTTCCTCGATCTCCGGAAATGGCGCCGTTCGGGAGAGGGTAAAAGGCAAGATATGGCACCACATTGGGGTCGACCACGACGGTTGTTCCGTTAGCGAGATTACCGGCACGAGCGGCTGGAGAGAGAACGACAGATCTTTGTGTGTTGCCCAGGCGCTGTCTCAGTCCTTCGTAATCGGCAAAGAAGAATGTTTTATCTTTCCAGATCGGACCACCCCCTGTCGCGCCGAATTGATTGCGCTTGAAGGGAGGCTTTATCGGCTGCCCATTCAAGATATCGAACACATTGCGTGCGTCGAGAGCACTATTGCGGAGAAATTCATAGATTGAGCCGTGAAAGGCGTTGGTTCCGGATCGGGTAATGGCATTGATGATGCCGCCTGAACTGCGGCCGTATTCGGCCTGAGCATTGCTCGTCACCACAGAAAATTCCTGGATGGCATCGACGCCCAGGTCACCGCCCAGGACACTACCGGGTGCCCCGTTGGCATAATCATTCATGCTCACCCCATTCATCCTGTAGTTGTTTTGTTGAGGGCGGTTACCTCCAACCGTGAGTTCAGTGCCCCAGCCGCGATTAACCCTTCCCGGATTCGCATTCAAGCCGACCATGGTGCGCACGGTCGCAACACCGGGCTCCAGATTTGCGAGCAGTGTCCAATCGCGGGCGTTGAGGGGCAGTTCCTGAACAGTTCTTGCATTTACGACGGCACTGACGGTGGAGTTCGACGTCGTCACGTCTGACACCACTCCGCTGACTTCGACTCGCTCGCTCGACCCGCCCACCCGGAGTACCAGGTTTACCGGCAGCTCGGCTCCGACTTCCAAAGTAAGATCCTTTTCCACGAGAGCGGCGAAACCACTGGCGGAAACGACGACCTGATACGTCCCAGGGATCAGGTTGTGGCCGCGATAGAGACCATATTCATTGGTCATTACTATTGTGGTGATACCTGTACCGGTATTCTGGATGACCACCTTTGCTCCGGCGATAGTCGCGCCACTCGTGTCACGGACCGTTCCGAGAATTGTGCCTCCGGTGACTTGAGCGGCAACTTGGGAGTTGAGAAAAAGACCCAGGAAGAAAAATGCAAACGCAGCTACGCGGAACGTAGGCTTCCGAGAATTCACGGCGTCACCTCCAATGATTTCCAGCTGACAGGGTGAACTTACGCGAAAATTTCGGCGAGTATATGGCGTCAAATCAGAAATGCATCATTAATTTCTCTTAATGCTATTCGTTTTCCCGATAGACCGATGTCGCGAGAAGGGTGGGAGAATTTCTTTCGACCAGGCGGTTGCTAGGCGTGCAAGAAATAGTCACGCAGCAGGAGAAGAAGGGGAAGACGTCGGCGGATGTCAGAGGCTCCAGTAGTCTTCCTCTACGATTGTGAAACTAGAGGCAGTCAGGTGGCCCGATTGAGGTTGGCGTGACGGCGTCTCCATTTCTGTTACTTTGTCGCGTAATTTGTCGTACGCGCGAGATAGTCGCGGTGTGAACCTGCAACCACCAAAACCTCAAGGGCTGAATTAATCGCCTGATTTTCTTCTGCGGAGCGCTTTTCCACTCGAATGCGGAACTCGTTGTTTATCTTATCTAAGGCCTCAGCCGTGGGAATTACGTAGGCCAGATAGATCCAGTTGGGATCCATCGTGTGTATCTCTCCGCTGTCTAGTTCATACGAGGTGATCAGCCCTTCGGCTAGAAACTGGTCATACATGGGTTTTTGGTACTTGTGCCACCACTCCCGCCATTGGTCACGTTTGCCGGGCTGGAGCAAAGTCGAATTCACATAGAAGTAGCCGTTCGATCCCCGGGCCGATCGGTTGTTGCGCAGGATCACGCGAAAGAGATAGTCATGGTGCCGAATGGCAGAGTTTACTATGGTACTTGGCATGAGTTTCGCGAGCTTGTCCTGCACTTTCTCCATCGCTACGAGCGAGGGAATTTCGAACCAAAATCCGTTGGTGATGCCCTCATCCTCGTTTACCGTAGTGACATAGAGTCCGTAAGCCAAGACAGCTCCCTCTTGCAGCAGGCTTTCGAGCGTGGGGCGCACAGTCTTGTCGAGGTCCGCAGAGTAAGCGGCGACGTTTTGCGGGGGAACTTTCCATTCGGAGACGAATCGGAATGTACGTGGCGATGCCTGTTGTGAGATGCCGGAGGGCGTCACGAACAATGCAGTGCCGAGCACACCGAGGAGAATTCTCGCGAGCATCAGTTCCCTCCCTCAATCGTGAAAGTGGGCGCGGACAGCCTCAATTGCTGGGCTTCCACACGAATTTTCCGGATTTGTCGATGTACCCAAATCCATCGCCGCTCTGGACTTCGCCTAACCCGTTTTCAAAAGGTTTGGCGCCGTCAAACTGCAGTTTGATCACTACTTTCCCGTTCCGATCGATGTAGCCCCACTTTCCTCCGAGTTTCACGGGCGCCAACCCATCTTCGGTGAACTCGTCGGCCCCCTCAAACTGGCAGGGAACGACGAATGTTCCTTTCTTGTCGATAAAACACCATCGGCCTTTCTGCTCAACCACTGCGTAATCCGTGCCAAATCCTTTTGCCACCTCGAACTGGGGCTGAACAACCATGCGACCGGTTCGGTCGATGTATCCCCACTGTCCTCCGAGTTTCACAGGCGCGAGACCTTCTTCCAGTGGGCCCAGCTCGTCCACAGGGGGTCTCAAAAACACCTCTCCGTGCGGATCGATGAGCACCCATTTGCCATCCAGCTTCACGCGTGCGGTATTCAGTTTTTCGTCTGGAGTATTTCCGGAGTCGGCAAACGCTCGTGCAAAATCGTAGCGCAACGGAATCCTGAACTCTCCCTTGGTGTTGACGAAGCCCCATCGTTCACCGACCTTCACAGCGCCAAGACCAACAAGGAAGTTGCGAGCATCATCAAATCGAGGCTCGATGATGAAGCTCCCGCTTTCGTTGATGTATCCCCACTTGGCGCACACCTTGACCGGTGCAATGCCATCCTGAAAGTGAAGAACATCATCGAACTTAGCTGGAATTACGATACGACCTCTGCTATTGATGAAGCCCCGCTTGCCGTTCACGTGAACCGCATATAGCTTCTTGATTGTGTCAGCCTGGACAGCGATAGCAGCGATTAAAAGACTAAAAATCACCAGACGGGAAACTCTGGGGAATGCGAATAACGTTCTCAAGGCGCTCTTCCTCCTGCACATGCCATAGTCGAAAGCAGCCCCAATTTCGGAGGCGGGTTCTGGCTGTGCACCAAAGCGAGGAGAGCGTACTCGGAGAAAAGTACAATAGAGAATTAATTTTCCGTAAGGTTTAAAACCTGCGTGGCGGCAGCCGGGCTGTCGAGAAGCTAGGAAGACGTAGCCTGGAGTCAAGCTGGCGAGCTTCCGGTCGGCTGATAGTAATCCCTATGAACCAGTTCTTCATCTGTCTGATTATGGGAGCCCGCCGGGCTTGTAAAGAGAGGCGATCAGACGCGGATTCATCGCACGCTCCATTCATCTTCCAAACCTCAGCCACACTCGTAAATCGGAGGTCGACCGCCGGGAAAACTATCCCCACCGGGTGAAAGCCGAGAGGTTCTTGAGAGATCGGATCGATTGAGACAGGGTCAACGCAGAATTAATTTCTGTTAAGGTCTGGCCGCAATTGACAATTCCTCAACAAAGAGGTGTATATTTGCGTCGATGCACTTGCTGCTTGTTGAAGACGAGCGCAAGGTGGCCAGTTTCATCGCGCGCGCCTTGCGCGAAATGTCC
>WNGL01006653.1_pt1 | contig 13591 bp, 13 predicted proteins | sample 5400591 | NCBI WGS metagenome assembly WNGL01 (sample SAMN13153377, study PRJNA577476) | soil metagenome | isolation source: 80 cm soil or saprolite under Garry oak tree replicate 1 | place: USA:California | collected 2016-06-15
ACTTCGCCGGCCTGCTCGCCTGCCTCAGCGATCCCGCCCCGGCCGGCGCCGGCCACGACAGCGACAGCGACGACGAGGACACCTGCCGCGGCGAGACCGGCAGCGATGCTGGCAGCAAGGGATGCATCACCTTAATCACTAGTAGAGTCATAGTGTCAACTACACGGTGACCAGGGAGAACTCATGCGACTGCTACTCGCAGCCAGGCTTAGCAAGGAGGCTGACGGCCAGACCGGCATCGAAACGCAGGATGCTCAGGTTCAGGCATGGGCCAAGCTCAACGCGCACGCTGTCGTGCACGTGGCGGCGGACTCGAAGAGCGGGGCAACGCACCCCTGGGATAGGCCGAACCTAAGGCCGTGGGTCACCGAAGCAGACAAGCTCGCTCAGTACGATGGCATCGTCGCGTACCGGCTTGACCGTCTGAGCCGAGGCGACAACCAGTCCACCAACGCTATCGAGAAGTGGGCGCACGACCACGGCAAGGTGCTGCTCACCGAGGACGGCCTGCGATACCCGTGCGAGGGTGCGGAGGGCATTCGGTGGGATGTGACCAAGCGCATCGCCCACGAGGAGTGGCTGAAAGCGTCGGAGCGCTACAAGCGCATGCAGGCGCACCTGCGTGACAGCGGCTACCTGGTCGGTCGAGCGATGTACGGATACCGTGTTGCCCAAGATGGGCCGCACAAGACACTGGTTCCTGATGACGATGCCGCTGAGGTACTTCGTCAGGTCGCCAAGGACTACCTGTCCGGCGACACGCTCTACATCATCTGCGAGCGCCTGAACTCCAGCGGCAAGCTGACATACAGCGGCTCCGAGTGGACTCCGAGGGTGCTCTCCAGGGTGCTCCGCAACCCCACGCTCATCGGGAGGCGGAAGGACCGCGAGGGTCGCACGGTCCTGAAGGTCGAGCCCATCATCGACTTGCCCACGTGGCAGGCAGTATGTGACCGCCTGGACCAGCGCGCCACGCGCAAGGGCATCGCGCCAGGCAATACGGCCCTGCTGACCTCACTCATCTTCTGCGCCGTGTGTTTCGGGCCGATGTACCGGCAGACGGCCAAGCAGGGCGAGCTTTACCACTGCAAAGCCAGGAAAGGTTGCAGGAGCGTCGTGAAGCTGCAAGAGGCCAACCGTCTGGCCGAGATGTGGCTGCTCCAGCGCTACGGGTCCAACGAGCGCACGGTCACGCAGGTCGTGCCCGGCCATGGCTACGAGGATGAAATAGCCGAGGTTAAACAGGACATCAGGGATCTGGACCTTGACGTCACCGACTACGAAGCCAGGCACAGAGAGCTTGTTGGGCGGCTCCGTGAGCTTCAGGCACTGCCTTCGGTCCCAGCGACCACCGAGAAGTTCGGGACAGGGGAGACGGTCGAGCAGTACTGGCACCGCCAGGGCGACGCCGGAAAGCGCCAGATGCTCATGGGCGTCCTGCAGGCGTACTACCACCGAGACTGGCGTGGCGAGAATGGACCGACTGACCTCGGCGTGCGCTTCACCAGCGGCGGTCTGACACCGAAAGAGGCGGTCAGGAAGCTGCGGCATGCAAGCAGTGAACGATCGCAACCTGCCTAACGGATCACGATCCACTCGGCAGGTCGGCCTCCGAAGCCTCCCGTCGCTGCGCGAGCGCATGGCGAAGCTCTATGAGTAGCAATAGCGACCGTCGTCTATCCGGCCGGCTTGTCGGAAATCAGCCTCCCGGTGTGAACCCCGGTGTGCTGAAGAAGTAATTCAGGTCATGAATGTCCTTCTGGTTCTCCGCCTGCTGCACCGGGGTGTCACCCGTGAGCGGGAGCGACGCAAGCTGGTTCAGTTCGGCTATCTCCGAGGAGTCCGACGACGGCAGGAGGCTGGCAACCCTCCTGAGCGCCGCGCCCAACTGAACTGCCACGACGCCGGCCGTCGCCTTCCATGCAGCCAAGGCTGCCGGCGGCGGGCCTGCTGGCACTGGCGTGGCCGTAGGCGCACCCTCCGCTGGCGTGAGTCCAGGCGTGTTGAAGAAGTTGTCAAGCGCCGTGACATCCGCGTGCCCCTGAGCCGCTTGCGCTGGCGGGTCCTCACCAAGATCGGCCAGCGGTATGCCGGCTAGCTGGTTCAGGTCAGCGACCTGCGCGGCGTCCGACGACTGCAGAAGGCCGGCAACGCCCTTGAGCGCCGTGCCCACCGTGGCCGGCGAGTCAGTAGCCGTCGCCTTCCAGGCTGCCAGGGCTGCCGCTGACGGCGGAGCCGGGGTCGTCGGGACTGGCGCAGGTGTCGGTGGCGTGCCAAGCGAGATCGGCTTCTCAGCCACGGCGGAGCCGGTGTCGCAGGTGTCCTGGTCAGCGAAAACATCCGGCTTGCCCGGAGGGTCACCCTGCGCCGTGCAGGTGATGCGCCCGTGAGCGTCAATTGTTCCGCGCATCCACGGGTAGGAAGTCTCCGAATCAGGGAAGGGGACCGGCCAGTCAGGCGCGTAGAAGCGCGGAACGTCGGACTGGATGTTCATGCCAAGGTAGAGAGCATGGACCAGCTTGTTTCCGATTGGCCGCTGGTCTCCCGTGTCCCACGACCGGCGCGGCTGGCTGGTCACCGGCTGGAAGCTGCCGTTTCTGTCTGCCTGCATGAGCACCGGGAACGACGGCCCGGTGAAGTTCCAGTCAGTCGCCCACGGGTGGTCACTGATCCCGCACCACTCGGCCTGCACGTCATCGTGGAGCGGAGGGTAGGTGCCGGCAAGCTGGGCGCGCGCGAGCGCGGCACGTCCCTCCCATACCCCCCCACCTACCCCCTGCGCGTAGCAGGTCCCGGCAGTAACGCGCTTTCCGGTGCTCAGGAGAACGGAGGATGCCAGCTCCACCTGCGTGCCGTTGTATATAACCGGCACCTCCATGTGCATGCAGTAAGTGCCGTTGTGGCCGAACAGGCTGTAGCCGTAGCTCTTGCACACCTGCAGAATATCGATCCTGGCCTTCCAGTGCGAGCCGCTATCAGGGACAGCTTGTGCCTTGATAGCGGCTGGCGGCGTGCTGGCGGCACTGGCGGCCACGGGAGCGCCCGCGACCGCGAGCCCCGCAACTGCCGCTGCCAGGATGGTGATGACGCGTCGTCTGGTCATGTCCCCGCCTCGATGTTCAGGCTGGGCGCGTGGTTCAGGTCAAGCCAGGTGTCAGCCAGCGGCTGGGTGTCATCGTCCATGGCTGCCGTGTGGAAGCACCAGATCATCCGCGCTGGCGCTGTCTGGTTGCAGCCAGTCACGGCATACATGCACGCCCTCTCCTTGTCATAGCCCCACCCCATGTTCACGAAGCCGTCAGCGCTGGCAGCCAGGGCAACCCAGGCGTCCTGGGCGCAGAGAGCCTCGGCGTCACGCTCCGGGTAGACCCGCAGCCGCTCCTCACCTTGAATCCTGACCGTGCCGATGCAGCGCCTGCGCGCCCACTTCTCAGCCTCGCCGGCCGTGGGCATGTCGCTGGAGAACCCTACGTGCCCAGTAGCCGGCGAGTAGGCAATCGCGCCCCACTTGCCGACGACCGGAGCCGGCTGCGGCAGGGGCGGGCGACTGGCCCGTCCCGCTAGCCAGACAGGCATGTCAGTGCCCCCCTCCGCTGGCTGCCGCTCCCACGATCAGGACCAGGAGAAGCAGGCCGGCGAGCAGGAAGGATACCGCGCTGAGCGCAATTCCCCAGTAGGTGGTGGCCCGGTTGGTGGCCTCGCCCGTCCGCAGTCGCGGCAGGTTGCAGAAGCCGAAAATCATCCCTGCCACCGATGCCGGGAACCCGAACATGAAGCCGAGCAACCCGAGCGCCAAGCTGGCCACCCCGAACCCGTTCTTCGGGTAGTAGCCGGTCGTCTGCTGCTGTGCTGATCGTTCTGACTGCTGCCGGGTAACCGGCTGTCCGCTGCTGTACATAGCGTCTCCCCCGTAGCTGATTTCCAACGGTTCAAAGCTTGGTGCGTGCGTGACTGGTGAGGCAGAGGCAAGGCCTGCCCGGTTCAGGACGTTGGTCCTAGCCGAGCTTCGCGTACCTGCCGTTACGGAAATAGAACCTCACGCGCCGCGCGGGTGCGGCTGCTCATGGCCCTCAACCGGCTGCCCATCCGGCGGCAGCGACGACGGCGGCGGCGGGTACGGTCCCGGCTGGTAGCCCTGCGGCGGGTACGGGTACTGCTGGTTGTTGTTGCAGGCCATCACGAGCGCGACGATCCACCCGATGAAGGTCCAGCCCACCAAGAGATTGATGATGAAGATGCCGCCGACGTTCGGCATGTGGCGCAGCTTGGCGATGCCGGTCGGCAGGAAGTAGAACGCCAGGCCGAGCAGCACGAGGAACAGGACCAGGATGACGCCTCCAGCGCCGCCTCCGCTGCCTCCACCGCCGCTAGCTAGATTGTTCATGATCATGTTGTTTCCCCCGTTACTCTCTGTTACCAGACTTGCACTGTGCTCATGACCTGCGAAGGCCGGCCCCTTACCAGAACTTGCCGGTCGGCAGGAGCTTGGAACCGCCGGCCATCTTGCTCGCGCCGACTCCCCTGGCCTTGCGCGCACGGCGCGGCATGTTCCGCCGCTCTACGGGTGGCGGACGAACACGGTCAGCCTGCCGTGGCCTTACGCGGTGCTCTGCGCGCCGTGGACGCCTTGGCGGCATCCACCGACCTCCACCCTGGCTCTCAGCCGCCGCGCCCGAGCCGAGGGCATCTTGCCCGACAACATCGCCGATCTGGCGGAGTCGGGTGCGGAGCTTCGCAACCTTTTCTCGCACCCCGCAACCCAGGCAGCGTTCACGGTCGGCATGGCAGCACCGATGCTGGAGAACACGCACCGCATGGCTGCGCTCGTCATGTCGGCAGCCGCACGCAACCCCGAGCCGCCTGCCGATCCCGTCTGACAACCCAGACCGCCCGCGCGTATCCGGTCCTCATGGCTCTGGCCAGTGCTTCGCCATGATGTCGCTCAGCGCATCGCCGAAGGCAGTCGCATATACCGGCACGCCGCCCTCCGTGAAGCCATGACGGAACTGGTTCAGCAGTTCGGCCACGGCGACGACAGCATCCTGGTTGTCGTCAGAGACCTGCCCGTTGAGCAAGAATCCCGGCTTGGGGTTCGGGCCGATGATCGCGGCCTGATCCCGGTACGCCCTCACAGTGACGGCGACCTCCACCGACTTGTCCGATGGATAGCGCGGCTCCGACATACCGGCGTTGCCCTTCCTCCGGAGCCTCGGCTTCCTGCTGGTTGATCGCACCTCTGCCTCCCATGTCCACATCACGCCATCTGGCCGACCGCGTCGTACCGCGTGTCCTCTTGCGCAGCGGCCCCGCTCAGTCAGCCAACAGGTCAGGCTCGGAGCCGAGCGACGACGCGATTGCCGCGAACTGGTCCAAGGCTGTCTGGAGGTCCTCGACTATCTCAGCGGCGATCAGTTCCGGTGCCGGCAGGTTGTCGGTGTCCTCCAGCGACTCGTCGCGGAGCCAGAAGATATCCAGGGAAGCCTTGTCGCGGGCGACAAGCTCGTCGTAGGAGAGCTCTCGGAACCGTTCCGTCTCGATGCGCTCGTGGCGGCTGGCTGGCTTGTAGCACTGCACGAAATCATCCAGGTCGGCACGGACCAGGGCGCGGGTTTTCAGAGTGAAGTTCTGGTTGGTTCGGAAGTCATAGATCCACAGTTGCTGCGTCCACGGCTTCTCGGAAGGAGGCTTGCGGTCGAAGAACAGCACGTTGGCCTTCACCCCGCCGGCATAAAAGATGCCCGTGGGCAGGCGGAGCAGGGTATGCACGTCGCACTGCTCCAGCAGCTTGCGCCGGATCGTCTCGCCCGCGCCGCCCTCGAACAGCACGTTGTCCGGCACGACGATGGCCGCCCGTCCGTTGATGGTCAGCAGCGACCGGACGTGCTGCAGGAAGTTGAGTTGCTTGTTCGACGTGGTCGCCCAGAAGTCCTCGCGCAGGTAGCTCATGTCCTCGCGCTCGGTCTCGCCTAGGGCATTGACGACCTTGTACGAGGACTTCCTGCCGAACGGCGGGTTCGTCAGCACAATGTCGAAGTGCTCTGACGGGGGAGACCGCAAGGCATCGTCTACTGTGACCAGGCTCGGGCTTTCCGGCGCGCTGATCCCGTGGAGCAGGAGGTTCATCGCGCATAGCCGGGCGGTGGCATCGACGATCTCCCAGCCCCTCAGCGCGTCGTCGCGGAGGAATCGCTTCTGATCAGGGTCCAGGCTGGCCGACTTCATCTGCTCGTAGGCGGCGAGCAGGAAGCCGCCGGTGCCGGCAGCCGGGTCGCACACCCGCGTGTCCACCGTCGGGCGCATCACGTCCACGATGGCCGCGATGAGCGGTCGCGGCGTGAAGTACTGACCCGCTCCCGACTTCACGTCCTCGGCGTTCTTGGCAAGCAGGCCCTCGTAGGCATCGCCCTTCACGTCGGCGTCGAGGGTCATCCAGGTCTCTTTGCCGATCAGGTCCGAGACGAGCCGCCTCAGCTTTGCGGGGTCCTGGATCTTGTTCTGCGCCTTACGGAAGATGACGCCCAGCGTGCCCGGCTGCCTCCCCAGTTCAGCCAGGGTGTGCCGGTACTGGACCTCCAGGTCATCACCATCGAGGCGCACGAGCGCGGCCCAGTCCAGGCCACGCGGAACGATCGCCGGTCGGCTGAACGGAGGCTTGGTCTGCTCGTCGGCCATCTTCAGGAAGAGCAGGAAGGTCAGTTGCTCGATGTAGTCCTGATACGACAGGCCGTCGTCGCGAAGAACGTTGCAGTAGTTCCACAGCTTCTGGATGATGGTTGCGCTGTCGCTCATGCCGTGCCCGCCTCTCGCAGTAGTCGAGGTTTGCGGGCCGACCTTCCGGGCCTATGGCCGTTGTATGATGCCCGTTCCGATGCGATTCGTTCTAGGAGCGCGGACGCGGACTCGTCGGTTGGGTCTTGCGATGCGAGCCTGCCAGAGAACGCGGCGGTTAGAATTGCGGATCTTAGGACCGGCACGAGTTTCCCGATCCGAACGACCACATCGTCGAGGTGGTCAAGGGACGCAAGACAGCCTTCGATCCGCTCCACGATACGGTCCTGCTCCCCGCGAGGCGGGATCGGCAATATGAACTGGTCCAACTGAGATGTGAACATGTGCTGGATAAGGCTTCCCGTGTTGAGTTGATCAACGAAGCGCCTGAAGAGCGGTGACTTCAGAACGTAGAAGACGAATCGTAGGTTCAGCCCGACCGGTGTAAGCCGGGCGATTCGCTGATTCAACAGGACTGATTCATCTCGCGGTCCAGTCATGCAGACTCTGCCCAGAAATTCGTCCTTCAGCGACTGTGCCGTCAGATTTATTACAATCTCGTTAGGTCCGACAAGATAGCTCGGAAACTCGCTCGCATAGTGCTCGGGCAAACAACGTGTGTTGGCTGCGGTCCAGCCCACTCGTCCAGACGCATACAAGTTGCCGGGCCGGAGCAATCTTGTCCCGGCTGCTGCTGTGTAGTCAGCACTCGGGAAAGCCCTGCCATTCTGCGACCACCCCACAGCCGACCAAGTTGCCGTCGTCCAACTCTGGGGTAGCGGCGGCATTTGGGTGATCAGGACTCCGGTCCGGCGGCTAGCTCGGCGACCATCCAGCTTGATCGCTGCCAGGAGATCTGCGCCGGTGCCCTCGCTGGCATCCTGAACAGCTAGCCGTCCGGTTACCGCTGCATGCAATACCGCAGCGCGCATCCCCTTGAGGTTCTGCCTTACCCGCCCAAGCGCCGCAACCCCAGCATCGAGCCGGGAGAGCTGTTCCTCGATGGCAGCTACAATCCGGCCCTGCTCGGCTGTGGGGGCGAGCGGGAAGTCCATCTCACGCACCTGACTATCGACGACAGCCGGATAGCTGGTTCCGCGCATTTGTGCTGAGAGGCCGTCCACGAACCGGTTGGTGAGGCTGTAATAGTAGAGATAGCGGCTATTCACTCGGTGAGCCGGTCTAAGTACGGAAAATCCCGTTGATCCAATGGCACCATCAAGCGAGCTATCTATGTAGCCGATATTCCGCAGATAAGTACGCACTGTCGAAAAGACGGTATCGCCGACTCGTAGCGCTTGTCGCGCACGAGAAGGCGCTTCAGCGCCGAGAAGCGTCTTAGGATCGACGATCGTATGGGTTGAGTTATCGATGGAACCAATATTTACATATGTGAAGGACTTAGTTGGTTGGTGCTTTGGGTCGGTGGTCTCTATCCTTGATGTGACCCGACCAACGGTGGTCCAGCACCATCCGTTCGGCAAGTCACTCACGCTGCCAGCGCCTCCGTCAACTCACTCATTAGTGGCGTCAGCCGGTCACGGAACACTTGCGCCGCCTTTCCAATGCCGCCGTGCTCTGCGAACGGCGTGTACTCGAATGATTCTGGCCCGATCCCCAGTTCGCCGGCGATGTTGTCCCTCATCCACGTCAGCCACTGGATCTGGACCGGAGTGAACGACACACCGTGCTGCTCCTGCGTCGCCAGCCAGGCCGCGAACCGTTCCTCGACCTGAGCGCGGAACGGGACTAGCTCATCGTCCTGGTGCAGCGTATAGCGCACCAGCGAAACGATGTCGGTCAGCATCCTGCCACCGGAGCCGCGTACCTTCGACTCGTCGAGCATCTGGTATGCCTGCCAGAGCTTCTCGGGTGTCCACTGGCGCGGGGGGCGCTCGATGGCCCTGGCGAGTTCCTTAACTTCAGCGAAGGTCAGCCGTTCCTTGTGCGGGCGGCTGTAGAGCACCTGCAAGGCGCGGATGTCGTCCTTGTGCTCCTCGATGTAGTCACGGAACGAGGAGATCATCGCGGATGCTCGATCGCGGGCTGCCTGGGAGTGCCCAGCGAACAGCACCTGGTCCTTGGACACTTCGTCAATGGTCTGCTGGTAGGACTTGCGCACATCGAGGATCGCGTTGCGGAGCTTGTGGTTCGTGGCGAGAGGCTCCAGTGCCTGAGTAAGCATCGCGGCACCCATGGCAGCGACGGCTCTCTCGTCGTCACCAGACTGGCCAGCCGCGACGGTGGCGGCCACCTGCTCGTCGGGGTCGATGGCGTCCACGATCGAACGGGCGATCGTGCCGAGGTCGGTACCGCCCGCCAGCCCGGCGAGCACTTCACGGTCATCACCCGTCAGCCGCTTGTCAAGACCCGCGAGCCTGCCCGCGATGGACGACGCGACCTGCGGGTCCTTGCTGCCGAAGGCGACCATTTTGAACAGGTCGCCCAGGCTTTTTACCGGCATCCGCTCCAAGGGCTGCACGGTTTCGACCAGCGGCGTGTCGGTCACGCCGACCGCATCGACCACGATGAAGCGGTCCTTGGTTCTGGCGTCGTCGGTGACGGACTGGAACTCGGTGTCGTCGATGACCCGCACGCCCCGCCCGAGCATCTGCTCGAAGTAGGTGCGGCTTTTGACGCTGCGCATGAAGAGCAGGCATTCCAGCGGCTTGACGTCGGTGCCTGTCGCGATCATGTCCACGGTGACCACGATCCTGGGGTACATCGAGTTCCGGAACGCCTGCAGCAGGTCCTCGGGCCTGCCGTCGCGGGTCCGGTAGGTGATCTTGGTGGCGAACTGGTTGCCCTTGCCGAAGACCTCGCGGACGATCTTGACGATGTCGTCGGCGTGGGAGTCGTCCTTGGCGAAGATCAGCGTCTTCGGGACGGTGCTCCGGCCTGGGAACAGGTCGGTGAAGAGCTTGTCCTTGAACGTCTGCAGGATCGTCCGGATCTGGTCCTCGGCGACGACGGCGCGGTCAAGCTGCGCGGCGGCGTACTCGATCGGCTCGTCACTGGCTTCCCAGCGCACCTTGCGGGTCTGCCGATCGCGGAATCCGGCGAACTCCCCGGCCTCGATCGTGGATCCGGCCTTCGTGATCGCTGTCTCGATCTTGTAGACCGTGAAGTCCACGTTCACCCGGTCGATGACGGCCTGCTCATGGGAGTACTCCATCACCAGGTTCTGCTTGAAGAACCCGAAGGTCTGCTTCGTTGGCGTGGCGGTCAGCCCGATCAGGTGGGCGTCGAAGTACTCCAGCACCTGCCGCCACAAGCCGTAGATCGAGCGGTGGCACTCGTCGATGATGATCACGTCGAACGCGTCGGGAGGCAGGGCGGCGTTGTAGCTGATCTCGACCGGCTCGGTGATTCCCAGTTCGTAGGCTGAGTGCTCGTCGGTTTCCGCGTCCAGATCCTGCTCGCCCTTGAGGATGGAGAAGATCCGCTGGACGGTGGAGATGCAGACCCGCGACGTGGTGTCGATGGTGTTGTGCGTCAGGTGCTGGACGTTGTACTCGGCCGGGAACTTCCGCTGCGTCTCGGGGATCGTGAACTTGTCGAACTCCAGCTTGGCCTGCCGGCCCAGGTTCGACCGGTCGACCAGGAACAGCACCCGCTTCGCGCCGGCGTACTTGATCAGCCGGTAGCACAGGTTGGCGGCGGTGAAGGTCTTGCCCGATCCGGTCGCCATCTGGATCAGCGCTCGCGGCCGGTCGGCGGCTAGCGACTCCTCCACGTTGCGGATCGCCTCAGCCTGCTTGCCCCACAGACCCCGCTCATCCAGCGGCGGCATCGTTCTGAGCCGGGCGCGGAAGCTGGGCAGGTCCGGGTCCTCGGTAATCTGGCGTGACCAGTCGGCCAGCGTCTCTGGGCGGTGGAAGGTGAACACGCTCCGGCTGCGCGCGTCCGGGTCATAGCCACTCGTGAACCGGGTCTCGGCCCCGGTGGACTCGTAGATGAACGGCAACGGGTAGACCGGGGGGGTCATCCACGCCGGAAGCCCCTCGACGTAGCTGCCGGACTGGTGCTCGACCTCGACGAGGGTCGTGCCCTCGGGCTTGGCCTCGATCACACCCGTCGGCTGGCCATTCAGGAACAGCAGGTAGTCCACCCGGCCGTGTGGCTTCTCCAACGTGAACTCCCGAACGGCGACCCCAGGGCTGGCGCTCAGGTTCAGCGCCTTCTGGCTCTGCACCGACCAGCCGGCGGCGGCTAGCTGCTTGTCGATCTCCTTGCGGGCCTTCGCCTCACGCGCCAGGTAATCCTCTTCATCCGGCCCGCCACTATCCGCCACATGCGCGAGGATACTGTGCCGGTTGGCCACCTGGCATTAGCTTCAGGGCTAGCCAGGGAATGGGTAACGGCCAATGGCAGACACGAAGATGATCAAGAGTGCCGGCGAGCACTGGGTCTGCTCCGCGCTCGCCCGCCACGGCTGGGCACCAGCACTGACGCGCGCTGGCCTGGAGCGCACAGACATCCTGGCGGTGGCCACGCACCTGCCGACGAGACCCACCGTGGAGATTCAGGTCAAGACCGCGACTCAGAGCGGGGAGCGGACCTCTTGGCTGCCTGGACCCAAGGCGCAGATGCTGGCTCGCTCCGAACGGGAGTGGTTCGCGTTGGTGCTTCTGCCCTCGTTCCCGTCGGCACCACGGACGTTCATAGTTCCCCGCGACCACGCTTCGGCTGCGACGTATATCGTGCACCAGGATTGGCGGACCGACCCGAATGCGCCGGAGGGGACACGCAACGCGTCGCTGAACCAGGCCAGGATCCGGTGGACTATCTGGCAGGGCTATCAGGAACGCTGGGATCTTCTCGGCACTCCCACGAGCAAGGTCCCTGTACTGCTGCCGGCCTGGACACGTGCGCTAGCCCTGGATGAACGGGTTGGTCTCCCGGAAGATCATCCGTGGCGGAAGTCGCTGCCTTAATGGTGAGGAGGTGAGATGTCGCGGTGTGGCGTCCGTTCTGCGCGAGTTGCACATCGTTCTGATCGTCCTGATCTAACATTTGGCGGCGTGGCAAGAGCCGATATCTGCGGCAAGCTCAGGGCCTGGCACGACCAATATCCAGATACGTCAGGGCAAGCCGACCAGAACGCCGCCGCCCGTGCTGCCGAGGACGAGAGGCTCTCTCGGTTTGCAGGCCTGCAAGTGCTCGACCGAGACCAAGTAGCCGAACTGGTCAGGTGGAAGTTCCAGTCGATGCCGCATCGTGAGGCTCTGGCGATGAAAGGCATCAGCCCGCAGCGCTGGCACGCTCGTGATGGCGCGCCAGGGGTGGCTGATCTCATCCGTATTGCCCTGGCGACCGACGACGACTACGACGCCCTGGCAACGATGGCAGCGCGAGGCAGCGGCATCGATCATTTCGGCCCGGCCATGAGCAGCGTCGTTCTCGCGGCCTGCCGCCCGACCAGGTACACGATCGCCGACTCCAGGGCGCTGCATGCCCTGCGCGCGCTCGGCTTGCTTCCTCAGGGACAGCCGTCCTTCCGGTTGGACGATTGGGTGCCGTACCTGACGGCGTGCCGGAACCTGGCGTCACAATGCCGTCTCACCTTGCGCCAGGTGGACCGAGCATTGTGGATCGCTGCCTCTGATCCGGATTCGCAACCCACAGCCGGAACCTGAGCCGATCACAGGCCGGACAGCCTGCGCAGCCCAATCCACGCGACTGCCTGTTGACGGCCTGACTTTCTGAGCATCCCTGCCGGGTGCCCGGCCATGTTCTTTGACGATGTCGCTACCTGGCTGTCAGGGTTCCCAGGGTTGGCCCTCGCTGATGGACCGGACGACACCCCGTTTGTGTTCCCAGGTAGTTCCCCACCTGTCTATCCACCGGATCACGAAGTATGGTCCCGCCAGGTGTCGCATGCCCACGTCGTCGCTTTCGAAGCGCATCCCAGCGTCCCATGGAGCGAGTGTGTCGCCGTGGCCGGCCTTGTCCGCGCCCCGGATAGGGCCGAAGTTGCCCCGCAGCTCACGATGCAAGCTCTCAAAACTAACGGGTATCCGAACAACTCGCGACACGGCCAATAGGTTCATGCCGTCCGGAGAAAACCTAGCGGTGACACGTGTGATGGCGTAGCTGCCCCTGTTGACGACCAACGCCGCGAAGCGTTTGGCTGCAGCCGGGCCAGGATCTCCGAAGTCGTTCGGAGGTCCCGACGTCGCCGTGAATTCACCGACTGAAACCTGGACGGCGTAAGCTTCGGTGTATTGTTCCCTTTCCTTGGCGCGCCATTGTTCTGAACGGAACTGTTCGTCGGCCTGGCCCTGCTGGTTCTTCAGCCTCTCATCGGCCAGGCGGCGTTCTTCAGCAACCTCGGTTTCGTGTCGGGCCTGCTCGTTGGCGAAGCGGCTATTCGCCCGCTTACGGTCTTGTCGCGTGATGACAATGGTCGTGACGACCGCGCCAACCGTCATGGCGGCCAGGAGGATGGTTCCGATAGCCGTCCACTCGGCTGGCCACATCGGCGCTGGACTCGCGAGATCCACGCCGGGAGTCTATTGCCAAGGTGGTACTGGGCTCCGCCCGTCGTCCTCGCATGCGCCGAGTCCTTGCGAGTGGTGGCCTGAGGTGTCGCTGCGCGATCGACGCTGCCGAGCCTTGACCTGCTCGGGTTGGCGCTGGCCGGTGACTTGGTGTGGGTAGCTCACAGAGCAGCGCTGGGAGGCCGCAGTCTCCGGGCGGCGGCAACAGGGGGTACGAGCAGCGGCGGCGCAGCCGCTGTCATCCTGGTGCGCATGGCACCACCCTCCTACCCGCCAGTACCTCCCCGTGATGACCTCGGGGCACTGTCCCGAGCGGCACT
>WNGL01008197.1_pt1 | contig 13591 bp, 10 predicted proteins | sample 5400591 | NCBI WGS metagenome assembly WNGL01 (sample SAMN13153377, study PRJNA577476) | soil metagenome | isolation source: 80 cm soil or saprolite under Garry oak tree replicate 1 | place: USA:California | collected 2016-06-15
CGCTGCGTCCGCGTCGAGCACGATGACGCCGGCGCCACCGTCCATCTTGTTCGACCCGACGGCAGCACGACGACCCGGCGGGTCGACGGCGTCGTCGGCTGCGACGGCATCCACTCGGTGGTGCGCAGGCAGTCGCATCCCGACGAAGGTCCGCCCGTCTACTCCGGCTACAACATGTGGCGCGGAGTGACGGTGTGGGAGCCGATCCTGACCGGCGCGAGCATGATCAGGGCCGGCTGGCTGGCCACCGGCAAGCTCGTCGTCTACCCGATCCGCGACAACGTCGACGGGGCGGGCCGCCAACTGGTGAACTGGGTCGTGGAGATCGAGACGCCCCGGCACACGGACCGCGACTGGAACCGCGGCGGCCGCGTCGAGGACTTCATCGACTCCTTCGCCGACTGGCACTTCGACTGGCTGGACGTGCCCGCGTTGCTGCGGGCGTCGTCGACGGTGCTGGAGTACCCGATGGTCGACCAGGAACCGTTGGCCCGGTGGGGCACCGGCCGGGTCACGTTGCTCGGCGACGCCGCCCACCCGATGGTGCCCCGCGGCTCGAACGGTGGCGGGCAAGCGGTTCTGGACGCCGCCGCGCTTGTCGACGCGCTGCGCGCACACGTGTCGGTGGCGGAGGCGTTCGCCGCCTACGAGCGACAGCGCCGGCCCGCGACGACCGCCGTGGTGTACGCCAACCGCGCCAACCCGCCGGACGCCGTGCTGCGCGAGGTGTACGAGCGGACCGGTGACCGGCCGTTCGACAAGATCGAGAACGTGATCTCGGTCGCCGAGCTGGATGAGATCATCGCCGCCTACAAGCGAACCGCGGGCTACTCGCTGACAACACTGGGAGACACGTAGAGGTCCTTCTGGCTGGCAACCCCGTTCGCGGTCATCGCCCCCGACGACCCGATCATGCCGCTTGACACGACAGACTAGCTCAATCAACATTGACTCAATGAATGCTGAGTGGTCTTCGTCGGTGCGCGAGCGGGCACGGGTGCACGCCGCCCTGGGCGAGCCCGCGCGGTTGGCCATCGTCGACCGGCTGGTGCTCGGGGACGTGTCCCCGACCGAGGTCGGGCGGGAGCTGGGCCTGCCGAGCAATCTGCTCGCGCACCACCTGAAGCTGCTGCAACAGGCCGGCGTGATCGAGCGGTCCCGCTCGGAGGGCGATCACCGCCGCACGTACCTGCGGCTGTGCCCCGAAGCGCTCGCCGGTGCCGTGCCCACCGGGCTCCGCATCGCACCGAGGGTGGTCTTCGTCTGCACGCACAACTCGGCACGCTCCCAACTCGCCGCGGCCCTGTGGGCGCGGCGCAGTCCGGTGCCGGCGACCTCGGCGGGAACACATCCGGCGGCACGGGTGCACCCGCGCGCCGTGACGGTCGCGGGTAGCCGTGGGGTGTCGCTGGCGCGGGTACGTACGGCCCATGTCGCGGACGTCCTGCACGACGACGATCTCGTGATCGCGGTGTGCGACAACGCCCACGAGGAACTCGGGGCACCGGCCGGTGACCGACTGCACTGGTCGGTCCCCGACCCCGCCCGTGTCGACACCGACGCCGCATTCGAGCGGGCACTCGCCGATATCGCCGACCGGGTCGGCCGATTGGCGCCCGCCGTCCACCTGCCTGGAGAAGGCCATGACTGACACCGAGCACGAGCACCGGCCCATCCTGAGCATCGACCAGCGGCTCGCGTTGCGCACCGCGGCGACCCGGTTGCGGGGCGAGTTCGACGGCACCTTCGGGCGGGAGACCATCGAGCGGTTCCTGCGGTCCAGCTACGACCAGTTCGCCTCGCGCAGCTCGATCCCGAACTTCCTGCCGCTGCTGGCCGAGCGGTTCGCCCGGCAACGGCTGCACGCACTGGCCAGAGTGGAGGGACACGCCGACGACGGGAAGCCCACCGTGTTGTTCCTGTGCGTGCACAACGCCGGGCGCAGCCAGATGGCGCTGGGGTTCTTCGGTCATCTGGCCGGCGACCGGGCGATGGCCTGGTCCGGTGGTTCCGAACCCGGCTACGAGATCAACCCGTCCGCGATCGCCGTGATGGCCGAACGCGGTATCGACATCACCGGCGAGTTCCCGAAGCCGTGGACCGACGAGATCGTCCGCGCCGCCGATGTCGTGATCACCATGGGCTGCGGCGACGCCTGCCCGGTGTTTCCCGGCAAGCGGTACCTGGACTGGGAACTGGACGACCCGGCCGGCAGGAGCGTGGACGACGTCCGACCGGTGCGCGACGAGATCGAACGCCGGGTCCGGGCGCTGCTCGACGAGCTGGGCGTCCCGGTCGTCGCGTGAGCGAGCCTGCGAGCGAACCAATGTCACAGGGCCCCGCGAGGGCGGGCGACGAGCGCCAGCGAGGAACCCGCGTGAGCACCGAATCCGTTGTGCGGCTTCCGGGAGTTCCGTTGCCGCGCAAGCTGTTGGCCGAATATCTCGGCAGCCTGCTGCTGGCCGCGCTGGTGATCGGGTCGGGGATCGCCGCGCAACGGCTCTCGCCCGGCGACACCGGTCTGCGGCTGACCGAGAACGCGGCGGCCACCGCGGCCGGGCTGTTCGCGATCATCCTGATGTTCGCGCCCGTCAGCGGCGCCCACTTCAACCCGGTCGTGTCCATTGTGGATGCCGCGTTGGGCGGATTGCCGTGGCGGGGCGCACGGGATGTCCGAGGTCGTCGCCACGATCGGGCTGATCCTGGTGATCTTCGCGCTGGTCCGCTCCGGGCGGGCTCGCGCTGCTGCTCGTCTGCGCGCTCTACCCTGATTCCATCACGCGACACACTCGGCTCGGGCACCGACGTGGTGCCCGAGCCGAGTATTGACCCCCTGCCTCCTGTGGTCAGCCGGCTCCGGTCCAGAACGCGCAGTGGTGCACGGTGGCGAAATCGGTCTCGACACCGGGCCGCGGTGGCACGAACGACTGGATCATGCCGGTTCCGTTGAACGGCGGCCAGAACGGGACACCGACCGACGACGGGAAACCGGCCGCGGCGAAGCTGGTCCAGTAGCGCTGCATCGTGCCGGCGAGCTGGACCTGCTGCGCGGACAGCCCCGGCGTCGTCGCGGTGTGGAACACGTACGGCAGTTCCGACGCGTGCGCCGCGCCGTAGGGGAAGCTGACCGGCGGCAGGAACAGCTCGGGCGCGTTCTCGTCGTTGAACTCGTACGCGAACGTCGGCACGAACTGTGCCACCGACTTGTCGAAGGTCAGCGCCGAGCACGCGAAGATCCCGTCCGTGCCGACGGCGCCGAGCGCGATCGCCGGGCTGGGGAACGCGCTGAGCGGGTACTGCGCCGCGATCACGGCGGCGATGGACGCCGGCACGCCGAACGTCGACGCGATCTTGTCCTGGTAGTTGGCCGCCGTGACGGGCGAGCCCTGGAGTTCGGCCACGGCAACGAACAGCCGCCACTCGTCGTGGTTGGAGCCGTCGACGATCGGCACGCGGTTGAACTGCCCGCTGGTGAATGCCGACCGCAACTGCTGCGTGAGCACCTTGCCGTCGATATCGGGGATGTAGCCGCCGGTGTTCTCGTTGGCCAGGATGGTGGACACCGGCAGGTTGCGCAGGCAGGCCGCGGTCTGGTCCGCGCAGCCGGTCTTCGTGGCGAACGCCTGACCGTCGGCCTCCGCGGCGGCCAGTGACGCCTGCGGCGGTTCGTAGGTGCCGCTTTCCACGATCGCCTTGGCGAACAGGCCGTGCGCGCCGGGCGACACGAGCGCGGACCGCACGCTCAGCCCGCCAGCGGATTCGCCGAAGATGGTGACGTCGTGCGCGTTTCCGCCGAAGGCGGCGATGTTGCGCTGTACCCAGCGCAGCGCGGCCTGCTGGTCCATCAGGCCGAAGTTGCCGGACGGGCCGCCCGGCTGTGCGGTCAGGGCAGGATGGGCGAGGAACCCGAGCGCGCCGAGGCGGTAGTTGATGGTGACCACGATCGTGCCGTTGGCGACCAGGCCCGCCGGGTTGTAGTCGTCGCTCTCGCCGGTGACGAGCGCGCCGCCGTGGATCCACACCATGACGGGACGGTTGCCCGTCCGGTGACCCGCCGGCGTGAAGACGTTGAGGAACAGGCAGTTCTCGGACGTGCTCGGCTGACCGAACGGGGTGACCGGCTGGGCGCAGTGCGGCGCGAACGCCGTCGCGGCGCGCACGCCGGACCAGTGCGCGGCCGGCTGCGGCGGCTGCCAGCGCAGCGGGCCGACCGGCGGCGCTGCGTACGGAATGCCGAGGAACTCGTCACCACCGGCCGTCGCGGCGCCCAGCAGCGCACCGTCCGACGTGCCCACGACGAGTCCTTGGCCGCCGCCGGACCGCACCGAGGCCTGCGCTGGCTGCGCGGCCTGCACAGCCTGCGCGCCCGATGTGGTCACCCCGGCCAGCAGGGTGGCCAGCACGATGGCGCCGGCGCCGAGCCGGGCAGGGCCGCGCCAACCGATCCTGTCACGTGACATCGATGTCTCCTTCCAGGTCCTCCCAGCCTCCCAGCCCGGATGATCGAAGGAAAGAGAACATAGAATCCGGTTCGGTTCAGAGACCGTCGACAAACACGCCGCCATCCACATAACCGCTGGACATGGACGTGCGGGCGTTAGAACTGGATTCGGTTAGATCATGCTTGGAGTGCGGGTGCGAGACCGAACGCCGGCACAAGGCCCGGATCGTTGAACGACGTGATGCGGGCGATCCGGGTGCCGATCAGGGTCAGGACCTGGACGCCGTATGCCGCGTACCGGCCGTCGTCGGTGCGCTGGTACGCGACGAGTGCTGGCTGGCCGTTGGCGCGCGTGGGCACCATCCGCCACTGGTCCGGGCCGCGCAGGACGCGACTGGCCAGGAACGCGACGACGGCCTGCTGGCCGGTGAACCAGGTCGGGATCGGCGGCATCTCCAGCTCGACGTCGGCGCGCAGCAGGTTCACCAGTGCCGAGGAGTCGGCCCGGGTGAACGCGTCGACGTAGCCGTCGAGCAGGATTCGCTGGGCCTGCTCGTCCGGCTCGGCCAGGTCGTCCTGCACCGGTCCGGCTTCGGCCAGGTGGGTCCGGGCGCGGCGCAGCGTGCTGTCGACGGCCGCTGTCGTCGTGTCCAGCATCTCGGCGACCTCGGCGGTACGAAACGCCAGCACATCGCGCAAGGTCAGCACGGCCCGCTGGCGGGCGGGCAGGAGCTGGAGTGCCGCGATGAAAGCCAGCCGTATCCCGGTTTTGCCGGCCACGATCGTCGCGGGGTCGTCGGCGCCGAACAGGGCGTCGGGTGCGGGCTGGAGCCACGGCACCGACGGCTCGCGGGCGCCGATGGCCACCCGGTGATCGGTCGACGGCGTGCCCAGTCCCGACGGAAGTGGCCGTCGGGAGCGGGTTTCCAACGCCGTCAGGCACGCCATGGTGGCGATCTTGTAGAGCCAGCGCCGCACCGACGAGCGGCCCTCGAACCGGTCGAACGCGCGCCACGCCCGCAGGTACGTCTCCTGCACCAGGTCCTCGGCGTCGTGGATCGAGCCGAGGATCCGGTAGCAGTGCGCGAGCAGCTCAGGCCGGAACGGCTCGGCCAGGGTGGCGAATTCGGCGTCGGCGGGCATCGCGGCTTCTTCCGGGGAGGGTGCGGTTCACTGTAGGCGCGGCCTAACCGATCGGCCGTAGCCCGGCGCCGTTGACCTGGTACTCCGGCGCGCTGTCGGCGTCGGCGGCGAGTTCCAGGACGGCCTTGGCGACCTGGTCCGGGGTGAGGATCGGTTGCAGGTTCTCGACGAACGTGTCCCGGTCGATCCCCTGACGCGCGGCGTAGCCGGCGACGCCGGTCGAGCCGAGGCCGGTGGCCGGCGTGAGCTGCGGCAGCAGTGCGACGAACCGGATGTCCAGGCCGGCGCGCTGCGACTCGTCGGCCGCGTAGCCGCGCAGGTAGCGGATGGCGGCCTTGGCGCTGGCGTAGCCGCCGGACAGCGGGGAGCCGGCCAGGGCGGCGCCGCTGGACATCGCCACGACGACACTGCCCGGCGCCAGCGGTTCCAGCAGCGCCGCCTTGGTCCACGCGAAGACGTGCCGCGTGTCGATGTGCCAGTTGCGGCTAAAGGTTTCCCAGGTCTGTTCGTGCACGGGCGCCATATGCGGCGTGACCCCGGCATTGAGGACGAGCAGGGTGGGGCGGTGCTCGCGGATCACGTTGTGCGCGAGCGTTTCGTCGGTGGCATCGGCGGCCACGGGCATGAAGCGTTCGCCGAGTTCGTCGCGCACGGCGCGCAGTTGCTGCTCGTCGCGGGCGATGCCCACGACGTGGGTGCCCGCGGCGACGAGCGCGCTGGCGATCGCGCGCCCGAAGCCGCGGCTGGCACCGGTGACGACGGCGGTCTGGAAGGATTCGGACATCGGACACTCCCCAGTGGGTGGTCGGGTTCGGTCCGTATCAAGACCAGCCACCGGGGCAGAATCCGTCGCGCGGGGAAGTGATGTGGGTCACATGGGCTCACGCCGTCGCGGTCGTCGTGGCCACCGACACCGGCGCGCCGACGCCGTCGCCGGTGACGGCCGCGATCGTGAACGTGTACGCCGTGCCCGGGGTGAGCCCGTTGACCACCCTGGTCATGCCCTTGGCGGTCGGCTGGGTGACCAGCGTGTCCCGGCCGTTCACCATGATCGTCCGGCCGTCGGACACCGAGATCTGGTAGGCGATCACCGGGGTGTCACCGGTCACCGACGGCGGTGTCCAATGCAGACTCACCGCGTCCGTGGCCGGCACCGCCCGCGCGCCGGTGGGTGCCGCGGACACCTTGCCCGGCAACGGTCCCGGCGTCACCGCGGCGGCCGGCAGTGATGCCGCGCCGGTGCCGAACCGGTTGCGTGCGGCCACCGTCACCGTGTACGCGGTGCCGTCGGCCAGCCCGTCCAGCACGGCGTACGCCTGGTGGGCGAACATGTCCGCGGCGATCGTCGTGCTGATTGTGTGCGTGCCGTCGGACGCGGTGACTACGTAGCCGGTCAACGGCGCGTTGTTGAACGCGAACGTCGGATTCCAGGTGGCGTAGAGCTTTCCGTCCCCGGCGAAGGTGGCCACCCGGGACGGGGCGTCCGGCGTGCCGAAGCCGCCGACCGGCCGGTGCAGCACCCAGCGGAAGCCGGGTTCCAGCCCAGCGTTGTCCACAATGGACTTCGGTGCCGCCGACGGGTCGGACAGCAACTGGTTGCCCTGGGTGATGACGCCCTTGTTGTTGCCGTCCTTGTCGCCCTGCTCCCAGAAGTTGTTCTCGATCAGCGTGGGATCGTTGTTGCCGAGGTTGTCCCGGTAGTCCACGTGCGCGGTGCCGACGTTGAAGTACGCGGCGCGGTAGAGCACGTTGCCGGCGACGGTCTCGTAGGTGTTCCCGTTGTCGGTGTAGACGTTCTTGCCAAGGCCCCACTGGTCGTGGATGACGTTGCCGGTGACCTTCTCGCCGTCGGCCAGCGACGTGCCGGTGATGCCCTGGGTGTAGATGCCGCCGCCGTCGTCCAGCGCCAGCATGTAGTTGAAGATGAGATTGTCGGACACCACGTTGTCGTGCGAGACGTTCGGCGTGGCCGCGACCTTGATCTTGTCCGGCCAGCCGCCCCAGCCCATCGAGATCGCCGAGTACGACACGTCGTTGATCTGGTTGTGTGAGATGTCGTCGCCCTGGCTGTAGCCGTTGATGATGGCGACCCCGCCGTGGAACTCCCGTGGCAGGCCGTAGAGGTGGTTGTCGACGACCCGCACGCCGCTGGTGATGTCCGTGCCGTCGGTGGCTTCCGGCTGGTCGACTCCACCGACCTCGACGCCGTTGCCGGAGATGTCGGTGAACACGTCACCGCTGACCACGGTGTCCTTGCTGCCGTCGCCAAGCTGCAGCCCGGCCGCGCCGAGGTGGGTGAACACGCTGTCGGTGAACTCCATCCGCTGCCCGTGCGAGATCGCGACGTTGCCCGGTTCCGGTGTCCACGACGCGTAGGGGCAGGTGCCGCCGGGCGTGAACTGGCACAGGCCCTGGGTGGCCCAGCCGTTCGGTCCGGTGACGGTGTAACCGGCCTGGATCTCCGAGAAGCCCTCCGGTGAGGACGGGGTCAGCCAGGTCGCGTAGGAGTACCGCAGGTCACGGAAGGACACGTCGTGGATCGGGGCGGCCGCCGTGCCCTGGCCGTCGATCAGCTTCGTCAGCACGGGCATCTCGACATCGGCGTGCCGCAGGTCCTCGCCGGGGCGCGGCAGGTAGTAGACGGTGTGCGCGGACCGGTCCAGGTACCACTCGCCAGGCGTGTCCAGCAGTTCGAACGCATTGTCCACATAGGCCGGTTGCCGGCCGTTGGTGAGGTCGCCCGGCCCGACCATGTTGATCGTGCGACCGGGGATGTTCGGGAAGATCACCCGTTTCGTCGAGTTGTCCCAGCACGGTTGGGCCATCGTGATCGTGGTGCCGCTGATCGACGCGATCGGGCAGCGCGGTTCGGTCCACTGTCCGAGACCGTAGCGCCGCACGTTCCACAGCGCCTCGCCGGCCGTGTAGACGAACTCGATGTCACCGGGATTGCGCCAGCCGGCCATGGTCGGTGCGGACGCGGTGTAACCGGTGGCGGTCGCGGTCAGGGTGACCGGCACGGTGCCCTGCGCGCGTTGCTCGCGGACGCCGTTGACGTAGAGCTGCCGGGTGTTGTCCAGTCCGGCGGGCGCCGGCGCGGCGAACAGGCCCGGTCGGCCGGGCACCGGCTGCCAGCCGGTCACCTGGCGGCCACCGGACAGTTCGGTCGCGCCAGAGCCCTGCCAGATCACCCGGTGGCCGTTGCTGCCCGAGTCGGCCGCGGTCAACGTCAACGGCTGCGACAGCCGGAACACGCCGGGCGCCAGGTGCACGGTGAGGTCGGCGGCCATGTTCTGGTCGCGGGTCCGGACCAGGTCCTGTGCTCGTTGTAAGGTCCGCACCGGCCGGAACACCGTGCCCGGTCCGCTGTCCGAGCCGTTGGGCGACACGAAGACGTCCTGGCTGCCGCCCGTGCCCGCGCTCGCGATTCCCGGGCCGACGACCAGGGCACCGACGACGGCCAGGACGGCGGCGACACCGACGTCGCGTCTGATTCCCCGGCGTGACTTGTTCGACATGCGCAACCCTCCGTGATCCTCGTCGATCGGCGAGTTTCCGCCTTAAACGTAGGATCTCTGATCGTGAGTGTCGAGTCTCATCTCCACATATGGCCCGTGACGAGACCAGCCATCGGATGAATTCGCTGCCGGGGCGCGATCGAGTCTCCGCAGGTAGAAAACGTTATCGATAACGATTGACATCGGTTCGCGTCCGGAGCAACCTGATTGCGCTCCCGGTCGGTGAGCGCGCCCGGCAGGAGGCAGCGAAACCGTTCGAAAACCCCCAGACGGGCGTCACCCGTCGGCAGCCAAAGGAGTCAGTCCATGAGACCGCGTTCTCTTGCGGGGGCAGTCATCGCCGTGGCCATGCTCGCCGCCGGTTCCACCGCCTTCGCGACGGCGGGTGCCGGCCCGTCCGCGCCGGCGCAGCCCACCTCACTGCGCGGCCTCGCCGCGCAGGTGGGGTTGCGGATGGGCACAGCCATCATCCCGTTCGATTTGGACAACGCCCCGTACGCCCAGGTCGCGGCCGACCAGTTCTCCGCCGTCACGCCGGGCAACGAGATGAAGTGGCAGATCGTCGAGCCGACGCAGGGCGTCTTCGACTGGTCGGGCGGCGACCGGCTGGTGCAGTTCGCGCAGGCGCACCACCAACTCGTGCGCGGCCACGTACTGCTGTGGCACAACCAGTTGCCGACCTGGCTAACCACCGGCGTCACCAACGGCACCATCAGCAACGACCAGCTCCGCGTGTTGCTGCACGACCACATCACCACCGAGGTCACGCACTTCAAGGGCGAGATCTGGCAGTGGGACGTTGCCAACGAGTTCTTCACCGACAGCAACCCGTCGATGCTCAACCCCAACGACTTCTGGATTTCGCACCTGGGCACCGGCGTGATCGCCGACGCCTTCCGGTGGGCGCACGCCGCCGACCCGCACGCACTGCTGTTCTACAACGACTACAACATCGCCGGTGAGGACGGCTCGAACGCCAAGAGCGACGCCGCTTTCGCCTTCGTGCAGCAGTTGCGCGCCGAAGGCGTGCCGATCAGCGGCGTCGGCGACCAGGGCCACCTCGACCTGCAGTTCGGATTCCCCACCAAGATGACGCAGGACCTGCAGCGCTTCGCCGACCTCGGCCTGAAAGTGGCCGTCACCGAGGCCGACGTGCGCACCTTCGTGAACGACGCGACGAACCAGGTCCCCACCAACACGCTGGCACCGTCCGCCCAGGCGCTCTACTACGACGGGATGCTCAAGGCATGCCTGGCCGTCCGTAGCTGCATCTCGTTCACCGTATGGGGATTCGGCGATGCCGACTCGTGGGTCCCCGGCTTCTTCAAGGGTGAGGGCTACGCCGGCACCTGGGACGTGAACCTGCAGCCGAAGGCGTCCTATTCCGCTCTGCAACAGGACCTCATGCTGGCCGCCAGCGGCGTACCGCACCGCCCCTTCACCGGCGGCGACCGGTAGTCGAAAGCTCCGTCCGGGGCCGGGAGCACCGCTCCGTCCCCGGCCCCGGACGGCACCACGGGCTACGCTTGTGTCGGTAGCGCTGTCGTGGGCGGAGGTCGTGGTGGCCACCGAAGGGACACTGATCGCCAGGCGGTACCGACTGCTGGGCGAGGTCGGTCGCGGCGCGATGGGCGTGGTCTGGCAGGCGCGGGACGAACGGCTGGACCGTGTCGTCGCGATCAAGCAACTCAGCCGTGCCACCACGGTCGCGGATGACCAGTCGACGGCGCGTGCGTTGCGCGAGGCCCAGCTCGCCGCGCGATTACGGCATCCGCACGCGGTGACCGTCCACGACATCGTCGGCCAGGACGACACGCTGTACCTGGTCATGGAGTACCTGCCGGCGCGCAGCCTCGCGGACATCCTGCTCGACCGCGAAACGCTGCCAGCGCACCAGATCGCCACCATCGGCGCTCAGCTCGCGTCCGCGTTGGCGGCCGCGCACGCCGAAGGGATCGTGCACCGGGACGTCACGCCGGCCAACGTCCTGATCACGTCGTCGGGCGTCGCGAAGATCGCCGACTTCGGTATCGCCCGCGCTCGCGGCGAAGGCACGATCACCGGTGGCGGGATCATCGCCGGCACGCCGGCCTACCTGGCCCCGGAAGTCGCCAACGGGGGCGAGGCCGGTTATCCCGCCGACGTGTTCTCGCTCGGTGCCACGCTGTACCACGCGCTGGAGGGCGCACCGCCGTTCGGCACCGACGACAACCCGATCGTCGTGCTCATGCGGGCCGCCCGCGACCAGGTCGCCCCGCCTCGGCACACCGGGCCGCTCGCGGACGCACTCGTGCGGATGCTGCACCGCGAGCCGGCAGGACGACCGGTGATCGCGGAGGTGGCGAACCTGTTCGACGCCGTCCTGGACAACCGTCCGCTGCCACCGCCCCGGCCGCACACCCCGAAGGCCGCGACGCGCCTGATCCGTGTCCGGCGGTCCCGGCGGCGACTGGTCACGGCCGGGATCATCGGCGCCGCGCTGTTGGCACTGGGTGTCCTGATCGGTAGCGCCCTCCGTTCCGGCACGACGCCGATCGCCTACGTCCCGCATGCCAACGTCCCGCAGCCACCGGCGGCCGTCGTGGACACCGGGTGCGCCGCGTCGTACGAGGTGACCAATTCCTGGCCGGGCGGATACCAGGTGCAGGTGACCGTGCGGAACACCCGCACAGTCAGCCTTTCCGGCTGGCAGGTGAGCTGGACACTGCCGGGCGGCCAGCACATCCAAGGGCTGTGGAACGGCGTGGTGACCGTGCACGGCTCCGCGGTGACGGTGGCCAGCGCGACCTGGAACGGCCACCTCGACGCCGCGTCGACGACCACGTTCGGCCTGATCGCCGCCACCGGCGCAGCCGCGAGCCCAGCACGGCCCACGCCGACCTGTCACGCCGTGGCATGACGTGTTGACAGTCAGAGAGGTCTAGTCCACTCTGAATCCACTTTGTCGTGGTGGGAGTGGCGATGCGCATCCGATTCGCACGATCCCGGTGGACTGTCCTGATCAGTGCGCTGACGTTCCTGTCCTCGTTGAGCGTCGCGGCCGCCTCGGCCGCGACGCCGACGCCGACGCCGATCCAGGTCTACGGGTCGTGGCTGTGCGGCAATGACGAGTGCACCTGGGCCACCGTTCGGAACATGACGTGACCTACACCAGTGCCTGGGACACCGCACTGACGCAGAACCCCACCCAACTCGGGATCAACGCGGCGGCCGTGGCCAAGCAGCTCGGTGTCGGTATCGAGATCGACTACGAGAACAGCAGCAGTCCCAACCTGACCGGCCTGCAGTCCTTCGTCAACGCCTACCGCGGCCAGCTCCCGTACGACGCGACCGGCGCGAACCCGGCCGCCCGCCTGACGATCGACGTCGCGGCCGGCGACCAGTACCTGATCGCGCTGAACCGGTACGCGACCGCCAACTGGCTGACCACGGCGAACCCGGTACTGGACTACGCCAACGCGATGGTGCCGAACAAGCAGCCGTCGACCAGTGCCGCCGAGTCCAACTGGCAGCAACACGTGGACGGCAAACCGAATTACGCCCCGCCGGTCCCGCCGCTGGCACCGGCGAAATTCACCGGCAGCGTGTTTCTCGTCGGCACCCAGGTCCAACCGGAATGCGTCAGTTTCGCCACGTCCCTGGAGAACTCCACCGGCACCTTCCTACGGTCGGTGGCACCCAACGGCGCTGGCAGCACGCCCGGCATGCTCGGCTACATGTTCTGGGCCGCCGAGCGGCCGTCGACCAGATCCGTGACGACCGACCCGCCGAACACCTGCCAGGGCGGCGTGGGAGTCGGCGCGACGACCTACTCGGTCGGTGTCCCGATGCCGGCCCTGCGGCAGAACTGACCTGTCTTGGCCGCGTTGTAACGTCTGCTGGGTGCAGGCTGAGCCGGGGGAGCGGACCGCGCTTCGACGTGGGCGGGTGGCGACCTCGCTGCTGTTCCTGCTGTTCGGCACGGCCCTCGGCACCTGGACGAGCCGGATTCCGGCGGTCAAGGCGCGGCTGGATCTCAGTGACGGCAGCCTGAGTATCGGCCTGCTGGCGTTCGCCACCGGGGCGATCGTCGGCATGGTGGTGCTGGGACGGCTGGTCGACCGGTTCGGCAGCACCGCGGTCATGGTGCCGATGGCGGTGTGCGAGGGGGCGCTGCTCGTCCCACCGGCCTACGCGCCGAACCTGGCCACGCTTGCCGTGGCCCTGTTCGTGTTCGGCGCCGTGCACGGCACGTTGAACATCGCCATGAACGCCAACGCGATCGAGGTCCAGCGGGCATGGGGCCGGCCGATCATGTCCTCGTTCCACGCCATCTACAGCATCGGCGGCTTCCTCGGCGCGGCGATCGGCGGCGTCCTCGCCCGCGCCGGTGTCAGCGCCGGGATCACGTTCCTCGCGGTCGGCGGTGGTGTGGTCGTGCTGGCGGCATGGGCGGCGTCCTGGGCTCTGCCGGCAGTCCTGAAAGGACGAACGAAGCCCGGCGATGCCG
>WNGL01014672.1_pt1 | contig 13591 bp, 14 predicted proteins | sample 5400591 | NCBI WGS metagenome assembly WNGL01 (sample SAMN13153377, study PRJNA577476) | soil metagenome | isolation source: 80 cm soil or saprolite under Garry oak tree replicate 1 | place: USA:California | collected 2016-06-15
CACGATGCGCTCGTTTCGTGAAGTGGTGAAACGAAACGAAGCGCATTGTCTTGAAGCCGCGGTGGCCGCCGCGGTAATTCTGGAACAGCACGGTTACTCACCACTCTTACTCGACATTGAATCGTGGGACTTGCTCGATCACGTCATCTTTGTATTTCAGAAAGACGGACTCTGGGGATCGATTGCGCGATCACGCGATATTGGATTGCATGGACGCAAACCCGTGTTTCGCAATCTAAGACAGTTGGTTTGGAGTTACTTCGACCCTTACATCGACATGACCGGCCGCATTAAAGGCTTTGGCCTGACGAGTCTCTACGATCTTGGCAATTATGACTGGCGCTTCAACGATCGGAACATGCACAAGATCGAAGATCACCTGCGAGCGATTCCACACAAGAAATTTCGCTCGTCTGATCGACGTTACAAGTACTGGCATGAGCGATATAAGAAATATAAGAAGCGGTTTCCCGATCGCTCGCCCGCTTACTATGACAATCGCAGTGAGTGGATGCTGTGATCTCCAAATTTCGCCGATGCTTATTTCTATCGCGGAATCCTGCTCGGTTACAAACGCGACTTCGACAACGCCCTGACCGATTTGAATAAGGCAATCGATCTCAAACCCACGTCCGCCGATGCTTACCGTTATCGCTGCTCGGCGCGAATTGCCAAGCGCGATTTTACTGGCGCGATTTCAGACTGTAGTAAAACGCTGTCTCTCAATCCACGTTACGTCGATGCCTATTTCGCCCGCGGAAATGCCTATAATGCCCTGAGCGAATGGGGCGCCGGCATCGCCGATCTTACCCAGACGATTAAGCTTGATCCGCGCGCATCCGACGCTTATAACCATCGCGCCTGGCCTTACTTGATTCTGAATCGAAACGACTTGGCGTACAGCGATGCCGCCAGTTATCTAAGGCTGGAAGGCGCGACCGGCGAAAACGTTTCTTACGTTGTCTTGATCGCGTACTTCGCGAAGAAGCAGGCTGGAGAGGCTAATGCCGCTGCGATCCTCGATGAGTGGGGACCGCGGATCAAGTCCGCCGCGTGGCCATACGCGGTCATCCGTTATCTCCGTCATGAAATGAATGAGCAGGAGCTGCTTGGCTCAGCGAAGGACAAGGAACAGACAATCGAATCGCGCGCCTATCTGGGCATGAGCTTGTTATTGCCCGGGCAACGCGAAGCCGCGCTCCCGCACTTGAACTGGGTGAGAGAAAACGGCTCACAGGAAGTTTACGAATGCGGCTGGACGGTTGAATGCGTTGCGCCGTTTGGAGGCCGGTGTGAAGTGACGGGCGGTTCGAGTACCCTCGGCATGAGCCAAGTGTTGCGGGTCACCGTGAACGGCAGGGACGGAAACGACACGTTAGAGTGCGCTTTGCCTGGATGAAATACATGCCGGCAGGTTGCAACACCGACGGCGTGTGCCGGCACACGCTGCAATCACAAGGCATCACCGCGCCGGTGAACGTTGGAGCGAACGAGGCCGCTTCATACGATGTTCAGGGAACCGGAGGCGGCGTGCGAGTAAACGTTTTTGTGGCGGCCGGCGACGTGAATGGGGATGCGCAAATTATCAACACTGCGACCGGAGAAGTAACGTCACATGTTGTGATCTGGTTCGTCGAGGGTGACTTCTAATCGCCCCGGTCAGACGAAAATTTTGACCATGAAGTTACGCGGCGCCAAAGGTCCGCTGATAGCCGCGCTGGCCATCGCTTTCATCAGTTGTAGCTGGTGGTCACGACGCGTGAAGCTGGGTGAAGAATTCACCATGCGTCCGAAAGACAAGGTCGCGGTCGCAGGTACTGGCCTGACAATTCGTCTGGATGAAGTCGGCCACCAAACCTTCTCCGGCCCGGGCCCGCCGCCGAGCGGGGCCTCTTATGTCGTGCTGCTGGTCACTTCCGAAGACGGTTCGAAGTCGATCAGGATCAGCGTCGGCGATACTACAGAGGTCCGTGATTACGTCATCAAGGTCAATTCCGCTTATCCGTTTCGCAGCCAGGACGGACCACGTTGTGAGTTAACGGTTACCAGACCCGGGAAGTAGTGGAGCAGTGAAGACAATGGCAAGAGCAAGTGAAGCAACCGGATTGTCCATCCTACTCTTATTGCTCCTAGGCACCATCGCTATCGGCCAGCAGTACCAGCCGGCGATTGAATATCAGTCGCTGATGAACCTGCGCTATTACGAAAACAATGGCGGTTTTCTGATCGAGGATCTGCAACTAGTCCTTCCGCAGACGAATATTGGCAACGCGAAGTTGGTCTTCTTCGATCGATCGGGACAAGTCGTCGATAGCGTCCCGCTCCGCTTCGAGAAAATGGAGTTCCCCGCCTTCGGGCGGCTTCGACCGGCGAGCGGCAATCCTGGTAACGTGCGGGTCGGCAGATCGGGAAATTTCATCATGTCGATCGTGGTCGACGGGCAGACAATCACTTCCATGCCGTTTTCGCTGCGCGAGCAAACCAACAGCGACCCGTTCAACCCGGGCAAGAAATTTGTGCGCGAAGGTCCGTTCCCGGATCTCGCTTACACCTTCAGGTTGCTGATCGAAAACGGCAAGCTAAAGCTTGAACTCTGAACCTTTCTTCACCCGGCTCTCGATCAGCATATGCGCGATCACTGACATGATGATGATGGTTCCGCCCACAATTGCCCACCTGGATGGATGCTCTCCAATGAAAAGAAAGACCCAAATCGGGTTCAAGACCGGTTCCACGTAGCCGATGATGCCGGCATCCAGCGACCGCACACCGCGGGCCATCGCCAGCGTGAAGAGCAGATAAGCGAATCCAATTTGGACTATGCCGAGGTAAGCAATCCGCGCAAAATCTGACCCGCTGATGCCGCGGCCCGCGGCAGTAAAAAACGCCGGCGCGCAAATCAAAACTACGATCAGATTGCCATAAATTGCCGACGAAGCGCGGTTTACTTCGCGCGCTTTGGAATGACGCAACAGGAGAAAGAAAAGCGCAAAGCAAACGCCTGACGCCAGCGCCAGGAGATTGCCGCTCACGTCTTCCGGGCGCAACTTGCCCACAAAGAATAAAGACATGCCGGCCACACAAGCTGCGACGGTGGTGAAATCGCGCCGCCGAAACTTTTCCTTGTAAAAGAGGGGTTCGAGAATCAGCACATAAACGGGCGCTGTGTACTGGAGGAAGATCGCGTTGGCAGCCGTCGTCAGTTTCGTGGCCAGTACAAACAGGATCAGCAACGCGGCGTAAAGGATCGACGTGAGCGCGCTCACGCGATTGAGACCAAATCCTTCCCGTCGGGTGACGATGGCGATGGTAACTGCCCCCAAGAGCGATCGCCCGAATGAGAGTTCGAACGCGGAAAGATGAGTGGCTTTGATGAAAAGGCCGCCCGTGCTCCAGAGGATTGCGGCGCCAAGGACCAGCAACAACGGCGAATATGCCGCAGTCTTTTTCACTTCAGCTTGAGTTCTGGGAGGAATGGCGATTCCGGACGAGGCGTAAGTTTTTGCTGCAACGGATCGACCAGCAAATCCATGATTTCAAGCACCACGTGGCCAAGCAAGGGCTCGCTGTTAGGTGGACCGACTATACAGTCCACCGTGGCAGCACGACCATCGACACGCACCGTCACCGGCCCCGCCACAGAGCGTTCTTCAATGCGCTCATCAGCATACTTCACCACAGCTTTGCGGACTTCGGGCAGCCCGAGCGCTTCCACCTCGTCTTGCGGCAACACCAACATTACTGCGCCTATGTCGGCTAGAACCTGGACTTTGAAAGACCTAACCTGATCCTCGGGTAAAAGGCCGCGAAGTGCCATGCCACGATCGAGCGTGTTCTCTAGTTCGATCTCTACTTTAACTTCGCCCATGGCTTCACGTCTGTACTGAATGATAGCAGAGAGTGCCAATCACGGCATTCCTTTTGACCACGAGGCACCGAAATCACTGAACCAATTCCGCTTTTGCGACGTCTCCGGATTTGACGGCAATCTTGATTGACGTGTCGTTCTGTTCCTTCAAGGTGCGCAAGTACTTTCCAAACTGTCCATTCCATGGCGGAATTACGATCGAAACCGCACCCTGTGACTGTGCCTGACAGGCGAGACGAATCAGCGGCTTTGGCTCGGCCGTGTCGATGTAACCGAACTCTTTGATCTTCTTTCCTTCGCGCGCGCCTACGTCGGCCAGCTTCTCCGCGCCACCGAGCACTCCCACCCAGCAGGTGCCGCAAGAAGCGGAGCGGCATTCGACGGGAATTGGTCCTTCAACGCGACGCGGATCGATGGCCTTCCAGTCGCGTGATTGATCGCTAGCCGCACCCCAGGCGAGGTCCTGAGCTTCGCGCAGCTTGTATCGCGCGCCGTCGTCATTTTCATCCCAGGTTACGGTCCATTGCTTGTCTACCGTCTTCAAAAATCCCAACAGGCCCTGACTGTCATCTTTCGCGCGCTCGCGCAGAACTTGCTCGGGAGATTTCTTCGCATGCCGGCGATCAATTGTGATGGCCCCCGGCGCGCGTTTGAATGCTGCCAGTCCTGCTTGTTGTACGGTCATGAAAGCCACGGCTGTGATCCCGACGAGCAACGCTTCGTCGATCTTTGATTGTTCGCCGACGGCACGAGCGACTTTGAGAATTTGATCGGCAAGCGATGTAGCATAGACTTTAGTCTGTGATTCATTCGATGCAGACTCGCGTCGGTGCCACTCATCCGCGTATTGCTCGACCGCCTTCTTCACCTCCAGCCAGAAACGATGTCCGTAAAGAAATCGATGCGAAGTATCGATCTGGTTTGTCAATTCATAGTCGCCCAGCAAAAGCAATTGCTGCGCCAGCTTCTCGCGGTCGTCAACTTGTTCCAGGGCGCGATATAGCGGCAGCGGATAGAACGCAAACCAGATTTGGGTCGCGTTGCGATCCACTTCGTGAATTGATCGCTGCAGCGTCGCCAGCGTCGCCGACCACGCTTCTTCGTCGTGTCGATTCAAGAAGATTTCAAAGGAAGTTTCGTTGTTCATGGCTGTTAGATTGGAATTCTCCGGTTAATGAAAACGCATAGTCTAGCAGCTTCGCCCATGAGCCTCAAACAGTGTGCTTTCTTTCGGGTCTGATAGTTACGCAGCAAAGCCTGCGTTGTAATTCACACCGTGGCTTTAGCCCGGTGGCAGGACGACGACCAAGCAAGACCTACCAACCGTTTCAACGGTTTCCTTATGGAAGTAACGACGGGTTGCCGGAAACCGTTGAAACGGTTCTAATTCTTATGGCTGGTTCACTCACCGGGCTGAAGCCACGGTGTGAATTAGATCATGATTCGAACTCACAGACACTGCCGTTGGATCGGGCGCTTCCAGTCACCTCGCCAGTCAAGACCATATTTGACAACGCGCAATTGAGCGAGTAAAAGTCGTCTCAAAACTTCCGTGGGTGCGGTTATGGCACAAGAGACAAGTGAAAGAGTAAAACCTGGGCGTACGTTCGATAGTGCTTACGGGTTCTCGTTCAGCATTGCCGTCGGCCTGATATTGTTCATCGCGGGCCTCGTGATTAGCCTCACGCTTGGACAGGGAACCAACATCGGCTTGATTTTCGGCATCCCGCTGCTCGTGGCCGGTCTAATCATTCCCATTTTTATGATGCGCGATCTTTTCAAGACAAATGAAATCAAAGAACCCTGCCCCAACTGTGGCACGATCATCAGGACGTCGGATGCGACCTTACAACTCAAATGCACGAATTGTCAGAAAGTGATTAACGTGCGCGAGGGGCAGTTCTTTCTTGCCGAATAATCAGGTCACCGGCAGCCATGCGCGTGTGGAGTAGTCGCTGATCGTCAACGCGAACAAAATCGCCATCCAGAAAAGCGCCGCCGCAATAATCAAAGCAATCAGCCGCGGACTGTAACGCACGTGCATGAAATAAAGAATGACGAGGGTGGCTTTGATGACCGCGATCGTGAGGGCGACGACGGCATTCAGCGGACCGGGAAAGTCAAAAAAAGCGACCCCTGCGGTCACCCCGGTGCCCAACAGGAGCGCGAGAAAAATCACGACATACACGCGTGGATAGACTATGTGCTCGCTCATAGATCAGAGGTCAGATGTCAGCGATCAGTAAACAAATCCGAATTCCGCAATCCGCAATCCGCAATCCGCAATCCGCAATCATCAGAGGTGTCCTTCCAGATGACGGCCTAATAAATAAAGCAGCGGAAACAAGAATATCCAAACGATGTCCACAAAGTGCCAATAGAGTCCGGAGATCTCGACGGGCGCGTGATACTCGGGACTGAAGCGGCGACGCACCGCGAGAATCGTAATCACAGTCAGAATTCCCACGCCAATGATCATGTGCAGCGCGTGCATGCCGGTCATTGCGAAATAAATCCAGTAGAACAACTCGACATTTCGCACGGTGGCCCCGGGCACCAGATGTAGCTTGTGCGGATCCAGGTCGCCTTCTTTGGCGACTTCAGGATTGAATCGATGGCCGGGAATAAGTTGACCAGGAATTAAGTTGTCGACGTATTTGTCGTGATACTCGACCGCTTTGATCCCAAGAAACGTCAGTCCCAGGATTATCGTCAGCACGAGGCAAATGATCGAATTGCGCCGCTTGCCAACCTGCGTGCTAAACACAGCCATGGCCATCGTGAAGCTGCTGACGATCAAAACGACTGTGTTGGTAGCGCCCAACTTGATGTCGAGGTGATTGCTCGCCGTTGCAAACGCTGCCGGATACTCATAACGATAGAGCGTATAGGCCAGGAACATTCCGCCAAAGAACATAATCTCAGTGACGAGAAACACCCACATGCCGAGCGTGCCCGCTTCGCGCTGCTGGTCCATGTTCTCGAAGTGATGCTGCAACGCGCTGTGCGCGGTGGCGTGTTCGTGGGTTGTGGCTAGACCTTCCGTCATGCTCTTAAATTGAAAATTTCAAATTGAGCCGGAGGAGTGCGGCTCTGGCAGAGTAAATTTGCAATTTGCATTTTTCAATTTTCATTTTTCAATTTCAACCGTCATCAAAGCTTTACCGGCCTTTGCCGTTCGAACCTCCCCACAACTTGTTTCGCGTCCGGCGGCGCAAATTCATAAGCCTCGGTGGTCACAATTGGCGTCTCGTAGAAATTCTGCGTCGGCGGTGGCGAAGTGGTCTGCCACTCGAGACCGGGTAGATGCCAGGGGTTCGCTTCGGCAATTCGGCCATAGCGCATCGACCAGATCAGATAGATCAAGGGAATCAGCAAACCGATCCCGAGTATCGACGCGCCGGCGGTCGACAGCACATGCAACACCTGCCATGAAACCAAATCTGCCGGATAAGTGTGATAGCGGCGCGGCATCCCCATGTAACCGAGCACGAACTGCGGCGAGAATGTCAGATTAAACCCGACGAAGACGATAAGGGCAGAAAACCGTGCCCAACCTTCCGGATACATGCGGCCGCTGATCTTGGGCCACCAATAATGCAGGCCGCCGAGATAAGCCAGCAGCGTCCCGCCGACCATGATGTAGTGAAAATGTGCGACGATGAAATAGGTGTCGCTGAGGTGCACGTCCGTGGCCAGCGACGCCAAAAACATTCCCGTCATCCCACCGATCGTGAACAAGCCGATGAAGCCGAGCCCATAGAGCATCGGCGTGTCGTAAGAGATCGATCCTTTATAAAGCGTCGCGCTCCAGTTAAAGACTTTGATTGCTGAAGGAATCGCGACCGCAAAACTCAGAAACGAAAAAATCATGCCGGCATAGACCGACTGGCTGGCCACGAACATGTGATGGCCCCAAACCAGAAAACCAAACACCGCAATCGCCAGGCTCGAGAACGCGACAAACTTGTAACCAAAAATATTCTTCCGTGAAAAGTTGGCGATCAGTTCGCTGACGACGCCCATCGCGGGCAGCACCATGATGTAAACAGCCGGGTGCGAATAAAACCAGAAGAGATGCTGGAACAAGACCGGATCACCACCCGCCGCAGGATCGAAGATACCGATGTGCGCCAGACGCTCGAACGCGACGAGCAGGATCGTAATCGCCACCACCGGCGTCCCCAGAATCATGATCAGGCTGGTCGCGTAGTGAGCCCAGATGAACAGCGGCAAGCGGAACCAGGTCATGCCGGGAGCGCGCATCGTGTGAATCGTGACAATGAAGTTCAGCCCCGTCAGGATCGATGAAAAACCGGCGATGAATATTCCGAGCCCAGTGGCAATCACATATGAATTGGAAAACGTCGTGCTGTAAGGCGTGTAGAAAGTCCAACCCGTATCCACGCCACCGGCCAATAACGCATAGACCGTGAAGATTCCGCCGAGTATGTAGATATACCAACTCAGCAGGTTGATGCGCGGAAAGGCAAGGTCTTTCGCGCCAATCATCATCGGCACGAGAAAGTTACCGAGCGTCGCCGGAATCGACGGGAGCAAAAAGAAAAAGACCATGATGATCCCGTGCTGGGTGAACATCTTGTTGTACGTGCTGGACTGGGTGAGGTCACCTTGCGGAGTCAGCAGCTCCAACCGGATCGCCATCGCATAGAGACTGCCGATGAAAAAGAAGAAACTGATCGCGCCGAGATACAGCAAGGCGATGCGCTTGTGATCTTTCGTCAGCAGCCACGACTTCACGCCGTATTCAGCGTTGAGGTAATTGGTACGTGGCGGTTTTGGTACTTCGAATTCTTCCATGTAATTTGAAAAAAACTATGATCCCGTCTTCCCTCTCCCTTTGGGAGAGGGTTAGGGTGAGGGCTTAGGCGACGTTAACAAATACACCAACAAACCTATGTCCCTCTCGCACACTTCAGCCTTAACCATTTTGCATCCGCGACAACAATCAAGAGAGAAGTGACCCAATTCGCTAAACCCTCACCCCAACCCTCTCCCAAAGGGAGAGGGAGTTTTCCTTCATTTCAATGTGGCGCTCGGCTTCGCATTAGCGTTCACGGGTGGTTTGGTCGTCGGCGTTTCGGGCTTCGTCGTCGACAGACTCTTCACAAACGCGACCAACTGCAAAAGCTGCTCTTCATTCACCTGCCCCTGGAACGAAGGCATGATGGGCCCGAAGCCGGAAACGATCTTCGCCTGCGGATTCAGAATCGACTCGCGCACATAGCCTTCGTCCGCCCTCACTGTTTGATTGTTATTCAAGACCACGTTGCTGCCGAACAATCCCAGCAGAGCGGGCCCGCGGCCTCCTTCGCCATTCGCGCCGTGACAAGAAGCACAGCCGAGTGATTCGAACATCTGCTGCCCCGCAGTCGCGGGCGACAATTGACTGGCGTTTCCGCTCAGCCAATTATCAAACTCTGCCGGCTCCATCACCACGATCCAGCCGCCCATGCCTGAATGATTCATGCCGCAGTATTCGGCGCAGAAAAAGTGATAACGTCCCGGTTTGGTCGCTTCGAACCATTCGGAGGTGTATTTGCCGGGCACGACATCGGCCTTGATGCGAAAGGCGGGCACGAACACATCGTGAATCACATCCTCGCTGGCCATGATCAATTTGATCTTCTGACCCACCGGAATATGCAACTCATTGATTTCGCGCTGACCAGTTGAATGCTGGAACTTCCACATCCACTGCTTGCCGACAACATAAACTTCCAGGGCATTCTTCGGTGGACGATACTCGGCAAAGTAAAGCTTTGCGCCCCACACGAAGATGCTCATCGCGATGACCAGGGGAATGACTGACCAGAGTGTCTCCAGTTTCGTCGAACCTTCGATGGGCCGCGGGATCTCGAACGGATTGCGGCGCCGATAGCGGATAACAAAGAAAATGACGACCAGCGAGATCAGCATGGTGAAAAAAACGGTCACGCCTGAGATATAGAAATAGAGGGCGTCAACGTCGCCTGACAGAGTTGATGCGCTTTCCGGAATGAATGGAAACGAGGATTGCATTGTTTCAGATCTTAAATTTCAAATTTGCAAGCCAACTTAGCTCTGTGAACCTCTGTGCGATCTCGTTGGTCGTTACAGTACCGCGAGCGGTAGCGACCGGCTGATAAGGCCAACTTGATAAGTTCCCCTCGCTACCGCTCGGGGTTCTGTAAGACGTTCACCACAGAGACGGGAGAGGCCCCACAGAGTTTCACGGAGAAATCTCAGATTCTCTGGTTGCTAACGCTGCGTTCGGACTGCGTTGTCTCAAAACCAAAATCATCCCCACGATCAAAATCACCGTGACGATGCCCGCCACTCTCATTACATTCATCACCACTACGCCATATTTTCCCGTGACCGGATCGTAGTGATAGCAATAAAGCATCAGCGCATCGACCGGCGTGCCGATCTTATTTTGCGAAGCTTCCACGAGCGCGAGCCGCAAATCCCTGGGTGGATAATCGATGCCGTAAAAGTAGCGCGCCAGCTTACCCTCAGGCGTTAACACCATGATGCCGCTGGCGTGCGCAAACTGTTTCGTTTGTTCGTCCCAGGCAAAACGAAAGCCTACTGCCTCAGCAAGTCTTTTGATGTTGGCTTCATCGCCCGTCAGAAAGTGCCAGCCGGCTTCGCCACTGGGACGGTTATAGCCCTTGATGTACGTTTGCTTCTTCGCCGACGCTAGCTGCGGCGTTTCGCGCGCATCGAAACTGACGGTGACGACTTCGAATTGCTCGCCGATATTGAATGAAACGCTTCGGAACGCGCCCAACTGGCCATTCAAAACCTGCGTGCAGAGCATCGGGCAACTGTAATAGACCAGCGAAAGCACAACCGGCTTCCCTTTGAAGAACTGGCCCAAACGCGCCTCCTGGCCTTGCTCGTCTTTGAAAACAGCGTCGAGAGGGACTTGTTCGTTCAGTCTTTGATCGAGGCCGACGTTCTTCAGGGCTTTTGGCAAGCCGGTTGATACGGTGCCCGATTCAGGACGCGCACCATAAAGCGGTGAACTCGGCTGCGGCATACCGGGCTGGGCGAAAGCCAGGAAGCAGGACGCAAGAGACAGGAGGCAGGACGCAGACAGCAGGAGGCAGGACATAACTAACCGCCGTGCGATTCCTGCTTCCTGCCGACTGCTTCCTGCCTCCTGAATCCTGCTTCCTGCCGTCTGCATCCTGCCTCCTGGATCCTGCCTACTGCTTCCTGCTTCCTGCCTCCTGCGGGCGAACCGGCACCCCTTGCTTCAAAATCTCTTCCTTCGCCGTTTCGATCGGCATGCCATATGGCTTGCCATTTTGATCGATTGGGCCTTGTTCGAGCACGTCGTCCCACTGCTTGCGCAGAGCCTTGATTTCCCAAAGCGGATTTTTCGGGCTTCCAGGTCTGGTTGCTCCCGGCGCTGCAGATTCCTCCGCTTGCATCAAAGTCGCGCTCTTTTCCAATGTCTCGCCAAATCCCGGCGCGCCTTGCAAGCGCGGCTCGGGTGGCAAGCGTTCTTCGCCGCTCAAAGCCATCGGCGAGCGCGGCGGTTCCTGCGAGCGCGCCTCGAACATGCGAAACATTCCCCACGTCAAAAAGAAAACGGCAACTGTCAGCACAAAGAGTCCCACGACAAACTTCACAAGGCCGCCAACCTGCACGTCGCTCAATTCATGGGCGGTGTCGACATTGCGGATGTAAGAGATGTCGGGCGTCTCTGTGACGTGTCCCTTTTGATTCGATTCCTTCATCATTGTTAACCACCACAATCTTCAGTGTCCCGCGTGCGCTTCGAGCGCCGCCTCTAATTGCGGCTCGTTAATCGGCATCAGCGAACGCTTCTGCAACTGCCACGCGAACGTCGCCAGCCATAGTCCGCCCATCCCAATCGGTGCAACCACGTCCATCCAACTCAAATGAAAGCGGGCGGGATTGTAAGTTGGCTCGATCAACCAAATCACATCTACCGCGCGCATTACCAGAATCAGTACCGCCAGCATTGCCAACTTTCGCGCGCTCTCCTTAGTCGCGCGCGAGAGCAGCAGTAGAAACGGAAACGCGAATTGCAAGATCGCGATTGATAACGCAATCACGCCCCAGCCGCCATGCTTGCGCGCCACATACCAGACCGTTTCTTCCGGCAAATTACCGGACCAGATTATCAAGTATTGCGAGAACGCGAAGTAAGTCCACAACATCACCAGGGTCAGCGTCAGATTTCCCAAATCGTGAAAATGCCAAGGCTGCAGCACCCTATTCATCGGTTCACGTTGCGACAGCCACGACATCGCCAGGATCGTGAACCCCAGAGCGCTCAACGTCCAAGACGCCACGAAGATCAAACCGAAGATCGTCGACGACCATGCGGGGTCGAGCGACATCACCCAATCAATCGCCGCGAACGTCGTCGTCAAAACGAAGATTACCAGACCTGGCCCGCTAAGAAACTGCATTCGCTGGCGCAGCTTTGGATCGGCCGTGCGGTCCTGTTGTAGCGAAAACCAGTTCAGCAACAACGCCAGCACCGACCAAATTGCGAAATAGCCGACGGCGCGCGCTGTAAAGAACGACGGGTTCAAGTAATGCGCTGCTTTTTGCTGGAGCGCAACGCTGCTACTCATCTCTTCGGCGTTGGTCCATGGATAGATCTGCCGCAGACCGATCACTACGGGGCCGAAGAGGATCAGAAGCAACGGCAACGTCCGCGTCGAAGCTTCTAGCACACGGCGAATCACCACGCCCCAGGCGCCGCCAGTCAAATGCTGCAACATCAAAAGCGCCAGGCTGCCGAGAGTGATGCCGATCCAGAAGACGAACCCCACCAGGTAAGCATGAAAGAATTGCGCGCGATCTACGAACGCGCCGATGATCAGCAAAGCTGACAACACCACGCCCGCAATCAGCGCGCTCGATCGTACGCGGCTGAGTTCGGCCGGAGGTGTGTAGCCTGCTTGGATCATCTGTGTTCCTGTTCAAATATTTCCTCTCCCTTTGGGAGAGGGTTAGGGTGAGGGCTTACGCGCGAAGAGAAAAATAAAGATATTTCTTTTCCCATTAGAGTAAACCCTCACCCCGGCCCTCTCCCAAAAGGAGAGGGAGTAAACCGATGCCCGAATCATCGTTGTTCCTGCTTCATCTGGCTCAACTGCAACGCTCTGATGTAAGCGATGATCTTCCAGCGATCTGCAACCGGAATCTGCGCTGAGTATGATGGCATCGCGCCCCAACCATTCGTCATCACGTCGAAGAAATGACCCACCGGCGCCTGTCGTAAGCGATCCTGGTGATATGACGCGGGAGCAGGTTTGTTGAATCCGCGCCGCGCCACCATGCCGTCACCATAACCGGTCAAGCCATGGCAAACGGAACAGAAAATTTGATATCGCTCCTGGCCGCGATCAAGCGCTTCTTTGGTGATCACAAACGGGAACGCATCCACATCGTCTGGATACATCGCCGCGGAGTTCGTCGCTGTAACGGGCGCATTCGGCAACCTGATCGATGGCGCCGTTGCTTGAGCGCCGGCCGGCTGCGTTAAGGTTGGACCCGTTTGCGTGGTCGCCGTCGCCTTTTTCCCCAGATAGAATTCGCGATCCTCGCGCAAGTAACCCCGCGGCACCGTCCCCTCGACCAATGGTCTAGACCCAGTGCCATCTTTGTAGAACGAGCTCTCGCGATAAGCGATCGTCTTTGGTTGATCCTGCATGTCTCGGCGGCAGG
>WNGL01006654.1_pt1 | contig 13589 bp, 18 predicted proteins | sample 5400591 | NCBI WGS metagenome assembly WNGL01 (sample SAMN13153377, study PRJNA577476) | soil metagenome | isolation source: 80 cm soil or saprolite under Garry oak tree replicate 1 | place: USA:California | collected 2016-06-15
TACGGTCAGCGCCACCCCGCTGCGTCCCGGACCCACCGGCATGCTGACCACGTACATGCAGGTCAGCACCAGCGGGCAACCGTCCGATCAGCTCGACGCCGCGATCGCCGCAGATGGCGCCGCAGTGGCGGTCTACCACCGGCAAGTCAATGTCGGAGAGATCTCGGACCTGACCGGCTGCGGCACCGAACTCCCCCCGCCGGGAATCGTGGACCATTGGCTCCACTACGGGCCGCTGCTGATCCCGGGGCGCTCCGGCGGCGCGGCGCCGCCCGCGGACGCGACCTTGACCGTGCCGCCAGCCGCCCCCCGGCCAGCTGGCGCGACCTTGACGATCACCCTGTACTTCGCGCGCGCGGGCTCGGTGATCCTGCGCCTGCCCATCAGTCACGCCTGACCCGGCGGCTCAGTTAGCTGGCAGCCGGATCGCCTGTCCGGTCAGCCAGGCGATCGGGCTGAGTGCTTCGGCCGCCGTCCAGGTGCTCGCGTCGGGGTGGCTGAGGTTGGCGCGGCCCTCGGCGTTCAGGAAGCGGCGCAAGGCAAGCGCGATGGGCGCCGCCTTGGCGTTGGGATTACCCATGACGACGAAGCGCTCCCGTCCCCTGGCGTCGAGGTAGACCAGGGCGTCCTGGTGATCCACGTCATAGCTCAGCGCCCTGCCGGTCAGCCAGTCGGTCCCCGGCGGCCTGCCCTCGGCGACCCGCTGGTACCGCACCCGGAAGTACCGCCAGATCTGCCCGATGACCGTCGGGCTGCCGGTGAGCAGCGACCAGTTCGCCGGGAGCCGGATCAGCTTCCGGTAGGCGCGCAGCCGAGATGGCGTATCCCGGCTCGGGTCCACGGTGAGCTCGACGAAATGCACCCGGCGGCCCAGCCCGGCCGCCGTGACGGCTTGGTCCATCATCAGCAGGTTCCCGGTCGTCAGCGGACAGGTCTCCTGGCACAGGGTCAGGAAGTCGGTGAGCACCACCACCTGGCCATGCCAAGCGGCCAGGCTGGTCACCTGGCCCGTGTCCGTGGTCAGCGGCAGATCCGCCACCGAGGCCGGCACCGGCGTGTCCACCACCGTACCGACATAGGCCGACGGCGGCCCCGGGGTCCCCGGCCCGCTAGCACACGCGGTCACGGCGAGCGCCGAAACGGCCAGCACACCCGCCAGCCGACCCGGCCAGCCTCGCGCGATAACCCTCATTCTCAGCTGCTCCGACTCCGCCCGCCACACCTCAGCCCAGGTTGCCACTGCCCAGGAAACCGGCCGCGGGTAACCGGCCGACCATCTGGAGACAACTGCTGTGCTCGGTGAGCGCAGTCCGTCACCGGACCCCGCGACCTGGTCATCCGGGCAGGTTATCCCGGAAAGGCGCGCCGCTGGCTAAGAACGGCCGCGCCATTATGGGGAAAGCAGGTCGGTCAGGGTGACCGGGCTTAGTCCCCGGCTCGCCAGGCCGCGCAAAATCGCAGGCAAGGCAGTTACGGTGCCGGAATGCCCCAGATGCATGCTTATGATCGACCCTGGCCGCGTCAATCCGAGCACAGTAGAGACGATCGCGTTCGGCCCAGGATCGGTGTAATCGAGCGAGTCCACGTCGTACGACACGCAGGTCTGGTAGCCAGCCTTACGGGCCTCCCGCTCGATCAGCGGTGTCGAGTACCGCGTCTGCGAGGGCCGGAACCAGCGGCCGATCGATCCTGTCAGGGCGCGCAGTCGCTGCGCGCACCCTGCGATCTCCGCGTAGGTGCCCGAGGCGTCCATGGCCGTGATGTCCAGGTGATGCATGGTGTGATTGCCCAGGTTGTGGCCCCCGCGCAGGATCCGCTCCGCGATCCGCGGGTATTGCCCGAGCCAGGTCCCGACGGCGAGCACCGTGACCCGCGTTCCCGCACGCTCTGCCTCGGCGAGCAGCGCGTCGGTCATCGACACGGGTCCCTGACCGTGGAAGGTTAGCGCCACCTGCGACCGGTGCCGTGACCCGTGCACGACCTGAGGGCCGAGTTGCATACTCGCCTCACTGCGCGGACTCACCGCCGGCGACGATACGGTAGCGGCTGATCTAGGACCGTTGCCGCCTGAGGGCTCGCCGGTCAGCCGTGTGCTCGTGCACCCTGCCAGGCCGGCCCCGGTAGCGGCTGCGCCGGCGAGCAGCAAGAATTCCCGCCGCTCGATAGACACGTGCAGAACAGTACTCACCCTCGGGCGGTCCCGCCGCCCATCCGGTCCGCCTCGTCGGCGCTCTGGCCGACGAATCATCGGGGTTTCATCAGGCTCATGGCGCCCCGGCTAGTACTGCACGGCTCGCCAGGTGACCTGGCCTTGGGGCTTGCGGTCGCATGCTCCAGGAGACGCGGAAACTTCTGCCTGGAAACGCGGAAAATAACTGGCGGAATCGCGGAACGATGCCGATAAGTTAGAAACATGCGGGCCGCGGCGCCGATGGCGGCCTGGGCGGCGGTGTCAGACACAGCCGTCATGGGACGGTCCTGGTCAGCAACTCGTCATAGGCGTCCAGGGCCAGGGCCGGGCGGTCGTAGCGGGCCAAGGAACCGATCGGGATGACCGGCGCGACCTGCCGCCCCGCCTGGCGGTGGGCGTCGATGAGCACGGCCTGGACGCCTATGACCAGCTGCTTCCTCGATACCCACGGCACCCTTGGTGCCCCGTCGGCGCCTCGATACTCCTCAGGCCACCCCAGGCGCTTGGCGCCTCGCAGCCAGGTTGCCGTCAACCGTCAATAAGATGTCCAGAAGGTGAACGGAGATCAAACCGCAGGCGAATATCGGTTGACCGTTGTTTCCGGAGTCTCGACACTGAGTTTGCGGGTCGCGACTCTGAAGAGGTGGGCAACGACGTAATACTGGGCCTCGTGGTGGTAACGGCTCTCGCCTTCGACTTCACCAACGGGTTCCATGACACGGGCAACGCGATGGCTACCACGATCGCCACCGGCGCGCTGCGGCCGCGGATCGCGGTCGCCCTGTCCGGAGTGCTCAACCTGATCGGGGCGTTCCTGTCCCTGGCCGTCGCGGCCACGATCGCCAGCGGCCTGGTAGACACCAAGCTAGTGACGCTCACCGTGGTGGCGGCCGGCCTGACCGGCGCGATCGTATGGAACCTGCTCACCTGGTTCTTCGGGATCCCGTCGAGCTCGTCGCAGGCGCTGATCGGCGGGGTGATCGGCGCGATGCTGGCCGCCGCGGGCGGCCAGGCGGTCAAGTGGCACAGCCTGGTCGCCAAGGTCATCCTCCCTGCCGTGCTGGCGCCGGTCATCGCGGTGCTGGTCGCCGTGACCGGCACCTGGCTGCTCTACCGGATCAGCCGCAGCCTCACCTCCGGGGGCCGCAACCACGGCTTCCGGATCGGGCAGATCGGCTCGGCCTCCATGGTGTCCCTGGCGCACGGCACGAACGACGCGCAGAAGACGATGGGCGTCATCACGCTGGCCCTGATCGCGAACGGCACGCTGCCTGCCAACGCGACCGCGCCGTTCTGGGTGATCTTGACCTGTGCGCTGGCCATCAGCCTCGGCACCTACGTCGGCGGCTGGCGGGTGATCCGCACCCTGGGCAAGGGCCTGGTGAAGATCGAATCGCCGCAGGGCATGGCGTCCCAGTCCTCCTCCGCCGCGGTCATCCTGCTGTCGGCCAGCTTCGGCTACGCGCTGTCCACTACCCACGTCGCCACCGGGTCGATCATCGGCGCCGGGCTCGGCAAGAAGGGCACCGAGGTCCGCTGGAACGTGGCCGGGCGGACGGTTTCCGCCTGGGCCCTCACCCTCCCTGCCGCCGGGATCGTCGGGGCCGCCGCGTACGGACTCGCCTCCGCCATCGGCGGCAGCGCGGGCGTGATCGTCGATCTCCTCATCCTTGTCGCGGTGTCGGCGGTGATCTACGCCAGGTCCCGCGCCTCCAAGGTGAACCACACCAATGTGAACGACGAGTGGACCGGAGTCGTCACTCCGGCCGAACCTCAGCCAATAGCGGCGGCCTGAACGGCAAGGGAAGCACACGATGTCCTTGATCAACCTGAGCGCCTTGTGGAAGATCGTGGTCTTCGGCCTGCTGGCCGGGGCGGGCCTCCCCGCGATATTCGCCGTCGGCCTGCTCTCGCTGTCCCGGGGTCCGAAAACCCGGACCGCGGGCGCCGACTCCGAGGCCGTCGTCGGCGGCAGCCTGGCGGGCATGATCATCGCCGCCGTGTGCTTCCTGGTCGTCCTGGCCGCCATCGGCTGGGGCATCTACGAGGTCTACCGGATCGGCCACCCCGCCCCCGCGAAGTAACCAGGCGAGCGGTCAGCCGCACCCGGCCGCGCGATCTTTAACCTCAATCGTTCAGCGTCCCTGAGGTGCGGTTACTGATTGTGTCGCTGCCCGGTTTCGGGTGTGGTGTCTGTTCGCTGTGTGGGTGCGGGCGCGCGGTGCGGCCCGGGGTTCCCGGGTGCGCACCGGCTCCGACCAAGGCCGCGTAACCCATACCGCTCCTGACCAGGCCCGATCGCCGCGCCAGGCCGCTGCGCGTAGCCGACCAGCCATCGTCCCCCTGAGGGATCTACCTGCTGCTCGTCTCGTACCGCGGCGTCACGTTAGGCCTGCGTGCGCGCACGGTATGCGCAGCATCGGCATGCTTGCGTGCGCATGTGGCGTGCGTAGCATAGGCAGGTGGCCGATACCCGGACCTGTGAGCAGTGCGGCATCGTGTTCACGCCACGCCGCGAGCACGCCCGGTTCTGCTCTGCTGCCTGCCGGGTCGCCTGGAACCGGGAGCACACCGGAAACCCGCAGGCCGGGGCGAGCGCGCTGGACTGGTCCGTCACCGCCATGCATGACGCCGTAGAGCGGCTTGCCCGGGAGCAGCCGCCAGACCAGGCGCACGGCTTCGAGATGATCAGCGACGCCGTATGGCGGGTCACCCTCGTCGATGCCACCCTGGTGCGGTATCACCACCGGGCATACGAAGCGGTCATGAGGGCCCAGGACCCGGCAGCGCGGCAGGCGGTGGAGGGAACCCTGGCCGGGTTGCGGTTCGTGCGTAACCGGATGGGTTATCACGCCGATCCCGCCGAGTTCATCCAGCCCGGGCACGGCCGTCCCGGTTCCGGTAATGGCGCCGCGGCCTGGCGGTGGAGATCCCTGCCGGAACCAGCGCTGGCATCGCTCCCGCCGCGCGGGCGGGCGTGGGAGATAACGCGGTACCGGGCTTACCAGGCCCAGCTCGCCGGTCACACTATCGGGGAGACTTTCGGTCGCGCCGCCGCGTTCCTCAAGCTCGCTTCGGCTAACCCAACCGCTGCTCTACCTGTCGGCCCGCGCTCCGACGACTCCTGATTCCGTATCATGACGTGGGAATTCGCCTCTGGGGCGAGGGACTACCTCGCATCCTTCTCACCGTTCACCGGCGCCGCGACCGCCGCCGTCGTGATGCTTCTCGGCGGGCTGCTTAGCAAGCGCATAGCCGCAGCGCCGCAGCTAGCACCGGTTGCCCGGGCCGGGGTGGGCTGGTAGCCCACGGCGTTGCAGGCCTGATGCCAGCCCCGAGACTACCGGCGTGGCGTGAGCTGAGTTGATCTGCGAACCTTGCGGGTGGCCCGGCGTGCGACGGGCGGGCCGCCAAGGCAGAGCCCGGCGCAGACGCCGGGCCAGCGGCGCCGCAAGGCGCCGCCTTGATCCAGTACGGCTCAACTCGGCAACGAGGCGCTATACAGGCATTCCTTTGCTGCGACCTAGCCGCCCTCGGTTCCGCCGCGGCGGATTGTCTCTACGTTTCGTCTGTGTTGCCTCTGAAAATCAGTAATAGGCGTCGCCAGAGCGAAACTCCTATCAGGACGGCTTTAACGGGTGATGGCGGGTTCGCATGACCTGGCGGACACCAGGTGCAGGCGCACCGGTGCGGCTGTCACTTTCCCCGCTCTGCGGCACGGTCCCGCACCCGCTGCCGTGCACCTTGATGCGTCTGCGTGCCCGATGGACGCACCGCCCTGACGGGCACGGTGCAGCCGTGGTGCACGCCAGGACGATCTAGCGCCCGGACAGGATCAGCGCCAGGCGTCCCCGGATCTCTGCCTAAGTAAAGGATCAAGCGAGACTGCTCACTGCTCTCCAACCCTGTCCGGCCCTCTCCAACCCCCCTGCCTAGGTCCAACTGACGCGCCGTGTCAACGATCAGTCGGAGTCGGACACCCTCTCCAACCCTCTCCAACCCCCGTCTAGCCTCACTTGATCCTTGACGGATCGGCCTCACTTGATCCTTGACGGATCGGCCTCACTTGATCCTTGACACCTCCCTAGGTTTGTAATTTTCCCGCTGCTTGTGACTATCGAACGCCAGTTCAGCAGTTTCCCTGGGCGTCGGGTGCCCCCGCCACGGCGGGTTTGCGTGCCGCGCGCTGCAGGGGGCAGGCCTGGGCCTGCCCGCTCTTCCTGGCCCCAGGGGCCGCAGTGGTCTCCGGGGTCCAGGGCAGCCCGCAGGGCTGTCGCGCGCCAGCGCGATGCGCAGCACCCTGGAGGCCGGAGGGGCGGCCCCGTACCCTGCGCGGCGTGCCAGAAGATGAGCGGCGGCGAAGCCGCCTCCTTCTGTGCTCTTGGGCCCGCGCAGCGGGCTGGTTATGGTCATCGCCTCACCCTGCCGTGCCGTTACCGAGCAAAGCCTCGCCATCGTCGGCGCCGAGCAGGAAGGTGAACCGGTCCAGGTCCTGGCGCAGCTGGCCGATGTTGTATGCGGGGTGGCCGACGAACTGTTCCAGGGAGGTGCCGAGGCGGCCGGGGTCGCGGGCCAGCCACTCGGCCAGGAATTGCAGCAGCTCGGCGAGCTCGGCCGCGTCCCCGGCATCGAGCCTGATCTCGGGCATGCCGTTCACCGCCTTCCCTGGCGCGGGTGCGCCGCGTAGGCCTTGTACCGGTGGATCTCGCGGGTGGTGGTGCGCGGCACGACGCGGACGGGCTGCCCGTCGACGGCGAGCCGGAAGCTGTGGTCCCCGGCGGTGACGGTGACGATCTTGCCCGCGTGGATCAGGCCGACCTGGATCTTCTGGGTGGCGACCATGATGCCGCCGCGGGAGGAGACCCGCCGCTGTACCGTCACCGGGCCAGAGGGCGGGGGCGGGCTGGCCGCGGCCTTCCGGGCGCCGCGCAGCCGGGGCCGGTCACCGGCGGGAACCGGGCACGGCATGGTCCGCGCCAGTTCCCCGTCGCTGGTGATGACCATCATCTGGGTGCCGTCCATCCGCAAGATGACGCGCTGCCCGGCCAGCTGGTAGCCGACGTTGAGCTGGGCGCCTGCCAGGCCGACCAGGCCGGTGGCATTGACCGTGCGCTCGATCTCCACGGCCGTGCCGGTCCCGGCCAGCAGCGGGGACGGACCGGCGGGGCGTAGCGATCTTCGGTCGGGAGCTTGTGAAGGTTGTGTCATCACATGCCTGCGGCGCGGAGAAGGCGCACGGCTGGCGAAATCATCAACGTGGCGGGGGGATGGCCGCCCGCGCGGCGTGGATTTCGGGCGCTGGGGGCCTGGTTCGCGGCGGTGAGCGGGACCAGGAGCGCTGATTAAAGCCTCTCGCGACAGTGCACCGGACGGCGGGCCAGTCGCCCACCGGGTGAACACTGACAGGGCCACCCGATGGTTGGCTCAAGCAGCACGTCCGACGGGGATCGATGAACTCTTCTAGCGGGAACCAGCGTGTAGTTATAGGCTTTTGGGAGGTCAGCTAAGGCAGATAGTGGGAGCAGGTTCAGTCGTGGCAAGCTGGGTCAGCATTGCTGTGACTACCGTGCTTTCAATTATATTGGAATTCATATTGCTAGTCGTACGCCTCCGAGGAGTCGGGAGCCCGTTCGGGGACCGGAGCAGGTGGTGGACGATCACGATAATTGTGATAACGAGTGCTGTATCTACCGCTATAGGTGTTATCCTCGTATTGGCTAGCGGCCGCATGGTCGCTGTTTACTTCGGTCTTCTTGTGCCGATTGCCTTGTGGTTGCTGCCAATTCGGCCGCGTAGCCAGATGCTCAATACTTTGCTGGCTCCGCTCACCATTCCGTATGGTCGTCTGTACGATGCAATTGGTAATGATATGCAGGAATGGTGTGATGTCCGGCTGGCGGCGGCCGCGCAAGAGACGCAGTGGATAGCGGACGCTGCCCAGTATTATTACTGGCAAGTGGTGGCAACTCGGCCAAAAGATGAGCGAATGCAGAGTGAACTGAACGAGTGGCGAAACTCTATCGTATACAAGATTGGGATAGTGCGTCATATTAGTGTCGGAACAAGCCCGGAATGGGTGCTGGATGCGCTGCGACGTCACCCTGCCACGTCGCAAATAAGCAGATACGAAATCGATGACACCGCACATCTCGCTGCGAGGCTGGAGCGTGAGGCCCTAAATGAACTGAACCTCCTCCTTGCTTCTATATACCGGCTTGGCTATCGTAAGCTGCTGATTTATCCGTTCGTACTGCCCGAACGTGACACTGATCTGCCGCCAGAATCCCAACCAAGCGAACCCGAGCCGCCTACTTATCCAATTCTCCGCGAGCTCGTGCATTCACTGAAAACACCCATCGCGCAGTTGGGAGGAGATCTAGAGGAGGCACGGCTAAGGCTTCTCCACGAAAGTATCGCGTTGGTCGAAATCCGGCCGGACACGCTCGAAACAATGATTGACAGCGTCAAAATATGTATCGATTTCCTAAGGACATACGGAGAAGTCGCTCACGTGTCTGATCAGGTCGACCCGGGTCAGGTTGAGCCACTAGCTACCAAATCCCTGATCGAACGCCTCCAAAAGAGCCATAAGCTCTACGCTCGCGCTTCGGGAAAGGAAACAAAACTTGAGGTCGACATTCCCGCGTCAGTGCCAGGATATTCGGATTACCGCATTCTCGCGCTCCTTTTGCCGCTCTTGCAAAATGCTGTAGAGGCGAGCCCTAACACACTGATATCTATCACAGCAAGGGACGATTCTTCTTTCATCGAGTTTACGATAAAAAATGACGTGGTGCAATTGAATGAGGTGCAGCAGTGGGTAGATGCTCATCGGCTTGGCGTTGGTGGTAAAAGTAGTAAGCCCGGGCACGAAGGCTTGGGCGTCTCAGGCGTCGAGCGCCTGGTCACCAGATATGCTGGTGCGTCAACTAATTGCGCTATTATTAACAATCAGTTCATCTTTCAGATTCGGCTGCCACGGAGGCACAAGCATGAGCTACGAAGTTATGGTGGTGGATGACGACGTACCGGCCGGGGAGACATTTGCTAAACTCATTCAAACGGCAACCGGCCTCGCGACCGCTTATATAGAGGATCCTGGACAGGCAATCGAACTGGTCAAAGAGCACTCAATTAAGGTCGCGGTGATTGATCAGCGTATGCCAAAGATGACAGGTACGGCTTTGTTCGCAGAATTGAAAGAACTTGAGCCGGATTTGCGCGGAATCCTTTTCAGTGGTGAAGCGGAGCGGGCAGACCTCACTGAGGCACTAAGGGCCCATTTTATCGATGCTCTCGATAAAAGTGAAGTATCTCAGCTGCCAGGCCTTGTCCGAAAGCAGTACTTGGCGGCTCTAGCCGACCTCGCTGGTCGCCAATACGCCACTCCGGAACGCATTGGTGAACGCAGGCCACGATTTATGACTCGTAGGCCACGTGTCACCGTAGATCTTCTCTCCTTTGAGGATGCGCCAGGCACGGAAAGAGAAATGTGGCTAGAGTCGGAGCTTAAAGTGCACGTACGACTTGAAGGGGGACAAACAAAAAGAATCTCCCGCTCAAAAATAAGAGAATCCGAACTGACCGTCGAAAGCGAGTCAACAATCAAGGACTCCCTAGCTTCAGGCGCGACCGGTAATCTAACGCTACCCACTCCGATTAAGGCTGCTATCGGCCTGAAGCTACAGTCGAGCCTGGAGACATCCTTGCGGAAAAGAGCTCAGCAAAGGGAACTCATGAGATACGAAGATGTCGAGGAGGAGACGTTCTCACTTCCTGAGCCTGCCACCGGGTCTGACCCTAGAGCGCGCGAGATATTGCGAGCAAAGATATACCGGCGAATTCGTGCAGTTATACATATAAAGTGCGAGTGCTGCAGCCTCGACAAGTTCGAGGTCTTGAACCTCCGGCTATTTACCGGGCGATACCACACGCGACATAAGGACTATCTAAGTGATGGCACGCCTAGAATTGTGGACTTTAAGTAGCCCGTAGCGAAGCCGACACATGCCCAGTTACACAGTCAAGTGCGCCTCATTTCTAAATGCATGCCGCGAGACACGTTCGGCCATCTGGTTTTTACATCATACTATTGAATTGTCAATTAGCTAAGGCCGGACGGGCAGGGCTCGTCAAACGACCTGGGAAATAGCTGCTTTGATCAATCATCCCTACCTCCCTCAGGAGCGTGACCGGGATCGAGCGCTGGCCTCTCTGTAGCCGCCACCTGTAGCAACCATCCTGGCCGATCCCGATCGGCAGCGGGTCAACAGACAGATGAATCCCACGTCAAGCACTATGCTGAACATATCGTCCTGATCTTCTAAGCAGTGGATCACGCCTCGCCGCGCGATCTTTGCCGGGCGGGATCCCTCGGCCACCACATGAGATCTGTCACCACCGTCCGGTCAACAGCTGGGTGACGAGGCCGGGTGCGCGGCTGAGTCGAGCGGGCGTCGCCACTAGGCCCACCTCCACCTCCCTCTGTGTTTCCTCTGAAAAACCCCGGCGCGCGCTGCCAGGGCCATTGCCGGTCACGCCCTTAGGAAGCCTTCGAGGGTCGCGGCAGCCACCAACGATGCTGGAAACCCGCAGGGGGGCCGCTACGAAGCCTGTTCGCGTCGGCGAGCTCGAGAGACGCGCAGGTTGATGAGATTGCCGCAGACCGAGGTGTTGTGCGCCACACCCGGGCCTGGTTCTTCGAGCTGTCGTAGACATCACCGAGCACAGGGGATTCCGGCACGCTTTGAGGCGGGGCCACAGCTCATGCTGCAGGGCGACCAGGATGTCACTTATCAAAGTGCCGGCGACCTGGCGCCAGTCGGCGCCTTCGGCTGAGAGCAAGCGCCGTGGCAGGTTTCCTGGGAGTTCGATCATGGTGATGTCCCGTGCCGATGGGCGCTAAGCGGGTCCGGCGGCCGCGTGTCCATCGTGGCTGGGCCGACCGCTATGACGGAAGTCCAGCCATCCAGCCGCCAGGCCCTAACTCGCTCTCGAGCGATGGTCAACATATGCGGTGGCGGGCGTTCCCTTTCCTATGCCGAGCGGATGGTGATTTCCTGCAGGTCAGGGTGGGTGAGGGAGGCGTGGTGGTCGGCGGTTTCCTCGGTGATCCCCTTGACGCGCTTGGACGGTACCGGCATGCCCTCCGGTGTGCCGCCGTGCCGGCGGCGGTTCCGCTGAGGGACACGCCGGCGGATATCCCCCGTTCCCGGCCGGTTACGGGCGCATTGTTCCGTGATTGCCGTGACACGGAGGGAGATTCAGGGATGGCGGGGCGCGCCCGGGCGGTGCCGGTACGGATGGCGGTCAAGCGGGACAGGAAGTTGCGGCAGGTCATCGCGGCGGGGACCAGCCCGCAGCGGCTGGTGCTGCGGGCCAGGATCGTGCTGGCCGCCGCGGCGGGGGGGCGGGAACGCGCAGATCGCCCGTGACCTGGGCTGCAGCGTGAGCGTAGTGCGGAAGTGGCGGGGCCGGTCCGCCAGGCTGGGGATTCCCGGCATCTTCGATAAGCCCCGGTCCGGGCGGCCCGCGGTGCACGGGCCCGGCACCCGGTTCGCGGTCATCGCGATCGCCACCTCGGTCCCGCCCGGCGTGGAATCACAGTGGTCGCACACGCTGATCGCCTCCGGGCTGCGCAAGCGCGGACTGGAGATCTCGCCGGCCACCATCGGGCGGATCCTGGCTGACGCGCACGTCCGCCCGCGCAAAGTGCGGGGCTGGCTGAACCGCGCTGATGACCCCGGCTTCTGGGCACGGGCCGGGCAGGTCTGCCGTCTCTACCTGAACCCGCCGCCCGGCACCGTGCTGACCAGCACCGGCGAGAAGACCGGCGTCCAGGCGAAAACCCGGATCCGCCCGGACATCCCCGGCCGTCCCGGCCGCGACGCCCGCCGCGAGTCCGAGTACAAGCGGCACGGCACCGTCTCGATCATCGCCGCGATGAACGTGGCCGTCGGCGAGATCATCGCCAGCCGGATCCGCCGCAACGACTCCGTCACCTTCATGAGCTTCCTGCTGATGCTCGGCCAGTCGATGGCCCCGGGCCTGCGCATCCACCTGATCATGGACAACGGCTCCAGCCACACCTCGAAGGCCACCCGGGCCTGGATCACCGCGCACCTGGGATTCAGCGTGACCCATACGCCGGAGCACGCGTCCTGGCTGAACATGAGCAGTGGTCCGGCGTCCTGACCAGGAAGCTCCTGCGCCGCGGCGACTTCACCTCCCGTGAGCACCCCGGAGCCCGGATCACCGAGTTCACCATCCGGCACAACCAGACCGCGCATCCGTGCAAGCGGAGCTACGGCGCCGATGCCGGCCACGCCCGCTACCTCGAACGCCGCCCCCGGCAGCAGAACCTCGCCCAGGCCGCATGACCGCGACACGGCGTAACCACGAACCAGTAAGGAACTGCTGAGGGGCTGCACCAGGTCACGCTGATACCAGGTGCCTTGCTTACCGCCGAGGCCGGCCGGGTCTGCCGGGCCGACCGGGATGAACCCAGCCCTGGCCAGCACCTTCTGTGACGCGGCGTTCTCGCGGGAGGTGGCCGCCTTGAGCGTAAGCAGCCCGTATTGCGCCGCCGCCAGACCGCACAGCTCCCGGACGGCCGCCGTCGCCACGCCGCGGCCTGCGACGTGCTGCGCGACCCGGTAGCCGAGCTCAGCAGTGCCATCCTCGAAGCGGTACAGGTTGAACCGGCCCAGGACCGAGCCGTCCCCGGCGACAAGTACGTAAAAGGCGCCGATGCCGGCCTCCTGCTCGGCCAGCAAGGCACCGTGCCGCTCGGCGAACCGATCGAAGAACTCATCGCCGCGGTCGGAGACCGAGGCGGCGAAGTAGACGCGGTTGGCCAGCTCGAAGGCGAGGACCGCCGGGGCATGGTCGGCTCGCAGGCGCTGCAACTCTGGCATAGCACGACTTTACCCAGATGACGCGCAGAGGCCGCCTGTGTTTCCGCCGGGTCAGGCCGGCCCTGGTGCAGCCCCCGCACAAATCCCTTACCGGTTCCTCTCCCTTACCGGTTCCTCGTCAGACTGCCGTATAGCTGCAACTCGGTGTAACCACGGACCAGTAAGGAATTACTGCGGGGCTGCACTAGATCCAGATGCGCTCTTCGTTGCGGGCTTCCTTAGCCTCGATCCACCGGTCAATTACGGCGGGCCGTTTCCGGTCCGATTCGCGTACGAGGAGTTTTGCGAGGTGGATGCGGGCGTGGGCGTCCTGCCGCTCGCCTGTTGTGCGGCTTGTCCGGGTTCCCGGGCTCGGGGGCGGGGTTCGTGTGGCCGTGCGGCCGTCGGGTGCGGACCGGTCTGGGCGGGTCAGGCCGCCTTGGCGGGGGGGCCGCAGGCGGCGGTGAGAAGGCTGCGCCATTCCTGCTCCCGGTGCCAGCCTT
>WNGL01006657.1_pt1 | contig 13588 bp, 17 predicted proteins | sample 5400591 | NCBI WGS metagenome assembly WNGL01 (sample SAMN13153377, study PRJNA577476) | soil metagenome | isolation source: 80 cm soil or saprolite under Garry oak tree replicate 1 | place: USA:California | collected 2016-06-15
CTCCAAGATTGGATACTAAAGCTCCCGAAGGTTACGAAGGCTCCTCACAGGTTCGGAGGAACAGAATTCCAGGTTGATGGTCTCGAATTTATGCATACTCACGGGATTTCACATCTAGACGTCAGACTCTCCAAACAGGACCAGGAGAGAATGTTGAAAGAGGGTAAGGCTGACCCGCATCGTTTCGCTCCGCAAGCCGGTTGGGTCACGTTCAGAATCCGTTCGGAACGCGATGTTGAAGCTGCGAAGGAACTGATTCGACTAGCATACGATAATGCAGAGAAGTTGATGGAGGCTCACGTGTCGAGGCGGGATCAAAAGAGCAGCTAGGCACCCACCTTAGATCTCTTTCTGTTGGATATGGGGAAGAACTTTCTCACCGAGCAGTTTGATTGCGGAAACCGGATTCCCTTCAACCGCCAGGGCCATCTCGTTCAATCCCTGCTTCTCGAACTCGTGAAGCTTCTCGACAGCCTCGCCGAGGCGTCGTTGAGAACCCGTGATCGTGAGATGATCGATCAGCGATTTGGTAATATCTCTCGGTGGCACATAGGGATCTCTACCTTCGAAGATTGCACGTAGCATGGCCGGTTGCTTTCTCTTCAGCTCAAGAGCTTGGTCCGCGGTTAGTCCGATGGACCCGGCCACATCTCTGATGTAGTATAGACGAAAACCGAGATTGCGGCGAGCCACCCGTAACGCTTCCTCCTCCGTATCTTGCAAATTCCACACGAACCAGTTGCTTATTCTAAACTTCCCGGCATCACGCCTCGCGTTCTGCAGCCCTCGCCTGATCAGGTCCACGAGACTCCTAACATGTGACAAAGGCATGTCAGTGAACATAACCCCGTCGGATTTTTCTGACGCCATCTGGAGCATTTTCGGCCGGTTAGCGCCGATGTAGAGAGGCGGAACTAATGCTCCTTGCCAAGGCGAAAAAAGTCCTTTGGTTTGAAAGATTCGTCCCCGATAGTTCACCTCGCCGCCTCGTCCCAACAGACGGATCAGGTCGACGGTTTCAGCAACAGACTGGGCCCGATTCTTGAGGGGAATGTTCAATGTGGCTGCCAGGTCGCCTCCGCCTCCAAGCACGATGCTCGCTCGTTCTTCTGCCATGTCATTGAGTGTGAGAAGGGAAAGCCCGATTCTTACCGGATGCATCTCGAAGGGACTAATGGCAATTGGTCCGATCTGAATTCGTCTAGTCTTGGAAGCAGCTAGCGCGAGTCTGAGGAAGTGGTCCTTGGTTCTTGAACCTCCAGAGAGCCAGAGGTGCGAGAATCCCTGTTGCTCTGAGAGTTGCGCTAGCTCCGCGATCTCGTTGGCGGAGCGTCGCCCATTCAGGACTACTCCAAGCTTCAAGCCACCCATTCTCCTAAGGTTTTCTAAGCTTCACCAGAAAATGGGCACGGTTTCCACCCGCTTGAATCGGAATCAATCTCTCTTCGAATGATAGGATCTTGAATCTTCTGAAACAGGACTTGAGTTCCTTGCGCGTGAAAAAGTGATGGATTATTCCTCGCTCCTCTCCCGTAGTGAAAACGTAGGTGTTGCGCTCCAGTCTCCTCCCGTTGCCTTTTCTGAAATCCGCCGCGGATAGAGCCACGACGAAAGCCGACGAGCCTCTTCTCATCACCCGATGAACCTCTCCGATCGCTTTCTTGATCTCGACCAGTCTCCCGTGGTGGAGAACGTTAGTACAGACAATCCCATCGAAATAATTGTCCACGAACGGCAGATCCCACATTTCATGGTTGACGAGGGTGATATTGTCGATGGAGGCAGTCTTCAACCGACCTTCAAGGGTCTTGAGCGCCGTTTCCGAAACATCTAGGGCCACGACCTGAAAGCCAGTCTTGCCGAGAAATATGGAATGGCGACCTGCCCCGCAGCCTAGGTCCAGAACCCTCTTGGCGCCTTCACGTTTCAAGTCCTCTGCGAAATCCACGACAACCGGGAGTGGCGGTGAAGTCTCCGTCCACCGCTCCTCTCTCCAGGCTAGCTCCCAAGGATGGGTCTTGTTCGAACGCATCAGCGTCAAGCTTTCCTGATTCTGACTACTTAGAGCCAGATGACTTCTCCATGAATCTCCTCGTCGACTGTCAGAATCCCGTAGGTTTTCTTTGTAGCGGGAAACTTTCCGGTTGCGCTGCCGGGGTTGAACCAGAGAATACCGTCCCGGAAATCGTTCTTCGTTCGGTGGCTGTGTCCATGAATAATGGCCTGGACCCCAGGGAACTTGGGCCGCAGTCTCTGCTCCAAGGTGTGGGGAGAGCCTCCCTCTGCCGGATGGTTGACCCCGATCTTCAAATCCCCTACTTGGATGATGTCAATTGCCGGCAATTCTTTCCTTACATCTGGTCCATCGATATTTGCCGTAGACACCTCTGAAGGGGCCCATCTTGCGCAACGCGTCCACCAGCCGTTTGCCAGTGAAGTCCCCTGCGTGAATGGTCATATCGGCGCCGGATATCTCGTCAAGGACTTGCCTGGGTAGGTTGTCGATGGAGTCGGTATGGGAATCGGAAATGACGACGATTTTCACGATCATTACGCCTCTATTTCAAGAGCGCTTGGGAGATCCTTTCCCGGTTTCGATGACTCCACTGGGCGGCTTTTGAAAATAGGGTCGGCCCGTAACCGTCCTCTTCCGACCGTTTCGCTCTATCGGGATCATTTTTCAGCATCCAAAGCGCAAAGGCGAAATCATCCAAGAAACCCGCGGTCATCAGATCTGGAATCAATGCAATCTCCCCGTTGGGCAAGGAATGAGATTCCGTATATGACTGGAGGAACTGCCTTGCGGAATCAATGTCTAATTGATGCGTGACCCTCCTATCTCTGCAGCAGTATTGCATCGTTACAGCGATATCTTTGACAACTGGATCGTTCGTTCCGCTGACGTGCTCGAAGTCAATTACCCCGGCTAGCTTGCCCTTTTTCCAGATCAGATTTTCGGAGATGAGGTCTCTGTGAATGGGATATAGCCCTGATTTCTGGTGCGGACCGTCATCGAAGTCACGCAGTATCAGAATCATCTTTGCGGACTCCTCTAGGAATGTACGCTCGTTCCGATTGATCTTGTTTTTCCGCAGAGTTTCCGTTCTATATTCTTCAATCTCCTTCAATGTGGCAGCTATGTTGTACAAGTCTGACTCTGGTTTTCCATTGTTGAGAGCTGATCGTTCTATCAGCAGGTGATATTCTGCCATCATCTTCGCGAGTTGTGCGAGATGCGAATCGTCGAGTTTCTCGACGACATTTCCTTCTAGAAACTTGTAGAGCCAATAGTAGTGTCCTTGAACAGTTACGAATAAGCTACCTTTCGTAGTTGCTATGGCTGACGGGATTTCGTATCGGAAACCTGCGTGCTTGAGATAGTCGAGATAGGAAAGTTCGAACTCCAAGTCGCGAGGGGTCTGGTGATGAGCACGGGAAACTTGTCGTAGGACATACTTTCCGTAATGTGTCCCAACGATGAAATTACGGTTGACCACGCCTCTCGTCGCGCGTCTACAAGTTAGGATGCGGCCAAGGTCCCATGCTGATGCGGCATCTTTGACTTCGCTAGGAATCCGCATGATGCAATTTCCTCCAACGTGTTCAACTCTCCTCGATTCGCGAGTACATATGGAGTTACTGCTAGCGTGTTCTTAGTGAGCGTTGATGCGCGGCATGGCGAAAGTGTCGGCCCACCATGACCGAAAGTTCTCGACCGTAGCCTCAGGGTCTCCTTCGAACGTGAAATGTTTCACCCGAGGGAGAAGAATGAGTCGGTTGTTGGGGGTTTCTTTTGCCCAGCGTTCAGGCCAGTGTTGACCTGTCATCGGGTCTCCCTCGCCAAACTGGATCAACACAGGTTTCTCAAGGAAGGCCAGCAGTGCACGGTCAAGATCTTCTTGTGTTGAATGATCGTTGAAGCTTGCGAAGAGTCTCAGTGCTCGGTTCCGGGTGTTTCGATTCTTGAAGGGTCTTGTGTACTGCCCCCGCTCCTCCTTCGAGAGGGTCCGTGTTCCCAGTGCCATCTTGGACCCCATCGACCAAGCGAGAAAGTTCGTGTACCGGTTTACGAAGCGGAAGACGGGGCTTGCGGCGACCCGGAGCGTCCATGCTACCGACCGATATTTCCTGATTGACCAGCCGAAAGTGCCCCCAACAACAAGGCCGAGAACACGGTTCGACTGTTGGGCAAGAGCGAGTATTGCGGTAGGTCCGCCCCCATCGTTGCCCCAGACGATCTTGTTTCTCAGATTGAGGACTTCCACGAACCGTTCTAGGACATGGCTCTGTGAACGGAGAGAATAGTCGTAATCCTGTGCAGCTTTTGACAATCCATAGCCGGGCAGATCTGGCGCAATGCAGCGGAACTTGTCGCTGAGCGGCTGGACGTGGTAGCGGTATGTGAAACTCCAGCCCGCGCCAGGATGTATGAAGAGCAATACTGTCGCGTCGCGCGGTCCCTCGTCCACGTAGTGTATTAGATGCCCATCGATCTCAACCCAGTTGTCGTGAAACGGGTAAAGCTTCGAAGTAACCCACTCAGGACGAATAGCTCGGTTTTGCAATGCTTGTCATTCCTTGCCTTGGAGCTCGAAGCCTAGATGCCGCTTCGCTTCTCTGACATAGTCAGTCATCGTCGAGTCTTTTGTCAGGCTGTATCCCATTTTGAGAAATGAAGATCGTATGCGTGATGCGACGTACGGTGCAAGTATGTCTTTGAGCACTGAAGCAGCTTCTTCCTTGCTAAGTTCGACGGCTGTGACTTGTTTCCGGCGCCAGCCTCGACCAATATTTGCTTCTCTGGCTGTTCGAAGGTTTCGAACCCAGTCTGCGTTTCCGAACGTATCGAAAACGTAACAACGGCCTCCCATCTTGAATAATCCTACTGGCGTTGTGTGTGGTCGGCCGGTTTTTCGGCCCCGAACTGTTAGAAGGGTCATTGGTCCTGCAGGTATGCCAAGGTGGAGGAAGCTTTTCATGAGCGGGTTCAAGAGTGGGACATAGAATGGGACTCTGCGATCTCTTGCAGTAAAGCCAGGGGCAGCTGATTCCGGATTTATCGATTGGTTAGATTTTGCGACTTGCATGAACTCAGTAAGGTCCCCGTCGAATTTAGTGATGCGTTAGGTCGTACTTTCGATTAAGGGAGGTTCACCCGATACCCTATTTCATATTCGCGAAAAAGCAAGACCGGGTCGCGAGAGAAAGATGCAGAAACGTAATGTCGGTTTGATCTACTTCTCTCAGATCGTTAACTCAAATCATATGACCGGAAAAAAAGGGGTGAGCCTAACTTGAGCGTTAGGCTGTCTTGCTATGGATCGAAGTGGTATTGGAGCGAGTAGGTGCCAGTGACGGTTGTGGGTCCAGTGACGATTGGTTGGAAAGTGCCTTGGGCGTGCAGTCCTGCTAGTGCCACGGTTCCAAGCTCAATTACGAACTGACCGGTGCCGGTCGCACCTATGCCGGCGCTACTGCCGGTGATGACCGCGGTTCCTGACATGCCGTTGACAGTTCCTGTGAAGGTCCCTGTGTCGTGGGCGTTGAATGTGCCGTCGGGGTGTATTATCTCCACGCCGTTAGCGATTCGGGTTCCGGTGAGGAAACCTGAGAGTGTCTGCGTTTCGATGGCGGTGATGATTATGTTGCCGCCAGATTGGCTGATGCTGGTGACGGTGACGGTTGCAGTGAAACTTCCGGTCGCTGATCCGGAGTTGGATGCGCTTGCTATGGGAACGAGAAGAATCAGAGGCAGTAGCAACGGGAAGAAGTGTTTCAGAGTGTTTCTTGTGGCTGTTCTTTGGCCGTGCTCATTGTTGTTCATACCATCGTCTATGCTTGGATCGGATTTAGTCGTACGTTAGGTGCCACCTTCAATTCAGGGAAACTTATAGCTCGCAAGCTGCTCAGGGGCCCAGTGTGGACTCGAAGGACTTTCAGCTCCTAGTCGCACTTCACCAGAACGCACGACAGAGCCTTCTCTCGCTCGGACGCCGCGTGTCACTATCAGCCCCGGCTGCTCGCGAACGGCTGAGACAATTGCATCGGAGTGGTATCCTCTTGGGTTATGGGCTCTGGATGGACCCAGCAGTCTTCGACCGTCAGGAAGTCTTGGTGTTCTTCAAACGCGAGCGGACACGCGAACAAGTGATCAATGCTCTGAAAGCGCCGAACGTAAGCTACATCGGCTGGAAAATGGATGGAGGCTTGACCATCGGAGTCTGGTCTGACAACGTCAGCCGCTCAATAAGAGAACTCAGCGTCACCCTAGGAGAGAAGCCTTCGGGACACGCTGTCACCGGATCAGGCGACCTACCTTCACTCTCCATTCTCGACTTTATGATAGTTGATGCTCTAGTTGACGATCCGAAGATTCCTTTCGAAGAACTCGTCGAAGCGACAGGACTGAGTCCGAAAACCGTCCGCAAACACCTCGACTCTCTAATCAGATCAGAAACGATCGTCATCATACCAAGACTGGGCGCAGGCTCCAGTTCAGGCGAAATAGTCTACAACCTTGCCGTTGCAGGCAAAGTGCCTATGAGCGAGATTCGCAAGATTCTAGACGACGCGCTGTTAGTTCACGAGACCCGGAATCCCCCAATGAAATACTTGCTCTGCCGCAGCACAGACCTCGGCGACGTCAACTCCAAGACCCGTGCACTGGACCGATTGCCAGGCATCCAGTCCGCCGCAATCACATTGAACAGGGAGCTAGTATTCGCGAACGAGTTCATCCACTCACTCGTTCGGGATCGAATACGAACGCTTGAGAATTCAAGAAGCGCTCAAACAGTCTTAGCGTAGAGGTAAAAGTGCGAACGCTACGAAGACTAGTGATTATTCTAGTCCAAACCTGAATACGAGGGTACGACGGACTTTGCAAATTCCTTGAGATTGTCAAGATAGCCTGTGCGGTGGAGGGGTGCTATGTAGTATAGGGCTCCATCCTTTGCCGCCTTTTCCACATCCTGACCGACAGCTTTCAAGTCGAATTTTTGGTCCCGGTTTGCGACTGACCCCGCTGCAAAAGCTATCTTATCCTCGCGGTGAAATCTTCGTGCCTCCTGCTTGACGATCGACCGAGCCTTCTCCATCGGCACATGGACCCATGGCGGGATGTGGCAGATGTCGGAGTATTGGCCCGCGAGCCGTAGCATTCGCGTACCGACGCCTCCGAACATAAGAGGCGGATGGGGCTGCTGGACTGGCTTGGGATCTAGAATCGCGCCTTTCGCGTGGTAGTACTTCCCCTTGAAATCAACCTGTGGCTTCTGCCAGAGCTGAAGGATCAACTCCACACCCTCCTGCGTCTTGTCGACCCGTGTCTTCGAGTCGTCCCATGTACTGTAGCCTTCGAATTCTGTCTGGGACCATCCAGCTCCGACGCCAAGGATTGCACGGCCGGATGACAATACGTCCATCGTGGACACCATCTTGGCCAGCATTGCTGGTGGGCGGAACGGGATTGGGGTGACGATTGTTCCAAGCTTGATTTTCTGTGTCTTCGCCGCAAGATAGGTGAGCGCGATCCAACTCTCCAAAGTCGAATCTTTCTGCGGCTGCCCGTACGATTCAGCCCACATGTAATGATCAGGGATCACCGCTCCCCAGAACCCTAGCTCGTCGGCAAGCTGAACCGCTTGATCGGTCAGGCTCCATCCATTGTACCAATTTCCCAATCCCGAAAGAATGAACCTCAAACTCAATCCTCCTGTTAGACCTCTTGCAGCTATTTATTCAACCTAGAAAGAATGCCTCTGGAATGAAACTCGTCTTCATCTATGGACCCCCAGCATCAGGGAAGCTGACCGTCGCAACTGAATTGGCAAAGCTGACAGGGTTCAAACTTTTCGACAATCACGTATCGATCCAGTTTGTCCGGTCTATTTTCGATTTTGGAACAAAGACCTTCTCGCGCCTCACGGGCAAATATCGACTCGAGATGTTAGAGGAAGCTGCGAAAGAGGGAATTGACGTAATTTTCACGTTCGTCTACGGTAGAGGTGAGGACGACCGGTTCGTGAAAAATGTGGTCAAAATGATCAGATCACATGGAGGGCAAGTATGTTTCGTGCGGCTCTACTGCGAACCGAGAGAATTGGTCAGGCGTGTGAAGGCGAGTCGAAGAAAAAGGATGGGAAAAGTGAGCAGCGAGAAAATCCTGGTTGACTTGTTTCGGAGACACCATCTCGACTCGGAAATCCCGTTTCATAGGAGTTTGAGCATCGATACTACAAATCGAAATCCAAGGAGTGTTGCAAAATCGATAGCGCGCCGATACAGGCTATCGTCTTGACCTGACTAGGAACGGGAACTTTTTGTCACAACAAGCCAGCACAGAAATGGCTCTCTATGTTTTCAACTCTCGCAATAATTGCTTCGCGATCGTCAGTCTCTGAATGTCGTTGGTGCCTTCGTAGGTCTTGATTATCTGCGAGTCTCGCAGAAACCGTTCTACAGGGTACTCTGTCGCAACTCCATAGCCGCCGTGAATCATCATTGCTAGCAACGACAATTTTTCCGCCGCCTCAGTCGATGTGACCTTCGCGATTGACGATGCTTTTACGAAGTCCTTTCCCTGATCCTTCAATGACGCGGCCCAGTAAGTCAACAAACGTGCTGTGTGAAGGCCCATCGCCATCTCCGCGAGCTTGTACTGTACTTGTTGAAATTCGATTAACGGCGTCTCAAAACTGGTCCGGGTCTGCGCGTAGCTTATGGCCGCTTCATATGCGGCCTGACAGATTCCGACGCCTTGTGCTGCAACGTCGATTCTGCCGCGGTCGTATGTCTTTACCCCGACATAGAAGCCGTCGCCCTCATTCCCTAGTAGATTGTCCTTGGGAACTTTTACGTGATCTAGAACTAGCTCTGATGGTTGCGAGCCGCGTAATCCTATTGTCTCGATCTTGCTTGCTGCATGGAATCCTTCAGTTCCTCTCTCTACGAGAAACGCGCTTAGGCCCTTGTGCCTTTTCTCTCTATTCGGGGCCGGGCTTGTCCTCGCGAAGACCAGGTAGAGATCAGCAATCTCGCCATTTGTGATGAAGGTCTTCCGTCCTGATATCTCCCAGTGTGTCCCGTGAAGTTTTGCTGTGGACTTGATCCCTGCAACATCTGACCCAGCACCTGGCTCAGTCATGGCGTGGGCCCCAATCTTCTCGCCCGCGACCATCGGGACGAGGTAGCGTTTCTTCTGCTCCTCCGTCCCCCACTCGTTTAATGGCTCTGAAACAAGATGGCTGGCAACGAAAACTGTCGAGCATGCGGCTGACACACGGGCTAATTCCTCGAGTGCGATAACCATCGAGAGTAGGTCGGCGCCTAGCCCGCCATATTCTTCCTTGTAGGTAATAGCGGTGAGTCCAAGCTTGGCAATCTGGTTGAGCAGTTCTCGAGGAATGTGGTTCTTCCGATCAATCTCCGCAGCTATCGGCCGGATCTGTTTCTCAGCAAAATCACGGATGGTATTCCGCAGACTCTCATGGTCTGGCGTCAGCTTCACTTCATAATCGGCCGAACGTGGAAGAATGGTACTCGTCAATGCGAACAGATGCCCGAGCGATTGGGACTCTGTCGTTCCTTTAAACTTTGAAACCCAAGGAGATCCTCATTTGCATGCTAGAAACGGACCTCAGCTTTTGCTGGCTCTTTCTAGTGCTAGGAAAAGTGTCTAATAATGGGGTATTTTCGAGACTGTCACCAATATCCATCTAGTGAAACATTGGACGCTCTTAGAACGCTTTTGAATCCGGGACTGAACTCTTAGGAGATACTGGATTGTCTGTGCCTTCTATTGAAGCTGTAAATCTGTCAAAACGGTATGGCTCGTTTTCCGCGTTATCTAATCTCAACCTGAAGATTGAAGGTTCGAAGTGCGTCGGTTTTCTCGGGCCGAACGGAGCTGGGAAGACAACTACTCTAAAGCTCTTCACCGACATGATTCGAGCCTCCGAGGGAAAGGCGCTAATCAACGGAATCTCGGTGCACGAGAACAAGAAGAAGGCTCTCGCCTCCGTCGGATCACTTATCGAGAGCCCCGAGATCTATCCCGCTCTAACCCCGAGAGAAGCGCTCTCCATGGTCGCCGAAATCCGGGGAATGCCTCGTTCGGAAAGAAAGAAGAAAATCGAGGATGTAGTTTCAGAAGTAAAGATGGAAGAATGGCTGGACAAGAAAGTTGGAAAATTCTCCAAAGGAATGAAACAGCGGATCAACATATCCGCGGCCCTCCTATCGGAACCTGAAATCCTCCTACTCGACGAGCCAAGCACGGGCCTCGACCCTAGAGGGATGTCCGAGGTCAGAGAGATCGTAAAATCGCTCAAACACAAGAACCGGCTCATCTTCATGAGCTCCCACCTCCTAAACGAGGTTTCTGAGATATGCGACGAAGTCGCAATGATAGACCATGGAAAACTCCTAGTCTATGACAAGCTCAACAACGTCGTATCCCGCTTCTCAGGCGACGGCGGCGAGATAATCATCGATGTTGGACTATCAAGGGCTATCGATGACCTGATATTGAGCCGGAACATCTCCTCGATGGCCGGAGTAGTGTCAGCAGAGAAACTGGACATGAAGAGCTTGCGGATAAAATTCTCGGGTAGTCTCGAGAACCAAGAAAAACTCCTCTCAGACCTTGTAGCCTTGAAGATCGGCCTGGTCAGCTTCCATCCGTCCTCGTCAGCCCTCGAAGACACGTACCTGAACTTGATCAAGGAAACGCTGTGACAAGAACATGAGCAAACCATCTCTCAAAGCAGACCCAGTAACACGCACCAGTCTCCCAAGCAGCATTGCCCAGGTGGGCGTGATGACCAAATACGAACTCTTGAACTATTTCAGATCCCGAAGGTTCTTCATCCTTCTGATAATCGGCCTAATCATAAGCTCCATTCTCACGGTCCTAGTAGCATACTACGGCGTCAACAGTTTCGCAACCACGGCCCTCGGATTCTACTCCTTCTGGTGGGGCAATTCCGTCACCCTAGTCGTCATACTGTCAGGGATATTTTTTGGAGGAGACGCAATCTCGGGAGAGTTCCAGAACAAGACAGGCTATTTCTTGGTCGGAAATCCCCTACGACGATCCTCAATCTATGTCGGCAAGTGGATCGCTGCATTAACAGCATCCCTTATCATACTCGCCATCTATGCAGCAATCGCCATCGGTAATGGCATCTACTACTTTGGGGCAAACATACCCTACCAGTACGGCGAGTCACTGATTTTCTCAGTGCTCTATCTCATTGCCGTACTCGGATTCACGTTCTTCTTTAGCTCGCTGTTCAAGAGCAGCTCAATGTCGATACTTGTAACCGCTATCCTCTTTCTCTTCGCCTTCTCGCTCATCCAGGTAATAGTCTCAACACTCGCCCAAGTAGAACCCTGGTTCATCATTACCTACGGTTCAGGGATAATCGGCAATGTACTAGCTGATCCATATCCTACAACTCAGAGCGTAAGAGGAGGATTCGGTGGAAGAAACGAGACTAAAATCTTTGCAGTGAGCATCCCAGAGGGAATCGCGATACTAGTTGGTTACTTTGTTGTAACCGCAGTAATTGGCCTTCTTCTCTTTGAGAGAAAAGAGTTCACCTAAACGAATCCAAACACATACCCTGAAATCTCAAGCTGTTCGAATTCGAATTGGCTGGGATTGCATCAGAGGACCAGGCAGTTTTGTAGTTCTACTAGCGATAGCCCTTGGTATGAGAAATGAGATTGCCAAGATCTCGAAACGCTTGGTCGGGGCGCCTCCTAATGGGGCGGGTGGGATTTGAACCCACGATCACTGGTGCCCGAGACCAGTATCTTAGACCAAGCTGTCCCCACAGGTGGGTGGTCTGGACCACCGCCCCTACCGCGTGCCTCAACTCAATGATTCAAAATGCTTTGGTTCGACCGCCATTCAGGCTAGGCATGACTGATCTATACTCCACGAACCAGAGGCTCAAGAATTGCGTGGACTTGACTGAATCAAGTGGGCTCCATAACTGACCGTATATGAATCGATGTACTGTCTTGGAGGGAAATCGTGTTATTTCGATTGCTTGCGGTCGGATGGGGCTTTCTTGTTTCCGTTGAAGTATGTCCGCACTAGGCGTTCGAAGAAGATGCTGAATCCCCCGGTCCTACCATAGTATACCTTGTCAACTTCCTGTCTAACAAGTTGTTCCGCTTCGGACGACAAAGAGATCATCACTTTGCCCATGGTATCTCTAGACTACCGGAGATAGCTCCGGGCCGTTTTATGCTTATCCCCTGCAGCCACATTCTATCGGCAAAGAATAAGAGCGAGAAAAAGCAGATCTAACGCAACCAAACACGCATTCGCCCACACGACGACACCCTGTAGCCGACATGGGTCCTAGGGAAAAGCTACTCCAAGAGAAAGCTCTTAGATTTGGGTCCTCATTTTCTCAGCGGCTTTGCCACGGTATCCCTTGGACTTCACGCCAGACCTGCGTCGGTTGAAGTCCTGGCCTTCCATGAAGGACAGTCTCTGGAGGCAGCCCTATCTCATCGAGCTGACCTACGCCGATAACTTTAGCCTAGTAGAGAATTCGATTCGTGGCAGAAATCTCAGGGTTCTGGAAATTGGTTGTGGGACCGGTTTCATGAGTTTAGAGTTGGCTCGGATGGGCCATGACGTTGTCGGGATAGACATGAATGAGAAGATCCTCCGCATTGCGAGGCGTACGATGGAAACCGACCCTCACAGTAAGACACGGGGCGATCTACGCTATGAAGTAGCGGACTTCAACGAATGGTCGGATGATCCAGGAACGTACGATGCTGTTCTGTTTAGCCGCGTCCTCCATGATCTTCCTCATCCCAGGAAGATCCTCTATAGGGTTCACCACTTGTTGAAAAATGGAGGAAGACTGGTCTGTCTAGAATATGCATATGATAGAATGGATCGGAGAGCTGCAACCTGGCTGTACCAAATCCGACGAGTACTAGAACTATCAGGCTGGTACTCGTCGCATCTTCCTGAGAATCCGAAGGAAGGTGTGGACAGTATAATGAAGGCAAACCAGTATGGAAGGGAGGAGCATATCAACAAGTATGACGAGATGAGGCATCCCCTCAAACAACTCTTCCGTAGGGGACACTTCTCCTGGCACTGCTACCATTGCTGGGATGTATTCAGAGATATGAGAGTCCCTGATCAGAAGACGGAGAAGGCACTTGCGAGTTTGTTCAAAGGAATGGAACAGTTATTGATTGACTCTGGAGAGATTCAACCGGTATTGTTCCTCTTCGTGGGAACCAAAGCTCCAGCGTAGGCTCATCGCGACTGTCTCTCTACTGCTAGACCCCTAGGCGAGTTTCTGAAGGAGTCTGGCGACTGCCGTGACGGCGACTAAGGCTCCAACAGCTACGCCTAACTGATCGTTAAGAGTTACCGATATGATTGCGGTTATGCTTCCGGCTATGAAGTCTCGGAAGAGTCCCTTGCTCTTGTCAGAGGTATCAAGAACGTCTGAGCCGAGAACGAGTAGGAGGATCAGGAAGTATACTGGTTCTTGGCTTATGGTGTTGGCGATGACGAAGCTGGCTATCCATGCCGCCGACT
>WNGL01006658.1_pt1 | contig 13588 bp, 8 predicted proteins | sample 5400591 | NCBI WGS metagenome assembly WNGL01 (sample SAMN13153377, study PRJNA577476) | soil metagenome | isolation source: 80 cm soil or saprolite under Garry oak tree replicate 1 | place: USA:California | collected 2016-06-15
TACTCTGAGAAGGAGCGTTTGGGTCGCCTCCGAACGCTGCTACCCCTCCCAAGTCAATACCAGAAGTGATGTCACGGATAACGACCTGAGTCGTATTGAAGGCTATCACGGCTGATAGCTTCCCAGTTAGATTGAGGTCTGCGTTCAATTGAGCACCTATGTTGGTTACGTTTACTGCGGTCCGGGCTACTATGTCATATCCGCCGGAGTCCTGTGCGACTATATTGTTGAGGGCGGTAGTCTGTTCGGCGGAGAGGAATGCAATCGTCGTGACCGAGAATATCACCAAGGCGAACATGGCTACTGTGGCGCCTGTCCTGAATCTCTTGTTGCTTGGATAGGAAAGGGCGGTCTTGAAGATAACCGTCAGCTTCTTCCTGCCGCGATAGAAAACTCTCAGGATTCTCAGAATTACATCGTTGTTGTAGAGTGCAAGGAGGATTGCGCCCGCGATCATGAACATTCCTCCCACAATGAAAACCTCGGGCCCGAAAGTGTAGTTCTGAACGAGACTGCTGTCGAAGGAGAAGGTGGGGACGCCCCACTGGACCAACAGAGCGATTCCGGTGATGGTAAATGCAAAACGGTTCAAAACAAACCGGGCTAAGACGAGACCAGCTCCGAAGATTACGAGGCTTGGCCCTACGAGCGCTTCGACGGCGGACTTTGCCGCGAAGGATTCCTGGAAGACTAGGACTCCGGCTATTGCGAGAGCTATTCCCACGAAGAAGAGCTTCGTATACGTTCTGACCCCTTTAGGGGGTTCAGGAATGTCTCTTATTGCCCTGATGATGTTGAGTTTGCTAACCCGCCAAGATGTCAGAAGGATTGTGAGATATGTGATGAACAAGCCCTCTGTGAATGCTGTAAAGAGGCTTGTCGGTGTGAAGGTGAAGCTGTCGAGAACCTGAGCGAGGCTTACGGGGAAGAAGCCGCTTATGATATTTCCAAACGCGTAGAGGATTCCGTACGCGATACCGATACCAACAACGACTCCAACAAGAGAGGCGCTAGTAGCGTAGAGCGATCCCTCGAACAGAAACAGTTTAGTCATCTGGCCCCTCCTCATGCCGATCGCGCGTGCCATACCCATCTCCGACTTGCGTTCTTCTGCCAGCATGATGAACATGTTAATGATCAACACCACGCCAGCAATGATCGTGATGGTGCTGAGAACCGTGAAGAGATTGGAAAGGCTCTGAGCTCCGGTTGTGGCGCTGTTAACGGCAGCCATTTTCGCTCCGTAGGCGCAGAGGATGGTTGTAGAGTTCCCTTCCTCGCCTGGAGTCGTCTTACACCCGAAATTTGCAGGGTGGGGTTGAATAGTGTTGAGGGTCTGGTTGGCGGCTAATCCGACCGTCGAAGTGTACTGGAGCGAACCGCGTAGTCCGCCGGTGTTCGTTATTGCGATATAGTTTGCGGATCCCGGTTGGATTGTTAGTATTTGGGCCGTGTTGATTGTTACGAAGATGTTGTCTCCTTGAGAAAAATCGCCCCTGGCGTCCGACACAGCGATTCCGTAGACGCTTACCGATTTCGACAAGGTCTGACTGGCCGGTGAGAATATTGTCAGTGTATCACCAATGGTCGCGTTGAGGTCCCTTGCAGCACGATCGTTGATAATCGCTTGGGAGTCAGTAATGCTTGGCGAAATTATCGATCCGTCGCTTGTGTGAAAGTCGCCAAGAGCCAGGGATGCGTTGTCGTAGGTTCCAATTAGAGTGGCTCCGGACTGGATGATCCCCTTGGTTGAATCCTTCACGGTTACGGCGCTTAGTATTTCGGGAGTTACCCCGCGCAAGAACGGATCGGCCGCAGGGCTCGAAGAGAGGCCTTGGTAGAGGTCGTGCGAAAGGCTGAGGTTGAAAAATTCGAATCCTGCTATGGACTGGCTGTAGACTACTTCGTCTGCGTAGCCGTATCCGTTGTAGGCGCCTCGCGTGAAAAGATTGGTCAGCGTGTCCCCGGTGACGAGGGAGCCTGAGATCATCGCGGTGCCGATCATCAGCCCAGCAATAACTATCGCCATGCTCGTTTTCCGTCGCGCGAAGTTTCTGAAGCTCATCCGGACAGTGACTCTGTCTCTCGCCATCATACCAATGGTAATCAGGAGCAGGACAGCAACCGCGTAGGCTTCGAGACTGGTAAGTGAGCCTCCGAGGATTGGGCTCAGGAGACTGAACCAGAGGATCAGCGCGACGAATCCGGCAATTAATGGAGAGAGAGCGCCAATGCGACGTGAAACGCGGCTAACTCTCCCTGAGGGTTTCGCTGTTGAAATCTTGTAAGTGAGAAAACCAGCTCCGATGGCGACGAGGAGTAGGCCGATTATCTCTTCGAGGATGCGTGAGCTGTTGTTCGAAATGTACTGTTGGAGATAGCGGTTGTTCTGGTAATCTAAGAAGAGCGCTGTGAGCTCGCCGAGAGCGATGATCAACAAGAGAACGGTGAGACCGATCAGGAGAGGTCTCGAACTTGAGCTGTTCAAATCGTTAGCCTTCCATCTCGGCGCGACTAGTTTGCCACAGCCGTTGGTCTTACTTCGCTCTCAATCAGGCCGTTTCGCATATGGATGATCCGGTCAGTCTGTTGAGCAATAGACGAATCATGGCTGACCAACACCACCGTCAGAGCGTACTGCTGGTTTAGGCTCCGGAGAAGCTTGATGATCTCCTGCGAATTTTCAGAATCCAAATTGCCCGTAGGCTCATCAGCCCACACAATAGCTGGCTTGTTCACCAGCGCACGAGCAATCGTGACGCGTTGCTGCTGTCCACCACTGAGCTCCATTGGCTTGTGCGATCTCCATTCAGCCAAGCCCACCATGCCGAGCGTGTCTATCGCGGAGGAGTGCGCTTCATTCTCCGATACACCGCCTAGTAGCAGGGGCAGTTCGATGTTTTCCTGAGCCGTAAGAACAGGGAGGAGGTTGTAAGCTTGAAAAATGAAACCCATCCTCTTCGCACGAAACTCCGACTTCTGATCATCAGACATCTTGGCCAGGTCGACGCCTTCAATCGTCACCTTGCCCTTCGAGAGATCGTCAAGGCCCGAGATGCAGTTGAGAAGTGTCGTCTTGCCGCAGCCTGAGGGACCCATTACCGCCACCATCTCTCCCTTCTTGACGCCCATGCTGATCCCTCTTAGCGCCTCGACCTTGACAGAGCCCGTCTGGTAGACCTTCCAAGCATTTTCAACCTCCACGATGAACGGGCCGGGTGATCGGCTCAACTCACGTTCGGCAAAGCCGCCGAATGCGGCCAGCTTATTATCATTACGAAATTCTCTGGGGGTCGTAGGTTAATCCCCACGAATATTCGTCATAATCCTATCTGTCTGGATTGGGCGCTTGCTGTCAGGGTCCAAATCCGAGGAGGGTAATCCGATGAATTTAGACAGGCGGCGGTCAGAACCGGAGAATACTTCGACCATCGTGGATGGACAGCCGTGGCGATTAAGTGCTAAATATGAAGATTTGAATGGTTCCACTTCACCGTGGGAGAATGGCTTCCGAGAATGATACGCGATCCAGCTATACGAGCGGCGATGTGCGATTGTTGCTTGTGGTCATCGTGATAGTTGCTAGTAGCGTTGCTGGAGGACTATGGGCAGGACAAATGACCAATCCTACGAGCGGAGTCAGTTTTCCCGGCGTGCTCGCTGGACTCTTTTTAGGAATAGCGCTAGCGTCTGCAGCATGGATTGCGTCTACCAGACCTCAGTCTCATCGCTAGCGCTTCAGTCACAATTATGTGCGAGCTAGCTGTAGCCGTCCTCGGCGATGACCGATGCAGAACGAGATCCAGAACAACTTTAGGCAGGCAGCAGTTCGAACTAGAGAATGTTTGGAACCAGCATGATCACAGATCTTAGCCCTTGGCGATGTGTCGAAAAGTTCTAACCCTTCTGAAATGATGCAAAATCAATGTCCACTTCAGTCCAACAACGGACTTCTCAAGACCAGGTCTATCCAGAGCCCACCGTTGGGGCTTTAATCGTCAATAAAGACGGCAAGATACTTCTCACCAAGTCTCACAAATGGTTTGACAAGTTCACTCTTCCAGGAGGACACATCGAGGTGGGAGAGACGATGGAGGAGGCGGTCAAGCGTGAGGTCAAAGAGGAGGTTGGACTCGATGTCGAGGTTGTTGAGTTTCTCCTGATGCAGGAGGCGATCTTTGCGAAAGAGTTCTGGAAGAAGAAGCATTTCATCTTCTTCGACTATTTCTGTAAAGTAGCCGACCAGCAGGTCAAGCTTGACAATGACGAACTACAAGACTACATCTGGGAATATCCCGGGGCAGCGTTCAACCGAAATCTGGACTCTTTCACATGGAAAACCGTAGCCAAGTATCTCCAAAGGAGCTAAAACTGGGATCGCGTTCGTGTTAGGGTCAGTGAAGGTTCGTTACGTTGCTAGCCCTAAGCTTATCTCTTAACTGACGTTCGCCCTTAGAATGTAGGAATCCGGTTGACCGTAGTCATCAGTGGATCTCAACGCTACTTCAGAATCGGTATCATCGCAGGCGTTCTTGCCATCCTTGTAGACTTCGGGCTCGAACTCGCGTTATTGCGACAACTATCCGTTTTCAACACAGCTCTCGGATTATGGGTCTTCATTTCAGGATTTCTCGCGACGGCCGCGCTTCTCTTGATTCTCATCTTTATCGGATCGTTTCTCTGCGCCGCGCTTCAGAAGAATACCGGGAGCAGGAAGGCCTGGATTGTCTACTACATTATCTTGGGACTTTCCGCCTTCGGAGCTTTCGCGTCGGGCCTAAATGGTGGATTGAGCCTTGACGTGATTTTTTCCACATACACCAGCAAGGCAGGCTTGGACTATCTCTCACTCCAGTACCTGAACGGCGCCGTGATCTGGACCACGCTGCTTCTAGTGGCTCTTTTCATGCTCAGCGACCCTCGAGTCTCCTACGTGATGGGGTCTGATGGCAAGAGAAGGTTCTACATGCACAGTAAATTCCTCGGCCTCGTTCGACTCTTCCGCAACAGCAATCTTCTGAGGGCTATCCCGAGGAGGCGGCGCTACTTTGAACCGGCTCAGCCAACAGAACCATTAGACTGGGATGTTGGCGAGACAATGGACCATTCTGTCCTCTCGAAGAATGGGAGGTTGCGGTGGAACGACATGTTCCCGGTCAGGTCCACCTCCTTTCTCGTCTGGACCTCCTTCAAGTTCTTGATCGCCCTTGCAATCGCAGCTTCAATCGCCAATGGTCTTGCTCTGAGAATCGTCACGATCCAGAACTATCTCAATCAGACCAACAGTTCATGGATCGCTCAGATAGGGGACTATTTCGGAATCCTGGGGCTGAGACTCTCAGGCACCTATCAGGTCTCTCCAACCTTTGGAATAACCAATGTGTTCACGTTCGAGGTCTTCAAGCTCATTCTATCCCTTCTCGGTCTAGCCTTCATCGTTCTCGGACTCAGACTAGGCATCTCCATGGTCGCCAATTTCATCGTCGGGGTCTCAAAGAGGGCTCTCGGAATGTCCCGGAAGGCTCTCAGCGACCTCTTCGCCATCATACTCCTACCATTCGTCTACGTCGTCCTCGGCAGCGGCGCCTGGGTCTACGATGTCGGCTCAGCCTTCATTCTCTGGACCCTCGTCCTCGCCTTGGTAGGCTTCGCGTTCCTCACCGGAATCATGAGAGCTCAGCGAGTATTCAGCATCAAGATGACAAAGGTGACAGGAATCGTGATAATTGTCCTCATTCTTGTCGCTGGTATTGCTCCGACCTCTTTCGGGTCTTTTCTGCGCTCTCAATCGGGACAGTATATCGCCTATCAGTGGGACCCTGCCTACGTTCCCACCATCCAGTATACGCGCTGGGCCTACGGCATAGACAACATCTCCAGCGCAGGCCTGTCTCTGGTCAATAGCTCAAGCACTCAGACAAACGTGCTGAACCACATCAGAATATTCACCAACGAAGCGGCACGGCTCAACATGAAACCCTCAGTCGGCGTGAATTGGATGTCAATCACCAACGCTCCAGTTGACATCATTTACATCAACGGCACAGAATATTGGGTCTCCATGCTACAACTTGTCGAGGCCAACTATGCCAACGATGTAGATGTCTGGAGAACGCAGCATCTTCTCTTGACGCACTCTGAAAAGGTCGTGGCAGTCAATGCAGCTTCCACTGCGCCGGCTAACATGACGGCCATCTGGAATCTTACGCAGACACCGCAAATATACTATGGGGAGGGAGGATTGTGGCAGTCTGTTGACGAGGTCTACCTGAACATTCCAGGGTTCAACGAGACGCACTTAGCGAACTATATTGGTCCCGCCAGCTATAACGGTCAACCCGACTACACATACCAAGGCTTCTGGCTCTACTGGAAGTTCTTCTGGCAAGGAAGATTCGACTTCGCAAATGGCGACTATGGCAACATTAAAGCACTGGAATACCGAGACGTAAACTCCAGACTCTCAAACATTCTGCTGCCGAATATGCAGATGGACCCGGATCCGTACCCGGTCGTAGACAAGAGCGGAAACATCTACCTCCTTCACTGGATATGGATTGACTGGCAGAGCCCCAGCGACTTCGCCGACTATCCGGAGCACACTCAGACGTCTATTCTGAGACTGTTCGCAGTGACATTGACGGATGTCAAGACAGGAGCCATCACAGGCTACCTCTACAATAACGGTAAGACCGATTATGTCACTTCGTTTTATCGGTCAATGTATCCACAATGGAACCAGCCCGTTCCATCATGGCTGACCCCCCAGGTAAGATATCCAGAGTCATACTTCAATACTCAACAAGACGTCTACAACTTCTACTTCCAGACAGATCCGCTCCAATGGCAGAGAAACGTTTTCCTCCAGTCAACAGAGGACACTCGCTTCATAATCACACCGATCAACGGAAAACTCGCCTGGGCAGCCGTCAGGCTAGTCGAGATCTATCAGAGCCCATCGCAAAATCTAGCTGGTCTATACATTGCGCCTGCTGGAAACCAGACCGGAACGGTCTACCTCATCAGATTTCCTGAAGGGATGACTGTGCTGGGCCCGAATTCTGCTCAGTCCGCGGTGACGACGGACCCCACGGTAAAGTCTCAGCTTACTCTTCATCCCGACTGGACTAGCGGAAACATGCTGCTGTATTTCGTCAATGGCCAACTAATCTACGTGATACCCTACTACGGAACTCAATTCAACCTGATCGTCCCCGTAATGGTAGCCGTGGTGAACGCGCAGACAAAGCAAGTCGGCTCCGCGTTGTTCACTCCGAACAATTATGCGCAGGTACAGGGGGCGACTGCCAACGCCATCGCCAACCTAGGAGTCGTCACAGGCGCCGGGACGACGATCAATGGTACCATAGCCTATCGAGACCAGTATGTTGTCAACGGCAACACTCGATGGATCCTTGGCATAAATCCGACGGGAGGAGGATCAACGATTCAGGTCTACGCGAAAGCGGAGGCACTTACGCCTGACGACATTGCTAAGATAAGCAATGCAACTGTCCCTGGCGGAAGTATCTCGGTTGTCGTAGATAGCTCGAATAATGTTCTGAAAGTCAATTCATCAACATAAGTCGTCGACTCCCTGGGGCAAGTCCCAGTAATTGGACGGAGGAAGCCTATTAGTCGACAGTCAATTACACTGGGAAGAGACCAACAGGTTGCTCGCCGGAAAACGCATCATTCTTCGAGCTGTGGAAAGAGAGGACATGAAGCAGATTCACAAGTGGCAGAATGACGAGGAGATCATGCGCCTGGCAAGATCCCAACCCGACCGTGCGATCTCGATAGAAGCGTTGACGGCGGAGTTTGAGAAGAACTTGAAAGGTGAAGACGACGCGACGAGAAGATTCGGCATAGAGGAGAAGTCGAGTGGGAAGCTCATTGGCTGGTGTTCAATATCCTACAACAGCTGGGCGAAAAGGTACACGAGTGCCGACATTGGGTTAGCAATAGGCGAGAAAGATCGTTGGCGCAAGGGGTACGGCACCGAAGTAGTCGGTCTCCTACTGAAAGAATGCTTTGAGCAATTGAATCTGCACCGGGCGGGCTGGTGGACGTACGCCGAGAACAAGGCGAGTATAGGCCTCGCAGAGAAGATGGGCTTCAAGGAAGAAGGGAGATTGCGAGAGAACATGTTTTTCGACAACCAGTTCCACGACGCCGTTGTTCTAGGTCTCCTCAAGAACGAATACGAACGTTTTCGCAACCGCAGATAGCTTGGCTTGTTTGGAAACTCATCGATATCGAATAAAGCCGTTCTGACAAGGAAGCCTTAATTCCATTTCAGGCTGACAGTGGTTTTCATGGAGGCTTATTTTCAACGGTCTGTCGATGAGGTCAACAGGTTCGCCAAATTCAGCGAGGACGACTTTAGACTGTTTGAGGAAGTAGACAAGGCAGCGGAAGAGCTTACTGTTGTTGAGTACGAGAGCTATCTTGAGAGAGAGTTCGACAGCAAGGCCGTCGATATTCTGAAGAAGCATTCTCTCGTCGGAATCTCGGTCAAGAAGGAGAATGGCGGGCGAGGCGCATCTCCCATCGTCGCCACTCTAACCTCTGAACGACTAGCTCAAGCAGGCCTGGGAGCAACTAGTGCAATCGGAGCCTCGATAGGCCTCGCCGGAAGCTGCATAGAGAACTGGGGAAGCCCGGAACAGAAGCAGCGGTACCTTGTTCCAGCGGCCAAGGGGGACAAGATGCTCGCTTACGCTTTGACCGAGCCCGAGGCTGGGAGCGACCCTGTGTCTCTTCAGATGACGTTTGAGGAGAAGGATGGAGACTATCTTCTCAACGGCACCAAGTATATGATCACAAACGGCTCGATCGCCGACGCGGTCATCACTTTCGCTTATCCGAAAGGAGAGAGGGAGGGCATGACCGCGTTCATAGTAGACACGGATCGAGACGGATACGAGGTGGCTATGAAGCTCAAGGAGAAGATCGGGCTCTTCACATCAGACACCGCGATGATAGAGTTTCACGATGTGAAGGTGCCTGTTGAGAACAGGCTGGGCATTCCCGGCAAGGGTCTCTGGGTAGCCTATGTGGCGTTGATCAGCGGCCGGATGGCGGTGGCGTCCGGCTGTCTAGGAGTGATGGAGAATTGTCTCAGCGCTGTGAAGGAGAGGGCCACGAACAGGTGGCAGCACGGAAAACCGATCGGAAAGCATCAGCTCATACAACAACACATTGCAGAGATGGCCATGAATCTCGAGATGGCACGCTGGCCAACATACAATGCCGCATTCAAGATCGAAGACTGGGAAAAAACACCCCTCGACAAGGGACTTCGCGTTGATGTTGATCAGGCGAGCAGCATAGCGAAACGCGTGGCATCACGACGGGCCTATGACACGGCCGATAGAGCAGTCCAAGTCTTCGGAGGCTTCGGCTACTCGACCCTCTCCCCCGTGACCAAGCACTACCTTGACACTAGGGTGACCAGAATATTCGAGGGCACGGACGAGATAATGGATCTCAAAATCGCCTCCGGGGTCTTGGGCAGAGACTTCGAGGCCTACAGCTGACGGGACCTGGGACCCTAATCTTTCTGTTTCTCGATTGCGCCGCGTATCCCTTCGAACATTTCGGCCACTCTCTTCTCAGCGAAGCCCTTCAACATCAATGAACCTATGCCTGCCATGATTCCGGTAATCTCCGCGTTCGCCGACCAACTCATCTTCGTCTTTCGCTCTCCCTCTCTTTCCAGATCAAAGATGCTTTCTATCTTGACGTGGCTTCCGCTTCCGGACCCTTCTGCTGTGAGTTCGGCATGTGAGGGAGGTCTCTTTCCGGAGATTTTTATTCGCATTCTTAGTTTTGTCGACACCAAGGCTATCCGCAACTTCATAGTCGCTTCCGCTGTCTCACTGTCGAGGATCCTGACGTCCTCGACGTCTGGAAGTGCTCTTGTCATGATGTCGAGATCTGTCAGACGTTTGTAGGCCGTCTCTGGGTCCAGCCCAAATTCCGAGGAGCCTTCCAAGTGTAGCCGCATTAGATCACACTCTTTCGATCACGATCGAGTAGCCTTGCCCACCGGCTGTGCAAAGTGTTGCGATGCCTCTATCTTTCTTCCTCTCGTTTAGAGTTCTCGCTAGTGTTCCGGCCAGTCTCGCTCCGCTTGCACCATGAGGGTGTCCTATCGCGATCGCGCCTCCGTGAACGTTCACTCGTTCTCTTGGTATTCCGCCCAGCTCTTTGAGCGCGTTGAGCACGACGACGGCGAATGCTTCATTGATCTCCCACACGTCAATATCCTCGGGCTTGAGCCCAGCATTCGCGAGAGCCTTCTTTGAGGCTGGGACGACGCCTTCTCCCATTATTGAGGGATCTACGGCTCCCCAACCGATGGAGGAGATTCGGGCTAGAGGTTTGAGACCGTATTCGTCCAGTTTCTCTTCTGAAACTAGCATGACGAGAGAGGCGCCTGCGTTTATGGGGCAGGAGTTGCCTGCTGTTATGAGTCCGTCGGGGCGGAAGGCTGGAGGAAGACTCCGCATCTGCTCTAGAGTCGTGTCCGCTCTTACGCTTTGGTCTCTGTCGACCCTTACTGTTTCTCCGCCCTTCTCGACCTCGATTGGCATTATCTCGTCAGCGAAGTAGCCTTCCTCTTGTGCCTTGGAGGCGAGTTTGTGGCTCTCGTAAGAGTACTGGTCCATTGCGTCTCGTTCGATATCTCGGAGTCTGGCGAGTTTTTCGGCTGTAAGGCCCATTCGGTAGGCTGTGTTCATGTCGTAGTTTGCGTACTTGGGTCGCAATAGTAGTGCCAGGTTCGGCTTCAGGTTTGGGTTGTTTGTCATAGGAACATGTGTCAGGTGTTCGAACCCGCCAGCGAAGACAATGTCAGAGTTTCCTGTCATAATTTCCATCGCTCCCGCCCCTATGGCGTTGAGCGATGATCCGCATTGTCTGTCCATCGCGACTGATGGAACCTGGGGAAGATTGGCGAGAAGGACAGGGTGTCTTCCTCCCATTGTCCAGTTTTCGTCAAACTGTAGCGCGCATCCCACTATCAGGTCGTTGACATCTTCTGGTCTTACCTCCGTTGTTGAGACACAGTTTTTGATGAGCTTGGCGAGGGCCTCGTCCATTCTTATCGAATTGAAGACGTCTCGCTCGGGGTCCTCGGGTGTGGACTTGCTGAAGGCAGTTCTCTTGAAATAGGCTAGATAGACTTCTCTCAGCCGAGAAGTAGCTCTGTTCGATGAAGGTGCTGGCAAGGGTTGTTTCTTACTTGCCCTTGAACTCAGGTTGCCGTTTTCCGAGGAAAGCTGAGACTCCCTCCTTCAAGTCTTCTGTGTAGAATAGTAGTCCCATCGCCATGGCCTCCATTTCCAGCCCGTTGTCCATTGAGACTTCGCTTCCCTTGTTGATCAGCCGTTTCGCTACCGCTGCCGAGACGGGTGCTACTCTCTTCGCGATCTCTTCTGCGAATCTTGTGGTCTCCTCTGTCAGGTTCTGTTTGTTGTAGATCCTGGACACGAGTCCCATTTCGTAAGCGTCTTTTCCAGAGAACCTTTCTCCTGTAAGGATGTAGTGTAGCGCTCGCGACATTCCTACAAGCTTGCTCAGCCGCTGGCTGCCAGTCCACCCTGGGACGAGTCCCAGGGTTACTTCTGGAAATCCTATGGTAGTGTCCTCTGTCGCGACTCGTATGTCGCAGTTGAGAGCAAGCTCGAGACCTCCTCCTAGAACATAGCCTTTCATTTCAGCGATTGTCACTTTCGGAATCTCGGACAGCATTCTGAAGGCTCTTCCTCCGCTCCTAGACATTTCGGCGAAATCCATTCCGCTTGTAAAGAATTGGGAGACGTCAGCCCCCGCTGAGAACGTGTCGCCTTTCCCGCTTAGAACTATCACGTTGACTTCTCTATCGTTCCAGAGCGATTCGAGAGCCTGTTTCAGCTCCGAGATCAATCTCTGGCTGATCAGATTGTTTTTCGTGTTTGAAATTGTGATGCGTGCAACTTTGTTGGCTGGTCTGTCAACAGTTGCTAATGCTCCTGTCTCGACAGAGGCCGCGGTTTTTTCCGCGGCCCTTGTGACGACCGGGGCTTCTGATCTTGCTTCTGGGCGTGGACCCGTGCTGGAAATGATCTCTTTCAGTTTTCCCTCTCTTATCGATGTGGTGGGTGCAAAGACTTGGATGTTGAATGTCCGACTGAGTTCTTCGAGCTTCTTCTTCACTTCGGCATTGGTAAGGCCTTGAGCCACGGATATGGGCCCGAATGGCCTATTCATTCCTAGGACAACGCCTGTCTCGATGTCTTTTGGAGTTGCTGCTCCTTCTTCGATGAGCTTCACCGCCTCGTTGACTTCGAGGGCGAGAAAGTCTGTGAGCTGGAGCTTCTGGGAAGGAGCTACTTTGGGAATCTCCGCTCTTCCTGATTTCCATTCGTAGAATCCCTTTCCGGTCTTCCGACCGAGCTCGCCCCTGTCCACCATATCTTTCAGGTGTGTGAAGTTCCGATAGTCGGGCGAAAGCTCGGAAGCGAAATAGTCCAGCGAGGCTACGACAGTGTCTATTCCTACGTAGTCCATGAGTTCGTATGGCCCCATAGGCAACCCTTGGCCTCTTGCGAAATTGTCGACCTCGGCTGTCGAGGATATCATGTTCCTGTCGAGGAGGAGGGAGAGAAGTAGGGTCTCGGGCGCTATGACTCGGTTGACCACGAACCCCGCTGTGTCTTTGAGAACCTTGATCGGGGTCTTCCCAAGCCTTTTTGCAAGATCGAAGACTGACTCGAAGACCTGGCTAGATGTCTGTTGTCCTTTGATGACTTCTACGAGTTTCATTATCACTGGCGGGTTGAAGAAGTGAAGTCCGACAATCCTCTCGGGTCTGCTGGTCCCATCCGATATCGAGGAGACTCTGATGTTAGATGTGGTTGTTGCAAGTATCGCATCTCTCCTCGCATTTTTCTCGAGATCAGCGAACACTTTCCTCTTGAGGTCAAGGGCTTCAGGAACCGCTTCGAGGACGAGATCCGAATTCTTCACCGCGCCGCCGATTTCACTATGGTAAGATATCCTAGCCAGGGTTTTCCTAGCATCGTCCTCCTTGACTTTGCCTGACTTGACCAGCTTCTGGACGCTTTCGGTGATCAGGTCCCTTGCCTTGTCGAGGGCCCCAGGGTAGGCATCGGTCAGATTGACTTCTAATCCGGCAAGAGCCATCACCTCAGCTATTCCGTGACCCATAGTTCCAGCACCGATCACGGCGGTCCTAGCTATGTCCATGTCCCTTGGACGAGGGTTCTTTGTTATCTAAGGATACCGTGCATGTGTCTCGGCTTCGACCAAATGACATCGGTCGATCTGGGTTGCGTAAGAAGGCTGATTAGCGTCTGCCCGCCCCGTTGTCATGCTAGCGATGTTGATTCAATCTACTTCGCCCAGTGACTTGCTCTTCAGGATGGCTGTTGGTTATCGTAACAATCAAATGGTATATGTTGTCGCGAAGCTTGGGGTCGCGGACCTTCTAGTCAGTGGACCTGTGGCGTCGAGTGAACTGGCCACCAACCTCGGTGTTCACTCTAGATCCCTCTACCGCGTGATGCGCGCGCTCGCC
>WNGL01022061.1_pt1 | contig 13588 bp, 10 predicted proteins | sample 5400591 | NCBI WGS metagenome assembly WNGL01 (sample SAMN13153377, study PRJNA577476) | soil metagenome | isolation source: 80 cm soil or saprolite under Garry oak tree replicate 1 | place: USA:California | collected 2016-06-15
TCCTTGCCGCAGTTCGCGCAGACGATGCCCTGCTTGCGCGGCCCGGGGACGACCTTCCCCCTCGTTCCGAAGACGATCATCCGAACCCTCCCCGCTCGTGTGGAGAGCGAAGCTTAGCAGGACCTGACGGATCCCCCCCGCCCTCGCCGCGTGCACGACTTCGTCGGCTCGACGGATGGACGGAGAGGGAGCGGCCGTCGCCTACTCCCTCTCCTCCACCGCATGTCCCCACGCGTGCAGCACGTGGGCGGCGATCTCGTCGACGCCGGGCCCGCGCGCGACCTGCGCGAACACCACCGGTCCGTCCCCGCGCATCCGCGCCGCGTCGCGCGCCATCACGCCGAGGTCGGCGCCCACCGCCTCCGCGAGGTCGGTTTTGTTCACGACGAGGAGGTCCGCCTGGGTGATCCCGGGGCCGCCCTTGCGCGGCACCTTGTCCCCGCCCGCGACGTCGATCACGTAGATCGTGTAGTCGGCGAGCTCGCGGCTGAAGTGCGCGGCGAGATTGTCGCCGCCGGACTCACAGAACAGGAGGTCGGGGTGGTGCGCCTCGGTCAGCTCCTCGAGCGCGAGCAGGTTCGCCGTGATGTCCTCCCGGATCGCGGCGTGCGGGCAGCCGCCGGTCTCGACCGCTCGGATCCGCTCCGCCGGGAGCGCGTCGTTCCGCACCAGGAACTCGGCGTCCTCGCGCGTGAAGATGTCGTTCGTCACCACCCCGAGCGAGCGCCCGTCGCGGAGCGCCCGGCAGAGGCCGAGCACGAGCGCGGTCTTCCCGCTCCCCACCGGCCCACCCACGCCCACCGTGAACGCGCGCCGGCCGAGGTCGCGCGGTCGCGGCGCGTCGCGATGCTGGAACGAGCCCGGCCCGGCCGCGTGGCCGTGGTCGTGCCCGGAGTGGAGGGAGTGGCCGTTCATGGTCAGCTCTGGAAGAGCCTCGAGTAGAGGCGCGGCTGGTGGGACTGCACGAGGTCGAGGAGCGGGGACGTCGCCGCGGCGTCCTCGGGCGCGCGCCCCGCCGTCTCGGCGAGGACCGACTCCGCGACGGCTCCCGCGCGGGCGAGCGCGGCCTGCGCCTCGAGGGGCCCGGTCACCCCGAGCCGCACCCCCGCGGACATGATGCCGCGCGCGACGAAGAAGAGGTGCAGCCGCGCCCCCTCCTCGGGCGTCGCGCCGAGAAGGCCGAGGACCGCGCCCGACACCGGCGCGAGGTGCCCCGCGAGGCCGCCTCGCCGGACCTCGTCCTCGAGCGTCGCGACGGCGGACGCGAGGGCGCTCCCCGCCCGCAGGAGCGCGCGGCCCTGCGCGCGGCTCGCCCGGTTCGCGACCTCCCCCGGCGTGGCGGCGTCGCAGCGCGCGTCGATCTCGGAGAGCCGTCTCGGGTCGCGCAGCGCGGCGTCGACGAACGGCGCCGCGAGCGAGCCCGCCTGCCAGAGCGCCTCCTCGACGAACCGGTCCAGGCCTGCGGCGCCGCGGCACCGGCCGAGCTGCACCGCCGCCTCGAGCCCACCCGAGTGCGCGAAGCCGCCGGTGGGGAGCGCCGAGTCGGCGAGCTGGAGGAGGAGCCAGGGCGTCATCAGAACAGGAAGTAGCGCTGCGCGAGGGGAAGGCGGGCGGCCGGCTCGCAGCGGAGGAGGACGCCGTCGGCGCGGACCTCGTACGTTTCGGGGTCCACCTCCATCCGCGGCAGGGCGTCGTTGAGCTTCATGTCGCGCTTGCCGAGCCGCCGGCAGCCGTGGACCGCGACGAGCCGCTTCGCGAGCCCGAGGCCGTGCACCGAAGCGTCCTCGACCGCGGCGCGCGACACGAAGGCGAGGCTCGTCGCGCCGACGGCGCGCCCAAGCGCCCCGAACATCGGCCGCGCGAGCACCGGCTGCGGCGTCGGGATCGACGCGTTCGGGTCGCCCATCTGCGCCCATGCGATGAACCCGCCCTTCAGCACGAGCTCGGGCTTCGCCCCGAAGAACGCCGGCCGCCACAGGACGAGGTCCGCGAGCTTGCCGGGCTCGACCGAGCCGATCTCGTCGGCCATCCCGTTCGCGATCGCGGGGTTGATCGTGTACTTCGCGACGTACCGCCGGATGCGGAGGTTGTCGTTGTCGCCGCGCTCCTCCGGCAGCCGCCCGCGCTGCCGGCGCATCTTGTCCGCGGTCTGCCAGGTGCGGGTCACCACCTCGCCCACGCGCCCCATCGCCTGCGAGTCCGAGCTCATCATCGAGATCGCGCCGAGGTCGTGCAGGATGTCCTCCGCCGCGATGGTCTCGCCGCGGATGCGGCTCTCGGCGAACGCGAGGTCCTCGGGCAGCGTGGGGTCGAGGTGGTGGCAGACGACCAGCATGTCGAGGTGCTCGTCGAGGGTGTTCACCGTGAACGGCCGGGTCGGGTTCGTCGACGACGGCAGCACGTTCGGCTCGCCGCACACCCGGATGATGTCCGGCGCGTGCCCGCCGCCCGCGCCCTCGGTGTGGAAGGTGTGGATGGTGCGCCCGGCGAACGCTGCGATGGAGTGCTCGGCGCAGCCGGCCTCGTTGAGCGTGTCGGTGTGGATCGCGACCTGGACGTCGTACGCGTCGGCGATCCGCAGGCAGGCGTCGATCGTTGCCGGCGTCGTCCCCCAGTCCTCGTGCAGCTTCAGGCCGCACGCGCCCGCGCGGAGCTGCTCGGCGAGCCCCTCCGGCGCGGAGGCGTTCCCCTTGCCTAGGAGGCCGATGTTCACCGGGAGCGCGTCCGTCGCCTGGAGCATGAGCGCGACGTGCCGCGCGCCCGGAGTGCAGGTGGTCGCGTTCGTGCCCGTCGCCGGCCCGGTGCCGCCGCCGACGAGCGTCGTGACGCCGCTCGCGATCGCCTCGTGCGCCTGCTGCGGCGAGATGAAGTGCACGTGCGTGTCGATGCCGCCCGGCGTGAGGATGAGCCCCTCGCCCGCGACGACCTCGGTCCCCGGCCCGATCACCATCCCGGGCGTCACGCCCGCCATGACGTCGGGGTTGCCCGCCTTGCCGACGCCGACGATCCGGCCGCCGCGCACGCCCACGTCGCCCTTCACGATCCCGAGGTGGTCGACCACGAGCGCGTTCGTGACGACGAGGTCGAGCACCTCGTCCGCCGGCGTGGCCGCCGCCTGGCCCATCCCGTCGCGCAGGACCTTGCCGCCGCCGAACACGCACTCGTCGCCGTACACCGCGTGGTCGCGCTCGACCTCGAGCACGAGCGCGGTGTCGCCGAGCCGGACGCGGTCGCCGACGGTCGGGCCGTAGACCTGCGCGTACTGCCGCCGCTCCATTCGCCGGGCCATGTCAGCGCTCCTCCTCGTGGCCGAAGCCGCGAGCCCGCGCCTCCGCGGCGGCGCGCTCGCGGCCCTCGCCGGTGACCGGCCCCGGCGCGAGTCCGTTGCCGCCCCGGACGATCCGGCGCCCGGCGATCTCCACGAGGTCGACCGTGCGCGTCTCGCCGGGCTCGAACCGCACCGCCATGCCGGCCGGCACGTCGAGCCGGCGACCGTACGCGAGCCCGCGGTCGAAGCGCAGGAGGGGGTTCACCTCCGCGAAGTGGTAGTGGCTGCCCACCTGCACCGGCCGGTCGGCGAGGTTCGTCACGTGGAGCCGGATCGCCTCGCGCCCCTCGTTCAGCACCAGGGCGCCGGGTCCGGGGAGCACCTCGCCCGGGCTCGCCTCCTCCGGCGCGTCGGGCGGCGCCTCCGGAAACGTCGAGAGCGGGGGCACCGGCAGGAAGGACCCGTACAGCGCGAGCGCGAGGTCGCCGTGCTCGGCCGCGATGGGGTGGTGGACCGTGACGAGCTTCGTGCCGTCGGGGAAGGTCCCCTCGACCTGCACCTCTTTGACGAGCTCGGGCACGCCGGGGAGCACCTGCCGCCGTCCGAGCATCCTCCGCCCGAGGTCCATGAGCTCGGACACGCGCCGGCCGTCGCGCACGAGCTCGAGGAGCTGCGTCGCGACGAGCGCGACCGACTCGGGCTGGTTCAGGCGGAGCCCGCGCGCGAGCCGCTTCTGCGCGAGGACCCCCGCCTGGTGGAGCGTGAGCTTGTCGATCTCTCGGGGCGTGAGGTGCATCATCCCTCCGGTGTCACGGGGTTCGGGCGAACGGATCGGCGCCGACGACGGCCTCGACGAACCCGAGCGGCTCGCGCAGGAACGCGAGGCCCGCCTCGACGCTGCGGCTCGCGACGCGCAGGATGAGCCCGTCCGCGAGCGGGCTCGCCGCGGCGAGGACGGGCCTACCGCCGTCCGCCGGCGCCGCCGCGAGCGCGTGGAGGAGCGCCCGCGCGTGGAACGCCACGGCCGGGCCGACGAGGACGATGGTCGCGACGAGGTCGACGCCGTCGAGCCGCTCCGCGACGGGCCGGCCCTCGCCCGGCACGAGGCGGAGCGCGTCGTGGAGCACGAGCGCGCCGCCCATCGAGAGCTCGAGGCGGGACGCGTACGCGTGGAAGTCCCAGCGCTCGCCCCGGGCGACCCGCCCCGCGGCGAGCGCGTCGAGCCACACGAGGCTCGCGCCGCGGTCGAGCGCGATCGCCTGCGCCTGGCGGTACCGCGCGCCCGCGAAGCAGGTCACCGGGTGCGGCAGCACCGCGAGGAGCGCGCCCGGCCACACGCGCGCGTCGAGCCGCTGCGCCGCGACGGCGCCCGCGGAGCGGTAGACCTTCGTGCCCGCCTGCGTGGAGAGGAGCGCGACCGCGTCCGCGCCGACCTCCACCTCGAGCGAGACGTCGTCCCCGGCGACGAGCCCGCCGCCGTGGCAGGCCGGCATCACCCACGCGCAGCGGCCGCGCGGCGACGGCGCGAGGAGCTGAAGCGGACTCGTCGCGGCGGACGCCACGATCGCGCTCGCGCCGTCGACGCGGGCGATCTCGAGCCGCCCCGCGCCGGCCCGCGGCGCGCGCCGCTCGACGGGCTCGGGGCGGGCGGCGCCCAGGACGCCGAGCCCGAGCTCCGGGCAGCGCTGCTCACGCGACGCGCAGCTCGCCTCGACGGCCTCGAGGACCGGCTCGGGTTCCGGGCATTCCATCGGTTCGCCGTCCCGGGCTGCAGGGCGTGCGCCAGCGAGCCCCGTCGTGGCGTGGCCCATCGGGGGTCCGACCTGGCGGCCTACCGCACCCCCCGCGCCATCACCCGCCGCCCCACGAAGTCGCAGGCGAACTGATAGGCGATGCGCCCGCTGCGATCACCCTTCTTCTGCGCCCACAGGATCGCCTCGTCCTCCGCCTCGCGGCTCCAGTCGAGGCCCGCGCCGACCTTCCTCGCGAGCTTCTCGCTCCTGGCTGAACGGGTGGAAGGCCACCCACACGCCGAAGCGGCCGGAGAGCGAGAGCGAGATCTTCTCCTCCCCCGCTCACCGACCCGGACTGCATCGCGGCGGCCTTCACGCCCAGGCGGGAGGGCCCTGCCTGCGAGCGAGCAGGCACGTGCCGCGCCGCCGGAGCGTCCCCATCGGAAACGGGGCAGAGGCTCGCGCCCCTGCCCCGTCGCCGACAGGTTCTGCCGTCGCCGGTCTACTGCGCCGGCGTGAAGGCGCCCACCTTCTCCGCGATCGGGGCCTTCGCGAACTCGCGGTTCAGCCGGGCGATGAACTTCACGTCGACGCCCTTCGGACACGCGGCCTGGCACTCGTAGTGATTCGAGCAGTTGCCGAACCCGTTCTCCGCCATCGCCGCGAGACCCAACCGGCGGCCTGGATGCGTGGCGCGCTTCCGCGGGTAGGAACTCCAAACCCGTGATTCGCGACCGATACTGCGCATCCTCTAAACAGCCCCCGCTCGCCCTCACGCGGAGTCGAAGCGCGCCAGAGGCCGCCCGACCCGACAAGGGCGTTCGGGACTTTGCGAGGCAGGCCGAGGACGCGGCCGTCCACCGACGCGAGGGCGCGCTGGCTCACTCGGGGTAGATCGGGTCCGCGGCGCCGTAGCTTGGGCCGAGATCGACCTGCTCCGGCGGCGGCGCAGCTCGGGCTACCGGCGGCCCGGTCGAGTCGAGGCCGAGGTGGTCGAGGGTCTCACGCGGAGTCGAAGACGAGGAACAGCTCGAACACGCCGATCTCGGAGGCGGAGCCGAAGCGGTTCTTGCGGGCGCGGCGGATAGGAAGTCCAAACCGAACGAAGGCGATGAGCTGCTCCGGCCGTTGCAGCCCGGACAGGCGAGCAACGTCGATCGCGAAGAACTTCTGGAGCAGATCGGCCCAGGGAACGCGGTACTTGCGTGCGATCCTCGCCGGCTTCGCCCGCAGCGGCTTCTCCGTCATCGTCGCCGGAGTCTCCGGAGCCGCCGAGACGGGGTCCGGCGCGGCCGGCACGGCCCTTCTCCTCACCTTGGAGTTCGGCGCGAAAACGCCATGGTACCTCAGGCCGTGAACCCGCGGCTGCGGTACCAGGGTCGCGAGCCGGGCCAGGAGCTCGTCAGGCGCGAGGAGGAGGAACAGAGATCCCCCGCGTGGACGCTTCATCCGGTAGACGAGCCGGCCTTCCTCGCCCTGCGAGAGCCGCTGCAGCGAGAGCGGCGGTCGCAGGAGGTAGCGGCACAGCCTCTCGCCCGTCACGATGCCGTGGATCCGGACGCCGGCGTGCAGCGAGAAGCCGTCGAGGAAGGCGCCGTGGCGGCTGTGGCGAATCGACTTCGGGCACCGCTCGGACGACCCGCTCCTCGATCCCGCCGCGATCATCGACGGCCTGCAGAGCGGAACCCGGCGCGGTCACCGAGTACTACTGGTTCGCGCTCGCGACCGACGCGTTCCGCCCGGCTAGCGTGGTCGTCGGAGCTGCGCGACCGCGCCAGGGCGCTCGTCCGGTGCGTGCGCGGGGGCTAGAAGCCGGGTCTCACGCCGAGCAAGGCGCGAACGAGGGGCTCTAGAACGCCGATCGGTTCGGAAGCCCCATGAATCCGATCGCTTGCGCGCCGGGGAATCGACAGGGCCCATCCGCCCGTGATCCTCTTCGCCTTCGAGCGAGCCTGCGCTCGCGCGGAGGTGGCGATGGAGCGGTGGCGCGGCTTGAGAAGAAGCGGAAGCTGTTCGGCTTCCTGCGCAAGCACCGGCACGAGATCTTCGACGACGAGTTCCAGGGGGAGCTCGAGGCGATGTACCGGGGCACCGGCGCCGGCAAGGAGCCGGTGCCGCCCGCGCTGCTCGCGATGGCGCTGGTGCTGCAGGGCTACCTCGGGAGGTCGGACTCCGACGCGGTGGAGGCGACGGTCCTGGATCTTCGGTGGCAGCTGGTGCTCGATTGCCTGGGCGCGAACGAGCCGCCGTTCTCGCAGGGGGCGCTGCAGGCATTCCGCGAGCGACTCATCGCGCACGACATGGATCGCCGCCTGCTCGAACGCACCGTCGAGCTGGCGCGAGCGACGAAGGAGTTCGACTGGAAGAAGCTGCCGAAGACGCTGCGCGTGGCGATCGACTCGAGCCCGCTCGAGGGCGCCGGCCGGGTCGAGGACACGATCAACCTGCTCGCGCACGCGGGCCGCAAGGTGGTCGAGTGCGCGGCGGAACTGCTCGGGTGGCCGGTGGATCGCATTTGCCACGAGGCGCGGGCCTCGCTACTCGCCGAGTCGAGCGTGAAGAAGGCGCTCGACCTCGACTGGAGCGACCCGGCCCAGAAGGCGTCGGCGGTGAAGTCGCTGGCTGTCCAGCTCGAGAATCTGAAGGACTGGATCGGCTCGCAGCTTGCGGCAGAGATGAAGAAGCCGCCGCTCAAGGACGAGATCGCGACGCTCGCACAGCTCATGAGCCAGGACCTCGAGCCCGACCCCGACGGCGGCGGCGTGAAGATCCGCGAAGGTGTCGCCCCGGACCGGCGCGTGTCAGTCACCGACCGTGATATGCGCCACGGGCGCAAGAGCAAATCGAAGCGGTTCAACGGCTACAAGCGGCACATCGCGACCGACCTCGACAGCGACCTCATCCTCGCCGGCGCGATCACCCCGGCGAACCGGCCGGAGGACGAGGCCGCGCCGGAGCTGAAGCGGGACATCGCGCTGCTGGGGCGCGGGATCGACGAGCTGAACATCGACCGGGGCTACATCGCGAGCCCGCTCGTCGACGAGATCCTCGGCGCCGGCGGCCAGGTCATCTGCAAGCCGTGGGTGGCGCGGAACGGAAAGTCCTTCGCCAAGGGTGACTTCAAGCTCAACCTCCGCGACCTCACCATCACTTGCCCCGCCGGCGAGACGGAGCGAATCGAGTTCGGCTCGGTGGTGGAGTTCGACCCGGAGGCGTGCGACCACTGTCGCTTGCGCGCGAACTGCACCGCTGCGAGCGCGGGCAGCGGCCGCACTGTCACCATCGCCCAGAACGAGCGGCTCCAGCACAAGCTGCGCAAGCTACAGAAGACGCGCATCGGCCGAACGAAGCTCCGCGAGCGTGTCTGCGTCGAGCACCGCCTCGCGCATCTCGCTCGCCGGCAGGGACGCCGTGCCCGCTACCGCGGCGTGCGCAAGAACCTCTTCGACCTCCGCCGCGCGTGCGCCATCCAGAACTTCGAGACGATCCAGCGGAAGGCAGCGTAATGAGATCGATTTCAAACCCGGCCGCGCGCGCGTACGCCGCGCACGCGGCGTCCCGCGCCCCCGATGCCTCCTCGGCGATGCCGAGCTGTGCGTAGATTGTCGCGTTGATCGCTCCGGTCTCAGCGGCGCTTCTCAGGGCCTCGCGCGCACCGGCGACGTCGCCGCGGCGCAGGCGCAGCCTCCCGAGCGAGGTGAGCGCCGATGCCGCGACCGTACTCCTTGGCTCGGCGGCGAGCGCTGCCGACGCCGCGCGCTCGCACTCGTCATAGCGACCCGTCATGAATGCGATGGTCGACAGAGCCGCCAGGGCCGCGGCGTCTCGGGGATCGATCGCGAGGATCCTTTCGATCAGGGCGCGGGCCTCGTCGATCCGCCCGACAGCGATCATCGTGCTCACGATGGCTTCGAACAACGCTTCGCCGGAGACGGTGTGATCGCCCCTCAGCTCGAATGCCTTCTGGAAGCTCGCGAGGGCGTCCGCGGGACGATTCGCGTTCCGCAGAGCGTATCCCAGGTCGAGGTGGACGCGCGCTTTCTGCGGCGCCTTTCGCGCAGCGTCGTCCCAGAGCGTGAGCTGCGATGCCCAGACCGCACTCCTTCGCGCAGTCGCGATTCCGGCAGCGAGCATCACCGCCATCGCGAGCGCCGCGCCGGCGAAACCCGCGCGCGCAGCTGCGAGCCGCCGGATGGCGACGGAGCCGCCCGCGGCGATCGCCATGATGACGCCGAGCGAGGCCAGGTAGACTCGATGCTCCGCGATCGGATCCCTGAGGGGAATGACGCTCGACGTGGGGGCGAGCACCAGCAAGAAGAAGAGCGCGCCGAAGCTCGCCGTGCGCGCGGCGGCAGCGGCGTCGCCCGACGCGCCGCGGAACCGAAGCGTGGCGAAGATCGCGCCGGCCAGGATGAGGCCGAGCAGCGCAGCGCCTCCGAGGACGGCTGGCTCGAGGAAGCCGCCGCTCGTGGGGAAGAACCAGTCCACGCACTGTCCTGCTGGCCACGCGAGCAGCCGGAGATAGGTCCCGACGACGCGGAGCTGCGTCGCTGCGTACAGATCGGCAGGAAGCCCGGGCAGCTCGAAGCCGGAACGCGACGATGGGCCCAACCCCACCAAGGTCGAGACTGCGGCTCCGGCGGAGAGCGCGAGCAGAGGCAGGGCCACCGCGAGGCGCCGCCGGACCCGGTACCACGCCGAAGATCCGGCTTCGCTCGCAGCAGGAACCACCGCGACGTGGAGGAGCCACGCGAACGGAAGCGTGACGAGGATGGGCTTCGTCGCGAGGCCGATCGCATGGAGCCCGACCGCCCCTGCGAGTTGCGCGCGCCTGATCCACGGGCGCGTTTCCGCGTCGCGATACACGAGAAGGAGGAGCGCCGCGAGGTAGAGCCCCGATGCGAGAGACTCGGCGCGCTGGACGATGTACGCGACGGACTCGGTCTGGAGAGGATGAAGGGCGAAGATACCGGCCGCCGCGGTCGCCGGTCCATCGGGGCGGGAGAGCCCGGCTCGCGAGAGCGTGATGCGCACGAACGCCCAGGCGAGCACGACCACGGCGAGGTGAATCACGAGATTCGTCACGTGCCAGCCGCGCGGATCGAGCCCGACCGCCAGGTGGTTCAGGGCGAACGTGAACGTCGTGACCGGTCGTCCGAACGTGAGCCACGGCGCGACGCCTCTACCCAAGGGGTCGGTGACGAGGGGATCGCCGAGGATGGTGAAATCGTCGAACTGGAAATCACCGTCGAGGACGGGCGCGTACGCCATCACCGTGCCGGCGAGTATGAGCCCCACGATGGCAAGGTGCTTCCGCACCGAGACCGAGATGTTCCCGCGCACAGGATATTCTATTCCAACCGGCTGCGGCGGAGCCACTGCGGCCGGGTGATCGAGTCATTGGGGCCCTCGCGAATGACGGCCGGACGTCGCGCATCGCAAGCCGGAAAGCGCTCTCGATGCAGCCGTACGGATCTGGATGCCCAGCCGGCCTACACCAGGGTTCCCGACAACTGCGAGACGCAGTCGAGCCACCGCTCGCTGTGATTTCCGCACCCTACTGTATCTGCAAGGGAACCGCCCAAGGGCCTCCGCCATCGCCGACCTCGCCCCACCGCTCGTCGCCCCACGCCCACAGTGTGCCGTCCGTCTTCACCGCCACCGTGTGGAAGGCGCCCGCAGCAACGGAGCCGAAACCAGTGCCGATCTGCACGGGAGAGAGCTCACCTGTGGTCGTCCCGTCACCGAGTTGGCCGAGCCAGTTAGCGCCCCAGGCCCAGAGCGTACCGTCAGACTTCACCGCCAGCGTGTCGTAATACGCACCCGTGCTGACTGAGCTGAAGCCGCTGCCGATCTGCACGGGGACGTACTGGTCTGTCGTCGTCCCGTCACCGAGCGCGCCGTAGTAGTTATAGCCCCAAGCCCAGAGCGTACCGTCAGTCTTCACCGCCACCGTGTGGAAGTAGCCGGCGGCGACCGAAGCGAAGCCACTGCCGATCTGCACCGGAGAGTTTTGCTGACCCAAAGCTCCGTCGCCGAGCTGGCCGCTGAAGTTAGCGCCCCACGCCCAGAGCGTTCCATCGGTCTTGACCGCCATTGTGTGACACATGCCGACGGCTGCGGAGGCAAACCCCGCGCCGATCTGCGCGGGAAAGCGATTATCTGTCGTCGTCCCGTCACCGAGCTGGCCACACCCATTCCAGCCCCACGCCCAAAGTGTTCCGTCTGTCTTCACCGCCACCGTGTGCGCATAGCGAGCTGTTACGGAAGCGAAGCCACTGCCGATCTGCACCGGAGAGTCTTGCTGACCGAAAGTTCCGTCGCCGAGCTGGCCGCTGAAGTTAGCGCCCCATGCCCAGAGCGTTCCGTCGGTCTTCACCGCGACCGTATGAAAATCGGCCGCAGCTACGGAGGCGAAGCCGCTGCCAATCTGCACCGGGACGTTCCGTTCGGTAGTTGTCCCGTCGCCGAGTTCGCCGTGCCAGTTGGCGCCCCACGCCCAGAGCGTTCCGTCGCCCTTCACCGCCGACGAGTGATACGAACTCGCGGCGGCAGACGTAAACCCACTGCTGATTTCCACGGGGGAGGGTCGCGGCTGGCTAGTGGTCCCATTGCCTAGCTGGCCATAGTAATCATCGCCCCAACTCCACAGCGTCCCGTCCGCCTTCGCCGCCACGGTATACCAGTCGCCCGCGGCAACGAAGGCGAAGCCGCTGCCGATCTGCACGGGGAAGTTCTGCAGACCCGACACCCCGTCACCGCGCTGGCCGTACCCGTTGTCGCCCCACGCCCAGAGCGTCCCGTCGGTCATTACACCCAGCGTGTGGTCTTGGCCGGCGGCGGCGGAGGCGAAGCCGCTGCCGATGTGCACTGGGGAGTTCTGTTGATCCCACGTCCCGTTTCCTACCTGGCCGTGGTAGTTAGCGCCCCATGCCCAAAGAGTGGAGTCGGTCTTCACCGCCACAGTTTGGAAGGCGCCCGCGGAGGCGGACGCGAAGCCGGTGCCGATCTGCACGGGGGAGTATCTGTCGGTCGTCGTCCCATCGCCGAGCTCACCATCCCCGTTGTGGCCCCAAGCCCAGAGCTTCCCGGAAATCTCTATTGCGATCGTCCGCTGCCCGCCGGCAGCGACGGAGGCAATGGCAAAGCCAACTCGCACGGGCGAGTGCTGGTCCGTCGTCGTCCCGTCGCCGACCTGACCGTGGGAGTTCCATCCCCACGCGTAGAGCATCCCGTCCCTCTTAACCGCAGCGGTGTGATACGAGCCCGCGGAGGCGGTGGCGAAAAAGGTGCCGATCTGCACCGGGGAGTGCCGGTCAGAAATCGTCCCGTCGCCGAGCTGGCCGTAGTCGTTTAGTCCCCACGCCCAGAGCGTCCCGTCCGCCTTCACCGCGACCGTATGGTACGCGCCCGCTGCGACGGAGACGAAGCCGGTGCCGATCTGCGCGGGGGAGTACCGGTCAACGGTTGTCCCGTCGCCGAGCTGGCCTTGGTTGTTCAGGCCCCACGCCCAGAGCGTCCCGTCCGCCTTCACCGCTACAGTGTGACCGCTGCCAGCGGAGAGTACCGTCCAGTTGGATCCGGAACTTTCGCGCGCCGAAAGGACGGCCGATCCTGGGCCATTGCACGCAGCCACGCCAATAATGATGAAAGCGAGCAGTATCTTTCCGCGAGCAAGACGGTTCACGATTCCCCCAAAGCAATACTCCGCCCACGGGCGGGCGGGCTCTTGTAGAAGCATTACAGCGCGTTAAGGTGCCTGAGCCAATCGCAAGCTGTCAACCGCCACTTCTCATCCCCGGACAACCACTACACGTTTTGTCCGTGTCGGTACCTGACAACGCACGGTTGCGTCGGGGAAGGTGGGCGCCGCGTGCGGGTAGGAACTCCAAACCCGTGATTCGCGACCGATAATGCGCACCCTGTAAACAGCCCCGCTCGCCCCCCCCCCACGCGGAGTCGAAGCGTGCCAGAGGCCGCCCGACCCGACACGGGCGTTCGGGACGTTGCGATGCAGGCCGAGGACGCGGACGTCCACCGACGCGAGGGCGCGCTTGGCTCACTCGGGGTAGATGGGGTCCGCGGCGCCGTAGCTTGGGCCGAGATCGACCTGCTCCGGCGGCGGCGCAGCTCGGGCTACCGGCGGCCCGGTCGAGTCGAGGCCGAGGAACGCGGTATTCGCGTGCGATTCTCGCCGGCTTCGCCCGCAGCGGCTTCTCCGTCATCGCCCGATCAGACGTAAAGGAATCCCGCCGTATTCTGGCTGCCGGGCTCCCACCGGTGGCGCCGACATCGCAGGCGTGAGGGATGCGGTGTTCGTGGCCGGCGCCAGCCGGCCCTGGCTACCGCATGACCGAACGCCAGGTGCGACGCCACCCGGCGGCCCCGAGTGGACCCGGCGTAAGCATGGGTACGCCCAGACCGATCCGGTCTGATGCCGCCAGAACGCGGACGTGCTGGTGGTTTCCCCTGTCGGACCGGGTTGATAGCCTCCACGGGTGGTCGGCGACGAACGACGAACGGGTGGCCCCGGTGCGGCGGAGGGAGGCGCTCGCGCGCTCGAGGCGCTCGTGCCGCCGCTCCGCTT
>WNGL01006659.1_pt1 | contig 13586 bp, 9 predicted proteins | sample 5400591 | NCBI WGS metagenome assembly WNGL01 (sample SAMN13153377, study PRJNA577476) | soil metagenome | isolation source: 80 cm soil or saprolite under Garry oak tree replicate 1 | place: USA:California | collected 2016-06-15
GAGCGGGCTCGCGGCGCTCTGGATCGCGCCCCACAGCGTCCAGCCGTACTTCGCAGCGAGTCCGAGCAGCCTGGCCCGGGCGATCTTGTTCCGCAGCGGCCTGCCGTAGTACTCGATGACAAGCCCGGCCAGGCCGTCGTCGTCCAGCAGGCACTCGCTGGCGATGTTGCCGAGCTCGAAGCAGGGGTCGTTGTTGCCCGAGTACTCGTAGTCGATCAGCCAGATCCGCGTCCCGTCGTCGATGAAGTTGCCGGCCAGCAGGTCGTTGTTGCACGGCACGGTCCCGGTGTCCCGGACGGCCAGCGCCCGCTTGATCGCCTCGAATTGCGGCATCAGGTCGTCGTACCCGGCCGGGATGCGGAAGCCGCGGGCGCGGACGACGGCGGCGTACCTGCGCTGGATGTCGAACATGTCGAAGTCATTGCCGAACCGGCCGCCCGAGTGCAGCCGGCGGCAGGCGCGGGCGATGCGCGCGATGTTGGCGGGCACCGCGACGTCCGAGTTGGCCAGCGTGCGGCCCTGGATGTAGCCGATGACCAGGATGCCCTCGTCCGGACGGTACTCGATCACCGGCGCCCCCGCGCCGGCCGCCGCGGCGATCACCGAGTTGCGGTACTCGCTGTCGCGGTCGATCGCGAGCAGCTCGCTGCCGGCCGACCAGACCCGGGCGACGAAGCTGCCGTCCGGCGTCGACACCTTGTAGTTGCGGTTGGTCAGGCCGCCCGGCAGCTCCCGGACCGTGCGCGGACGGCCCGCCAGGCTCGGCACCCGGTCGAGCAGCTCGTCGATGGGTGCACGGCCCTGGCACATGAACGCAGGGTATGTGGCCAGGGTTTAAAGGTCTAGACCGAACGAGGAGATCTTCGCTCGTGGCGCCAAAGGGTCTGGACAATTACAGAGCGCGCCCATACGCTACGCCTCAATCTGCGGCCCATCGCAAGGGGAGGACCTCGATGAGCGCCAGCACTCCGGTATCCAGCGGCCAGCAGCGCGACTCCGCTGATCTCGCCCAGTTCGGCTACAAGCAGGAGCTGAAGCGCTCGCTCGGGACCTTCAGCTCCTTCGCTGTTGCCTTCAGCTACATCTCGCCGTCGACCGGCATCTTCACGCTGTTCGCGCTCGGGCTGGTGACCATCGGCGGGGTGTTCATCTGGACCTGGCCGGTCGTGGCGCTCGGCCAGTTCATCATCGCGCTGAACTTCGCCGAGGTGTCCAGCCACTACCCGATCGCCGGCTCGGTCTTCCAGTGGACCAAGTACCTGTCCCGCCGCGGCTACGCCTGGTTCACCGGGTGGATCTACCTGTTCGCCGGCATTCTCACGGTGACCGCGGTGGTGGCGACCATCCCGCTGGCGCTGATCCCGGCGCTGAACGGGCTCGGCTGGCACAGCCTGAGCCTGACCGTCGGCAATGAGCGGACCGCCGCGCTGATCACGCTGGTCGTCATCACCGTGCTGAACATCTACGGGGTGCGGCTGGTCGCGATCATCAACAACACCGGGGTGGTCTTCGAGATCCTCGGCATGTTCGTGTTCGCGATCGTGCTGATGGCCTTCCACAATCACCAGGGCTTCAGGGTCGTCACCAACAGCGGCGGGCTGCACGTCGGGCCGAGCACCTTCCTGGTGGCGATGTTCATGAGCCTGTTCGTGATCTACGGCTTCGACACCGCGTCCACGCTGTCCGAGGAGACCAGGGATCCGCGCCGGGCCGCGCCGAAGGCGGTGCTCTTCTCGATCGTGGGCGCGTTCGTGATCGGCGGCGTGTTCCTGCTCGGCACCCTGATGGCCATCCCCAACATGCACGCCGCGATCACCGGGAACGGCGGGCTCGGGTTCGGGCCGGCACAGATCATCGAGGCGAACTTCTCGTCCGGGTTCGCCACGATATACCTGCTCGTGGTCTCCGCGGCGATCTTCGTCTGCTGCCTGTCCATCATGGCCGCGACGATCCGGCTCTGCTTCGGCATGGCGCGGGACAACCAGCTGCCGGTGTCCAGGCCGCTGGCGAAGGTGTCACCGAGCCTGCACACTCCGGTCGGGACCTGCATCGTCGTCGCGCTGCTGGCCGCGGTGCCGTTCCTGCAGTACACCGGAGCCGGGATCATCGCCATCGCGGCGACCGCGATGATCTACTTCTCCTACTTCCTCGGCAACACCGCCATCCTGCTCGCCAGGCTGCGCGGCTGGCCGAAGACCGCCGCACCGTTCCGGCTCGGCCGCTGGGGCCTGCTGGTCAACGTCCTCGGCCTGCTCTACGGCGGCGCGATGCTGATCAACTTCGCCTGGCCGCGGGCGGCCAGCAACCCGACGCCGAAGCAGACCGCGCTGGCGCTCAACTTCCACATCGGGTTCCTGAACGGGATCCCGGTCCTGTGGACGGTGTTCGTCGTGCTAGCCGTGATCGGCACGCTCTACTACCTCATCACCGGGCAGCGCAAGGAGTTCGCGCCGGTCGTCGCCCCCGCCCCGGACGACCCGCTGCCCGCTACCGGGCCTGCGCCACAGGTGGGGACCTGATCAGGCGGATCAAGACCCCGCGACGCCCGCCGGCCGCAACTAGTGCACACGGGCGGGCAGTTGCGGGCGGCGGGCTGCTCGCGCCCAGGACGCCGCCGACGATCATCCGCGCGCCGGGTACCACCGTGCACGCGCAGATCGAGGACTGGCTGGCCGGGGAGATCGCGGTTGGCGCGCTCCGGCCCGGTGAGCGGCTGCCGACCGAGCAGGACCTGGCCGCATGGTTCGGAGTCAGCCGGATGACGCTGCGGCATGCGCTCGGCGAGCTGACCAGGCGAGGGCTGGTGACCAGAACGGTAGGGCGAGCCGGCGGCACCTTCGTGGCCGAGCCCAAGCTGGAGCAGGATCTCACCACCCTCGCCGGGTTCTCCGAGCAGCTGCGCAGGCACGGCATGGTGGCCGGCGCCCGGGTGCTGGCTGCCACCGCACGCCCGGCGGGCACAGCCGCAGCCGCGGCCCTCCAGCTCGGCGAGGACGACCCGGTCTATGAGGTCCGGCGGGTCCGGCTCGCCGACGGCAACCCGATCGCGGTGGAGCACTCGCTCTTTCCCGCCGCGCTCTGCCCCGGGATGCTGGAATGCCGGCTGGACGGCTCGCTCTACGAGCTGCTCGAGGTGAAATACGGCCTGCGGCCGCACCGGGCCAGGGAGAGCCTGGAGCCGGTCACGGCCGGGGTACGCGAGGCTGAGGCGCTGGAAATCGCGGAGGGCGCCCCGCTGATGCTGGTCGAGCGCACGGCGTACGCCCAGGCCGGCCAGCCGGTCGAGTTCGCCCGCGACCTGTTCCGCGGCGACCGGACCCGCCTGGTGATCTGGACTTCAGAGCTAGCCGGCGACGCCTGACCGCCCCGCTGTCAGCTTTCCTCGACAATCTCCAGGCCGTTGCCGTCCTGGTCGCGGAAGGCGAACATGGGCGGCACGCCCGGCCAGCGCAGTACCTCATCGGCGTCCACGCCACTGGCCCGCAGCCTCGCGTACTCGGCGTCGGCGTCGGCGGTCACGAAGCGGATGCCGGTCTCGCCGCCGGCCGGGACTCCCTCGTGCGCGGGAACGAGCGCGACTGTTGTCGTCGCACCCGATGGCGCCACCTCGATCCAGCGCTTGCCGCCGCCCATCGCGGCGTCGAGACGCTTCTCCAGGCCGAGCTTGCCGAGGTAGAACTCGACCGCGCGGTCCTGATCGGTCACCGGGACGCCCACCGTCCGGATCTGGGTGATCTGGGTGCTGGCCTTCGTGCCTGTCATTTCTCGTCCTCCTGTGCGCTGGGCTTCGCGCCCGGGCGCGGCGAGCGGCGTGACTGATCGCGGGCGGCCGCGGCGGCCGGCTGGGTGATATCCGGCTAGCTGTACATCAGCGACCCTGGCGTGGTGAGCAGCTCGCCAGTCTCCAGCCAGGTCTTCAGGCCGGAGAGGATCATCGGCCAGCCGCCGTAGATCTGGTCGTTCGCGCCGTCGCGCAGCTGGTCGTGGGTTACCGTCAGCCGGCAGGAATCGCCGACCGGCTCAATGTCCCAGCTGACCCTGGACGCGCCCTCGCTCTTGACCTCCTCGCTCCATAGCGCGGTCATGGTGTGCACCAGCCGCCGCGGCGGGTCGGCCTCGACGACTTCGCCCTCGCCCAGCAGCCCGGGCGCGTCCGGGTGGCCCATCTCCAGCCGCGCGCCCGGCGTCCAGTCCGAGCTGACCTGGGCGCCGAAGTTGTACTTGCTGCGGATCACGGGGTCGGTGATCGCCTGCCACAGGCGCTCCGGCGTGGTGCGGATGTAGATCTCGAAAATCTTCTCCACGGGCTTCTCCAGTTCCTGTTTCAGGCCGCTGAGCGCGGCGGCCCAGGGCTCGGCGTACTTGCTCACCCACCGGTCGTGGACCAGCCGGATCGGGACCGGATTCAGGTAGTGGAGCTTCTCCCTGCCCCGCCGCCTGGTCACCACCAGGCCCGCGTCCTCCAGCTGCTTCAGGTGCTTCATCACGCCGAAGCGGGTCATCGGGAAGCGCTGCACGAGCGCGCCGAGCGTCTGCCCGTCCTCGCGGAACAGCTCGTCGAGCAGGCTGCGCCTGGTCGGATCGGCGAGCGCCCTGAATACCTCGTCCACCACCCGATAATAGGTGACTGATTGGTCACATGTCAACCGGCCGAGGTAGCGCGAGGCCGGGCTGGCAGCGTGCCGCCGGCGGGCGGATGGCTGGGTAACGGCTGGCCTGCGGGGTCCGGAAGAGCACCGGCCGGCCCGGCCGAACCGCCCCGTTATGGCGATGCGACCGCCGTCCCCGGGCGGATGGCTGGGTAACGGCTGGCCTGCGGGGTCCGGAAGAGCACCGGCCGGCCCGGCCGAACCGCCCCGTTATGGCGATGCGACCGCCGTCCCCGGGCGATAAGCTGGCAGTATGAGTTCTGGTTACGTTACGACGGCGCCGGGAGATCCCGGCGCGTAGCGGCGTGACCTGATCACGACCACGAGGCCCCGGGAGCGCGACTCCCGGGGCTTTTTGCTGGCCATCGAGACGGCGCTCCCGTGACCTCCGGAAGGAGGCACCGATGTCCCGTGACCATCGCCAGCTCGGCCGCGAGCTTGGCCTGTTCAGAACCGAGCCGCTGGTCGGAGCGGGCCTGCCGCTGTGGCTGCCCGACGGGGCGGTCATCCGGTGCGAGCTTGAACGGCTCGCCGCCGAGGAAGCGATCAGGGACGGCTGCCAGCGCGTCTACACCCCCGTGCTGGCCAAGCGGGAACTGTATGAGCGATCGGGGCACTGGGCCAAGTTCGCCGAAGACATGTTCCCGCCGATGGCGCTCGGCTGCGAGGAATTCGTGCTCCGGCCGGCCAACTGCCCGCACCATGCGCTCATCTACGCCGCCGGGCAGCATAGCTTCCGAGACCTGCCGGTGCGGCTGACCGAGCAGGCCAGCATGTTCCGCAGCGAGCTGTCCGGCGTGCTGGGCGGGTTGTCGCGGGTCAGGCAGATCAACCTCGATGACACCCACGTGTTCTGCATGCCGGAGCAGGTGGCCGGCGAGATCGTGCGCGGCCTGCAGGCAGCATTGCGGTACCACCGGATCCTCGGCATCGAGGTGACCAGGTACCAGCTGTCCCGGCGCGGCAAGGACGGCGCTTACCTCGGCGGTGACCAGCTATGGGACGACGCCGAGCGGCACCTCGCTGCGGCCCTCGGCCAGCTCGGGCTGCGGTATGACGACGCCCCGGGCGAGGCCGCGTTCTACGGGCCCAAGATCGATGTTCAGGTGACCGACGCGGCCGGCCGGGAAGACACCCTGTCCACCGTGCAGCTGGACTTCAACCAGCCGGAGCGCTTCGACCTCGGCTACATCGGCAGCGACGGCAGGCGGCACCGGCCGGTCATGATCCACCGTGGCGTGCTGTCGTCGATAGACCGCCTGATCGCGTACCTGATCGAGCGCAATGACGGCGCTTTCCCGCCGTGGCTTGCCCCGGTGCAGGTGCTCGTGCTGCCGGTGAGTGAGCAGCAGGCCGGGCTGGCCAGGTCGCTGACCGAGCGGCTCCGCGCCGCCGGGCTGCGGGCCGATTGCGCGATGGCCGACGCCACCCTGGGCGCGCGGATCCGGCGTGCACGCGAGCGCAGGGTTCCCTATCTCGCCGTCATCGGCGCCAGGGAGGAAGGCACCGGCCTGCTCGCGGTACGGCTGCGCGATGGCAGGCAGCTTCCCCCGATGTCCGCGGCGGACCTGATCGCCGGCATCGCCGGGCAAGTAGCAAGCCGCTCCCCCGGACTCGGCTTCGCTGCGCCCGCCGGCTCGCCGCAGCCCGCTGACACGGCCTGACCGGCATGCCGTCAAGCCCATCAGAACGATTTTTTACGCAGCGGCCCCGGCCCGGTCCCGCCGCGCAATCGTGCTGGCAGCGGTGCACGATTGCGGCCGAGGACGGCGCCGGCCCACCCAAGCCGCCCAGCCGGTGCCGTCAGCCGCCGGTCCGCCATTGGCTGAGCGAGCCCGGACACGCAGACCATAGACTGAGCCCGCCGGCCGTCCGGCCACGCCACGGCCCGGTAAGCCTGGCAAAGGCTCGGTTGCTTACTCAGCGGATCTGGCAGGCCGCGGCGGAGAAAGGGCGAATGAACAAGATCGTCGGCATATTCCTGGCCGTGCTTGGTGGCTCTGCCCTGGCGGGGGGCCTGGTAGCGGCGCTGGTCACGTCTGCAGGCTCGGCCTCAGCCGCCCGGCGGCCGCCGGTCGCCTATGACTGCCAGGGATCGCATCATGGCCGGCTAAGGCCGGCCGATATCCTGCTCGACTGCCTGTCGGGAAATGTCATCGTAAAGACGCCGGCCTGGCGGTACTGGAACGGCACCTCGGCCCGCGCGAGCGGCGGCACGCTCTGGGTCAACAAATGCCGCCCGAACTGCGCGGCCGGGCACTACCGGAAGTACGCGGCCAGCCTGGTCCTCTACCGCGTTCGGTCCGCCCACGGCCGCGGCTACTACACGCGCATGCGGCTGGAGTACACCCACAACGGGCCGCGAACGTACACCTACCGGTGGGGTACCTATCCCGGCGCCACGATTCCCGGCTGGATCGGCGGACCTTAGCTGCCCGGCTGGATCGGCGGACCTTAGCTGCCCGGCTGGATCGGCGGACCTTAGCTGCCCGCGGCGGCCCTCCCCATCCACGCTAATGCCCAACTCAAGCAGTACATGACCGCTCACGGAGCCAGGCGGGGCGCCCGGCACGGCGCCGGGTGGTGGCAGCCCGGGCACGAGAGCCGCGGGGCTGGACGCGGCGGTCCGGTCAGGCCCGCAGCGGCCGGGACAGGCGGGTCTTGCCCGCGATGAACGCCAGCGCGTAGAGCACGCCGACGACGATCAGCAGGAACCGGTATCCGGTGATCAGGGCCAGGTATTCAAGCGCGCCCCCGGCCATCGCGCCGAGCAGGTTCGCGGCGAACGCGTCCCCGGACGTGGCCACGTCCTTGAACCGCTGGGAGAAGATCAGGTTTGCCAGGAACACCGGCGCGAACGCCAGCGCGCCGCCCGCCAGGAAGCGCAGCACCGACGGCAGGCCGAGCAGCGATTCCTGCGGCACCACCCAGGTCAGGGCCAGCGAGGCGATCAGCGCGACATAGAGCACCGCCGGTCGCGGCAGCTTCACCCGGCTCGCGGTCTCGATCGCCAGCCACACGGTCAGCAGGACGGCGGCGAACACCAGCGAGTTGACGAACCAGGTGCTGCCGAACAACAGCGCGAACTGCACGATGTTCTTGGTCTCCAGCAGCAGGAACGCGGCGCCCATGAAGGCGAGGTCGACGTAGCCGCGCATCCGGCCGTATGAGCCGCCGCCCACCCGAATGAGAAGGCCGGCCGCGAGCAGGATCAGCCCGAGCATCCACAGGTACTGCTGCGGGATGGTCGCGTTGTGCAGGTAGGGGAACGGATGGTCGTCGGTGGCCGGGGCGACGGTGGCGCCGTGATAGGTGCTGGCGCAGTTCGGCACCGGCCCGCTGGTGCGCACGGTCAGCACCGCGAGCCTGCGGCCGCCGAGCGGCGGTCCCACCTCGACGCACGGCGGGTGGCCGAACGCGCGGGCGATCGAGTTGGCATAGCGGGACAGCAGGAACGGCTGGTAGTAGTTGTACATCGAGAACGTGCCGCCGGGCGCTAGGTGCGCCCGCGCCTGGGCGACTGACTGCTCGGTCAGCAGGTAGCCCTCCAGCCGGAGGTTGGACTGGCCGGCCAGCGCCGTCAGCGAGTCGGGCAGCGCGAACAGGATCAGGTTGTAGTGCTGCGAGGTGTCCTGCAGGTACTCGCGGCCGTCAGCGACGTGGGTGGTCACCCGCGGGCTGGAGTACGGATGCTCCGGGTGCTGCGCCCGGCCGATCTGCAGCAGCGCAGGATCGATCTCCACCGCGTCGACGTGCTGAGCGCCCTGCGAGAGCGCCACCGCGACGTCGTTTCCCGAGCCGGCGCCGATGATCAGCTCGTCCTGCAGGGACGCCGCGGTGACGTGCCGGTACGGATAGAAGTAGAACTTCTTCTGCGCGTGCATCACGGCAAGCGAGCGGGCCGCCTGGTAGGGGACATTGTTCGCGGTCACGTACACCGCAGGCGCGGTCGTGCCATGGCGCTCGACCGAGAGCTTGTAGTACGGCGACCACTGCTCGTGCGGCGCGAACGAGTCCATCCCCAGCAGCACGACGACCGCACCGACGGCCACGAACTGCCACCACCGCGCCCCCCGGCCCAGCAGCACGGCCAGGCCGCCGGCCGCGATCACTCCCCAGGCGAGCGGGGGCAGCTGCAGGAAGGCCAGCGCGGAGAACACGGCGATCCCGGCGATGCTGCCCAGGATGTCCAGCCGGTAGGCGCTGAGCGGCTCGAAACGGATGAAGAGCCGGCTGACCGCCTGGCCGAAGCCGGCCATCACGGCCACGCTGAGGACGAAGATGATGCCGAGACTGACCGGACGGGGCAGCGCGAACATGCCGCCCAGTCCCCCGTACGGACGCTGGCCGACGGACAGCGACTGCAGGATCACCGGGAAGGTAAGGACGAAGCCGACCAGCGCGACGAATGCCACCGGCGCCCAGCGCAGGAAGTCCCGCCCGGATCTGGCGTTGAGGAAGCCGAGCCCGATGCCGAGGAAGCTGGCAAGTAGCACGAAGTTCGTGGCCGATGCCAGGTAGACGTTGTTCGCTGCGGTCCACCGGATCAGCGCCAGCTCCACGAAGAGCATCAGGAAACTGGCGAAGGCCAGCCTGATCCGGTCGCCTGGCTGCTCGGTGGCCGGCGGTGCATCGACGGTACTCGGGCTCGTCTCTCCTGTTGTCTGTATCGCATCCACGGCGTAACGCTAACGTGGCTGGTCGTGCTTTGCGGCGATAACGGACAGCTCGCCAGCGCCCCGGCCGGCCGTCGGCACCGCCCTGAACGGCCGCCGCTACCGCCCTGACCAGCCGCCGCGGCAGCCCCCGGCCGGCCCCGCCGGCACTGCCCCGAACGGCCGCAGCCACCGCCCTGACCAGCCGCCGCGGCAGCCGCCGACACCGCGCTGGCCGGCCCCGCCGCGCCCGGAACGCTTGCGCTGATCATTGAGGGCCGCCGGGGACGGGTATGCATGCGGCAAGATCAGCGACATGCTGAATACACCGTTTATGACACCAATTACGACATAGCCAGCATGGCGCATCCGCTAAGCCCCGAAAGCACCAGCGTGACGTGCCGAAACTGCCACGAGGAGGACAACATGATCACTGACCAGGGCCCGTACCCGGCTCAGTATCCGGTTCAGTTCGCAGTCGAGTACCCGGACCGGCCGCTGAACCGGCTGACTTCGTTCTTCCGTATTTTCGTGATCATCCCGATCGTGATCGTGCTCGGCGCCGTTTCTGGCGGAACCTGGCAGTCCACGGGAAGCCATTCCACCATGGTCTACGGGGGCGCGGGCGCAGGCGGACTGCTGTTCTTCGGGCCGCTGCTAATGATCTTGTTCAGGCAGAAGTATCCCCGGTGGTGGTTCGACTGGAATCTCGAGCTGCAGCGGTTCGGCAACCGGGTCGGAACCTACCTGGCGCTGATGAACGACAGCTACCCGTCGACCGACGACCACCAATGGCTCCAGCTGGACTACGCCTATCCGGACGCGGCCGCTGACCTCAACCGGTGGCTGCCGCTGGTCAAGTGGCTGCTGGCCATTCCGCACTACATCGTGCTGTTCTTCCTGGACATAGCGGTGTTGTTGGTAGTGATCGTGGCCTGGTTCGCCATCTTGTTCACCGGCCGCTATCCGCGCGGCATGTTCGGCTTCGTCGAAGGTGTATTCCGCTGGCACAACCGCGTCGCCGCCTACGCGTTCACCCTGGTCACGGATCAGTACCCGCCGTTCAGGCTGGCGCCATGACGCAGCGCTGCGGGCAGCCAGGCTAGGCTGCGGCCGGTCCGCGCGAGTCAGACGGACAGCACCGCGGCGCCGTTGACCCGGTCCGCCGCGAGATCGGCGAGCGCACGGTCCGCCTCGCCGAGCGGGTACGGGGTCACTGTGACGCGGAGCCGCAGCTGCTGGGCCAGCCGGAGGAACTCCTCGGCATCGCCGCGGGTGTTGGCCGTGACGCTGCGCAACGTCCGCTCCTGGAACAGGTGCTCAGCGTAGTTCAGCACCGGGATATCGGTCAGGTGGATGCCGGCGATCGCGAGGGTTCCGCCACGGTCCAGGGCGGCGAGCGCCGCCGGAACGATATCGCCGACCGGGGCGAAGATGATCGCCGAGTCGAGCGGCTCAGGCGCCGGGTCGAAGGAGTCCTGGACGGACGCGGCGCCCAGCTCAAGTGCCAGCTCGCGCGCGGCCGCGGCACGGGTGAAGACATGCACGACCGCGCCCTCGGCGAGCGCGATTTGCGCGGTCAGGTGCGCGGACCCGCCGAAACCCCAGATGCCAAGCCGGCCGCCCGGCGGCAGCTCGGCCCGGCGCAGCGCCCGGTACCCGATGATGCCTGCGCACAGCAGCGGCGCCGCCTCGGCGTCGCTGAACCCGCCGGGTACCTGGTGCACGTAGGCATCCGCCGCCACCAGGTACTCCGCGTAGCCGCCGTGCAGGTCCCAGCCGGTATAGACGGACCGGGGACACAGGTTCTCGTTGCCGCGCCTGCAGTACCGGCAGGACCCGTCCGTCCCGGCCAGCCAGGCGACTCCCACCCGGTCGCCGGGGCGGAACCTCGAAGTTCCTGGACCGGCCTCGACTACCTCGCCGACCACCTCGTGGCCCGGGGTGACGTCGGGCATCTTCGGCGGCAGGTCACCCTCGGCCAGGTGCAGGTCGGTGCGGCAGACCCCGCAGCACAGCACCCGGATCAGCAGCTCGCCCTGGCCCGGGCGAGGCGTAGCCCGCTCGGTCAGCCGGACCGGGCCGGTCGCGATCGGCCCCGGCTGATGGACCACCCACGCCCGCATGCCCCCAGGCTACGCCGCGCGCGGCAGCCAGGCCCCCGGGCCGGCCCGGGCCACGCCGCGAGCGGCAGCCAGACCCCTGAGCCCCCGGGCTACGCCGCGAGCGGCAGCCAGGCCCCCGGGCCGGCCCGGGCTACGCCGCGAGCGGCAGCCAGACCTTGAAGCGGGTATCGCCCGGCGACGATTCGACCCGCATGTCTCCGTGGTGCTTGTTCACCACGATGCGCCAGGAAATGTCCAGCCCGAGCCCGGTTCCCTCGCCGACCGGCTTGGTGGTGAAGAACGGCTCGAAGATCCGCTGCCTGATCTCGGCAGGCACGCCAGGGCCGGTGTCGCCGAACTCGACCAGGACCCGGTCCCGGTCCAGCGCGGTGCGCACGGTCAGCGTGCCGGTCCCGTCCATCGCCGACACGGCGTTGTCGATCAGGTTCGTCCAGACCTGGTTGAGCTCGCCCGCGTAGGCGGGGATCTCGGGCAGCGCCCGATCGTACTCCTTCACCACCCGGATCCCCTTGCCGATCTTGGCGCCGAGCAGCAGCAGCGTGCTGTCAAGCAGGTCGTGCACGTCCACCACCTGATAGGGCGCCCGGTCCAGCTGCGAGTACTGCTTCGCCGCCGCGACCAGGGTGGAAACCCGCGTGGTTGAGTCCTCGATCTCGTTCATCAGCAGCTCGGTCTCGACCGTGTAGGCCAGCCACCGCAGTGCGCCCGCCAGGTACGCCGCGTCGACGGTGGCCGCGACGTGATCGAGCCAGCCAGTGTCCAACCCGGCCTGGACGAAGGCCGGGGCAAGATCCCAGCCGTCGGCCACGCCATGGTCGTCCAGCCAGTCGCTGACGCCGTCCTCGCGGTCGGCCGCCTCCATCGGAGCCACCGCCCGGGCCTTCGGCACGCGGTCGGCGGCGTCCTCCTGCAGCCGGATCAGCGTCTCAAGGGCAACCCGGTCATACCGCCCCGCCGCGATCATGCCAAGCTTGTGCCGCATCCCGGCGACCCGCTCGCGCAGCGCGGACGTGGCGCGCACGGCCGCGGCCGCCGGGTTGTTGAGCTCGTGCGTCAGGCCGGCCGACAGCGAGCCGAGGGCGAGCAGCCGCTCCCGCTGGGCGATGATCTGCTGGGTGTTCTGGAAGTTGAAGAACAGCCCCTCCAGCAGGTGCTGCGCCATCGGGAACCACTGGTGGATCATCTGCGAGTACGCGACCGAGCTCAGCACGAACAGCCTCGATGGCTCGGGGACGCGGAGCGAGGCCGTGTACAGCTGGGGCACCTGATCGCCGAGGAATGCCTGGAAGGCGCCGGCGTACGCGCCGCGCTGCGCCGAGCGGATGACCTCCACGTCTTCCGTGCCCACCTTGCGGGACAGCACCAGCAAGCCATCCAGCAGCACGTAGCACCACAGGGCCGGCTCGCCCTCGGCGAAGACCAGTCCCGGCGGGTGCTGCTCGACGTGCCCTTCCCTGCACAGCCACGCCAGCTGCTCGCTGGTCAGGCCCTCGAAGAGGAACAGCGTACGCAGCTCATCGGCGCTACACGGCTGCGTAAATCCTGGGTCTGTCATGGCTTCTCCAGGTAGCGGTGCACGAGCATGACGGCCATCGCGCCCTCGCCGACAGCGGACGCGACGCGCTTCGCTGACTCCGCTCGCGCGTCACCGGCCACGAACACGCCGGGCACGCTCGTCTCCAGGTGGTAAGGCGGCCGGTCCGGCCACCAGCCGGCCGGCAGGTGCCCGTCGGCGGACAGGTCGGGACCAGCCAGGACGAAGCCGCGCTCGTCCCGCGCCACCACGCCGTCCAGCCAGTCGGTGCGCGGCGCGGCGCCGATGAAGACGAACAGCAGCTGCGCATCGACGGTCTGCGTCGTACGGGCCGCGCTGTCCCGCAGGGTCAGCCGCTCCAGGTGCTCGTTGCCATCAGCGGCCACCACGTCGGTGCAGGTCCGGACCGAGATCGACGGGATGCCCGCGAGCTGCTGGATGAGGTAATACGACATGGACGCCTGCAGCGACTGCCCACGGACGAGCAGCGTCACCGAGCGGGCGTGCCGGGACAGGTAGACCGCGGCCTGGCCGGCCGAGTTCGCCCCGCCGACGATGAACACGTCCTGCCCGGCGCATGCCGCCGCCTCGGTCAGCGTGGATCCGTAGAACACGCCGCGCC
>WNGL01007729.1_pt1 | contig 13586 bp, 11 predicted proteins | sample 5400591 | NCBI WGS metagenome assembly WNGL01 (sample SAMN13153377, study PRJNA577476) | soil metagenome | isolation source: 80 cm soil or saprolite under Garry oak tree replicate 1 | place: USA:California | collected 2016-06-15
GAACAGTGATGTAGTGCTCGGGAACGTAAAGGCGCCGCCGGCCGCGGTCAGGTTGATCGCGGAGTTGAATAGACGCTCCAGCCGTAGGGCCAGCGAGTAATCACGCCGGCGGCGGAGGCTTGAACTAGACGAACCCGACACCGCTGTTTGGCGCGAGAATCCAGGTCAGAACCCTTCAAATGACGAAAATGAAGGCTACTGTTTTTCATCTGGGTGATGGGGTAACCGGTTACGCGATCGGCAATCGTGTGCTGGGCGGTGCAATCACGCCGTGCGGCCAGTGTCGTGCATGCTTGTCGGGTCAGCTCTCGCAGTGCGGACACGGCGAGGGCTATGAAGCAATCGGCGGATGGCGCTTTGGCAACACAATCAATGGAGCCCAAGCAGAATACCTTCGTGTGCCCAGCGCGCAAGCGAATCCTGCGAAGATTCCCGATGAGTTATCTGACGAACAGGTCGTGCTGCTTGCCGATATTGCCTCGACTGGTTTCAGCGGTGCGGAATCAGGCCAAATACTCATCGGCGATTCAGTTGTAGTTTTTGCGCAGGGGCCGATCGGTCTCTGCGCAACCGCGGCGCGAAGTTAATTGGGGCGACCATGGTCATCGGCGTCGATGGCGACGAGATGCACATTTTGGCCAATGGCTACCTCATCGCCCTAGCCGATCCCATCAATGCAAAACATCACGACCGGAACGCTTTCTCCGGCCTTCGAACTGTTGCGGATGTTACGCGCTAAGGATAACTTCGCGCGGCAACCCAGCCAGGCTGACCAGAATCAAGTCTGGTCGTGTTCGCTAAACGCTTTCTATTGCGTCTCGTTCATCTCTGGCCAGGGCGACGCGATAACCGTCCGCGATCAGTAACTTTTCAATGCCGTCGCGGTTGCGCTGAGCATGATGGTTCAAAGCCCACCTTCCTCGCTTATCAGTTGATGGTCGGCAGCATGTTGGAAGCGAACGGTCGTCCTGCCTTTGACTGCGCGCCAATCCTGAAAGAACTCGTAGAGCACTATCAAAATGAAGTTGGGAACAGTGGCTAGGGTTGCTTTCCTTGCTTCGGTGGGGAGGGTAACGTAGCTCTTCGGTGGGGAGGGTAACGTAGCTCTTGTTTTTCCACTGCCGGTATCGAAGGCCACTGGCGATGGATACCCTTTACCTTTTAAGGCTGCAATTTCAATCACGACCTCTTTCTGATTCTTAATAACCGCCGTCGGTTTCTTGCCTGAGTTTGATTTCCTTTCGGCAAGTGAAAGGGAAGACCTGGGCGAGGCGACAGGTGATGGACTTTCTTTTGAGACAGACGTCGGGCGAACGGCGCCGGCGCCTGACTTGCCCGACATTTGGGCTAAAGCTTCAAAGACCTGGGTTCGCTCTCCTTCTGTTAAGTCATCGAGCCGGACACCATTTGCTTCCAGCACGGCGCGCAGGTTCTCTTGCGTGTTCGTTTCTTGATCGTAAACGTCGCGATAGATATGCAGGCTGCCGTCTTCGACGACGATGGTTTCATAGCGCAGTTCTACCGGCACTGGCCGCTCGAGCTTAATTTGCTTTGTCTGAGTCTTATCTCGCGCATAATCGGTTAGTTCTGCATCGGTCAAATGCGCGCCGCCAAGTTGCGCGAGAAGTTTAGCAAAGTCCTGCACCTGAGGCGTCGTGAGCCCGACACAACCGTGCGAGGCGAATGTGCCGAGCTTTGCCGGCGATTTGCCGCCGTGAATCAAAGATGGCCCGCCGATTGGAATCTTGATTGGCCCGAGTGGATTCAACTTGCTACCGGCCTCAACCTTTTGGCCCGCGCTGACGTCTTTCATCTTCGCGACCCACGGTTCATCGGGCGGTGTCCAGCTAGGATTAAAAATAATTACGCGCGCTTTGCGCAGACCAGTCGGCAGTGGAAATTGCGGATAGCCGATACCGATCTTGTACGACTTAATTAACCGGCCGTCGTCAAAGACATCCATTCGGTAAGCAGGAGCGTTGACGACTATCCGCGAATCCGTCGGGACCGCGTTAGCGGCGCCGGCAACTTGCTTGGGATTGTTTGGGTTGGCGGGTTGAGCGGCGGTTTTGTCCGAAGCTTCATCAGTCGCGCCACTCCATAGTTCACCGACGAGTACCGCAAGCTGCCGCGTTTTTTCTGCCCCAATTAGAGCGCTGATCTTTTCTGCGGCTACCGACCGCGCGTTCGAAGATTCTCCTTCGCCCTTGCCGGCATTTGCCTCATTCAGTTTAGCCGTTTCTGAGTGAGCTAGTTCCTTGAGTTTCGTGACTTGCTCGTCGGTTAACTGCAAGCGTGTCTTGAGTGATTCAGAGAAAGACTTGTCAGCAAAGAACGCATCAAGCACTGGTAGAGTCAGTAGCTCTGGGTTCGCCGCCTCCTCTGCCGGCGAGGGCGAAGCTGTTGCCGAGGGTAAAGGTGAGGCAACTGTATTCTTGTTAGCCTGATTTGTGGATTCGACACCGCATCCGGTAACCGTTAGGCAAGCCGTGAGCGCAAACAGATGACTCAAACGTCTTTTCATGAATTACTCCTGGCGATTCCTTGCGACTCTGATTAGCTTAGTTCCGGGCGACTGACTCTCTTGCAATGGGCATTCCGACGACCCGAGACTCGTTTTGGCGGCAATGATGAGGATGCATTATTGGAGAGTTCGCTTATTTGCACGATAAGCGAACGTCAACCACGAGGGCTGTTCCAAAAGACCGAACGTACTTCCTCCGGCAAGATCGCCCTCTTTTATGGGCGTCCTCATCTTTTAAGTAGCGGGTACGGATTTATGTTCACGCCTTCCCAATAATGTTTGGGATCAGAGATCACGGCGATCGAGAAATGCAGATGATAGTTTCCCGCTCCGGCATTTCCCGTGTCGCCCACGTAGGCGATACTTTCCCCTTGTTTCGCGAAGTGACCTTCAGTCAGACCTTCGGCATATCGATCAAGATGCGCATAGTAGTAAACGAATTTGTTGTCAGCGCTCAATTGATAAATCGTTATCCCCCCTCGTTCGCTGTAAAAGAGTTTCACGATTGTCCCGTCTGCGGCCGCGAGCACGGAGGTGCCCAGCGGCGCAGCAATATCAATCGCATCATGAACGCGTCCCTCGGAACGACTTTCAGAAAACGTGTCATGCAATTGGTCTGGACGCACCCCAGCCACTGGAATAATCAACCTGGTCGGCACCCCTTCGGGAATTGGTAAGGCAGGACTCGCGTTAGGCGTGGAAGAAGTTGGAGTTGAGAGACCACTCGCGGAATTATCTTGAGGCTGCGACGAAGAACTGGGCGTAGGTTGATCCGCCAGGGAATGTGATTTGGACCATGTCAATACCTCTCGCCGCCCATCTCTGGAAATTCTGCCAAGCCGCACCACCAGCACGCCCACGGCAACGAATATTGCCAGGAAACCCAGAATAATTCGCGTGCGCCGATGGCTTGCCAATTTCATTTCGAAGTCCGATGGCGCCGCTGATGCGGGTCGCAAGTTGAGCGGGCACTCCGGCAACGTGCGCGGGAAGCCGCCATAATTAAATCAGCCTCACACTGGAATTTCGTACTTCGCCAGCAGCACGGTCACGTTGTCTAAAGTGACGGTTTGGCTCATGGCTAATTTACTATCCCTTCTTGAACCTCTGCTTTGTTTTGGTGCTCGTAGATGCGCTTAACCTAAGGGATTCTCGATGACTAAAATAGAAGTAAAGCGGCAGGCCAAGAGCGATTAATCCCAGGCCAGCGCCCGAACCTCTTGGATTCGTCTGCAGCGTATTGGCGATTAACCAGACCGCGACCAGGATGAATATAAGCGGCACAATTGGATAACCAATCGCTCGATAGGGACGCTGAGTACTGGGCATCTTGCGCCTCAGCACGAACACCGCCCCAGCGGTTAACGCAAAAAATACCCATAATGCGAAAACCGCAAAATCCGTGAGCTGGTCGAAAGTCCCTGAAAGCGCCAGCACGCTGGCCCATAGTGCCTGGGCCGCTATTGCCCACACCGGAGCACGAGACCTTTGGTTGATAGCGCTTAGCCGCGAAAAGAACAAACCGTCGCGGGCCATAGCAAACGGGACGCGAGCCGCAGTCAAAATGCCGCCGTTCAGGCTGCCAATGGTTGAAAGGATAAAGAGGATCGAGACGAACTTGGTGCCCCGAGACCCAAGGAAAGTTTCAGTGACTTTAGTCGCTACGGGAAGCGCTGTGGGATAGACGGTTGAATTGGACGTGATTATTTGCGCAACTGGAAGGGAATAAACATAGGCCGCGCTGACTAGGAGGTAGACGGCCAGGACAATGAGCATGCCCCCTATCAGTGCGCGCGGAATATTGCGACCGGGATCTCGCACCTCTCCGGCGGCCATGGGAAGATTATTCCAACCGTTATAGGCCCAGAGCGCCGCCACCATTGCTACGCCGAAGGGCTTCAGTCCGCTCCACTGCGGCAGGTTGGGCTCCGTTGCCAGATTTTTCCATGTACCGCCGCCCGAAAAGAAAAACGCGCCCACCACGATCGCAGCAATTCCTGCGATTTTCGTGGCCGTCAGTATTGTCTGCACTTTTCCGCCAAACGCCACGCCGGCGCAGTTGATGCCTGAGAAAAAAATAATCAGCGCGATCGCCACGATCTGCTGCGAACCGAGATGCCAACTGATTTCATGGCCCAGCGGATAGAACGTATGACTTAACCAAACGCCATTGAGGGGCAACAGCGCAGAGAGGAAGGTGGCGCACCCGATGCTAAGCGCTGCAATTATTCCAGTCTGCGCGACTGCAATCTGCATCCAGCCGCAAAGAAAGGCTGGCAAGCGCCCATAGGCTGCCCGTAGGTAGACGTATTCACCTCCGGCCTGGGGAAACATCGCACCGAGTTCGGCATAAGTGAGGGCGCCGGCAAGCGACAACAACCCCGCGGCACCCCAGGCCGCCAGCAGCAAGGTTGGTGTCCGCACCTGCTGCGTCATAACCGCAGCCTTTAAGAATATGCCGGTGCCAATTACCTTGCCCACGACCAGCGCGGTCGAGTCGGTTAGCGAAAGCGAGCGGAGCAGTGAATCGTTTGCTTCGGCCATTTTAAGAACGTGGCTACGTGATTCGAGGTCAGCACATAAAACTATACCCGCCCCGCGAAAGCAAGACGGTGCGCCTGAGACTCCTGACTGTTATATACTCGGCGGCAGTCGCGATTAATATCTATGAAGTCTGCATGTTCCAGAGTTACCAAGGTTGTTTCGGAGCCCTCACGGCACGAATGAATTGGACCAACGTGTTGAAAACGAGATCGCTCACTCGGAGAGAAAGGAAATATGAATGGCGCAACCTGGGAGAATAGGTTTTCGTGTTTTTACCTGCCCAACTCGACCGGATGCGGAGCTGGTTCGCAAGTTCGCCGACTTTGCCTCAGCCAACTTGGCCGATGCCTTGGGCCGCTTCCATTTCATGGACTCTGGGATTCAATCGAGGACCGGTCTGTCGCTCTGCGGCGTTGCCGTCACGGTAATGGCCCGACCGGGTGACAATCTCATGGTCCATAAAGCAATGGAGATCGCGCAGCCTGGAGAAGTCGTTGTGGTCAGCACGAATGGCAACACCACGAATGCTGTCTTCGGCGAGTTGATGGGCCATAGCGCGGTTGCTTCGCGGCTCGGTGGTTTGGTCGTCGATGGGGCCATCAGAGACGTTGGCGAGCTTACCGCCCTTGAATTTCCGGCGTTCAGCAGGACGATTTCGGCGGGAGGCTGCGACAAAGATGGACCGGGCGAGATTAACGCGCCCGTCGTTTGCGGCAACACGGTAGTGCTGCCGGGAGACATTGTGGTGGGCGATGGCGGAGGCGTCGTTGTGATCCCACGCGGAGACGCCGCGGAAGTTTTGCAGCTGGTGACGGCACTGAAGGATCGCGAGGCTAAGCGCATCGAAGAGATCGCCGGCGGACAGATCTTCAAGCCCGAGATCGCTGAGACGTTAAAATTGAAAGGCGTCATCTGATGGCGATGCTGCTGATGACTCCAGGGCCCACGCGAATACCTGAACGGGTGCTTCGTGCTGGCGCCAGGCCGATGATTCATCACCGCGATACCGATTTTTCAAAGGTGCTGGTAACCACGCTAGCGGGCCTTCGGCCGCTGTTCGGCGCGGCAGGCGATGTGATTCCCGTTCACGCAACTGGCCGTGGTGCGATGGAAGCATCCATCTGCAATTTGTTATCGCCCGGTGATGAAGTGATTGTGTGCGCGAACGGCCGCTTTGGAGAGATGTGGGCGGCGATCGCGGAGTCGTTTGGCCTGATGGTTCATCGCATTTGCACCGACTGGGCGGCTGGGGCAGATCCGTCCGCTATAGAGAACTCACTTGGTGCCCACCCAAGATCCAGAGCGTTATTAGTCGTTCACAGCGAAACGTCAACCGGCGTTTTGAGCGACATTACCGCCATCGCCCGAGCCGTGCGCCCAGGAGGACTCCTGGTCATGGTTGATTGTGTGAGTTCACTTGGCGGCGCTCCGGTTTGCTTCGATGCGTGGGATGTTGATGTGGCCATCGCCGCTTCGCAGAAGTGCCTGATGTCGAGTCCTGGTCTGTCGTTCGTCGCCCTCAGCGCACGAGCCTGGGAATCGAGCATGACCGCCCGTCTGCCGCGCGCCTATTTCGACTTTCGAACGATTCGGAATGCATTGGCGCGCTCACGACCGGAAACGGCCGGCACCGCGCCAGTACATCTTTTCTTTCAGGTCAATGAAGCAATATCGATGATCCACGAAGAAGGTTTGGAAAACACTTTCGCGCGTCATGAAGAAATGGGACGGATGGTGCGAGACTGGGCGGGCGAGAACGGCTTCTCCTTTCAACCCTCTGAGCCTGGACGCTGCTCGCCGACGCTGACGGCAATTCGCGTTCCCGCGGCATTCAAGGCTGAAGATATCCGCGAAGCATTAAGGCGGCGCGGCATTCTTACAGCTCGCGGCCTCGGCCCGTATGAGAACACAAGTATTCGGATCGGTCATTTGGGCGACATTCGTCCGCTGGACGTCCAGCGCACACTTGAGACACTCTCGGAAGTAATAACGGAGTTAGCTGTCTAACCGATGCCAGGCAAGACTATTAGCGAGAAGATTCTCTCAATGAAGTCGGGGCGCAACGCTCGCGCCGGGGACCTGGTGATCTGCGCAGTCGACTACGCAATGGCGACGGATGGTTCCGCGCCCATGGCCATCGATTACTTTGAGCAAATGGGCGGTGCAGGTGTATTCGGGCCACAGAGCATCATCTTCGCCATGGACCATTATTCGCCCCAGGCGCATACAACGACCATGGCCCTCCAGCAAAAGATGCGCGACTTCGCTCGGAAGTATGACATCTTCATTCATGAAGTTGGTGAAGGCATCAGCCATCAACTGATGCTTGAGTCAGGACGAACACGGCCGGGCGGACTGCTGATCGGCGCGGACAGCCATTCGGTCACCGGAGGCGCGCTCAATGCCTTCGCGACCGGCGTGGGCTCGTCCGATCTCGCCGCCACCATGATCTGTGGACGAATCTGGCTGAAGGTGCCACACACGATCAAAATCATCCTCAACGGGAATGTTCCGGAGGGTGTGTATGCGAAGGACATCGCCCTGGCCCTGACCGAACGCCTTGGCGCTGATGGCGCCGCTTATCAGACACTGGAATTTCATGGACCAGCCGCTGAAGCGATGCAAATCGAGGATCGGATTGTACTTAGCAACATGTCGGTCGAGATGGGCGCAAAGGCCGGCATCTTCGCCGCCGATGCCAGGACTTTCGCGTATCTGAGAGACCGCACGACTGATAGCTTCGAGCCGGTCGAGGCCGACCCGGACGCTTGCTACACGGGTGAAATCGAACTCGATGTTTCGTCGCTCGAACCCCGGATCGCAATTCCACATGCAGTTGATAACGTGATGACGTTACCGGAGGTGTTGGGTACACCGATACAGATGGTTTACCTAGGAACCTGCACCGGTGGCCGCGTCTGCGACTTTCACCAGGCCGTCGAGATCCTTGAAGCAGCAGGACGCCTTGCGCCTGAGGTCCAACTGGTAGTAACGCCGGCTTCAATGGAAGTTGAGATGCAGTTGCAGCAGGACGGTACTCTGGACAAGCTCCGCCGGCTTGGCGCAACTATTACCGCGCCGGGTTGTGGCTCCTGCTGCGGCACTGCCGGTCCCATCCCAGCGGATGGCGTGAACGTTTTGTCGACTGCTAATCGAAACTTCAAGGCACGAATGGGCAACGCTAGAGCCTCGATTTATCTTGGCTCTCCGGCGGTCTGTGCGGCGGCGGCAGTGACCGGCCGAATCACCGATCCACGGAAGCTGCAAAACTGATGAAGATCTTGATCGAAGGCAGAGCCAGGGTTGTTGGGGATGATGTGAATACTGACTACATCATTTCGTCCAGCCGTAAGAAGGAGACGCTCGACCCTGATCTACTTAAGCGACATTTATTTGAAGCGCTCGATCCGTACTTCGCTCAATCAATCGAGTCAGGTGACCTTTTGGTTGCGGGAACGAATTTCGGCTGTGGCTCGGCAATGGAGATAGCAGTATCAGTGCTGCTCGCCGCAGGCATCAAAGCGGTTTTCGCCAAAAGCTTCGCGCGAACGTTTTATCGCAACGCCATCAACAATGGCCTGGTCCCGTTCGAGTGCGACACCAGCCGTGTCCACGAGGGTGACCGATTGATCGTGAGCCTGGCGGAAGGAGTCGCTTTAGCGAGGAACGAGACGACCGGTGAGAAGTTGACGGGCAATCCGTTCCCAACGATCATGTTGGACATACTGGCTGCCGGCGGGCTGGTGGCGTACTTCAAGATGCATCATGACTTCTTAACGTAGTTGAGACTCGAGACCCTCCACAGTCAAGGACCGTAGGGAGGTTCGATGCGGCCGATTGGATTTGATTACTAACAACTGGGATCGGATTCGTTCTTTGGACGACACTGCATCCGCCACTGTTGCCGTGGCGTGCTCGAAGGAGTATCTTTCCACCAACCCAGACCTCGCCGCGCGTTCTTGGAATAGCTTCGTACTATGATAGTCGAATCGAAACGCCGCACGTTCTGTTTGGTTTTGTCGGTGGCTGTCGTCGCATTCGTAACCCTTCCGCTCGTGCGTGCGCAGGTAGATAACAAGGAAAAGGCGGAGCAGCAACAGCAGTTAGAGAAGAGCGCACTCAAGCTTTTGGATGAAGTGATTTTTTCAGCTGAGAGTCTAAAGCTACCGGAAAACCGCTCGTACGTCTTGGCAACGGCAGCCGACTTGCTTTGGCACCGCGACGAAAAGCGGGCGAGGACTTTGTTTTGGGAAGCGCTCGCCGCTCTTAATCTGCCAGAGTACGTCGAAGTCAAGCTGCCAGTCGCCCAAGAGGGGAACAACTCCGCCAGAGCTGCCCCCTCAAATGGTTCCACTAAAGAAGGGTTGGAAGATCAGAACAAGTATTACGCCAGGATTGAAACACGGCGCGCGTTGCTGCAAAAAGTTGCGGCTCACGATCCACAACTCGCACTGGACATGATGCGCTCGACGCGACAGGGGCCGCCGCCGCTGGTCCCGGGCACAGTCCAATTCGATCCTGACGCGGACCTGGAACAGGAACTTACGTATGCAGCCGTGGCGAACGATCCTAAGCGCGCACTGCAGCTCGCGCATGAAAGTTTGGCGAAGGGACTGACATATCAGCTTCTGAACTTATTAAAACAGGTCAATCAGAAGGACCAGGACGCGGGGACGCAATTAGCCGGCGACATCATCGCCAAGCTTGACACAGAAAACTTCTCGAATGACTTCGCGCCATTCTTTGCAGTGCAACTGCTACAGCTGAGCAAAACCAGCGGCGCCGTGCTGGTCGCCACCACCTCAGAAGATCTTTCATTCACGCGATTGAAGCTTGACGACCAGCAGAAGCAACACCTGGTAGAAATGCTGACGAACGCGGCGCTTAGCGTAACCGGCGGAAATATTTTGGCGACGATCCGGTATGTTATGCCCGAGATCGAGCAGTACATGCCCGATCGCGCGGCGAAGGTGAAGGCGCGGCTGGCAGAATATAATCGCACGCTGCCGCCGAATCAGCGCGACTGGAACAGTTTCGAGGCGCGGTTCGCGCAGGCGTCACCGGAAGAAATGATTCGGGCCATCAATAATGTCAGTGAAGAACAGCGACGCGGCCTGTTGTATCAAGCGGCATCCAAAGCGGTCGCTCGTGGCGAGGCGGACAAGTATCGCGAGTTGATTAATAGTCAGATCGAAAACGAGACGGACAGAAAGGCGGCGCTCGACGTACTCGCCACAGACCAAATGTATTTTGACATTAGTCACGGCAAGGCCGAGGATCTGGAAAAACTGCTGCCGCTCATTCACCCGAAGGAGCAGCGCGCGATCGCAATGTCACATCTCGCGATACTGCTTGAGAAGAAAGACCAGCATGACGAAGCAGTGAAGCTGCTCGATCAGGCGCGCGTGCTGGTGAAGATCGATATGGATGCTCAATCGAGCGGGTTGTTCGCGGTGATGCTCGGCTACACTTTGGTTGATCCGCCAAAAGCTTTCGCGATGATCGAGGCGTCAATCGATTGGACAAACGACGAGATCTCGAAAGTTCTGTTGTTGGACCGGGTATTAAGGAGTGGTGCCACCAAGAACGGCGAAATCATTCTGAATTCACCGCGCTTCCCACTTGGTTTAACGATGGCGAGATATTCAGCCGGGGTCGTGGCGCTGGGCAAGGCCGACTTTGATCGCACCAAAGGCCTGGCCGATCGATTTCAACGTAACGAGTTGAAGGTGGCGGCGCGTTTGACGCTGGTTCAGGCGTTATTGAGAGATGCTCAATCGCGGACAAACTAACGCGCTGGCCACTTCGTCAATACCTCTCAATCACCACTTAATCGATCCCTCTTTCGAAGTATCAATCTGCCGTGGATTCGTCGTTCTCAGTTCCATCTGCCGGAATCCGAACTCTGAGCGTGCTGAAACTTGCCGAATCGCAAGTCGTAACCGGGATTCGTGACAAAAGAAAGTGGCGTCCCGTACGGGAGTCGAACCCGTGACGCCGCCGTGAAAGAGGAGCGATTTACTGTAATTCAAAGGAACTGCGCGGCATGGATAGCACTCTACCGCACTGGTATTCCTCTGAGAGGTCACGCAGTAATGGTTATTTTGGTCTCCGGTCACGATCTTGGAATACGCGATAGAGAAGCAGAGTGAGACCAACAAGAAATCCCCCTAGAGCGGCCTGCAGCAAACCGATGACGGCTCCGCCAACAGTCCCGAGAGTTAGAGTCGTCTTATCATTAAAGAATCGGTTTTCAATCTTTAGCCACCGCAAACCGTAAGAGCCGAATGCGGCGATGAAGGCTGAAATGACCACTGCAATGATCAGCGCGCGCATTACATCCGACACGCGTCCATCATAGTCGTAGAGGAGAATAGCCAGAAGCAAACAGAGCACACCCAGCATTGCCCCTACTGCCAGAAAGCCAGGATTGACGAAGTCATAATTGTTAAGCCCGAAGACAAGCCCGCCTAACGCGCCCGCAAGAATACCTCCGAGTCCGCCGCCGAGCGTGCCGCCGCTGATTGCGTTAAAGAGAAAACCAAACCCTATTTTCGATCTTAGGTGAAGAAACCAGTGTATGGTCTGTTGGCTACAAACGCCGAATATCGCTCCCGCTACCGCGGCGTACCCCAGCGTCAGCAAAAGGGTGATTGGATCAGCTTTAGCAAGATAATAGAAAACGGCAATGATCAAGCCCGCAATTGCACCGCCGATCAAACCGCCATAAAGACCACTATCAAAAGACGCAATCAGACCAGAGGCCCTGGGAGCTTTTTTCGCGTGCTCCGATCCTCCACGTTTCTTGCCAGTCCTTCCTTCGGCAGTGGGCTCGCGTGTCGCTTTAAGAAACCAAGTCCCGGAAACGATCCCCTGAAGCACACCGAAAAGACTGGTGATGGACGCCACCAGCACTTGTGGACCTTTACCCTGATACGCCAGAATCGCACCCAAGATTGCGATTAAGGTGCCTGCCGCAAGAACATAGAACAGAAGGAACTTTTTCAGCACTCGACGGCTACCTCCGTTCCACTAGCTTTCCAACGCCAGGGATGGAGGATTCTCCAAATCCAAAATCGAGAGCAGGCGGTGATGTTTCGTCTGAATTGGACATCTCGGCTAATCTATGCGCGAGCGCGGGCGCACGATATTACAGGTGCTCAGGGTGCGTCAATAGCGAGGGGCATCATAGCGAGGGAAATCATTCAGGCTAGAGTCTTAGAAAGGGTTCTTTCTTGATCCCCTATCCTCCGAAATGCTTTCTGCACTCGCGGATGAGTTGAGTAGGCGGTTCGCGGCTTTAGCGGCACTTCTGAGATCGGTCGCGGCTCGTCGTTGTATTTGAGCGATGGCGCGCAAGCCGTGTTGCGGTCGCTAACGCGCGGCCAAGTCACTAGTCTGGTAGAGAATCTATTCGCTGGCATCACGCCGAATCAAGTAACCGTTGCTTTCAGGAGAGCCTGCCACAGGCTGGGGATCGCGGACTTCAGGTTTCATGATTTGAGACACACGGCCGCTTCGTGGTCGCGAATGAGCGGAGCCGACATTCACACGGTCGCTCAACTCCTAGCAGGCTGCTGAAAAAGTAACTTTAGCGCATGGTCCAACGTAATAGTAGCGAGTAGTACAACCTCGCAACCAGGAGAAAGAAAACCAATGCGCGGAGACGATCTTCAGCAAGCGGGAATGTTCAGTTACTTGTCGCCGGAACAACGAGTGCCGCAGAACCATCCGCTGCGCGCGATTCGCAAGATTGCCGATGCCGTGTTTGTGGAACTGTCGCCACAGTTCGACAAAATGTATGCGCGGATGGGTCGGCCATCGATCGCGCCGGAGAAGTTGCTGCGGGCGTTGTTGCTGCAAGTGCTCTACAGCGTGCGCAGCGAGCGACTGCTGATGGAAGAGTTGAACTACAATATGCTGTTTCGCTGGTTCGTCGGTCTGAACATGGACGACCGGGTTTGGGACCCGACCACCTTCACAAAGAATCGCGAGCGGTTGTTGGGTGGCGACATCGCTGAGGAATTCTTCGCGGGGGTGTTGGACCAGGCCCGCGGGTACGAGTTGCTCAGCGATGAGCACTTCACGGTTGACGGCACGTTGCTGGAAGCAGCGGCGAGTCTGAAGAGTTTCAAGTCGAAGGACCATCAAGACGAGCCGCCGCCCGATGATCCTGGTAATCCGACGGTGAACTTTCACGGCCAGAAGCGCTCGAACGAAACCCATCAATCTACTACTGATCCGGATTCGATGTTGTGCCGCAAGGGCAAAGGCAAAGAAGCGAAGCTGGGCTACGCCGGCCATCTGCTGATGGAGAATCGCAATGGCCTGGCGGTCTCTGCTTGCGTGACGCCGGCGACCGGCACCGCCGAGCGCGACGCGGCGCTGGACTTCGCTGGCGAGATCAGCGGCGACGGTCGAGTGACGTTGGGCGGTGACAAGAATTATGACACTCATGATTTCGTGAAAGACCTGCGCGAACTGGAGGTGACGCCGCACGTGGCCCAGAACAACACTA
>WNGL01010072.1_pt1 | contig 13586 bp, 10 predicted proteins | sample 5400591 | NCBI WGS metagenome assembly WNGL01 (sample SAMN13153377, study PRJNA577476) | soil metagenome | isolation source: 80 cm soil or saprolite under Garry oak tree replicate 1 | place: USA:California | collected 2016-06-15
TACGCAGATTGACCAGCCGCCTAACATCATCTACCTGCTCAATACCAGCAATGGGAGTGGTCTGATGACGGTGTTCAACGGCTCCTTTGAGGATTTCGATAGCAGTTTTGATGCCACCAAACTGTACATCAATACCTGTGTCTGTAACCAGGGAGGTTTCTCAGGTCCAAGCGCCATTACCGTACAGCCAGCTACAGGCGGTCAACAGAAGACGGTTTATTCCTCTTCCGCATACGCTATAACAAGCGTGCGAGCGGTTTTACCCACGACGCTACTCTTCACCATCTACAATTTTACGATTGGTGGCGGTGGCGATATGACGCACAACGGATTGTGGAAGATTAAGACTGATGGCACCGGCGTTACCCGTCTGACGACGAATAAAGCTGGTCAGGGAAGCTTCTTCAATTCTTATTCACAATTCCCCTGGTCAAACGTTTCACGCAACGGCAGCAGGTATGCAGTGGCAACTCAAGGTATTCAGACGCAGGCGCTTCTCATTGGCCCGCTCAGTGGCGGCACGCCCACGACCTTCGCTTCCTTCAATGGCAGTGGAACATCCCTGAGTATCGTTGGCTGGACGACGATGTAAGAGTTCCGTCTTCCGACCTGCTATTCCCAGGGCACCCCTACTAACCTACAATGCATTGTGGTTAATAGGGGTGCCTCTTTTTGCCTCTTCAGAACCAATCATGCTATACTGAGAGCTATCACGGCGGTTATTTACGAACGATATTGATTGCTCTTGGAGGGCGGTATGCCTGTCTCTGTCACCAATTCCAAGCTCATCTATGATGCCTTGAAAGCGTGCGATGTCAAGATCGTCTCTGCTTTGCCCGAAACATGGCTTGTTCACCTCATCCGCATGGCGGAGGAAGACCCGGAGATGACGCTTGTCCGCCTCGCTAAGGAAGAGGAAGGTATCGGTATTTCGGCGGGAGCACACTTAGCTGGAGTCAACTCCGCCTTGTTGATGCAAAACCATGGTTTCCTGGCGGCAATTAACCCGATTGTTTCGCTGGCGCTTCTTTATCGTATTCCTCTTTTGCTTCTTATCTCTTACCGAGGGCATTTCGGGGAAAAAGACCCATGGCAGACGCAAGGCGGTCTGGTCACCGAGCCAGTTCTGCGTGCCTTGAACATCCCAACCTGGCATTTAACAAACTCCACCGATGTCCATCGGCGCATCAAAGACGCGCAAACATTAGCTCATGCCTCGCTGCACCCGGTTGCCGTTCTGCTGTCACGTGAATTGATGTGGGAGGACTGATCATGTTACGAGCAGATGCTTTGCAGGCGATTTATCCTGAACTGAAAGATCGCATCGTCGTCACCATCATGGGCGCAGTTGCGGCCGAGTTGTATATGCTCGGGCACCGCCCCAACTTTTTTTATCTCGAACACGCGATGGGCCTCGCATCATCGATGGGCCTGGGAATTGCGCTGTCGATGCCTGAACACAAAGTGATCGTCATCGACGGCGACGGCTCCCTCCTCATGAACCTGGGGACGCTGAGCACCATGGCCCGCTACAAGCCGGGCAACCTCTTGCACATCGTCTTCGATAACGAAAGCTTGCTCTCGGTAGGAGGCTTCCCGACGGCAACTGGCACTGGTACAGACCTGGCAGGCATCGCCAGGGCATCGGGTGTGCCGCGTGTAGCAGAAGCGCACACACTCGAAAGCCTCAAGACGAGCGTGACGGAGGCGCTGGCCAGCAACACGCTAACGACAATCATCTCAAAAGTTGAGGCGATCGGGCCGAAGTCGTTTCATATGGATCTGCCCCTCCTTGAGAACCGCTTCCAGTTCAAGCGTTGCCTGGAAGCGATGCGCCAGGTGTAGGGGCCCAATTATGGATTTTGACAAAATACGCGGCCTATATTTTCCTCTCAGAACGTGGCGTGGCCAGAAATGTAGTGGCATCCCTTGCGGGTGCCAGATCCTCACACTGTATGAGCGGAGGCTGCGCAGGTCGTTTCGCGCCGCGCTTCATCTCTTTGAGCACGCTTTTCACATAGGGTTCGACATCCACCTGCATGGTGTGACGAGGTGAGTTGCCGTAGCGCTTGCGCATCTCGTCACGCTCGCGTTGGATGTCTTGTGTCATCTCGCTCGCTGACGGTAAAGCATATTTGCCCAGCAAGTACTTACTGACCCACTTGCTCTGTAGTTCGGCGAGCGGCATAATCGCGCCGAGTGGCTGGAGCAGACCAATGAAGAATAGGTCGGGGTAGCGTGGATGGAAGACGCGGCGGAAGAGCGGCAGGTCATTACCCTTGACCGCGATATCTTCGGGCCGAAAGAATGGGAAGGTTACCTTGTAGCCGGTGCAGTAGATGATGCAATCTACCCGCTCGCGGGTGCCATCCACGAAGATTACGCCATCACCATCAAGCTGCTGGATGTTTGGCTTGGGCTTGATACGGCCATGAATGATGCGGGTAAGGATATCAGAACTGACTGTTGGGTGCGCATGCAGAATCGGATGGTCGGGTTCCGGCAGGCCGAAGTCGGTCAGCTTGCCGAGTTGCAGGCGTACTAATAGCCCAAACAGTCTGCGCTGCCCTTCCCAGGGGAGAAATATCGGAATCGACTGTTGATCAACTGGCCTGCCAAAAAGGTACTTTGGAATGATGTGGAAACCGCGTCGCACCGCGAGGTAGGTCATTGCCGAGACACGCGAGGTTTCGACGGCGATGTCCATGGCCGAATTGCCAAACCCTAGGATCAGAACGTGCTTGTCCAGGTAGTCGTCCGGTATCTTATAGTAGTGGCTGTGGATCACCGACCCGTCAAAGTGACCTTCAAAATGGGGTTCCGGCCATCGCGGGTCCCAGTGATGGCCGTTGGCTACCACCAGGGCGCGGTAGGGATGAGTAGAGCCATCGTGCAGAGTGATCTCCCATCCACCACGCTCCAGTGGTAGAGCGTTGGTGACGGTGGTGTTAAAACGGATGTGGGGCTTGACATTGAAGTGCTCAACGTAATTGTTGAAATATTCAGCGATTTGGGAGTGATGTGGGAATACCGGGTAGTGATCGGGCATGGGGTAGTCCGAGTATTGCATACGCGGCTTCGAGGTGTTGATGAAGAGCGATTTATAGGCGCTGGACATGCCATTTTGGTTCTCATAGACCCAATTGCCACCTACACGGTCACCCGCCTCATAGCAGTCAAAGGAAATACCACGCTCCTGGAAAACCTTAGCGGCTGCAATGCCAGATGAGCCAGCACCGATGATACAAACACGGTTTGGGAGGTCAATCATGGTTTTCCTCTTTTTTCCCTTTTCTTGCTTCCTGATGAGCAGGATAAGCATCGCTAGCGTTGAGTTTTCCCATCTAATATAGTAAGAAAAGTCCACTTGAAAGTCAATCTTTCTTCCCTTTCTCGGTTCGCCATCCTCAAAAGAAGAAAGTGGGGTGTCCCCACTTTCTTCTTTTCTTTAGAGTGGGGGGGTCTGGCCTCACTGTCAAAGTATGTCAGTGAGAGAGCCTGCGAACCCCTGCGGGCTCAAGAACCACAGATGATATAATAAAACCATTGGATTAGCCCGACATATTTTGAAAGGCAGTGGAGGATAGAAAACATGAATACCAGCATCTTATCTCAGTTGCTCGAGGAACTTAACTCCGGTCGTCTAAAAGTCGTTGATCTGACTACCTCGCTAGGGCCAGAGACGCCAGTCATCGACTTGCCACCGATGTTTGCGCCATCACCTGGTCTGACCATTACCGAGATTTCACGATACGACAATCGCGGGCCTGCCTGGTACTGGAACATTCTCAACATGGGTGAGCACACAGGCACACACTTCGACGCCCCGATCCATTGGGTCACCGGCAAAGACCTGCCTGACAACGCCACCAATACGATCCCGCCGCGCAAGTTCATCGGTCCGGCGTGCGTGATCGATGTTACTGCCGAGGTGCAGCAATCCGCAGATTTTTTGCTGACCATCGAGCATGTCGAGGCGTGGGAAGGCAAATATGGGCGCATTCTCGCAGGCGCGTGGGTGCTGATACACACTGGCTGGAGTAGCCGCAAGGGGCGTGAGGAATTTCTCAATGTGCAGGCGGACGGCCCGCACTCGCCGGGCTTTCACCCGACATGCTCGGCATTCCTGGCGAAAGAGCGCGACATTCTGGGCGTCGGTGTGGAGACAGTCGGCACAGATGCAGGCCAGGCTGGCGGCTTCGACCCACCTTTTCCGAGTCACACGTTCATGCATGGCGCAGGGAGATTCGGCATTACCAGCCTGATCAATCTGGAGTTGTTACCACCAACCGGCGCAATTGTCATTGCCACACCGCTCAAGATCGTCAATGGCTCTGGCAGCCCACTGCGAGTGATCGCGATCACTCCATAGGTCCCAGGGCAACCGCAAGGAGCTTGTTTGTGGACGACTGCAATGGTCGTCCCCCAGGAGATGGCTATATGACAACATTAGAACTTGAGACTATGCGCTGTGAACTGGAAGGCCCCTTGGCGCGGCTACGCCTCAACCGTCCAGAAGTTCTCAATGCTGCCAACTGGGCCTGGGTACAGGATCTGATTACTGCCACCGACCACCTGGCACAAAGCAGTGAGACTCATGTGGTCATCGTTAGCGGCGAAGGGCGAGCTTTTTGCAGTGGCCTTGATACGAAAGAGTTGGTTCAAGGTCATCTTACAGGCGAATGGTTCGCCGCCTGGGAGCAGGGCGTTACCGCACTGGCCGACCTCAATGCCATCAGTATCGCCGTTATCCACGGCTACTGCCTGGGTGGTGGTCTGCAGGTTGCGCTAGCGTGCGACCTGCGCATTGCTGCCGCCGATGCCGTGCTCAGCATTCCTGCTGTCAGAGAGGGCCTTGTCGCCGCTTTGGGTCCGATGCGCCTTGCCAGGCTGATTGGCGCTGGCCCTGCCAAGCAACTCTGCCTGTTTGGTCGGCGTTTTACCGCTGAAGAGGGCCTGGCACTAGGGCTTATCAATGAGGTTGTCCTCCCCAGCAGCCTGAAGGAACGTGCGCTAGAAATAGCACAGGAACTCCTGGCTATTCCCTTTACTGCGCTCTTGCACACCAAGCGCCAGATCGATTCTGCCTTCGACCAGGATACAGCAACACTCATGACCGAAATGCTCGCTGCTTTGGAGGATTGCCTCCGTTCGCCTGAACACATTGCGTTAATGGCAGCCTATCGCCAGGAGCTGGCTCGGCAGGACAAGACACAGAGTTAGACCATAAATGTTCCAGCAACCTGTTTCAGCCTGATCACGTTGACGCTATCACTACTCTCAACATCTAACACCACAATTGCCTTATCTATCGGATTTCCTTTGTCATCGAAGAGGATGCGTCCACTGACCCCCTGAAACGCCGGGACCTTTCCCTTTCCCAACGAAGCCAGCGCATCGCGAATCGCTTGCCCTGTCAAAGTACCTTGCAAGAATGTCGCCGCATCAATAATTACTCGCACCGCATCGTACGTTAAGATCGGATCATACGTCGGATCAGGCGCATTATTGGTGGCTATCGAAGAACTCTGATACGTGTGTACCCAATCCGTGAAGAACACTGGCCACTGCTTCTGCGGAACCCCATTCCACTCGGCTGGATCAGCAAAGGAGCTGAAGATCAGCCGCCGCATATCTTGCGGAAACTTCGTAGCGATCGTGGCATCTGCATTGCCGCCTTGCCCCAAGAGCAGGTCGGTATCTATTGCATCTCCCCCCATAATCTTGAGATTCGCCAGCGTCAGGTTCCTGGGGTTGGCTCTGTATAGATTCCCTACTGCATTCGTCAGGCGGACGGCATCGACATCCAGCCCGGCCAGGAAAATGATATCGACTTTGTTCCGGATCGCATCCACCACCACCTTTTGCTGATACTGCTCTACCGTGGTCGTCGACTCGCTAAAAGTGTCCTTGGAGATGGGCGTGGCACCGAGCGCCTTCACGCGAGCAGTAAAGGCATCAGCCAGCGAGACACTATAGGTGTCAGTGGGATCACGCAGCACCAGGATCGTCCTGGCGTGTAACTGTTGCACAGCGAATCCTGCCAGGGTGTTACCTTGCAGATCATCGGATGGATTGACCCGGAAGAAATAGGGGCTGCTCCCACTCAACTTCACGCTCGATGCCGTTTGCGAGACCAGGGGCAGATGCACCGCCGCCACCACATCGCGGGCATCAGTGGTCTGCGAACTAAAGGGCCAGCCGACGACCCCAATGATATGATCGAGGTTACCCGCCCGGGACACCCGGTTGGCAATGAATTGCGCCACGGTCGCCACATCATCGTCATTCGCCCCAGAGCTATCAATCAGGATGCGCAACTTGAGCCCATGAGGCAAGCCTCCCTCCACATTGACCTCATGCTGCGCCAGAAAAGCCGCTCGCATGTCGGCCCGCACAAAGTTAATATCAGCCGCGCTGTTATCAATTGGCAGCCCAAGGACAATCGTCACGTAGGGCGCACCACTTTGCAGAAGATGCAGGTCTTCGTTGTAGATTTGGGCCTCGCCATCGGTCGGGTCAGCGGTCACGGCTTGTGTCAGGAGATTGACCGCCCTACTTGTATCATTCTGTTGGAGCGCCTGCCCCGCTCGCTTTTTCAAGTCAACATCCATACGCCCTGTAAAAGTGTCAAAGACCAGGCGTCCATCACTGATCCCGATCCCCTTCTTCTGGAAGGTCTGCAGCTCCAACGCCAGTTCCGCCTTCAGAGCGTTCTGTTGGGCCACGCTCGTAGCAGTTGCATTTTGCAGCGCTATATTCGTAGAGCCGGTGCTGAAGCTAGGAAATGACGGGTGCAAATAGACCAACAGGAAAACAAGAAGCGCAAGCACTCCTACTCCCCCAAAAATACTCGTGTTCAATAAGCTCCGGTTCCGGCTTCGCTGACGCATTTGCGCCGAACTGAGGCGCAGTGCATTCGTGACGGGATTGAGCGCTTCCTCGGCGACAGACGGGGCAGTGACAGCTGGATAGGATGCAATCAAGGCGGCCAGGTCTTGCTGCATATCAGCGGGTCGGGCGTAGCGTTGCGATGTAGAGAGACGCAGCGCCTGAGAAAGAATCGCCTCCATATGGGGGGTCACCACCGGGTTCAGGCGACGCGCAGGTGGATGGAAAAAGGCGATACGTTCACGCGGGTCATAGCCGGTAACTGCATGATGCAAGGTTGCTGCCAATGCGTATAGGTCTGATGAGGGTTCAACGACGCCACTACGCGCCTGTTCTGGAGCAGTATAGCCCGGTATTGCCTTGTCTCTATCGGTAGGCGTATCTTTCGGAGGGAACAGTGGCAGGTGTATCAGCGACACTCGACTCCGATCAGGGCTCACGATGATTGTCTCAGGGCTGATAGCACCATGCACAAGCGGTGGTTGTTGACGTGAGAGCAGAGACAACATCTCACAGAGCTGCAGTCCATATTCTGCTACTGTGCGCTCTGATAAGGCTCCCCCCTGCCGACGAATCAAGGTGGCTAGGCTATCACCCTCAATATGCCTGAGCACGATATAATAGGAGTCTTGCTCACTGAACGTATCGAGTACGCTGGGAAAGCCCGGGTGTTGCCCCAGTTCTGCCAAACGCAGCGCAATTGAGCGCACCACCTGCTCTTTATTGGATGAAGCCCCCACGGGCGGAATCACTTCACGTATCACTACTCGGCGATTACCTGATTGCGTATCAGTCGCCAACCACGCTGTTCCTTGTCGTTGTTGATTTGCAGGGAGAACCATTTGATCAAGCAAACGGTAACGTCCCTGGTGCAGCACATCACCGCGTGTCAATGTAGACATAACGAGCGGCTTAGAGGTTGTGGAGGTTGCAGAGGACCTACTGGTTAGAGAAGAGGAGAACCCAATCATTAAAGAAGAGGAATCTGAGGGCACCCTCACACGGCCATAGCCACAGCGGGCGCAACCCCCACCAACCAACTCTCCCTCAAACCCACAGCGAGGACAGCGCATAGCTTTCATTCCTAAACTCCTAAATCATTCTCCACCGAGAAGTTTACATCGATCCCCTACTGTAGCGCAATATCGAAACGTGCCCATCGCTTATCCCTATCCCCGACTTTGCAACGCCTGTGTAAAGAGTGCATGAAGATATCGTCGATGTCAAAGGAATAGGAAATATGGGGTACTTTTCTATTATATCAGGTCATGGTGTACCACTAAGTATGGTGAGGATTCAAATTTCCGGCCCCGGCAGGTGCGATGCCAACACATTTTGTGGCAGCATACCAATCGGTACGACAGCAAACTGACCCATGATCCCTATTTCCTGGGCAGTACCGAAGAACGCCATATAAGCTTGCGCCTGCGCTGTTCCAGCGCCTTGCGTATAGAAGTGCTCAATGCTCCAGAACGGATAGGTACCTTGCTGCAAGGCCTGAGTAGAGGGCGATACACCATCGATAGCAAGCACTTGCACGTTGTTCCCTGGCACCAACACCAGGGGCACATAGCTGATCGCTCCCGGCATCTGAGCCACCGCTTGAGCCACTAAATTGGACCAATCCTTCTTTAGTTTTATCCCATGCACATGCTCGGATTGACCATTCAGCACAAATGTACGGAAAATGGCAGCAATAGCGTCAGCTGGAGAACGAAGAAATACCGTAATCGCTTCATCAGGGCCACCCACTTGCGTCCAATTGGTAATTTGCCCTTGATAGATACCCTGTATCTCGCTACTGCTCAATCCGCTCACCTGTACATCGGGACTGACAATGAGAGCGTAAAGGAGTGCAGCCACAGGATGATCGGTGAGGTTCCGCTGAGGAAGAACAGTCAAGTCAGAATCTGCCATATTGATCTGATTACCCTGCAAGAAGCCGATGGCTGGGCGACTACCATCCCCCCCCAACAAGATTGTGATCCCTGGACAGAGAGCTTGGTAATCGCTACTCACCTGTGAGAGCAGTGGTTCTAAATTTGGAGAACCATCTATCGAGAGCGCGCCCGAGGCACAAACAACAGGCGAAGGGGATGAAGTTGGAGTTGGCATAGCAGTAGGGCCAGGTACAACTGTACCACTCGCTATTGGGGTCGGGGCCTGGCTGCTTGGTGGCTTCGACCCGACAACGGGGGTATTTGTCGTGGAGGTTACCGTCCCCGAAACAGATGGAGGAGCCGCAGGTGCAGTTCTCGCCGGAGTGCCCCCTGAGTGACTACCACCCCAAAACGGCAGGCCTGGGAGGTCATAGATACGCTGCGGGAGCGAAAAGATAAAGAAAGACGCACTCATCAGCCCAAATAGAAGCATAACCAGGGTAAGCAACGAAGCAGCACGCGCCCAGGTAAAAGCGGTGCGGCGAGATTGTACAACAATGCGACGCGGAGGCAAAACCGATGCAACTTCTTGATCATCAGAGGGAAGGGCAATAGCAGAGAGAAGGGCCTGGGCAAAGGCTGCTGCACTAGGGAAACGAGCTTCGGGACTCTTAGCAAGCGCCACACGTACCACCAGTTCTAATGGCTCCGGTAGCTCTGGAAGCGATGCACGCAGGGAAGGGATAGGTTCATCAGCGTGCTTCAGTGTAATTTCACCGGGATCCTCTCCCTCATAGGGGAGACGACCAGTCAATAAACGATAGAGGAGGATACCCAATGCATAGATATCGCTGGCGGGGCGTATCATACCCAATGCTTGCTCGGGAGCGGTATAAGCAGGATTACCCTCATCGATTTGTGCCGCCACTGGCTCACCATCCTGGTAGGCTCGCTTCATATTAAAATTGGTGAGCTGTACCTCTTCTCCATTGCGTACCAGGACACTCGACGGCTGTATATTGCCATGCACAATACCCTGTTCATGCGCGTACTGGACTGCCGCACACACTCGCGTTACAAAGCGCAATACCAGGTCAATCGGCAGAAAACGTCCCTGTTGACGCACAAGGAATTGCTCTAACGTTTCTGCCTCCGGCACCAGCGTTGCACTATACAATAGCTCGTCGCCAGCACCAAATTCGAGCAGCGGTTGAATATGCGGATGGTGGCAACGCCATACCTTTTCCACCTCAGCGGCAAAATGCTCACGGAAGGCAGTTGGGTCGGGGAACGGTGGCCTGAATAAGCGTAATACTACATCAAACCCACCTCTCGTGGTGGGGCGAGCACGATACGTCTCCACCATCCCCTCACGCCCTAAACACTCAAGCAAAAAATAATTGCCTACCATCACTCCTGCAAGTTCTGCCATCTTTTCCCTTTCCTTTTTGAGTGCAACCATGGACATGAAGCATTAAATTGGGTAGACCTGGCACCCATTCTCTTAAAATTCATCATCGCACCTACCTAATACTAACCTCACACCGTGGGACCCGGTGTATGGGTGCTCAGGACCGACTGGCTGATGCGTTGAATAGGCACGGCATCATAGCTCGCGAGATCGATTTCTCCTACTGTTGTTGAGCAGAAGCTGATAAACGACAGCTCCAGTCCTGTAGCAGTATGATTGCTATACAGATGTTCAATGCTCCAGAAAGGATACGCTCCGCTCGTAACCGCTTCTGTACTAGCACTCACCCCATTGATCGCAACGCTCTGCACCCCACTACTCGCTACAGATGCCAGCGATACGTAGCTGATCGCCCCGGTTGTATGCAGCACAGCCCCGGCAGCAGCCTCGTTTGAGTCGGACTTGAGCGTCGTCCCGGCTACAGACTGGCCAGTGCCTTGCAGCACATACATTTCAAAAATAGCACGAATAGTCGAACCCGGCGGGCGTGAGATAATCACAATAGGCTTATTCGAGCCACCGACTTGCGACCAGTTGGTGATTTGACCGGTATAGATGCCCTGTAACTGAGCTGTAGTCAACTGTGTCACCTGGATATCGGCACTCACCACAACTGTATATGTTAACGCCGCGACTGGATAATCCACCAGTCCTGAACGCGCAGCCGATGTCAGATCAGAATAGGCCAGATCGATACAATGGCGGGCTGAAAATTGGTTGAGCCATCCAGCGTTATCGAGCCTGATGTACAGGAGAAGGCTGGCACGGGCGGATAGGTCGGCAGAGGCGTGAGATTGGGTGTAGGCTGTGCGGCAACAGCAGCGGTTGGTGTATTCCTGGCGCTCGGCGTGGCTGTTGCTCTATGTGTTGTCGATATTGCTGTAACACCCCCCAGATCAGGTGTTGAGGTAGTGGTGAAAATGGGTCGAGTAGTGTTCGTCCCAGGCACATCACTGGGGAAGAGGAACGAGGAGAGTAACGCTCCTATCAGGCCGAGCAGAAGCAAGATGACCACTGCTATTGGTAACACCTTCTTCAGCCGCGATTGAACCGCCTTTTTGTCGCCACGGGTACCCGCCAAGCGGGACGCCTGGGGCACCCCTACATTTCGCTCAGGCGGAGTTGGAGGCACCTCTGGTACCATCGGCATACCGCGCAGGTACTCACCAGCAGACACTGGTACAGCATCTGCCGAATCGTTGGCAAGAGGAGACCACTCGGCGGGATCCACCGACCAGAACAGAAACGTTCCAGCATCGTCATTCTCCTGTAAGAAATTCTTCCTGGGACCATCTCCTGCAGTTTGGGGAGCCTGTTGCACAGATGGAGCCGAGGGAGACAGTTCATGGGGAACCAAGGGCCCAGCGGGAGGAGAGTACGAGCTACTCTTGTAGTTGCTCACAAGAGGTGGCACTGGAGTCCTTGGATCGCCTACCGAGAGTGATTGGCTGAGGGCAGGGACAGGTGTCTGGGGATTACCTACCACTGATGGTTGGTCATTGGGCCTACCCTCGCGGTCGCCCGCCTCCACGGGTGCCACCATAGCAACAGGAGAAGCAACGGGTGCAAGGGTTACTGCTGCCAGGAGCGCATTACTGAACTCCTCTGCCGAGGCAAAGCGATCATCCGAGCGTTTCTGCATTGCTCTGCGCAACACACCATCTACCGCATCCGAAATATGCGGGACGAGCGAACGCGCCGATGGTGGCGGCTGACGTACATGTTTGAGCAGTACTTCAACTGGCGTCTGCCCTGTAAAGGGAGGTTGACCAGTGAGTATCCGAAAGAGAAGAACTCCCAGCGCGTAGATATCGCTCGAACGTCTCAACACTCCCAGCGATTGCTCAGGAGCGGTATATTCTGCCGAGCCCCAGCCCACACGCGTGAGCGATTGCTGACTATCATCATAGCCACGCGCAATACCAAAATCGGCAAGAAGCATGCGGCTATCTGCCGCAACAAAAATGTTTGTCGGTTTAATATTGCCATGGATCACATCATAATCGTGCGCATACTGCACCGCACTACACAACTGCTGCATAATCGGCAGAGCCTGCATTGCGGAGAACTTCCCCCCGACACGTCTTAGCAGGTCCTCGAGGGTACCAGTTGCCACATATGGCGTGACCACATAGAGCAGGTCCTCGCCCTCGCCAAATTCGAGAAACGGCAGAATATTGGAATGATCAAACTGCCCAATTTTTTCCGCCTCGCCCATAAAATAGTCGCGGAACGACGCACGCTGCGCATAACCGGGGCGGAAAATTTTCACCGCTACCTCATAGTTTCCTTCTCCATTCTGGCGGGCACGATAGACATCCGCCACTCCCCCTTTGCTGATACATTGCAGCAAGAGATAGTCGCTCAGTATTACGCCTTCAAGATCAGCCATACAACACCCCGTAAAAGTTTCGATATCAGGCAATACATCGAACTAAACGAGATGCGGAGACATTTTAGCAGAATTTAGGGGGCACGAGAGAGAAACTTAAAAGCGGGGTTCTCAGGGGCATGGGGTGTCCCCCAATATTTTTCTCGGTGATTCTCCTTATCTAAACGGTATTGGGGTGTCCCCCATAACCACTTTAATTTAGAGTTTGAAACCTAAAATCAGCACAATCGTCAGTATGTGCAGGAATTGATCGATCCAGATAGGGCCAATCACCTTATACCGCGCCTTCAGAGGATCAATCACAAAGTGGGTGCCGAACAGAACAGCCGTGGCAAGCAACGATGGATGTGCAAACAGCACAAATACAGCCGTATACGTAGCACAGTGGTAGAAATTCACCTCCCAACTTTTCCCCTTCTCGATACTCATCCAGGTGCTTTGAAAAGCAAAATCTCCTACAAAATGACAGGCCAACAAGATAAGCAACGTGGAAATGGGGATATTAATCAACATGCGCTTTCTCCCTCGCTGTCACAGTATATATATAGAGTATAGCTGAGTAAGAAGCGCGCAACTATGAGGTATATTGCCTTAATAATGTGATCCAGGGCACATTATGTTATATGTTCCTGTTCTTGCTTCAACCAGCCCCTCCACGGCGTCCCAGATAGAGACCTCAATAAAAGCAAAGCTGTAATGAGCATCCAGAAACAGAAGGCCAGGTCTTGCTCCAGGAAGGAACTATCGAACAGGCCATGTACCAGAGCTGCAAGCATCGCAGCTCCCACGCCAACCGTCATCCAGTGCAAATATGGACTCCCTGCAAACTTGGAAGAACGCAGGTGAACAAGGATGCGTACAAAGAGCCAGAAGAACAACCCGATGATGACCAGGAACGCCAACAAGCCAAAGAGACCCATGCTCACCCACACCTGGAGAAAGATATTATGCG
>WNGL01007782.1_pt1 | contig 13583 bp, 14 predicted proteins | sample 5400591 | NCBI WGS metagenome assembly WNGL01 (sample SAMN13153377, study PRJNA577476) | soil metagenome | isolation source: 80 cm soil or saprolite under Garry oak tree replicate 1 | place: USA:California | collected 2016-06-15
CGCCAGCAAAGTGCGGCCGAGGACCAAATGAGCTCTTGGATTTCTTGGATTGGAGCTCGCGACCACTTCCGCGGCCGATTTCGCTTTCTGCATATCGCCAAGGGCACTGCAGGCGGCGGCGTAATCGAGGCGCAGACTGTCGTCGTTCGGACTCAGATTCAGCGCCTCTTCGAAGAAAGTGACCCCGCTCGTGAAATCACCCACGCCTGCACGATGATCAGCCATGCGATGCAAAGCTTCGGAGAGGAACGCCTTGTAATTGGCCGTGGCCTGTTCCAAGTCTTCGGCGGCTTGAGCATTCTGCGCAGCATCGTAGTAATGCCGCAGGTGATCCTGAGCCGACTTCTGGCTGTTGATCTGCGCATTCGCAGCAACACAGATGACCACAAGAATGCACGCGCACGATCGCGAGAAACACACTACGGCGCCAAAAGATCTGCCAACGCGGCTTCGGGCAATATCAACCATCACTTCAGAGTTAAGAGATAGGACTGCGGAAGTCAAGCGGCAAATGGAATTCGGGCACAGCCTCCCGGCGGTGCTAGAATTCCCTCCCGGAGGCAGGTTATGCGAACCCGCTTCGCGGTCGTCCTCTTCGTGGCTGCCGTTTGCGCGGCGTTATTTGCCCAAGGGACAGGAGGTGGCCACGTCCTCACCGGCCATGTGCGCGAAGAAGGCACAGACGCCCCTCTGCAGTCGGTGGAACTAGAAATTCTTTCGTCAGGCACCCGTGCGGCACCCTCCACCACGACAGGGATTGATGGTGAGTTCAAGTTTGGCGGTCTTCGCGATGGAGAATATTTTGTTAGCGCCACCAAACGTGGTTATGAAACCGCAACGCTGTCGGTAACAATCCTTGCAGGGAGTGAGCCTCCGCTGGTTATCTCGATGCGTAAGGTGGGCGCTTCCGCATCATCAGGGAAACCCGGAGACGCAATTTCAGCCCGCCAACTCAGCATTCCTGAGAGAGCGAGAGAGTCATTCGAAAAGGGCCGTAAGCTACTCTACGAGAACTCGGCGCCCGCCAAGGCAATTCCTCTTTTTGAACGAGCTATTCAGGAGTATCCCTCCTACTACGAAGCTTACGCACAGATCGGTGTCGCGAATTACCGCATGGGCACCGCACCGCCCGCGGAAGCGGCCCTGCGCAAATCAATCGAGCTGAGCTCTGGGAAATATCCCGAGTCGCTGTTCCTGTTAGCTACCTTGTTCAATGACCAAGGACGCTTTCAGGAAGCTGAGCCTCTAGCACGCCAGGCCGTCGCCCTCGATGATTCTTCGTGGCATGGCCACTTCGAACTGGCTCGAGCGCTGGTCGGATTGAAACGCCCTTCCGAAGCGGAACCCAGTGCCAGAAGGGCGATTTACCTGAATCCGCAAAATTCGCAAACATTTCTAGTTCTGAGCAACATCCATTTGCAGGAGCGCCAGTACGCCGCAGTCGTACAAGACTTTGATGGCTTTCTGAAACTGGCACCCACTGGCCCGCAGAGCGACATGATTCGAAAACGGCGTGAACAACTGAAGAACGCATTGCAGCAGGCAGAACCCGCGCCACACTAGCAGACGAGCGAACTTGCGTTCACCGGTACAAGTAGTTATTGGGCGAGTTCGTATCCCGCAAAGAAGAAACTCAACTCGAAGCGGGCGGTGTCGTCCGCATCAGAGCCATGGATCGCATTGTGCTCAATGCTCGATGCCCATTTCTTGCGTATTGTTCCCTCTTCAGCGTTCGCCGGATTTGTTGCGCCCATCAGTTTTCGTAGGTCGGCGATGGCATCTTCTTTTTCCAGTGCGAGAACCACGATCGGGCCGCTCGACATGAAGTCGGTCAATGAATTGAAAAAGGACTTGTGCGCGTGTACGGCGTAGAAGTGTTCGGCCTGGTGCTTGGAAATCTCGAGCATCTTCATGGCCAGAATGCGGAAGCCGTTTTTCTCGAATTGTTCAATGATGTCGCCAATGGCGTTCCTGCGCACGGCGTCAGGTTTGACGATGGTTAGAGTGCGTTGGAGAGTCTTCATAAGTTCAGTCGTTAGTCGTTGGCCTTTGTGATTGCGGCTTATGCGCTGGCTTTTACTCCCATCGCTGCAATGACGGTTTCTCCGATTTCAGCCGGAGAGCTGCACACGCGAATCCCTGCAGCCTGTAAGGCTTTGATCTTTTCCGAAGCTGTTCCATGGCCTCCGGAAATAATTGCGCCAGCATGTCCCATTCGCCGTCCGGGAGGTGCGGTTTGACCGGCGATGAAGCCTACGACCGGTTTCTTCATGCGTGATTTTACGAATTCCGCGGCAGTCTCTTCCGCATCGCCGCCGATTTCACCGATCATAATCACAACTTCGGTCTGCGGATCGCGATTGAACAGGTCCAGTGCATCCACAAAATTCGTCCCGATAATTGGGTCGCCACCAATTCCGATCGCGGTTGATTGTCCCACGCCGCGAGTGGTGAGCTGATATACGGCCTCGTAGGTTAGCGTGCCGGATCGAGAGACAATCCCCACCGGCCCCTCGCTATGAATTCGCCCTGGCATGATTCCAATCTTGCACTTTCCTGGCGAAATGATGCCTGGGCAGTTCGGCCCGATCAATCGTGCGCGCCGGGTTTGCAGGAACTCCCAAGTCCGGACCATATCGAGAACCGGAATGCCTTCGGTGATGCAGATGATCAATTCGATCTCTGCATCGGCGGCTTCCATGATGGCGTCGGCAGCGAATGGTGGCGGCACGAAAATCACCGATGCATCAGCACCGGTTTTGTCCACGGCCTCTTGCACCGAGTTGAAAACCGGCCAGCCTTCGTGGGTGGTGCCGCCCTTGCCGGGAGTGACCCCGCCGACGATCTTTGTGCCGTACTCGGCGCATGCTTTCGCGTGAAATGTACCTTCGCGGCCAGTGAGGCCCTGGACCAGGACTCGCGTGTTTTTATCAACCAAAATGCTCATAAGGACTATCACCGACCATGTAGGGGCAGGTGCCCTCACCTGCCCACCCCGGATGAGGGCGTCCGGGGCTACACCAACCTAAGCTCCTCTCGCTGCCGCAACTACTTTTTCTGCCGCATCTTTCATGGTTTCGGCCACGATAAAATTCAGGCCCGACTGCTGCAAAATTTCTCTTCCCTGCTCGACGTTTGTTCCTTCAAGGCGTAAGACGACAGGACGTTGAAGATGGGTCTTAGCAGCCGCCTCAACCACCCCACGTGCCAGCGTATCCACGCGAAGGATGCCGCCGAAAATATTGATCAGCACCGCCTTCACGTTCTTATCGCTCAGCAGAATCTCAAAAGCATGCGTGACTTGCTCGGCGTTGGCACCCCCGCCTACATCCAAGAAATTGGCCGGCATGCCGCCCGCATATTTGATGATGTCCATGGTCGCCATGGCCAGACCGGCGCCGTTAACCATGCAGCCCACGTTCCCGTCGAGCTTGATGTAATTCAAACTGTACTTCGAGGCTTCTACTTCCAGCGGATCTTCTTCGGTGATGTCGCGCAGTTCTTTCAGTTCGGGATGGCGGTACAGAGCATTGTCGTCGAAATTCATCTTGGCATCGAGCGCGAACAGGCGGCCATCACTGCAAGTGATGAAGGGATTAATTTCCATCAGCGATGAATCGGTCTCCAGAAATGCCTTATACAGTCCGGTCATGAATTGAACGGCTTGATTGATTTGCGGCGGCTTCAGTCCAAGTTGAAATGCCAGCTTCCGAGCTTGAAATGCCTCTAGTCCCATGCCCGGGGTGAGGTATTCCTTTAGAATCGCATCGGGATTTTCCTCGGCAACCTGCTCAATTTCCATTCCACCGGCCACCGATGCCATGAACACCGGCTTCGCCTCTGCTCGGTCAATCACGATCCCAAGGTAGAGTTCTCGTTCGATGGGCAAAGTCTCTTCGACGAGCAATCGTCGCACCACCCGCCCCTCAGGACCCGTCTGATTCGTGATCAGCGTCATGCCGAGAATCTTCGAAGCGAGATCGGCGGCTTCTTCCACCGACTTGGCGAGCTTCACGCCACCGCCCTTGCCCCGGCCACCGGCATGGATCTGTGCCTTCACAACTACACCGCCCGTGCCCGAGTCAAACAGGCCTCTTGCCGCGGCCTCAGCTTGATTGCGGTCCTCGGCCATCTCGCCGCGCGGAACTGCGACGCCGTACTTCTTCAGAATTGCTTTGGCCTGATACTCGTGAATTTTCATCGTGCTTCCCGAACCGTGGCGGGGACGGCTTGCGGCTGAATAACTGTTGGCAGCAAACTCTCGATTCTATAGAACGGGCGCAGATCGGTAAAGCCGTGTAACGCAAATTCCCACTCTGGAAATTCTCGCTTAGGAATGTTCACAAGTCCTTGCGCGCTCCCCATCGATGGTGTTTATGTTGCGGCATGAGGACGCTCGTTGGATTTGTCGCATGCATGGTCCTTTGCACCAGGGTCGGGTTCGCCGCTCCCAAGCAGCATGTCGTGGGGCTCGGCAAGTGGACTTCCATCACGTGGCTGCCAGAGGACGATCAAGGCAAAGCTGTGGATTTGAGGATTCGTCCTTTGCATGTGGATGCCCGGACAAAAGAATTTACTCTGGGTCCGGCGCACGACGTCACTGAGCGTGTCTTTGCTGTGCAGCGGATGTTTCGCTTAAACGATGCCCTGCCCTCGGAAAGCGGTCCGCCTCGATGGCGCTGGGAACGCGGCGGATGGCTGCTCGCAGACCGCGTCAGCGGCAAGGTCCAGCCGCTTACGCTGCCGGAGTTCGATTCTTACTACTCGGCCGTGAGCTGGTTCCGCGACTATGCTGCTTGTTGTGGAGTATCCGACGATGGCAGCAAATTTTTCGCGATGATTGTGCAATTGGGCAGGAGAAAGCCGCTGCTTAAGAAGGCGCTGGGCGATGCTGGATCCGATCCGCCAGCATGCCCTCTGCCCACCTGGCAGCGCAATCCAGTGCGCGTGACTTTCCAGCAAAAAGCAGACCAGAAGCTGACTTTTTCGGTGAGGAGCAGAGCCGTAGATGTGGCACTGGAAGATGAAAGCGAAGGTGAGGAGTAGGGCTACGCTCCTGTCTGGCCGTTCAGCCCGTGCGAAACAGATCGGCGAACAAAATGAAACACCAGTAACAGCACTGCTCCCGCCACGATAAACACCCAGCGCCGCCAGGAATTTCTCTCGTCGGGTGGCGACGTTAGATGCCGCGCGAGCACCGCGCCCAAAGCAAGCCCCGAAATCAGGCCGCCTAAGTGCGCCGAGTTATCTATGCCCGGCACTACTGCTCCAAAGAATAGGTTGTATCCGGCAAACGACCCTAAACTCTTCAGAGTGGATTTCAGCGCGCTCGGTGCTACGGGTAAATTACCGAGATACAATGCAGAGATCAGCGCACCCGCCATGCCAAAAATAGCCCCCGAAGCCCCAGCGCCAACTCCCATCGGATGCCACCACAGGCTGGTGAGGCTTCCTGCGAGTCCGCAAACCGTGTAGGTCAGGAAATAGGTCCAACGCTCGAAAATCCTCTCAGCCAGCGCGCCCAAATTCCACAGGCACCACATGTTCAAAAGAATATGAACGATTCCGATGTGTACGTAATTCGATGTCAGAATGCGCCACGGTTGAGCAGTGACTGTGAGCGGCCCAAAATCAGCTCCCCACTTAATCAACTGCGAAACGTCCGGCATACCTGGTGAAACGCCGGAGAAGGTCATCGCGATAAACACCAGCACGTTCACTCCGATGATGACCGAAGTAACCGGTATTGTTTCAAGCACCAGAGAGCGCCGAGGGATGACTGGAGCTTGCTCCTGCGCTCGGACCATCGCAGCAGAGCGGCATTCGGGGCAGATGTTACTCACTTCGCCGGTCGAGAACGGCGGCAGCTCGCGGCCGCAACTTACGCAAGTTGGCATGTGGATAATCTTACGTTAGCCAGCGTCATTTCATGAACGAAGCGAAAGTAAGGGTGGAGCGGAGCTTTCCAGCCCTGCAAGCCGGGAGCGAACAAAAGAGTTGTAGGCTTCAGACGCTAGGAATTTTGTTAGCAGTAGCGCGAAGCACCCCGGGGGCTAGAAGCCGCCATATTGGCTGCCTCGAATGCACGCCTCAACGGCCTGCTCCACCGGTCGCGAGTAGCATGGAGTTGTGGTTTAATCGGCCACGGCCTCAAGCTCGGGGAGCTTTTTCGTTTTCCTGGTTACGCTTGCGCTGGTGACCAGTATCACCGAAGCGATCACAATTGCGCTGCCCGCCAGAATGTAGCCGTCAATTTTTTCGTGTAGCACCAGCCAACCCAGAAAGACCGCGACAACCGGATTCACATAGGCGTACGTAGAAACTTTCGCTGTAGGAGCGTGTCCGAGAATGTAAATGTAGGCGGTGTAGCCGATCAGCGATCCTCCGACAATAAGATAAGCAACTGCCCCGATGCCTCGAGCCGTCCACGTGACGTGGGCGAAGTCATGATTGGCGAACGCGAGAGCAAAATTCGCCAAGCCTGCGAACAATACTTGCCACGCCGTCGCCGCGAACGTTGGCGGACCCGACTGCCACTTTTTCGATAGCACCGATCCGAACGCCCAGCTTAACGCCCCTCCGATCAGGGCGATTGAGTACAACAGTTCTTTTCGTCCAAGTTCTCCGGTCGCACTGAGTTGCGGCCACAGCAGGATTGAGGTCCCGGCAAATCCCAGCCCGAGCCCAATCAGTCCACGTCCCGAAACTTTGTGATGCCCAATCATCAGTGAATCCAGCACCAGAAACCATAAAGGGACGATTGCCACTAGCAGAGCTGCAAGTCCGCTAGGAATGTAGCGCTCTGAGTAGGCGAGCGTCAGGTTGCCGCCTACTAGAAGCAGGATTCCGACAATTGCCAGTTGCACCAGTTCTCGTGCGCTAAAACGAACACTCTTCCCTGCCGCAAGACAGTACACGAGCATAATCACGCCCGCGATGGTGAATCGCACGCCGCACATCAGAGCCGGCGGAATCTGCTGAACTGCAATATCTATGCCGAGATAGGTCGATCCCCAGAAGAGATAGACAAGGCCGAAGTTGAGGGCCAACACGTAACGGGATGGAAGGGAGTGGGGCATGCGAACACTAACGAGAGCTTAAGCACATTAGACGAGCATGGGGCGGCCGCGGATTCGAGTCTTCTGCCGACTGAAAGAGATTTGACCAATCGTTACCTCGATTGGCTGGACAATCGGACTATAATGGTCAAGAACGAATGCGTTTTAAGAGTCCCAATTCGCACCTGCCCGCTTGCTGGCTGCACATGCTCGTTTGTCCGCGGCGATACCTAGCGGTGCTGCCTTCGCACTCGCGTCCAAGCCTGTTCGGCAGCGATTAATTCTTATCCTCCTCTAAATTCAGCACCTCAGGGCTAAAGCCAGAAATTCTCTGGGTCCCTAGAATCAGCACGAGTGGAACTCGTGCCCTTCCCGGTGCGAGACAAATCGGTCGGCTTGGCCCTGAAGCGAGAATGTCTGGCCAACGACCGAGGACGAACGACCAACGACGAGTTTCAGGAGGATCACATGACAACCAAGACCTTGACCGTGATTGACGGACCAAAGATCAAGACCTCTCTGCCCGGGCCAAACGCCAAACGCGTTCTCGAGGGCGATGAGCGCTATATTTCGCCGTCTTACACTCGCTCCTATCCGCTGGTGGCCAAGGAAGGCCGGGGCATTGTTGTGACCGATGTGGATGGCAACGAGTTTTTCGACTTTTCATCCGGCATCGCCGTGACTTCGACTGGTCACTGCCATCCCGAGGTGGTTGCCGCCATTCAGAAGCAAGCGGCTCAGCTAATCCATATGTCGGGTACGGATTTTTACTACGAGAGTCTGGTCACGCTGGCCGAGCGGCTCTCGAAAATTGCGCCCATGCCGGGACCGCATCGTGTGTACTACGGCAACTCCGGCGCGGAGGCGGTTGAGTGCGCCCTGAAGCTTGCGCGGTATCACACCAAGCGGCAGAACGTGATTGCATTTTTCGGTGCATTCCATGGACGCACCATGGGAGCGCTGTCGCTTACGGCGTCGAAGCCGCAACAGCGCCGCCGTTTCGGTCCGCCTCTCCCCGGAGTGACTCACGTTCTATATCCGGATGTGTATCGCAAAGGTGAGCAGGATGCGCTAGCTTGCGCACGTTTCATCGAAGACAAGCTGTTCAAGACCACGCTGCCACCGGAGGAAGTGGCTGCTATCTTCGTCGAGCCGGTGCAGGGGGAAGGCGGATACGTCCCGGCACCCACGGTCTTCATGCAAGAGCTGCGACGGATTTGCGACCAACACGGTATTCTGCTGGTCGCTGATGAAGTCCAAAGTGGCGCAGGACGCACAGGAAAGTGGTGGGCAATCGAGCACACTAGCGTGCAGCCCGACATCATTTGCATGGCGAAGGGCATCGCTTCCGGCATGCCGCTGGGGATTACGCTCACCAAAGCCGACATCATGGACTGGGTTCCGGGGTCGCACGCTTCGACTTTCGGCGGAAACCCAGTGTGCATCGCGGCAGCGCTAGCGACACTTGACGTGATCGAGCGCGAGGGCCTGCTGCGTAACACCGAAGAAGTTGGCAATCACATCCTACGGCGCATGGCGGAGTGGCCGAAAAAGCATCGCCTGGTCGGCGAAGTGCGCGGACGTGGTCTCATGATCGGAGTCGAACTGGTAAAGGACAAGCAGACCAAGGAGCAAGCTTCTGCCGAGCGCGACCGCGTCGTCGAGTTGGCATTCGAACGCGGCGTCCTGTTCCTGGGCTGCGGCGCTAGTACCATTCGCATCGCTCCCCCGCTGATCACGACCAAAGAGCAGGCAGATGTGGCGATTGAGGTGCTGGAGGAGTGTCTGGAGTTGGCTGGGAAGTAGCAGATGTAAAAACGGCCCCGCCCTGCGCGAATCGGAGTGGGGCCAACTCCGGACTGCACCGCTTCCAGAACGTTGCAACTACAATCAAGTCAGCGCCCCGCCAGGTTACCGAATTCGGTTGACATGCGGCATGAACTAGCCTAATTTATCCGACACTTCCCCATTGTGCCCCGGCATGACGGGTTCTCACAGATCTACTAAGCGTGAGCTGCATGCGCACCAGGGGTCCTGCGTAGGCCAAACCGCGATCCATTTCACGTCAGCTCACGACGATGGAGGGAAGCGTATGGACGATCGCTCAGTCAATAGCAAAGTTCCGCTAACAGCAGAAGGATTAGGGAAACCGATCCAGGCTGCGTTGGTGGTCCACGGAATCGGACAACAACGTCCTTTTGAAGTTCTGGACAGCTTTGCCAGAGGCTTGATCCAGGTGCTCGATGAAATCAACGATGCGGACCCGACGGGGATTACACACGTCAAATCGACCACAAACCAAGAGTTCGATCATTTCATTCGGCTGCAAACCAGCAAGTTCAGCGTAGACGTTTACGAATACTACTGGGCACCTATGACGCAAGGAAAGGCCTCTTTTGGCGCCGTTTTGGGTTGGCTACGAGTAACGGCGCTTACCCCTGTCCGGCGGCTGGCTTTCAACATCCCGCTCATCCTACAGAGATCGCAGAGCGGGTCCAAAGTGGCGTATCAGCTGGTTCGCGAACTTTGGAGGATCATTTATATCCCGCTCCTCGCGCTCACGATTGCGGCGCTGGCGGCAATGCTGGTAAAAAACTCCGCTGATTTCCTAAAAACTCTTGTTGCTCACGTGCGGGGTCCCGTAGAAACGGCCTTGTCTGCCGAGCCACAGGCACTTTGGGCGAACGTCGTAACACTTCTTGTGTTTTTCGGGCTATTGATAGGACTCGCCGGCCTGGCTCTCTCGCTCCCCGAACAGATCAGAGATTTTTACCGGCTCAAAGCTAAATTGAAAGACCGCAAGCCCGGCATATTCCAAACTTTCGCTGTGGCATATCGCCATTCCCCTGGGAACCTTCTCGATCGGCTGGAGAATGCGGGTGGGTTAGCTGCAAAGACTGTCAAGAAAGAGGAGCAATGGACCATTGAAATTCGGTCTCGAAGGTTGCTGCTCCTTTTTACGGTACTAGGTCTAATTCTGTTGTCCCTATCCGTCCGGTCTCTTTGGGCAGGAACAGTAGTCACGGTTCAGGGAGCGCCGATCCTTACCCCGATTGTGCACCAATTGTTTGAATCCATGGGTCGGCAACCACTCAAACCCCTGCTTGTCAGCCTTGTTCTGCTTCTTCTAGCGGGACTGATGAAACGGATTTTCGTTGACTATCTTGGTGACGTTGCCCTGTACGTTACGGCAGACGAGAACTCGGCTTTTTTTGCTACTCGCACGAATATCCTGACCGAAGCGACCCGCCGCCTTCGGTGGCTTTTGCGCAACTACGAGAAAGTCGATGTTGCCGGACACTCTCTTGGGTCGGTCATCGTTTACGATGCCATAAGCTGGCTTCGTATTGAAACGCAGGTGGCGGGGCCGGCAATTCCCAACGCACAGCTTACTCAAGCTACCGATCCAATAGGCATGGACTTATTTAGACGGTTGCACTCGCTGATTACGTTCGGCTCGCCACTTAACAAGGTGGTTTATTTCTTTCGAACTAAGGTCCCCGCCTACGACACTATTCGTGCACACATCTTGAACGAACTGCACGGATTCCGGCGTCCGCCAGAGCTGCTGACCGCTGATCCTACAATCCAGGACTTTCCGCTCTTTCGTCCACCCGACAATCTGCATTGGCTGAACGTCTATTCCCCGACCGATCCGATAAGCGCCAGGCTTGACTACTTTCAAGACGTAGAGAACTACTGGAGATGGTATTGGATTTGGGGATTTGCACATCTAAGCTATTGGCACGATAAGAAGTTCTATCAGCGAGTGGCACGCGTGATGGGGGCGATTCCATGATTCTTTGCCCCCTGTGCCGCAATGGACGCCACCGAGCCGGAGGGTTTCCAGACAGATATCACAGGCCAATTGTGACGTGTGTCACAGCGTTGATTGATTCTCAGCCCTATGCTGTGTGAATGCTCGCCGGTCGGATCATGCATATTCTACTCCGCGTGTTGGACCAGATCGCGCCGAAAACCAGGGGCACTCCAAGCCACCAACTCACCGGTCGCCGCGGCGAGGAAGACCGCGTACTTCTACCTGCGCCGTCGTGGATACGTTATGGTGGCACGCAATTTCCGCACCGCGCGGCATCACGGGGAGATTGATTTGATTGGCTGGGACAACGACGTGCTGTGCTTTATCGAGGTCAAAACCCGAACCAGCCACGACGTCAAACTCGCGGTCGCGGCCGTGAATCGCAAGAAGCGCCACGACATTCGCGTTGTAATTCGCGACTATCTGCGGCCGCTTGCTGAGTCGCTACAGTGGCGATTCGATGTAGTCACGGTGTACTACGAAGGGCGAGCGTTGCAACCCGCGTTCGAACTATTTCAAAATGCTGCGCTTTCGTCCTAGGTCTTGGGGGGCCCGGAGGGACCTACCCGAACGCTCCCTGAAAGAAAATCTCTGTGTATTGCTGGGCAAGGGTTTCTTCCTGCAGAGCGCCTTGCGGACGGTACCACTGGTAAATCCAATTAATCATCCCCAGCAGAGCGAATGCCGCCGCCCGCGGAGTGACGATCCCCTTTGCTCCACGAGCGCGCTGAACCTCGCCGACCAGGTTTTCCAGGAAATGAACGTAGTCCTTTTTGCGGGCGTTGATTCGTTTGCGCAGGGTCGGCGAAAGCGGATGGTTCTCATGCAGCATGACCGTAATTTCACGGTCGCGCTCGCTCAAAACCACGCCAATATGCAGTCGGATCAGGGTCCGCAGGCGTTCCTCGGGATCTGTGACGGCCTTTACCGGGTTGATGACCCTCTCCTCGGTGATGTCCATGGCGTGGTCCATCAGGTTAAAGAGGATTTCGTCTTTGCTCTGAAAATGGTGATAAAGCCCGCCTTTACTTAGTTTTAGCGCGGCAGCCACGTCATTCATAGAGGTGCCGTCGTAACCTTGCTGCTGAAACAGGCGAGCGGAGGCCCGAAGGATCTCTTGGCGGGGATCAGCGGTGGGAGTTTCGCGAGGCATCGGCGAACCAATATACAGCAGATAGGCTGCGGCGAACTAATGTCTTGACTTTTGGGGCGTCCGAACGCTACGATTTTCCTACCAACCGACCGGTCGGTTGACCTAGCAAGACTCCAGGAGAGAACAATTGTGGCCACCATTTTCTACGAGCAAGATGCCAATCCCTCAGCGCTGAAGGGCAAAACTATAGCCGTATTTGGCTACGGTAGCCAAGGACACGCCCAAGCCCAGAACCTGCGCGACAGCGGGTACAACGTGATCATCGGGCTTGATCCGACTCGCCAAAGTGCGAAGCAGGCCAAGGCTGACGGCTTCACAGTACTTGGGCCGGCAGAGGCCGCCAAGAAGGCAGACTGGATTCAGATCCTCACCCCTGACGAGACTCAGGCAGCTTTCTACGAATCGGCGATCAAACCAGGTTTGACCAAAGGCAAAGTCCTCGGCTTCTCGCACGGTTTCAGCATTCATTTCAAGGCGATTGTTCCTCCGGCGGATGTTGACGTGGTCATGATTGCGCCTAAGAGTCCTGGCCACTTGCTGCGGGTGTACCGTCACTAATCGCCATCCAGCAGGATGCCAGCGGTCGGGCTCACGAACTCGCGCTCGCCTATGCTTTTGGCATCGGCTCGACCCGCGCGGGCGTTTTGCAGACGACATTCAAAGAAGAAACTGAAAGCGATCTGTTCGGTGAGCAAGCAGTGCTCTGCGGCGGTTTGACATCGCTGATGAAGGAGGGCTTTGAAACTTTAATTGAAGCTGGCTACCAGCCAGAGATCGCGTACTTCGAGTGCATTCACGAAATGAAGCTGATTGTGGATCTGATCTACGAGGGCGGACTCGACCGGATGCGCTACTCGATCTCCAACACGGCCGAATATGGCGACCTCACGCGCGGGCCAAAAGTTGTTGGCGACGAAACTCGCGCGGCAATGAAGAAGATTCTTGCTGATATCCAAAGCGGGACTTTTGCGCGCGAGTGGATTGACGAAAATAAACAAGGTGGCAAAAATTTTGCTGCTCTGCGCGAGGCGGAGAAAAAGCACCAGGTGGAAGCTGTGGGAGCAAACTTGCGCGGGATGATGTCATGGCTGCAAAAAGACTCCGGCAAGCAGGCCACCAAAGCCGAGGCTGCCCCTGCGAAAAAGGTCGTGAATGCTTAGAGGAGCGGAAATTTTTCTGCAGTGCTTGCGTGCCGAGGGAGTCGATCTCGTATTCGGCTACCCTGGCGGCGCAATCATGCCTTTGTATGACGCGCTTGAGGGCAGCGGCATTCGGCACATTCTCACGCGTCATGAGCAGGGTGCGGTTTTTGCCGCGGAGGGTCATGCGCGCGCCACCGGAAAAGTTGGCGTGGCAATTGCCACTAGCGGTCCCGGCGCTACAAATCTTGTGACCGGAATCGCGGACGCGAAGATGGATTCGGTGCCGCTCGTCTGCATCACCGGTCAGGTGCGCAGCGCACTGATTGGAACTGACGCATTTCAGGAAACCGACGTCTTCGGTCTGACGCTCTCCCTCACCAAATGGAGCCGCCTGGTTCGCTCGATTGAGG
>WNGL01015778.1_pt1 | contig 13582 bp, 12 predicted proteins | sample 5400591 | NCBI WGS metagenome assembly WNGL01 (sample SAMN13153377, study PRJNA577476) | soil metagenome | isolation source: 80 cm soil or saprolite under Garry oak tree replicate 1 | place: USA:California | collected 2016-06-15
ATCGGCAGCACCATGTCGGTGCCGGTGAGTTCGGCCAGCTCCTGACAGAACAGGCCGAGCAGGTCGTGGTGGAACGCCCGGCTGGTCAGGGTCACCCGGCCGAGCTGCTCGACGGCCGCCGCCACCAGCGTCGGGTTGCGGTGGCCGAAGTTGAGGGCCGAATAGCCGGCCAGGAAGTCCAGGTATCGATGTCCCGCGACGTCGGTCACCCAGGCGCCGTCGGCTTCGGCGATCACCACCGGCAACGGGTGGTAGTTGTGGGTGCTCCACCGCTCGTCCAGAGCGATGAAGTCGGCCGTCTCGCGGGGCGCACGCGCGCTGTCAACAACGCTCTCGGTGGCGGTCATGTCTCCAGGCTACGGCCTGCCCCACGGCGACTTCATCCGCCATACATTGCACGTTCGGACGTTTCGTTGTGCGGTTGTCCACTGGTACGGCGATCCGTTGCGTGCCTGGCCGCCATCGTTGACAGTCGATACTCGGTAAGTTCAGACTTACCGTTCGTGGGGACTTACGGAGTGGACGCGTTGGGCGCACTGGGCGACCCGACCCGACGCGCGATCTTCGAGTTGTTGACCACCCGGCCGATCGCGGTCGGTGAACTGGCCGAACGGCTCCCGATCAGCCGGCCCGCCGTCTCGCAGCACCTCAAGGTGCTCAAGGAGGCCGGCCTGGTGATCGACCATGCGGAAGGCACGAAACGGCTGTACCGGATCAATCCAGCCGGCGTCGCCGCGATCCGGGACTACCTGGACCGGATGTGGGATCAGGCGTTGTCCGCGTTCGCGGCAGCGGTGGAGAAGGAGGAGAAATGATGACGCAGGAGACCGACACCAGCGTGCACAAGACGGTCACCGTGGCCGCCAGCCAGGAACGTGCCTTCGAGGTCTACACGGCCGGTTTCGGCTCGTGGTGGCCGAAGGAGCACCATATCGGCGCCGCGGACATGGCGACCGCGACATTCGAGCCGAAGGCCGGCGGGCGTTGGTACGAGACCGGCGTCGACGGCAGCGAATGCGACTGGGGCCGCGTGCTGGTGTGGGAACCGCCGCACCGGATCGTGCACACCTGGCAGTTGCAGGGCGACTGGAAATACGACGCCGACCCGGCGAAAGGCAGCGAGGTCGAGATCCGCTTCGTCGCGGAGGGCCCGAACACCACCCGGGTCGAGCTCACGCACCGGTCCTTCGACCGGCACGGCGACGGCGCGCACAGCGTGCGCGACGGCGTGTCCAGCGACGGTGGCTACGACTACTGCCTGGCCCAGTACGTCGCGGCGATCGAGGCGGCCTGAACGGGCTACATCCGCTGGTGCGGGGATTGTCGATCTGACAGGGTGCGAGGGTGACCATCGACACCGCGGCTTCCGGCCACGAGGACTCCTACCTTCGACTCCAGGCCCGCACGATGCGGTTCACCCTCGGCACCGCGCGGGAGTTCCACATCTCGCCGGACGGCGAGCGCGTGCTGTTCCTGCGCTCGGCGTCCGGTACCGAGATGCGCACCAGCCTGTGGTCGTTCGATGTCGAGTCAGGCCGGGAGACCACATTGGTCGACCCGGCCGCGCTCGTCGATCACGAGGAACTCTCCCCGGCGGAACGGGCCGCGCGGGAACGCGCCCGGCTGCGCGGCGCCGGCGTGCTCGGCTACTCGACCGACACGGAGTGCCGGCGGGCGGTGTTCTCGTTGTCCGGCAAGCTGTACCTGACCGACGTCGCCAGCGGCGACACGCGGGAGCTGCCGGTGGCCGGCCCGGTCATGGATCCCCGGCTCGATCCGACCGGCCGGCGGGTGGCGTACGTGTCCGGCCGGACGCTGCGGGTCGTCGACGTGGACGGCGCTCGGGATCGGGAACTGGCCGGGCCGGACGAAGGTGAGTCCGAGGACATCGCGTGGGGTGTGGCCGAGTTCGTGGCCGCCGAGGAGATGAACCGGTCGCGCGGCTACTGGTGGTCGCCGGACGGCGAACGGATCCTGGTCGCCAGAACCGACAAGTCGTCGCTGCGCCGCTGGCACATCGCCAACCCGATGAACCCGGACGATGACGCCGACGAGATGGCCTACCCGGCCGCCGGCACGGACAACTGCGTGGTCACCGCGTATGTGCTGGACCTGGCCGGTGGCCGGACCGCCGTGGCGTGGGACAACGCCGAACTGCCCTACCTGACGGAGGTGCACTGGTCGGCCGGCGGTCCGCCGCTGCTCGCCGTGCAGACCAGGGACCAGCGGCGGCTGGTCGTGCTGGCCCTCGATCCGGCGACCGGCGCCGTCGAGGCGCGCCAGGAGCTGACCGATCCGCACTGGGTGGACGTGGTCGGCGGCACGCCGGCATGGACGCCGGACGGACGGCTGGTCACCGTGGCCGCGCGGGACGGCGCGTACCGGTTGCTGGTGGACGGCGAGCCGGTCACGCCGACCGGGCTGCAGGTGCGCGGGGTGATCGACGTGGGCGGCGACGACGTGCTGTTCAGCGCGTCCGACAGCGATCCCACCCAGCAGCACGTCTACACCGCCAACGGCGGCGAACCGGTCCGGTTGTCCGATGTGGACGGCCTGAACTTCGCGGCGCGCAACGGCGACGTCACCGTGCTGGTGTCGTGGACCATGACGTTCGACGGCCCGAGGACGACCGTGCTGCGGGGCGGCAAGCCGGCCGGTGAGATCGCGTCACTGGCCGTGGTCCCGCCGCTGGTGCCGAATGTGACGCTGCTGACCGTCGGCGAGCGCGACCTGCGGTGCGCACTGCTGTTCCCGACCGGCTACCAGGTGGGCAGCGGCACGCTGCCGGTGTTGCTGGACCCGTACGGCGGTCCGCACGCGCAGCGGGTGTTGCACGCACGGAGCGCTTTCGGGCCATCGCAGTGGTTGGCGGACCAGGGATTCGCGGTGCTGATCACGGACGGCCGGGGCACGCCGGGGCGGGGGCCGGACTGGGATCGGCTGATGGCGGGGGAGTTCGCCGATCTGGCGGTGGCCGACCAGGTCGACGCGCTGCACGCGGTGGCGCAGCGGTATCCGGATCTCGACCTGAGCCGGGTGGCCATCCGTGGTTGGTCGTTCGGCGGTTACCTGGCCGCTGCCATGGCGCTGCGCCGGCCGGACGTGGTGCACGCGGCACTGGCGGGCGCGCCGGTGACCGACTGGCGGCTCTACGACACCCACTACACCGAGCGGTATCTCGGCCACCCGGACGAGAATCCCGATGTCTACGAACGGAACTCGCTGATCGGCGACGCGGCGAAACTGACCCGGCCGCTGCTGCTCGTACACGGACTCGCCGATGACAACGTGTTCGCCGCGCACACGCTCCGGCTGTCCGCGGCACTGCTGGCGGCCGGCCGCCAGCACAGCGTGCTGCCGCTGTCGGGCGTGACGCACATGCTGCCGTCGGCCGAGGACGAAGCCGAGAACTTCATGGTGTTCCAGGTGGACTGGCTCAAGGGCGCGCTGGGCATGTGACAGCGGGGTGGCCCCGGCACCGGCCGGGGCCACCCCGCTCAGCTCGCCCTGGGTTCACGGAGAGGTTCGGTCATCGAATCAGCCTTCGTTCGCGGTGACCAGTTCCAGCTTCGGCCGTGCCGACGGCGCCGGCGTGATCACGAAGCGCGACAACGCCTTGCGCAGCGACTCGGGGACCCTGGTCGGTCGCGCCTTGTCGGCCGTACCCCGCATGCAGGCGAACCGCTGCCGGCCGCGGGCGATCAGATCCTCGTACCCCTCCCGCACCCGGACATAGTCGAAGCGGAACCCGATCTGCGACTGGGTGAGGTCCTCCACCCGCATCCGGATCACCAACTGGTCGTACGCGGTGATCTCCGACAGGAACTCGCACTCCGCCTTCAGGGTGTAGAGAGACAGGTCGCCGCGCATGTCCTGCAGCACGTCCGGCGCGTACTGGGACAGGAACATCTCCCGGCACCGGCCCTGCCACTTGAGGTAGTTCACGTAGTAGACGTTGCCGACGAAATTCGTCTCCTCCAGCCCGACCATGTGCTTGAGCTCGAAGTACTCCTCCATCACTCACCTTCCGTCAGCAGGCCGGCAGCGATTCGCGGTGCGGTCATGCCGCGATCGCCTCGGAACCGCCGTCGCCGCCACCGGACAGCGCGATGACCGAAGCCGTCGTACCCGCGGCGCGCCGTTCCTTACTCTTCTTGATGAAGTGCACTGCCCACCAACCGAGGCCGCGCCCCAGGCAGACGATGCAGACCGCGAAGAACAGCGTGTAGACCACGTTGAGCTGCATCAGGACGGCGTACACGACCGCGACCGAAGCCCCGAACATGAACTGCGGGCGCGCCTTGAACGGCGTGGTGCCCGGGTCGGAGATCATGTAGTTGGTGAACAGCACGAACGCGACGCCCGTCATCGAGGCCAACGCCGAGTACAGCGCCACGTCCCAGAGCCAGTGCCGGACGAACGCCTGGATCGCGAACGCGCCCAGCCAGCCCACGATCAGCGGGACCTTCCTGGTGAGAACGGCGTTCAGGACGGTGCCGGCGGTGAGGATGACGAGCGGGATCATGATCCGGAAGTACGTGTTCGCGTTCTCGGTGAACTCGTACGGCGGGGCGGTGCTTGACCAGCTACTGAAGGCCAACAGCACCATGGTGATGCCGAAGTTGGACGGATTCATGTAGTGCCGCATGCGACCCGCGATCGGCGCCCGCAGCACGTGCTTGCCGGCGACACCAACGATCACGCCGAACGCCACCGGCCAGAACTGGTTGTTGACATAGATCAGCATGTTCACGGCCAGTGCCGTGATGTGGGACGGCAACAGGAACTCGTACAGGCCGCGGAAACCCCGGCCGCGGAAGGCCAGCGGCGCCTTGTTGGCCCAGGCGCTGACGAGCTCGAACGTGATCTCCGTCGCGTACGCGACGATGACCGCCAGGATCGGCCAGAGCCACGGCTGCTCGAAGCCGAGCAGGGTGTAGCCGAAGATGTTGAACACACTGATTGACATCGCGAAGTTGCGCAGCGCCAGGTAGCGGGGGTCGCGCTTCTGCTTCGCGGCGGCCGGCGCTGCGGCCGCCGGCTGCCCGACTGTGGCGGTCATCGGCTGGAAACCTCCTTGGCGGTACCGGTCAGCATGAGCGCGTGCGTGCCGGTCGAGAGCTCTAGCGACTGGGTGTGCAACTGGCCTGCGTTGTCACGCCACTCGAGATCGGCCTTGACCGGGCCGCTGTAGCTGCCCAGGCCGAAGCGGACGTCGAAGCTGCGGTAGCTGGCGTGGCCACTGCCGCCGTCGAGCTGGGAGATCTGGGTGTGGCCGTCCGGCGTGGTGATCTTCACGGTCGCGCCGTACGCCGGGGTGCCCAGGCCGGCCAGGCCCATCGCCGGGTCGTTGTTGCCTGCCACGGGCCGGACCAGGTGCAGATCGACGTAATTGCCCAGGTCCGGCGCCTCGTTGGCGTAGAAGGCCGGCGCGCCCCACTGGTATGCCACTGCGAAGTCCAGCGCGCCGTTGCCCCGGGTGTCCGCGGTGGCGATGCCGCGGGAGGGCGTCTGGTCGGTGATACCGAGTTGCTTGCTGATGTTGACGTACTTGCCGTCCGGACCCTTGGCCCAGAACGTCATCACCTGGTGACCGGCGATGTCGTCACCGGGCAGCACGTTTGGCCACATCGCGGGGTTGCTCAGCAGGTCGTCGTTGGTCATGGCCGTTTCCTGCAGCCAGTTCCAGCGGTCCGTCTTGCCCTGCACGAAGCCGTCCGTCTGCACGGAGTTCAGCGTGCCGTTGTTGAGGAAGTCACCGAACTTGACGTCCCACGCCCAGCCCGACCATGCCAGGCCGTACTGCTGCGCCTCCTGCGTGAACGGCGCGATGCCGTTGTTCAGGTCGTTGGCCATGTCGGCGTTGTTCTTCGCCTGGTTGATGAAGACGAGGTTGCTCTCCTGCAGGCCCCACTGCGTGGTGATGTCGCTGACCATGATGTCGAACTGGCCGGTGTCGTTGAGGTCACCGAAGTCGACGCCCATGCCCTTGAACGAGCCATTGCCCAGCGCGAACGACTTCGGCGTCGTCGGCGCCCGCTGGCCGACGGCCTCGGTGAACCGGATCTGGTCCTTGGTCGACCGGTTGTACATCAGGTGGCCGTGGCCGAAGTCGTTTCCGATGTAGAGGTCGGGCAGTCCGTTGCCGGTCAGGTCGGCCTGGGCCACGGCGAGCGTCCAGCCGGTGGCGGCGTCGAACGGAATGGCGCCCTGATCCTCCACATAGGACGCGGAGGGCGTGTCGCCGCTGGACGCCTTGTACCAGCGCAGCACGTGGTCACCGCCGCCGTTGCCGGCACTGGACATCGACTGGTTCATCACGACGTTGTTCTCGCCGTTGGGGTTGAGCACGTCGGAGTCGGGGAAGTAGTTGCCGACGAAGATGTCCGGGTGGCCGTCGCCGTTGTAGTCGCCGATGCCGACCGTGTCCGTGTTCCAGCGCGGGCCGTGGTACCTGCCGTCCACCGAGACTTCCGGCATGAGCTCCTGCGCCTGGTAGGCGGCGTTGGACGGCGTGGTCGCGTTCGCCTTGGCCAGGTACAGGATCGGCGTCCGGCCCCAGTAGCTGACCAGCAGGTCCATCCGTCCGTCGCCGTTGTAGTCACCGGGTGTGCAACCGGTCGGTGCCATGGCCGAGTCGATCGGCAGCGGCGCCGGGTTGAGGACGAACGGCGTGAACTGGTCTCCGACGGCCGCCGTCGGCGTGTAGGTGACGATCACGTCGTTGGTCCTGGTGTCCACGATGCACATGCCGTCGGTGCGGCCGTGCCCGGTCAGGTCGTTGATCGCGATACTCGCGCCGACCGCGGACATCCAGGCCACGATGTGCTGATACGCCGGATTCACCGGGCGGATCGTGTTCATCTTCTGGTTGTTGTAACCAGGTGGCAACGGGATCGGCAGCTCCTTGAACTTGTACGGTGCGGCGACCGTGTCGGCGCTGGCCACCGCGACCTGGGACTGCGCGACAAAAAAGACCGACACGAGAAGTGCGATGGCCGCCAGGCCAGGGACCAACTTCCGCATGCGTTCGCGTGGCACTGCCATGATCTCCCCTCCGCAAGGAGCTCTCAGTCAACTGCTGGCTGTGGGTGCGAAACACCGCCAAAACACGTGTGTGCGCACCAACCGCGGCAACAGCGGATGGCACCTGGGTTCGTTTCGTCTTCTATTTGAATGTTCTCGCAGCTTCCGCTCTTGTCCGAGCATCCGGCACCCGGTGACCTGAGTCTTCTCTTACGTTGCCGGAACGCGCTATTGAAGCAATTTTGACCGAATAGGCTTGTTCCGTATTGCTTTGAATCGCGGGTATGCCACGGCCCGGCCGCGGATGGCGCGCGGCCGGGCCGAGGCGTATTTCGGTTGTCAGTCCTGCACTACCGCCAGCTTGCTGACACCGTTGCGGCCGGCGGTCTCACCCAACGGCGACGGGGCGCCGTACTTCACGTCGACACCGCGTTGCCGCGCCGCGCGCACGATGCTCGGCACCGCACGTTCGGCCAGCGCCGCGATGGTCATCGCCGGGTTCACGCACAGGGCGCTGGGCACGGCCGAACCGTCCGTCACGAAGATGCCGGGGTGACCGCGCAGTTCGTGCGTGTCGTCCAGCGCGCTCGTCGCCGGATCGTCGCCGATGCGGCAGGACGACAGCGGGTGCACGGTGTACGCGCCGATCAGCTCGTTGGTCCAGGGCAGCACGCTGGCCAGGCCGTCCCGCTCCATGATGTCCTTTACGGCCGCGTCGGTCATGTCCCACGCCTTGCGGGTGGTCGGGTGCGGCTCGTACTTCAGCGTGCCCAGACCGAACATCTGCTGCGAGACGCGCCACGAGTTGCCGGTGGTCGGCGGCGCGCCGAACACGCCCTCGTTGTCGTCCTCGATCATGGTGAAGATGGTCAGCCAGTTCTGCCACTGCTTGATCAGTTCCTTCTTCGCCGCACCGAACCAACTCGGCTTCTCGGCGCCCGGCACCTGTACCAGGATCGTGCCCAGGCCCGGCGGGAAGTACAACTGCTCCAACGAGTACCGCTCGTACTCGGGCAGGCTGCCGTCCAGGTTGTCCCAGGTGGCCACGCACGGGCCCTTACCGATCTGGTTCGCCTGGTAGACCCCGCCGTCGGGGCGTTCCAGACCGAGCACGTCGCGGATCCGGTCCTCGTTCAGGATCGCGGTGTTCAGGCGCTCGCCGTTGCCGGAGAAGTACTTGCCCACCGCGTCCGGCATTCCGCCAAGGGCCTCCGCGGACCGCATCAGGATCGACGGCGTGGCCCCGGCTCCCGCGGCGACGACCACGACCTTGGCCTCGATCGAGCCGCTCTCCAGCACCACCCGATAATCCACGTCGTGCAGCACGTTGTAGCTGACGCGGTAGTTGCCCTCGTCGGTCCGCTCGATCAACTGCACCTCGTGCAGCGGCCGGATCTTGGCGCCGTGCGCGATGGCGCCGGGCAGATAGTTCAGCAGCATCGACCGCTTCGCGTCGAACTTGCAGCCGGACATCAGACCATTCCTGTTGGTAGACCGGCAGAGCCTCGTCGATCCGGTCGTACCACGGTTCGAGCGTCTCCCGGCTGATCGACGACGGCCACATCCGCCGGCCGATGCTGCCCTGACGGTCGAAGATGAACTTCGGCGCGCGGGGCATCGCCGCGAAGTAGACGACGCTGCCGCCGCCGACGCAGTTGCCGCCCAGCACGCCCATGCCGTCGCCGACCACGAAGTCGAAGATTCGCGTGCACGACGAGCCGAGCTTGAAGTCGTGGTCGAACTCGTCCGCCGTCAGCCACGGCCCGCGTTCCAGCACGGTGACCCGCGCACCGCCGGCCGCCAGATGGTAGGCCGTGATCGCGCCGCCGAAGCCGCTGCCGATCACCAGCACATCGGTGGTTTCCGTGCTCATGCGGGGCTCCCTGATGGGGTCGTGTCGGGGTGGTGCTGCGCGAGCTGCCGGCCGTAGGAGTGCACCGGGAATCGCCACAGGCCGTCCGTGTCTGGCTTGCGGAAGCCGGTCGCGAGCAGGCCGGGGTGGCCCTGTGCGAGTGCCTCGGTGGTGCTCATGTGGCCGGCGGTGTCGAACGCCATGTTGCTGAACACAGCCAGGTTGACCCAGATCTGCCGCTCCGGGCACTCCCAGCTACACAGCTTGCCGACCAGCGCGATCCGGTCCGGCGACTCCAGTGCCACGAACGGCGGCACCGTGTCGTCCAGGACCAGGTCGTGTTCGGACGCGTACGTCGTGGCGTGGTTGTTCAGTGCGGTGGCCAGGTCCGGCAGGGCCGGTGCGAGGCCACCGGCCTCGGTGCTGAGCACTGCGATCGCACCGGCCGCGACCGCGCCGCCGCCCTCCGAGATGCCCGCGATCGCCCGATCGTCCGGCCAGCGCTTCTCGCCGGGAATGATGGTGTCCGCGAACGCTTCCAGCGTCATGGTTTGCGACTGGTCCGGCATCGCAGCCGTCCTTTCGTGGTGGTGGACTCCTTCGGCGCGTTGCCGGCGGGTGCGTCGGCGACGACGGTCACGGCCGGGCACCGCCCTTGCTCGTGATGCCGTCGGCGATTCGCCGCCGCCACACCTCGAACGCCGGCGCGTCACCCTCCGGGCCGTCCGGGCGCGTCATGTTGCACAGGTCGTTGGCCTCGTCCGGTGTCATGTCGCAGAACACCCGGGTCGCCAGCACGGTGTGCGGAATCACGAGATCGGTGGTCACCCGTGCCGAGGCCGCGAAAGCGCTGCCCTGCGCCAACTGCGGCCGGTACTCGCCGGCCAGTTCGCGGAACCGGACCAGTTCGGCCTCGTCGCCGCCGCCGGCATAGCTGGCGGCCAGGCCGGCGCCGGCGTACAGGTCCGGCTTGCGGTGGTCGGGGAACTTCTCGAACGTCGCGGCCACGAGTTCCGGGTCGGTGCCGCAGACGAACCAGGTCGCGCGGCCGATGCCCTGGTCGATCGCGTGATCGGCATAGCCGGTCGGATCGTCGGCCGGCCACGGGAAGTTCGGTTCCTGGAACTGGTTGCGCACGTACTTCTCGGTCTTGAAATAGGCCTGGTGGAAACCGTAGCCGTCCAGCACGAGCCAGCGCGCCGCGTCGTCGGTGATGCCCCTGGTCGCCGCCTTCCACCGGAACCGTGGCACCCGCGCCAACGCCCAGCCGACGCCGACGTACACCATGTAGAGGTGCCTGGATGCTTCCTTGCCGGTCAGGAAGTCGCTGACGTGATGCGTGCTGCCGAACGGCAGTCCGTCGCGTACGGCGAGCGCCATGCCGGCGCCCTCGTAGGCGAACCCCTTGAAGCGGGTGGGAAGTCGCTCCAGCGGCACCTCGGCCTCGGTGGCCTTTCCCGCCTCGGCGGCGTAGGCATAGCCCAGCAGGAACGATTCGCCGACCTTTTCCAACAGGTCCCGTGACTCCGGCGTCTTCTCCTTGAAGCCCCGAACGGACAGCTTCGTTTCCGACATGGGCGGCGTCAGAATGCGCCGTCGCAGTTTGCTGGCCAACGTTGTCCCCTCCACACCCGCAGATTTGCCTCGATGGTGCCGATCATCGCAGGCAGGCGGTCAGCCGGCCTTCTTGTGACGTGCCGATCCGGTGGCGGCGAAATGCGCGCGGATGTTGCCGCGCCACACCTCGTACGTCGGCACCGGCCCGGCGTCGACCGGGTCGACCGCGGTGTTGCCGGCCAGAATGACAGCGTCCTGAGTGGACAGACCGGTGAACACGTCGACCGCGGTTTCGGAGTGTGGCGGTGTGAACCCGGCCGCGATCCGGCCGGTGATCGCCCACACCGCACCCACAGCGAGATCGGCGTGGTGATCACCGGCGGCGGTCCGCAATGCGGTCAGGCCGTCCGCGTCGGAGCCGCCCGCGAACGTCGACGCGAGACCGACGCCGCTCCACAGGTCGGCCTGCCGCTCGGTCGGGAACCGCCCGACGGCCGCCGTGACCTGCTCGGGGTTGGCGCCGTTGATGAACCACAGCGCCCGGCCGATGCCCTGGTCCACGGCACGGAGAAAGTAGTCCGGCGCGCCCTGCCACGGATACGGAGCCGGCCGCCGCTGCTCGTCCACCCACTTCGTGGTGTGGAAGTAGGCGAGGTCGAAGCCGTAGCCGTCCACCGCGAGCCACGTCATCGTGGGGTAGAACGGCGAGCCGCTCAGATCGGGGATGATCTTCTTCCACGTCGGCCTTGGCAGCCGGGTCATGGCGAAGCCGATCCCGATGTAGGCCAACAGGAGATGCGGCTGTCCAGGTCCCAGCAACAACTCACGCGTGCGGCCGCTACGACCCGGCATGACGTCCCGGACGGTGTTGGCCATCGCGGCGCCCTCGTAGGCGAAACCGCGCAACTCCGGCTCGACCATGTTCAGGCGGCGCTCCAGGTCCCACTGGTCCGTCGAGTCGATGGCCCACTCGAAGCCGACCACGACGGACTGCGGGATGGCCTCCAGCCGTTCGGTCGCGGCCGACGGCGTCACCGGGAAACCGCGTTTGGCGAACGACACTTCGGCCAGCGACGGTGCCAGCATCAGCCGGCGCAGCGAACCGAGCACAGTGGACATGACTTCTCCTCACACCAGCGCGTGGTGGCTCAGGCTGCGGACTGGCTCGGCTTGCGGCCCTCGCCGGCCGGTCCCCGGTAGGCCTGCGCGATCTCCAGCCAGTACCGCGCATCATCGCCGGTCGCGGTGATCGAGAGATCCAGGTGGTGCCGCCGGCGCACGACCAACTGGCAGAAGTCGACGGCCGGGCCGGCGATGCGCTGCTCCGCGTCCTCGGGGCCGAATGTCCACAGTTGACCGGACGGCGACGTGATCTCGAACCGGAACTCGACCTCCGGCGGCGTCAGATCCCTTGCCAGGTAACCGAAGTCCCAGGTACGTACGGCGAAGCCGACCAGGTAGCCCAGCCGGTCGGTGTGCTGGCGGTCGACGCCGAGGGTGTCCGCGACGTCCTGCCCGTGGCCGAACAGTTCCATCATGCCGGCGCTGGCCAGCACTGCCGGCGGCAGCGGCCGGACCAGCCACGGCACCACGCCGTCGGCCGGCACCTGGCCGAGCGCGTCGGCGGCGCTGGTCAGTTCGAAGCTGAGCTTCTCCCGCAGTGCCTGCGGCGGCTCGGCCAGGAAGGGGTTCATCGCGGCATTGACGTTCGCGTCGAAGTCGTCCGACATGCGGCTCGCCATGGCGCCGAACCCGGCCGGGTCCCGCGCGGCGAGGCCGGCGACCCGGAACGTCGCGGTCAGGTGCGCGACCTGATGCTTGATCGTCCAGCCGGGCGCCGGCGTGGGCAGCGACCAGGCAGCATCGCCCACATTGGCGATCATACGGTCGAAATCCTCGCCATCGGCGACGAGTGCGGCGATCACGTCCTGCAGATCTGTCACGTGCCTGTCCTCTCGCAACGCGGCCGGATGTCGAATCCAGGGTGCGCCGGGGGCAGGGTGTTGTCTTCTCCGTCGGTGCCGTGCGAAATCAGGCCAGGAACACCTCATCACCGACATGAATACGTCCCGGCGCCAGCACCCGCGCATGCACGCCCAGATTCATGTTGTTGCCTTCGCTGACCGCGGGCAGGATCTCGTTGCTGTCCGGCAACTCGTCCTGTGCCAGGTTCACCATGACGCAACGCTGCGCCCGTTGTGCCACATCCAGCACAAGATGCGAGCCGATCCGCAGTTCCCGTCCCACCCAGCGGTCTTCCGGCCGCCCGACCGTCTCGGGAACCGTGATCACCAGGTTCGGCCGCAGGCGTCGTTCGTCGATCTCGGTGTGTGGCACCAGATCCGCCAGCCACCGCACGCTCGCGGACGTGACGATGTGCAGCGGCAGCTCGTCGAAGTGTGAGATGATGTCCTCTTTGGCTAGCATGACATCGGGTCGCCCGAGGCTGTTCGCGATCGCCCAGTGCACGTGCTCGTCGTCGCCGCGTACCTCGGTGCCGTCGGGCAGCGTGATCACCGGGGTGAGATCGGGTGCGTACCTGGCTCGGAAGTCCAGCAGGCCGTCCATCCGGCGGAAACGGCGAGTGTTCTTGCCGCTGCCCAGTTTTCCGTCCGTATCACGCACCGCGTACAGGCGATCACCGAGGATGCCACGCACGTCCACCGGAGCCTGTGTGAGCTGTTCGCCCAGCATCGACTTGACAGGGAAACGCCACAGGGCCGCGATGGTGCCTACGGAGATCACCGAACGACAGTATCGGGTGATTCATTTCGTTCGCCGAAGACGTGCCGCATTCCGCCCAGCCACTTGTCCGGCTCGGCCGCCTTGCCCGCGTACATCGCCGCCACCTCGGGGTGCGGCAGGATCAGGAACCGCTCGTCCGCCAGTCCCGCCACCACGGCGTCGGCGACCTCGGCCGGCTCGATGATCCGCCCGCTCGCCGCGACCGCCCGCGCGGACGCGTGACCGGCTTCGACACCCGGCATCAGCATGTTGGTCCGCACACCGAGCGGGCACACCACGCTGACCCGGATACCGGCGGTGCCGTAGGTGAACGCGAGCCATTCGGCCAGGCCGAGCGCGGCGTGCTTGGTGGCCGAGTAGGGCGCGTCACCCGGACACGTCAGCAGTCCGGCCGCCGACACC
>WNGL01009638.1_pt1 | contig 13581 bp, 14 predicted proteins | sample 5400591 | NCBI WGS metagenome assembly WNGL01 (sample SAMN13153377, study PRJNA577476) | soil metagenome | isolation source: 80 cm soil or saprolite under Garry oak tree replicate 1 | place: USA:California | collected 2016-06-15
CCTCGTCGCCCTCACCGACGACCCGGTGCGCCAGGACCCCGCCGCGGTGCTCGGGCGCGCGGTCGCGGTCGGCCACGTCCTCGGCGCCGCCGCCGGGCTGCGCGAGACCGACCGGCTGCGCGAGGTGCTCGGCGAGCGGCACCGGTGGCACGCCGTCCGCGGCCACCTGCACGAGCTCAGCGGCGACCTCCCTGCCGCCGCCACGGCGTACGCGGATGCCGCCCGTCGGGCCACGGACGTCGCCGAGCGCGACCACCTGGTCCGTCAGGCCGCCCGCGCGCGGGCCGCCGAGGTATGTAGGAACAGTCGTCTCACTGAGCGTCCTCCATAGGCTCGCGTACCCAGCTATGACCCGATTGAGCCGAGCAACTCATCGCTGGTCTCTTCAGACCATTGGGCGGCGCGTTCCCACCAGCCGATCGGCAACCGAGAGACGCTGTAGCTGGGGCCGTCGTGTCGCTATCGTCGAGCGCATGACGATCCAACGCATGGAGCACGTGGGCATCGTGGTCGACGACCTCGCGGCCGCGACCGCGTTCTTCGTCGAGCTCGGACTCAAGCTGCAGGGCGAGGGGCCGGTCGAGGGCGGTTGGGTGGACCGCGTGGTGGGGCTCGAGGGCGTCCGGGCGGAGATCGCGATCGTGGAGACCCCGGACGGCCACGGACGGCTCGAGCTGACGAAGTTTCACGCCCCGTCGGGCCGGGGCGGCGACCGGCACGCGCCGGCGAACACCCCGGGCATCTGCCATGTCGCATTCGCAGTCGACGATATCGACGCCGTCGTCGCTAGCTTGCGAGCCCGCGGCGCGGAGCTCGTTGGCGAGGTGGAGCGCTACGAAGACAGCTATCGGCTCTGCTACGTCCGCGGCCCGGGGGGGATCATCGTCGAGCTGGCGGAGCAGATCGGCTGAGGGCTCCAGCCGGCCACCAACCGCCTCGCCAGCGTCAGTGGTCGTCCCGGGGCAGGATCGTCTACCGGAACGGCCAGGCGCTAGGGGTCTTTTTTGCCTGGCGGTGTCAGCGGTCAAGCCGTGCTGGCGTGCCCGTTTGAGCGGCGCCCGGCTTAGTTACCTGGGCGTAGCCGCAAGCAGCCTGGCTTCAGCAGACAGCGCCAGCCGAGGATCGATGCTCAGCTCAGCGTCCCGTTGTGGGAGTCGTCCGTCCCGAGGCGGCGGGCAGCCGGGAGCGGGCGACGATGGCCGCGAGGCCGACGCCCGCCGGCGGTATCCCCAGGGCGATCGCTGCGCCGGCACTGCTGGTCAGTATGCCTGCCACGGCCGCTCCGGCCGCGCTGCCCACGGCCTGGCCGGTGGAGAGCCAGGTGAAGGCCTCGGTGCGGTGCGCTGGCGTTGTCGCCTTCTCGATCAGGCGTAGCTGGTCGCGGCGATGGGCGTCACGAACAGTCCGGCCCCGGTCAGGGCCGCGCCGATCACGATGAGGGTCTTTGCCGACGGCTCAATGCTGAGGACAACGACAGGGATAAGAGCCGCAGCGAATCCGGCGGACAGCCGAACGTAGCGCCGCTTGCCGGCCGTGGTCACCGGACCGAAGGTACCTATAATCCCGCCGATCGTTAGCGTCGCCAGGAGGACCCCGGCCAGGCTCGGGAGAGCAGCGGCTGCCGTGACAGCGGCGAGCCCGGCCGGGAGTGCCCCGAAGGTCAGGCCTTGTCGCTGTGCTGAACGCCAGGATCCGCACCGCCGGGACACTCCAGGCGCCATGCATCCGCCGGTTACAGCGCACCTCGCGCGCGGCCCCCCCGCCGTCGCAGCAACGAAACTTACGGTGCCAGCGCCCACCAGCACCGCGGAGCAGGCCAGCGCCGCAGCCGGGCGGCTCGCTGTGATCAAGGCCGCCACCACCAGCGGCCCGACAGGAAGACCACCTGCTGCAGCAGCGACTCCAGGGCGTACGTCGCGGGCAGGCGATCCTGACCGGCCAGGACTGGTCCGGGCGGCGCCGTGACCATCGGCCTGGTACCCATCCTGGGCGGCGAACGCCGTAAGCACCCGGGCCCGGGCGGCGGTGTGCTTGGCCTCTACCCGTTCCAGGGCACGCAGGACGAGGGCCTGGGTATCGGCGGGCGGGGCGGCCACGTCGGTTCCGTTCAGGGAATCTAACGCGTGATCGAGCATGGTCAGCGCGTCGGTGACGCTCACCGGTTCACCACCGCACACACCCGGTCACCTCCCTCAAGATCTATCTATCTCGAAAGCTAGTTCGAGTCTAGCCGACACCACCGACAGTTTCGCGTGTTCCCGGGGTACGCGGCGAACCGCCTGCCATACTCCTACCGTGCCAAACTCCCCGCCCGGCGAGCCACAGTCCGGGCAGGCCCAGGAGCCTGAACGGCGTGGCATACGCATATGCCGGGCCGGGCCAGCGGACTGGGCGACGCTGCGCGAGGTCCGGCTGGCCGCGCTTGCGGACTCGGCGGCGGCCTTCGGGTCCACGGTGGAGCGTGAGCGCGCGTTCGACGAGGCGGAGTGGCGCCGCCGGGCGGCGTTGCCATGGTTCCTGGCCTGGCATGGTGACGAGCCCGTTGGTATCGTCGCCGCGCTCTCGCTTACTCGGCCAGCGGATGGGGACCCCAATCCGTCGTGGGGTCTTTTCTCGATGTGGGTCGCCCCGGCGTTCCGCGGCGGGGGAGTCGCGGAACAGCTGGCAGCGGCGGTGGTCAAGCATGCCCGCGGTGCGGGCGCGGCCAGGCTCATACTGTGGGTGGCCGACGGCAATGACCGCGCCCGCGCCTTCTACCTGCGGCTGGGATTCCGGCCCACCGGCGCCAGGCAGACCTACCAGCGCCAGGATGGCACTGAACTTCACGAGAATGAGCTTGCCCTCGACTTCAGCTAGCGGCGGGGAGCGGCAGGCTGAAGCAGGCCGGTCATTCCAGCAGGCCATATGAGGGTGCCGGTCCGGCCCCATCCTGGCAGGATGACCGGGTGGGCCCGCTCATGCTGCTCGATACCGCCTCGCTGTACTTCCGCGCCTTCTACGGAGTCCCGGAGACGCTGACGGCGCCGGACGGCACTCCGGTCAATGCCGTCCGCGGGCTGCTGGACACGATCACCCGGCTAGTCCGGGCCCGCCACCCGGCGCAGCTGGTGGCCTGCCTGGATGCCGACTGGCGCCCGGCATTCCGGGTCGCGGCGGTGCCCGGTTACAAGGCACACCGGGCGCGCCCGGACGGGAGCGAGGAGGTGCCGGCCGCGCTGGTGGCCCAGGTGCCCGTCATCGAGCAGGTGCTCACCGCCGCCGGGGTGGCGCTCGCGGGCGCACCCGGGTACGAGGCCGACGACGTGATCGGCACCCTCACCGCACGCGCACAGTGCCCGGTCGAAATCGTCACTGGGGACCGCGACTTGTTTCAGCTTGTCGACGACGCCCCGCCGGTCCGGGTGATCTACACGGCGCGCGGGCTGACCAAGCTGGACATCGTAGACGAGGCCGCGGTAACGGCGCGCTACCAGATCCCGGGGCGGGCGTACGCGGACTTCGCCACGCTGAGGGGTGACCCCAGCGACGGGCTCCCCGGGGTCGCGGGGGTGGGGGAGAAGACGGCGGCTGCGCTGGTGCGGGCGTTTGGCACGATCGAGGCGATGATCGACGCGATCGACAAGGGTCACGGTGGCTTCCCCGCCGGGTCGCGTCGAAAGCTGGCGGCCGACCGTGCCTACCTGGCGGTCGCTCCCGCGGTGACTCGGGTCGCCACCGATGCCCCCGTGCCGCCCGTAGACGGCACGCTTCCGCTTGCCCCTGCCGACCCTGACCGGCTGGCGGCCCTGGATGAACGGTGGGACCTGGGTTCCTCGCTCAGGCGTGCGCTTGCCGCCCTGGCTGATGATCCTGCTCGCTGACCGGCCCGCGCGCCGGTTTCGCCGGTAACCGGACCTGGAGGGCGACGAGGCACGTATCGTCCTCCGGGTCGGTCGAGCCGAGCGCTGCCAGGACCGCGGCGATGACCTCCTCCGGGTCGGACGTGCCCGCGGCGGCGGCGGTGAGCGTCGCAAGCCCCTCATCAAGGGAGCGATCCCGGCGCTCGATGAGGCCGTCGCTGTAGAGCAGGAGCAGGTCCCCTGAACGCAGGCGCGTGGTAGCCGTCTCGTAGCCCGCCCAGCCCGCGCCGAGCAGGATGCCCGATGGCGGGGCAAGCACGCACGCCTGCTCACCGCGGACGAGCACCGGCGGCGGGTGGCCCGCCTGCGCCCAGGTGAGCAACCCGGTGGGCGGGTCGAAGTAACCGGCCAGGACCGAGGCGGTATGTTCGGGGCCCACGTGATGCACAAGGTCGTTCAGCCAGCCGACAAGCCGCTGCGGCGGTGAGCCGGTGATCGCAAGGCCGGCCAGCGCGCCACGGAGCCGGGCCATCCCGGCTGCCGCCGGCAGGCCATGCCCCCCAACGTCGCCGATCGCGACCAGCACATGACCACCGGGCATCTCGGCGGTGATGTACCAGTCCCCGCCGACGCGGCTGTCCCGGGAGGCAGGCAGGTACCGCACCACCGCACGGAGCCCAGGAAGATCGAACGGTGCCTCGTGCAACGGCAGAATGGCGCGCTGCAGTTCCAGCGTGACATGACGCTGCTGTATCAGCGCAGCCGTCAGCTGGGCGTTGTCAGACTGATCACCGGAAGCACGAGTGGTGGAATACCCCATCTGGCTGCCCCCGGCAGCGTCCGTATTTGATACCACGGCACGGCCAGGCCGGGCGTTTGGGCCGACCTGAGCCGGAGGAGCCACGATCTTAGAAGCCATTGCCGTCCGCATCAGTGAATCCAATTCACTAAGCGTGAAGCACGGAAGGCGCTCCTGTCTAGATCCGAATGCACCTGACCCACAATACCCACCCGGATCGGGGCTGGTGTGGCGCATGATTAGATGGCGTCCTGGGCGGTCGAAGGCCCCCGTCGGCGCGGCAGGTGGAAGGGCACCATGACAGCACACAGCCAGGGGAAAGGCGCGGCCGAGGGTGCCGAGCTGTATCCCGCGAGCCGTCTGGCGGCGGCTGCCGCGGCGGCGGGCCAGGCTGGCCTGAGTGCGCTGCTGCTAACGCCTGGGCCAGACCTGCGTTACCTCAGCGGTTATGACGCGCTGGCCACCGAGCGGCTGACCTGCCTCGCGGTGCCCGCCGAGGGTCCCGCATTCCTGCTCGCCCCCCGGCTGGAGCAGGGATCCGTCCATGCCTCCCCGGTAGCCCGGATGGGCGTGGAGATCCGGGCGTGGGACGAAACGGACGATCCGTTTCGCATGGTGGGTGACCGGCTTCGCGGCATGGCGTCGGTCGGCCTGGCCGACCAGATGTGGGCGATGATGGTGCTTCGCTTCCGGGCGGTTCTGCCGGGAGCCCGTCAGGCACTGGCCAGCGACGCCCTGCGCGGGCTCCGGGTGCGCAAGAGTCCGGCCGAGATCGCGGCATTGCGCGAGGCCGGGGCCGCCATCGACCGTGTTCACCAGCAGGTGCCCGGGTGGCTGCGGCCGGGCAGGAGCGAGCGTGAGGTGGCCGCCGACATTGCCGCCGCGATCACCGCGGCGGGGCACGCTCGCGCCGACTTCGTGATCGTCGGTTCCGGCCCCAACGCGGCACGCCCGCACCATGCGCCCGGTGACCGCCGCCTGGCGGCTGGGGACGTGGTGGTGGTCGACATCGGCGGGACCATGCCCAGCGGCTACTGTTCGGACTGCACCCGCACCTACGCGATCGGGCCGCCGCCAGCCGAGTTCGCGAGTTACTACCAGGTGCTCCAGGACGCGCAGGAGGCGGCCTGCGCCGCCGTGCGCCCAGGAGAAGCGGCCGAGTCGGTTGATGCCGTGGCGCGAAGCCACATCACCGGAGCGGGCTACGGTGATTTTTTTCTCCACAGAACGGGCCACGGGATTGGTCTTGAGACCCACGAGCATCCCTACATCGTGTCGGGCAACACCGAGCGGCTGGAGCCTGGGATGGCGTTCTCGGTGGAACCGGGAATCTATCCGGGCCCGCATGGGGCCCGGATAGAGGACATCGTGGCATGCACGCCGGACGGTGCTGAGCGGCTCAACAACGTCACCAGGGACCTGGTCGTGGTGGGTGCATGATGCAGGAATTACTGGAACTCGCCCGCGAACTCGCGGATAAGGAACTCCGGCCGGCCGTGGACGCGGCCGAGCGGGAGGAGCGGTTTCCCCGGGAAGCGTTCCGGCTGCTGGGCGCCTCGGGGCTGCTCGGGCTGCCCTATCCCGAACGCTGGGGTGGCGGCGGCCAGCCGTACGAGGTGTACCTCCAGGTCGTTGAGGAACTGGCCCGGGCATGGCTGACCGTCGGGCTTGGGTTGAGTGTTCACACGCTGGCCTGCTTCCCGCTGGCGGCGGTTGGCACGGACGAGCAGCGGGACCGGTGGCTGCCGGGCATGCTCGGTGGTGACCTGCTGGGGGCTTACTGCCTGTCCGAGCCGCACAGCGGGTCCGATGCCGGGGCCATGACGGTCCGGGCGGCGGCCGCAGAGGGCGGCTACCGCATCGATGGGGTGAAGGCGTGGATTTCCCACGCCGGGCGGGCGGACTTCTACACGGTGTTCGCGCGCACCTCAGGCGAGGCGGCCGGGAAGGACCGGGCGCGCGGCATCAGCTGCCTGCACGTGCCCGCCGTCACCGGCGGCGTGAAGGCGGCCCCGGCTGAGCACAAGATGGGGATGCGCGGGTCGGTCACTGCCCAGATGATCTTCGAAGGCGCCCATGTGCCCGCCGGTCACCTGGTGGGTGAAGAAGGCGGCGGGTTCAGCATCGCCCTGGCGGCGCTGGACTCGGGCCGGCTCGGCATCGCCGCCTGCGCGACCGGGCTCGCCCAGGCGGCGCTGGACACGGCGGTCTCCTACGCCCGCGTGCGGCGCCAGTTCGGCAAGCCCATCGTCGATTTCGAGGGTGTCTCGTTCATGCTCGCCGACATGGCGACCGCGGTGGAGGCTGCCCGGGCGCTCTACCGGGCGGCGGCACGGCGGCGCGACGCTGGTCAGCAGTTCGGCCCGCAGGCGGCGATGGCCAAGCTGTTCGCGAGCGACGCGGCGATGCGGGTGACCACCGACGCGGTGCAGGTGCTGGGCGGCTACGGCTACGTCGAGGACTTCCCGGCCGAACGGTACCTGCGGGAAGCCAAGGTGCTCCAGATCGTGGAAGGCACGAACCAGATACAGCGGCTGGTGATCGCCCGCGCGCTGCGCCGGGGCTGACCTGCGCCGAGACTGACCTGCGCGGGGGCTGACCTGCCCCGGCGCAGGTCAGCCCCGGCGGGCGGCCGCCCCTACTTCAGGGCGCCCGCGGTGAGGCCGGAGATGATCCGGCGCTGGGCAAAGATCACCAGCAGCGCGACGGGCAGCGTGATCAGCACCACGGCGGCGTCGATGCGGTTGTAGAACACCTGGTACTGGGTGTGCCCGAGGCCGACGATAGCGACGGGCGCGGTGTATTTGTCGGGCGTGCTCATGAACGAGACCGCGAAGGCGAAGTCGTTCCACGCGAAGATGAACGCCAGGATGGTGACGGTGAAGATTCCGGGCACCGCGATCGGCAGGATGACCCGGCGCAGCGCCTGAAGCCTGGTCGCCCCGTCAACAACCGCGGCTTCCTCTAGCTGGCGCGGCAGCTGGGAGAAGAAATTCGCCAGGAACCAGGTGGCTATCGGCAGCGTGTAGATCAGGTAGGTGATGATGAGGGATTGGTAGGTGTCGAGGAGTGCCAGGTGGCGGTAGGCCAGGAAGAGCGGGCCGACTATTGCCAGGACCGGGAAGAACCCGGCGAGCAGGATGAACCCGAGGATCGCCGTCTTGCCCCTGATCCTGGTGCGCGACAGCGCGTACCCGGCCAGCACCGCCAGGACGACCGTGATGGCCGTGGTCGACAGGGCGACGATAGCGCTGTTGAGCATGGCCTGGCCGAAGTTGATCCCAGTCGCGCCCGTCTGCGTGATGTCGAAGGAGTAACTGCCCAGGGTCAGGTGCGTCCCTGGAAGCAGGCTGGTAGTTCCCTTGCTGAGTTCGCCGCCGGTCTTCAGCGAGGTGATGATCATCCAGTAGAACGGGAACAGGCTCGCAAGCACGAAGGCGGCGATGAGCACATAGAACCCGGTCCTGAGTACGACCTTGCCAGGCCTGACCCGGCGGCTGACCGGGCTCGCATATGCCGCGGCAGCGCTTGTGACGCTCATCGGGGCCTCCTCACAGGACCTGCTCGGTGCGGAAAGCGCGAACATACGCGGCAGCGATGATCAGGGCGAAAACGATCAAGGCTACGGCGATTGCCCCGCCATAGCCGAAGTCGGTCTCCTGCAGGAACGCCTGCCAGTTCAGGTAGGACACCACGTTGGTGGAGTTTCCCGGCCCGCCCCCTGTCATGTTGTAGACCACGTCGAAGATCAGGAACGACTGCAGGGTCCGGAAGATCAGCGACACCATCAGGGCCGGCTTCAGCAGCGGCAGGGTAAGCCGCCGGAAGGTCTGCCATGCGCTCGCGCCGTCGATCTTGGCGGCCTCATAAATATCGCCCGGGATGACCTGGAGCCCCGCCACCAGGATGATCGCTATGAACGGGGTGTTGCGCCAGGCGTCGGCGACCAGGATCGCCCCCCAGGACGTCCACGTGCCGGCAAGCCAGGTGGTGTGGCCGAGCGGCAGGTGCAGCGTGGTGAGCATGTAGTTGACGAAGCCGCTCTGCGGGTCGAACATCGCCTTCCACAGCTGGGCGGAAACGACCGTCGGCACCGCCCAGGGGATGAACACCGCTGCCCGAACCAGGCCCCGCCCTGGGAACGCACGGTTCAGCGCGAGCGCCAATGACAGCCCGATCAGGGTCTCGACGCCCACCGACACCACTGTGAACCCGAGCGTGTGGACGAGCGCGGGCAGGAACAGGTTGTCGGTGAAGAGCCTCTTATAGTTCGCCAGCCCGGCGAGGGTGCCGAACGTCACCGGGTTGCCCTGGTAGTTCACATTGTGGAATGAGTTCCACACGTTGTAGGCCAGCGGGTACAGGGTGATAGCGGCCAGCACCAGCACCGCTGGCGCGACCAGTGCGTAGCCGAATCTCCGGTCGCGCGCGAGCAGGCTGTACTGGCGTGACTCCCGCGGGGCCCGGCCGGGTGACCGTCGGCCGGGTGCCCCCCGGCCGGCGCCCGGCCGGACCGGTGTTACCGGCCCGGCCGAGGCGGCGGGATCCTGCTGTGCTGTCACCCGCTTGCCGTCCCCTGGAGTTGCTTCACGGTCGGTGCCGTGGCCGACAGCGCAGAGGAAGGCGAGGACTGGCCGCTGAGAACGGACGAGATCATCGTCTGCAGCTGGGCCGAGATCTGCGTGTAGACGGGAGTCACCGGCCGTGGGGTCGCGCGGGCGAAAACGGCCTGCTCCTGCCTGAAGAACGGCGCCTTCGCGTACAGCGTCGGGTTGTAGGCCGACTTCACCGCGGGCGGGTCACCGGCAGTGACCGCACGGTCGATCTGGGCGGAGTCACTGATCAGGTACTGGATGAACTTCCAGGCTGCCGGCTGGTGCGTGCTCTTGGCGTTGACGACGAGGTCGTCACCGCCGAGCGAGGCCTGCGCCGTCCCGCCGGCGGCGTTCGGGAACGGCACCCAGCCGGTCTTGCCCTTGAGTGAGGAACCCTTGGCCTCGGACAGCGAGAAGATGTATGGCCAGTTCAGGGCGAATGGGGTCTGCCCGGACTGCCACGCGGCCTGGACCTGCGACTCCTCCCAGGTCGACACCGACTGGGGTGCGATCTTGAAAGTGTGGATCGCGTCGGACTCGAACTTCAGCGCGGCGACGTTCGCCGAGCTGTTGAGGTTGTTCAGGGCCGGTGGGGTGAGCTGGCCGCCCATGCTCTGGAACGCGGTCACGGCGCCTTCGTACTTGTCACCCTCGAACGCCAGGCCTTCCTTCAGGGACGGGTCCTTGGCCATGGCCGCCTTGGCCTCGCTGACCAGTTGCGCGACTGTGGTTGGCGGGGTCTTGACCAGGTCGGTGCGGTAGTAGAGGCCTTCCGCGTTGATGAACCACGGGATGCCGTACACCTTTCCGTTGTAAGTGCCGGAAGCAATCTGGGCTGGGAAGAAAGCGCTGGCGTTCGGGTGGAACTTGGTCAGGTCCGCGAGCCAGCCGGGACGGGCGAAGGTGGCGGGCCACACCACATCGGAGGTGATGACGTCAGGTGTGCCGGACCCGGAGATGAAGCGCTGCTCCAGCTGCTGTAGCGCCACATCCGAGACCGGTGAGAGGTTCAGGATCTGCACGTGGATCTTCGGGTTCGCCGCCTCGAACTTCTGGACCGCTGTCTTGGTCGCGGTGCCCTCCGAGCCGAGGCCCTGGGTCGCGAACACGATGGTTTGCTTGGCGCTGGCAGGTGTCTGCTTGGATGCGCTCGAGCCGCCGGCGCCGCTGCCGCAGCCCGCTGCGGCCAGCCCAACCGCCGCCACGGCCGCTACCGCGGCAATCCTGCCGCGCCGGGACCGGGTGCGGCTCGCATGAGCCGTCCGGGTCCCAGGTCTGTCGGGCCACTGCGTCATCGTGGCCACCTCCTCCTGTGCGTTGTTACGGCTGGTGACGAATCAGCCGTTTCTTATTATGGAATTCAGCTCTACGGTGAGCCCGGTGATGGTCGAGGGCACCGGTCTGCGTGAAACAAGTGCCTGGTGAACAGTGCTGGAAATAGCAAGGCTCAGCTGGTTGTAATTGGCAATTTCCGGCCGCGGCTTTACCGCGAGGATGGCCCTCTCAAGCACCGGCAAGTAGGGAAACCTCCGGACGAGCGACAGGTTATCGTACAGCTGGGTCCAGACCGGTGGCAGGGACCCCTTCACGAGCACCTGGCGCTCGCTGCGCAAGCTGGTGAGGAACTTGATGAAGGCCAGCGCGGTGCGCTGGTGCTGGGAGAAAGCGCTGATGGCGAGGTTCGCTCCGCCGAGCGAGCTGGAGCCAGGGCCGCTGCGGCCCGGCAGCGCGGTGACGCCGAATTTGCCCGCCACCTGGTTGCCGCTGCCGGGCTCGCTGGCGAGCCCATAGACATAGGGCCAATTGCGCAGGAAAAGCAGTTTTCCTGATTCGAAAGCCTTGCGGGAGGCTTCTTCGTCATAGCTGAGCGCAGCGCCCGGGATCCATCCCTGGTGCAGCCCGTCCATCAGAAAGCGGAGCCCTGCACGGGCCTGCGGGGAATTCAGGGTGACCCTTGTTGTTCCACTGGGAGACATGATGCTTCCCCAGCGGACTGGACGGCCTCGGCGAAGTTCACCGTCAGCCCCTCGTAGGGCGCGAACTGTCCCGCGTATCCCGCAAGGCCGTACTTGGGAGCCACCGTGCGCGCCGTGCTGGCCAGCTCAGCCACCGTCCGTGGCGGTGCGCGGTGGGCCGCCGCGAGGACATCTTTGCGATAGTAGAGCAGCCCCGCGTTGCTCGTGAACGGCACCCCATAGAGCCTGCCCTGGTACCGGGCGGTGGCCACGGCCGGGGGCAGGAAGGCGCCGAGCGGGAACAGCCGCGGGTTCAGCGGGACGATCCAGCCGTTGGCGGCGAACTCCGCGGTCCAAATGACGTCCAGGTTCATGACGTCGTAGCGGCTGCTCTTGGTCTGGAGGTTGGCTACCAGCTGGGCGTGCTGGTCGTCGGCTTCGTCCGGCAGCTTGATGAGGGTGACCCGCTGGCCTGGGTGAGCGGCGTTCCATTCTCGCAGGAGGCCGGGCAGGTAACTGCTGGTGTCCAGCTTGCCGGTGGCGAATGTGATCGGGCCGGTGCCGCTCAGCGAGGTAACAGCGGAGGTGGTGCCCCTGGCACAGCCGGAAACTGCCACAGTGACGGCCAGGGCGGCCGCCGCCGCGAGCCTGGACCACCTCATCGGCGTTACCTCACCTGTGAAGCTGGTGGAGATGCCTACGTGTTATACAGTCCCATTAGGTATGGGTCAATGGGAATCTAATATCTAGGTTTTTATCTAGGTTTTCCGCCCGCTGGCATGCCACCATGGGCCGGGAACCGCGAGGGTGGCAACTCGACGCTCACTCCGGGTCCTTGTGACAGGCAGGGCCGTCCCAGGTGGGTGGAGGGGAGGCAGAAGTGCGCCTGCCGCTGCTGGCCCTGCTGGCCAAGGAGCCTGCTCACGGATACGAGCTGAAGGCCCGGCTCGAGCGGATGTTCGGCCGGGCCTACCCGCCGCCTAACATCGGCCAGATCTATCTCACCTTGCAGCGGCTTGAGCGTGCCGGGCTGGTGCGGAGCCAGGATGTCGTCCAGTCGCGGCGGCCCAACAAGCGCGTCTATGAACTGACCCCAGCGGGCCAGGAGGCCGTGGCGGCCTGGATCGAGGAGCCCAGCAACGGCCCGCGGGTCCGGGATGATTTCTTCATGAAGCTGGTGCTCAGCCCGATGGCCGGGGCCACGGACCGGCTCGGGCTGATCAACCGGCAGCGCCGGCACTACCTGGGCCAGATGCGGGCGCTGTCGCGGCTGGCTGCCGAGGACGGCAAGGACAACCGGATCGCGCGGTCGCTGATCGAGGGCGCGATGCTGCATCTGCAGGCGGACCTGGACTGGCTGGAGCGGTGCCAAGAGGAACTGCTGTGACGCTGCCCGCCGCGTCCGCGGATGGCGGGACTGGCCAGGTGCCGCCGCTGGAGGTCACGCCGCTGGATGTCACGCTGTCGGAGCCGGCTGGCCCGGTTCCGGCACCTGCCCCTGTCCTGCTCCGGGCCGCGGGCCTCACCAAGGTTTTCCGGACCGACGGTGGCCCCGTGCACGCCGTCCGGGGGGTGGACCTGACCGTTCGCCTCGGGGAATTCGTTGCGGTCATGGGCCCCTCCGGGTCGGGGAAATCGACCCTGCTGCATGTCCTTGGCGGGCTGGAACCCGCTACCAGCGGTGAGATCTGGCTGCGCGGGCAGCGGGTGGAGCGGCTCAGCCAGGCGCGGTGGGCGCTGTTGCGGCGGCGCCACATCGGCTTCGTGTTCCAGTTCTTCAACCTGGTGTCGAACATGACCGTGGCTGACAACGTGGAGCTGTCTGCCCTCATCGGCGGCGCCACCCGCCGGGAGGCCAGGGTGCGCCGGGAAGAACTGCTGGCGGAACTGGGCTTGTCCGCGAAGGCGGACTCGGCGCCGTCCCGTCTCTCAGGCGGTGAGCAGCAGCGGGTGGCCCTGGCCCGGGCGCTGGCACACCGCCCCAGCCTGCTGCTCGCCGACGAGCCCACGGGCAATCTCGACAGCGCCAACGCGGCTGATGTCTTGCGATTGCTTCGGCGCAGCCACGAGCAGGGCCAGGCCATCCTGCTTGTCACCCATAACGCCCGCGCCGCGAGCATGGCGGACCGCGTCGTCAACCTCTTCGACGGGATGATCGTCGACGACGCTCCCCTGGCCGCCGTCCCTGCCCGTCCCGTTGCGGCCAATGTCGTGGAGCTCCGGGGCTGAGTGTGCGCGCCGCCGTCCGCTGGATCCGGGCAGACCTGCGTGCGCGGCGCGGCCAGGCTCTCGCGATGGTGCTGGTCATCGCGGGCGTGATCGCCGCCCTGTTGCTGTCAGCCACCCTGCTTGAGGGCGCGACCAACCCGTGGCGTGCCCTGTTCGCCCAAACG
>WNGL01017257.1_pt1 | contig 13581 bp, 14 predicted proteins | sample 5400591 | NCBI WGS metagenome assembly WNGL01 (sample SAMN13153377, study PRJNA577476) | soil metagenome | isolation source: 80 cm soil or saprolite under Garry oak tree replicate 1 | place: USA:California | collected 2016-06-15
GAAACCCCACCAGTTTTTCTTGGACCTCCTCACCAAAACTACTGTGAAGGCTCAGGCCGCTCTGTTCCGCAAACCGCTGAGCCGAAAGCCGCGCCCCTCGCTGCGTTGTTGAGCCATTCGGGACGAGCTAAACTGTTACCGGTAATGATCACGCCGCAAAGAGTAATTCAGGTGATGCCTCATTCAGGCGGTCTTCGTATTGGACTAGCGTTTAAGCCGATAAAAGGCCGCGTTGCCGGTGAGCGGGACCTGGACCTGGAACAGGCCGTTGGTTGCCAGTGGGGCGTTGATAACACTGAGCCAAGCCCCGGCCAGGATGTCCGTGCTGACTTGGAGGCCATAGGCAGGGGAAGTATTGGTAGGCCAGGAAAGAATGGCGTAGCCGGCAGTAAGCGACACCGCCAGCCTGGGTGGCGGCAGCAAACCAAAGACCGACAGCGTATCTTCACCACGCACAAAAGTTCCTGCGCCAGGTTTGTGGCGTTGTAGGCGTGCAACACAGCGGGACCTTTGGAGGCGTAGGCGCTGGTGTCGATCACCCAGGCGATGGCGCTGTTGGTGCCGTTGGCGGAAATGGAGGGTGTATAGCCGACCCCGCCAAAGCTGCTGGTCGAGCGCGTGACCGGGGTGGGGTTTATCACGCCGTTCGTGATGTGGAAGGCCTTCATGACATCACCGACTCCCTGGTAGTAAATCAGGTTGTTCCAGTAGGCCGAGGATCCCCAAACCCCGCGGATCGCTCCGGGCAGTGTCTGCAAAATCTGGTTGGTGGCGGGGCTGAAATGCCCGAGGTTATCCCGATCCAGCAAGTAAAGCGTGCCCTCCTTGCCGGCTCCGATCATGAGGTGCGGATGGTCGGCACTGGCGGCGGCATCCGGCAGCAGCATCGGCCCGCCAGAGCCAAGGTCCAGGTCGTTGGCCGCCATCGACGCCTGGTTTGAGGGTGCGAAATAATCCAGGACGGTCAACCCGCCGGTGGTGGAAAGCTTTACAAAGGAATCGCCATAATCTCCCCCATTGGTCTGTGCACTGAAACTGCCGTTGCCTGTCTCGAAGTAGAGATTCGTTTGGCTATCGACGCACAACCCATCGCCGCCCATCCAAAGCGCGCCTTCGCCGGCGTTGATGCCGAACGCATTGGTGGTGGCGTTTGGGGTTGAGGCGAAAACGAAATTGGTAAGCGGATGGAGGGTGGCGGGATCAAAACCTATGACCCATCCATGATACGGATCGGTGTCGCCGTAGCTACCGTAGGCAACATACAGGACACCGCCGGCCAAGGTCAGCGCTGGGCGGTTCATATGGTTTTGCGGAATGAAATGGACCACCCCGTTGGTCGAGTCAACCCCCGATCCGGGGACCGAGGCGGCAACCAGGACCGGGCTGAAGGGTCGGTCCGCGCCGGTGGCGATGTCCAGGGCGTGCACCCAGTGCACACAATCGGTGGTGTCCGGCACCGCACCGGCGAAGACATCCACACACAGCGTGCCCAAAACCGGGTCAATGACCGGCGTGCCGGTGATGCCGATGAGCGGGTTCAGCACATTATGATGGTAACGGGTCCCGAAAAGGATGCTTTCGGCCGCGATTCCCAGGTTGGTTTGCCACAGGAGGCCGCTGTCGGGGCCGGCGTTGCTGTCGGCGTCGAGCGCATAGACAGTGTCATTTTCAGTCGCCACGAACACTACGTTGCGGGTGCCGTGGCCGGGCACTGTTACGTTGGCAACATATAGTGGCTGGGCATACACGTAGCCATCGACGGCGTAGGTGAATAAGCGACCAAAGTTGGTGGTATTAACGTTGGCTGGGGTCAGCACCACCTCGTTGGTGTTCGCGCCGTCGCGGGAGTTGTCGTATTGAAACGTCAGGACGTCCGCTGCCAAGGCGGCGTGCGCGAACAAAAGAACTCCCGCGAGGTCCAGGGCGAAAACGCAGGCCGTCGTCAGTGTGGGCGCAAAGAGTTTCAGACGCTCTAACGTGGCACAGAAATAAAAGTTTTAAACCGGAGTTCAGTGACCGCTTTGGTTTCTTCACGAGCTAGAGGCGTTCGTCTCTCATCGCCAGTTGGTCCGAGCTAATGATGCAGCCGGTAAAACCGGTAGCCTGAAATGGGGGCGATCGCGGGCTCGTTCTGATAGGCGGACGTGCTCCAGGGCCCGGCGATGTTTGTCGCTTCCTGAAGGTGCCAAGACCAAGCCATTGGATTGAGGGCTTTGTCGCTTCGCGCGATTCTGGTGTGCGGAGGCAGTCAAGTCTCTCCCGCGGAGCGGCAATTCCAAGAGTCCGAGGTCCAACGGCTCGGCGGTTTGGCCTTCCAAAACTCCTGGAACGATACCTCCCGGACAATAAAGCCGATTTCTGGCTCTGGATCCGATCTCTCTCGCGGGGTGACAGAACTGGTCCTGGCGTCCCGAAATGGTTGTTCTTGAACCGGATTGGCTGCCAAATTAGTGTTTGTGCCATGCGAAGGCGAAGCGGTTCCAGCGCGGCGAGTATTTTATTGTTATCGCTGGCTGCTCAGGCAACACCCGCGCCGGCTCAATCGAATCTGTGCATTCAACCGGGCCTTTTTCACTCGCTGACTGAGCCGCCGTGCTCCTATTGCTCGACGCAGAACCGAAAAGGTCTGATCCCAAACAACGATACTGTTGTCGCCTGGATTCGGGGAGTGCACAATGGCGGCGCAGTTCCGCTCCGCCATTTTCTGGCCGCTCGGCGGGTGATCAACGATACCTACGGTCTTTTCTTTTATGATCCGGACGGCGGTTATGTGAGCGCCTTCACTAGAGACAAAGGCTACGAATTCCATGGCTGGCGCAATGGCGTGATGGTCGTCAAGGGACCGGATGGCACGCTTTGGTCCGCGCTGGCCGGACGGGGGTTGGAAGGGCCGAAGAAATCGGAGCGCCTGCAGCGCCTTCCAAGCTTCATGACCGAGTGGGGCTACTGGCTCATGCTCCATCCAGAGTCCACGGCTTACGATCTATTTGATGGGAAAACGTATTCCGTGGCCGAGCTTCCCAGCGGACTTAGTCGCGAGGCGAAATCCACCATCGGCAACGTGGATGCGCGCCTCCAACCGGACGTCCTCGTACTCGGCGTAGAATCCGGCTCGTCAGCCAAGGCCTACCCACTGGATACCAGTTCGGAGCGGGCCTGTTACACGGACCGACTTGGCGATCTTGGCGTCGCCGTTTTTTGGTACAAGCCAACCAAGAGTGGGACTGCTTTCAGCAGCAAACTGAACTCTCGCACGCTCACCTTTTATGCTGATTCCGGCTCGCCGGAAACCGCGCCGTTCAAAGATCGGGAGACCGGGACTCGCTGGACTCTGGCCGGCAGAGCAGTGGATGGACCGCTCAAGGGCCAGGAGCTTGAATGGGTCAACAGCATCCAATGCAAGTGGTACGCCTGGGCGGCGGAATTTCCCGAAACCATGATTTATGCGCCTCCGGCCAAATAGGACATTTGCATCTTTTTTGGTTTGCCTGGAATTGGCGGCCACAAGGACCTGCCCGGCAGCGGAGTCCCAGTTGCGAGCGGCCCTCCTGGCGGCAACGCAGGTTTCAAGTGCCCGCATTCAGACACTGAAAGAGGAGCACTGCAACGCGGTTGCTTTGTTGCTGGACGAGACGGACACGGAAAAACAGGCCGCAGCCGCGTCGCAAATTCGCGGTAATGGCCTGGATTTATATTATTGGATCGAAATCGGACGCAACCCGGCCCTTGCCGATGCTCATCCCGAATGGATGGCCAGCATTCAGACTCACCCGGAATGGCGCCGCTTTTTCACAAACTTCCCCGCGCTCAAAACAAATGAAGTGGTCAAGAACTATCCCTGGGTTCCCGTTCTTTACCAGGAAACCTTCCCTGTGCATCTCGAACGCGTGCGCCGGTTGCTTGGAGGAAAACCAAATCCAAGCGGGATTTTTCTCAATGACTTGCAAGGCGCGCCCTCCGCTTGTGGTTGTGGGCATCATCTGTGCCGCTGGACCACCGACTATGGCCCCATCAAAACCGCCACCCGCCTCCCCAACGATGCTGCGTCCAAATTTGTCCTCGAGGTCCAGAAGCTCTCTCCCGGAGCGAAAGTGATACCGGTGTGGACCACTGAATGCGAAGAGCAGGACAAAGAGACGTTCTGCGCTGGGGTCGGCTGTTTCAAGGGAACGTGTTGGAGAGAATTCACTGCTCAACTTACGCCGCTGGCAGAAGCCTCTCCAATCATCGGCGCACTGCTGCCGTACAAATCTTTTCAGCGCGAGGCCGACAACTACGGCCCGTCCGCAGGCTGGATTGCTCAGGCCCTGGGCTTGTTTGCAAAAATGCCGCTTCGCTATGGGACCAATGGCGTTCCGGCTGACCGCCTCATAGCCGTGTTGCAAGGCTGGGACGTGACTCCACAGGAAATTCAAAAACAACTGGGCCAAGCCGAAAAGACGGGCGCTGCCGGCGAGGTAGTCTCCTACATTCCGATCGAACAAAGCTGGAGCCCCAGGGTGTTTGATTCGAAGCAGTTAGTCAGGTGAGGGGCCCGGCAGTTCGGCGTTGGATGTTTCCGCAAATGCAGGAGAGAACGGATGCCGGTTCTTAACCGCGGACTCCGAGCCAGAGGGGCCAACACGATGGACACTGATTCGGAATGGACCCGTAGGACCAATGGGACAAATGAAACGCCACCTCACCCTGCCCAATGGCTTCCCAAGCCCGCCACAAGATGGATGCCCCAACAAGGAGACCGCTGGCGCGGAACGTGGTCCCCAGAGCGGAGAGGGAGAGCCACGTTGGGAGTGATGGGACGAATGGGACGTGAATCCAACGCAGCGGCGAGCACTTCGGGTGTCAAAGCCGGGCAATCGCTACCGATGATGACGGTCGCGGGCGAGCCTTCGCGGAAGCTGTTGGCAAAAGCCTCTAGCAGGGGTCAGTCCTAGAATTGTGACAGTTTAGGCTTTACACGCTCCAGAGGATCGTCCATCCTGCACGGCGAATGGCCAGACCCTTGCGCATCGAGTACCCGGCAGCGGTGTACCACGTCATGGCGCGCGGCAATCAAGGCCGTCCCCTCTTCAAGGATGACAAGGATCGAAAGCGCTTCCTGCAAACGCTCGAAGAATCGTGCCAGAAGACGGGTTGGGAAATTGCTGAAACTGAACGGGAACTAAATGCGAAGAGTAGATGTCACAATTCTAGGACTGACCCTTGTGACTTGTGATATGGCCCTGAAGCGTCTGCAATTCCTCAGGTTGGCACTCTCCGGAGTGATATGGGTGTTTGCCGTCAGTTGCGACCGTGGCTATCCGCCCATCATCGCAAATGAATATGACGTACCCATTGAGATCAGCATCTCTTTCGTTGGTAGTGCTTATCGGGTCTCTGGGACACTCCCAGCGAGGACCCAACTTGTACAGTGGCGCAAAGGATTGGAGATTGAAGAGATCCGCGTAACATTGCCATCTGGGCAGTCGCGTGCCTATGGACCCGCTGACCTGGCGACCGCCCGCTCGAAAAGAAAAGATAGCGTCGACGTTTGGATCCTTAGCGCACAAGGGCTCAAGTTAGGTGATGAACGCGAGTTACGGGAGCTTGGGTCACGTAGGCGACACTGATTCAGCCCGAACCCTAGGCCCCCAAAACGATAGCTAAATTGCTGATAATTACGCTTTGGCGCAGAGGTCAGTCCTAGAATTGTGACAGTTTAGGCTTCACACGCTCCAGAGGATCGTCCATCCTGCACGGCGAATGGCCAGACCCTTGCGCAAAGAGTACCCGGGAGCGGTGTACCACGTCATGGCGCGCGGCAATCAAGGCCGTCCCCTCTTCAAGGATGACAAGGATCGAAAGCGCTTCCTGCAAACGCTCGAAGAATCGTGCCAGAAGACGGGTTGAGAAATTGCTGAAACTGAACGGAAACTAAATGCGAAGAGTAGATGTCACAATTCTAGGACTGACCCTTGTGACTGAGGGTGGATCAGCGACCAGTACAGCACCCACCCAGAGCTTCAGTGGGTTGGTCCCGTCGGAGCTGCCTACTCAGTCCTTGGAACTGTACCGTTTGGAATTGCTGGGCTTTTTCAGCCCCACCACTGACTATGAAACTCGCACAGATGTTGGCCACAACTTTGCCTTTACTGGCAGGCGGATGCGCAATGGATCGACTGGTGGAAGTAACCGCCGCTCACACCGAAGTGGTGTCGCCTAAGCCTGGCGGACTGACATCAACGCAGGCGGTGGATCTCTTTCGGGATGTAGCCAAGCAACTAGACTTAGTTGTCGAAGGCCCGATCCGGAGCTTCCGCGGCGAGTACGATTACAGCGCGCTTCCTCGCGGAGCCAGGGCTGTGAACAAAACTTCCTTGCTTATGACTGTTAATGGTAAGCGGGTGCGATTCGCCTGCAAGATCTATGGTACAGCGAAAGAGCTTGCTGGTGCACAACGCGCCGCGGCACTATTCGAGGAATCGCTTGATAAACTGGGCATCCAATACACGGTCTCCACCAGGAGAGCGATCATTCCACCGTAATCCAAGCCATGGATGACCGATGCACCACCGCCCGACGGGATAGTGGTTGGGCCCAGGGGCTGGTCGGTAGTATCCCATTCGCCGCAGCGAGGCGCTTCCAACCCCACCCTTTGGAGCAGGGGTCAGTCCTAGAATCGTGACAGTTAAGGCTTTGGACGCTCCAGAGGATCGTCCATCCTGCACGGCGAATGGCCAGACCCTTGCGCATCGAGTACCCGGAAGCGGTGTACCACGTCATGGCGCGCGGCAACCAAGGCCGTCGCCTCTTCAAGGATGACAAGGATCGAAAGCGCTTCCTCCAAACGCTCGAAGAATCGTGCCAGAAGATGGGTTGGGAAATTGCTGAAACTGAACAGAGACTAAATGCGAAGAGTAGATGTCACAATTCTAGGACTGACCCTTGTGGGGGTCAGGGAGAGAGTCGATCGAGCTGCCACTGGTTGTCCGGTTGTTTTGTGTAAACAAAGCGATCATGCAGGCGGTTGGGACGACCTTGCCAGAATTCCAAGCGCGCAGGCGACAAGACATAACCGCCCCAAAACGGCGGCATGGGAATCTCCTGGCTCGGGTATTGAGCTTCCAATTCGTTCCACTTTTGATCGAGCGCCAGCCGGTCGCGGACGACCTGGCTTTGATTCGAAGCCCAGGCGGCGAGGCGGCTGCCACGCGGACGGCTTTGGAAATAGGCTTGCGATTCGTCAGGCGGGAGTTTGGCAACGCTGCCGGCTACGCAGACCTGCCGTTCCAGGTCCGCCCAATAAAACACCAGGGCCGCCTGCGGATTGTGGGCCAGCTCCTGCCCCTTGCGGCTTTCGTAGTTGGTAAAGAAAATGAAGCCGCGTTCGTCCACGCCTTTGAGCAAGACGACGCGAGCTGAAGGCCGGCCCACTTCGTCAGCAGTCGCCAAGGTCATCGCATTGACCTCCAGCATCTCGCGCCCTGCAGCCATCAGCAGCGCCTTGTAAAGGCCGACGCAGAACTTTCGCACGCGTCCACCGGCCCGCGCCCCTCGCGCGTCGTCGAACCACTTGTAGAATTGGGCGATGGGATTGGCTGCCAGATTACTTCGGCTCAAGCCGCCCAGGTTGTATTCTCTTCGCAACTCCGCGATGGCCATAATTTGTGACAGCACTTATATAACGGCTTTGCCCCCTGTGTCTATGGGCTCTCTGGGCGGATCTGAAGAACCTGCGTTTCGGCATCGTCCTCTTCGTCGGCGTCGTAATCGTAATTGAGGAAGGCAGCAGATTGATTCCGAAGGTGAAGGAGTTTCCCGATTTGGAACGTGATGATCTGCGCGCCTGCCTCGACTTCGCGGCCCGGAAACACACAGCAGCACAACCAGCCCCGAATAGGCTCGGGGTTTTGGCTACAGATTCAAAATGAAGGCGGCTGCGGCCTCACTGGTCGTTACCCATTGGGCAATGTTTCTGCGAGCCGGCCAAGAGCTACGCGCGGGTCTGGGCGCTGGAGGGGGAGCCGGCCGTACCCACAGGATGAAATCCTCACCAGTGCGGGCGGAGAGGTTTATTCTTCCAGATATGTCCCCGGTCGTGCGGTTTGGGCAACGACGCACAGACTCCGGCATCGGTCCAGTCGGGCGGCGTGCCTGCAAACCTGGGCTGGACTCTGGGTTGAATCTCCTGCTCGAGATCATAGGCCAGCGCCAGGAGTTTCGGTTCTTGCAGGAACCCACTGTACATCCAAATGCCCGCCGGCCGCCCATCGTCGGCGATCGCCACCGGCACGGAGATGTTGGGATAGCCCGCCACCGCGGGCAGCGAGGGTAAAATTTCATTTCCTGCGGACAATGCGCCTCGTTGAAGGCGATCAAGTCGGCCAGCGTCCGCATGGAAGTATGATTGAGGTTGGCGAGGTACCCCGCCACTTGCGTCTTAAACTCAGATAACAACACTGTGAACTCTGCTTGACCGAACAAATTCGGATTTCCTGAATCTACCGGATCAACAATCGTCGCGCCGAGACTTCGCATCACTGCTATGGCGTGCTCCGCCACCGCATCGAAGGGCGCTTCACCGCCAAAATCGAGAGTAAAGAATTTGCGGTCCACTCCGATGCGCGCGCCCCGAAGCGCTCCACGCCTCAGGAACTGAGTGTACTCTGGAGGCAAGCTGGCCCCGGCCACCGATCCGAAAGGAGTCTGAAGGGCGCCGAGCAAGATGGCCACATCGGTGACCGTTCGGCCCATCGGTCCGGCGGTGTCCTGGCTGTGGGCGATGGGGATAATGCCCTCCTGTGATATCAGGCCCACGGTGGGCTTTAGGCCGACAATCAGATTGTTGGACGCCGGACAGGTGATCGAACCGTCTGTTTCGGTTCCCACTGCCGCCGCGCAGAGATTGGTGGCCGTCGCTACGGCCGAGCCTGAGCTTGAACCGCAGGCAGTCCAGTTCAAGATATACGGGTTCTGCGTGAAACCGCCTCGTCCACTCCACCCGTTCAGACAGGTCCAGGACGACGGGCACGGCGCGAACCCGCGGAAATTTGCCCACTCGGAAAGATTCGCCTTGCCCAGGATGACTGCGCCGGCAGCGCGCAAACGGTTGGTAAGGGGCGCATCGGCCGGCACGCGGCTGTGCAGCAACGCCAATGAACCTGCGGTGGTCTGCAGGTGGTCGTCAGTGGCGATATTGTCCTTCAAGAGCAGCGGTATGCCGTGGAGCGGCCCAAGGAGCTGGCCGCTCCGCCGCTCGTTGTCCAGTTGCGTGGCGATAGCGACGGCGTTGGGATTGGTCTCGATGACTGCATTGAGCAGTGGATTAAGCCGGTCGATCCGTTGCAAGTAGGCCAGCGTGAGGGCGCGACTGGTGAGCGCGCCCGAAGTCATCAGGGCTTGGAGTTGAGGGATCGTCGCTTCAAACCACGGCGCGTTTTCATCAGCAGTTGCCGCGCGGCTTGAGTTGGTCTGCAACAGCGCGCTCCACCCTGTTGCCAGGAGGGCCGTTCCACCGAGGGTGCTCGCACCCAGGAATGCTCGCCGGCTGACGCCGCACTGAGCCGATTTCGCACTATGTAATTTGGGATTTGTCATGGCTGCCTTTCTTGGCAGGCGAATTGCACGTAGCTCTGTTTGAGGTTAGCTATTTGGCCTTTTGGAGAGAATCCGCCTGCATTCGTTCGATTGTGGTTTTGTCAGTTGCCTGCTCCAAGCGCCCCTGATAGAAGCGATTGGGGAACTCACTAAGAGGGATTCTTAAAGCACAACCGGCCCGGAGTCAAGTCTTTTTGGTCGCTGCTTCAAACCCGAAAGAGGTCAAACCCCACATGGGTGGCTTGTTCATAGCCCCGACGCGCCCGGTCAAATCGCAATAGCAGCGCTCAGTGCGCATGGAGCAGTGCTTCAGTCGCATGACCTCCCGCACTTGCTCCAATGAACTTGAGCCTGGGGTTGGGTAATACCGCCTTAAAGCCTCCGCGCGGCGAGTCGTCCCTGTCTTGGCTCGACAACGCTTGGCGGCGATATGGGTGGATCAGATTATTTGGTGTGCTATTCAAACTGGGAACCAATTCCCAGCCTGTCCGCCGGCCCCGTGCGAAGGCCGGGTTTGTGATATGATGTTTTGAAGCGGGACCATTTCCGCCGTGTATTGTCTGGCGCGAGCCCGGCAACTCACCTGGGTTGTGGTCTCCATGTTGACCACGTGATGCCGGTTTCCAGAGGAGGAAGGACCATCGCATCAAATCTCTGCACCCTTTGCGAGCCGTGTAATCTTGGCAAGAGTGCGAAGTTGGAGGGCGAGCCGGCTAACGGAGCGGCCTTCGCTGCCGATTTTTCAGGAACGCTCTCAGGCGATCAGGCGCGCATTCGCTCCGTGCCGCATCATCAGAAGCCAGCCATTTTTCAATTCTTTGACACCATTCTGCAAGAGCTTATTCTTGGCCTGTGCGCATTGTGCACGTACCGCTTGGCATTCGCAGTTACGACATCCAAATCGGCGCTGGTCTCCTTGCCGGTTTGGGCAAGGCATGCGCTCGGTTGGCGCTCGGCAAGAGTTGCGTCATCATTTCCGACAGCAACGTGGCACCGCGCTACGCCAAAGTCGCGCATCAGGCCCTCGCGGAAACCGGTTTCAAGGCGGCCCTGATCACCGTGCCCGCCGGTGAAACCGCCAAGAGCCTGAAATCTGTTCGAGCCTGCTACCATGGACTCGTCGCGCGGCGGCTCGAACGCAACGGGTTCATCATCGCCCTCGGCGGCGGTGTGGTCGGGGATTTGGCCGGTTTCGTGGCGGCGACCTATCTGCGCGGCGTCGCCTTCGTCCAGGTGCCGACCACTCTGTTGGCGCAAGTGGACAGCTCCGTTGGCGGCAAGGTGGGCGTGAACTTGAAGGCGGGGAAAAACCTTGTCGGCGCGTTCTACCAGCCCCGACTGGTGCTATGCGACTTGGACACACTGGCCACTTTGCCATTGCGAGAGTACCGCGCCGGCCTCGCTGAAGTGATCAAGTACGGTATCATTTGCGACGCGGGCCTGTTCCGAAAATTAGAGCGTGTGGTGCCAAAGCTGCTGGAGGGCGACCTGACGACACTGGCGGGCATCGTGTCCCGGTGTTGCCAAGACAAGGTGGAAGTCGTCAGGCAGGATGAGACCGAGAGTGGGTTGCGCGCCATTTTGAATTTCGGCCACACTATCGGCCACGCGTTGGAGGTCATTTCGCACTACGGCAGGTATCTCCACGGAGAAGCAATCGCCATCGGCCAGGTCGCCGCCGCCAGGCTCTCCGCGCAAGTCATGGGCCTGCCGCAACGAGATCTCCAGCGCATGATAAATCTCTTCGAGCGCGCCGGCCTTCCAACCGAGGTGAAGTTGAACTCTAGCCAACGCCGAAAGCTCTTGGCTGCTATGCGGCTCGACAAAAAAGTCACCGACGGCGAGACCAGATTCGTTCTGGCCTGCCGGATCGGCGAGGTGGTAACCGGCCAAAGCGTCCCAAGCTGGCTCATCGAAAGGATTATCAAATCGGGTAACGATTCGGTGAAGTAAGGCGCCGCTTTGAATAAATGCCAAGCTCCGTCAGGAGCGGCATGGGACTCGCATGCAACTCATCAGCGCCGGGATCCATGCCGCTCCTGACGGAGCTTGAAAAACGTTCAGAGCCCGCTTGCTATAGACATGCCGCTCCTGACGGAGCTTTGCGCCGAAGGAACAAACACATACCGACTGGAAAGTCTTGTGAAGTGGCGGGTTGGAAAGCCTGCCCCACAGGCGCTAAATGGCTACGAAGCTGGGTGTTAGTGAGATCGAGCCATCTTTCTGGAGTGCGCCTGCTGCAAAGCACGGGCGCACTACAAAATTCTTCGCTGCCGCATAAATGCGGCGCTCCGAACCTCGCCGGAACGCCGCTTTTCTGAGGCAGGAAGGCACATAAGAAGAAATCTGTCGTGCGCCTGCTTCAAGGAGCATGGCGCAAACTAAATTAGAGACAGGAGCGACGCCCTGCCCTACGATTGAGCAGAATGGCTGCTGTTAGCGAGACAATCGTAAGGGAATATTTCGAACTGCACGAGTTCCTGATCCGCCAGCATCGCAAGTACATACGCCAAACGCGCCGCCAGGAGGAGGACGAAATTGATTTCTTCGCGCTCAATCCGCATCCGCAGGCTGCGGAAGCCGCGTTGCCATTCGTACTTGGCTCGCCGGATTTGCCTTTCATTGAACGGGCGATTGTGGTGGTTAAAGGCTGGCACACTGAAACTTTCAGCACGGCACGCCTGGAGCAAGCGCCCGAGATATTTCGTTTCGTGGAACCCAAGGTTTTCCAACAAGCGGCGCGCGCTTTTGGAAAAGACGGCACGCCGCTAAAAATACTTGTTGTTCCCACGCTGCCGCACGGGGATCAAGGCCGCCTGGAAAGCATCGCCCTGCTTCGCTCCAAAGGCATTGATGCCGTTATCCCTTTCCGCACCATGCTGGCCGACCTGGTGAAGGAAACCGCGGTGAACCGAAATTACCAGAAGTCCGATTTACTGCAGATCATTCGGATCTTGAAGAACTACGATTTCTTCAAAGAACCGCAGTTGGAACTGTTCAAAAGCCGGCGCAAGAAACGTTAAGTACTGCCGATTCGGATTTCGGGTTTTCTTTATCGGGCCGGTCCGCTAGCTTTGGAGCATGTTGCTGGTCATAGACAACTACGATTCGTTCACCTACAACCTGGTGCAATATCTGGGAGAAATGCAGGTGGAAATGCAGGTCCATCGCAACGACCAAATCTCCATCGACCAAATCCGCGCGCTCAAGCCGGAGCGGATTTTGATCTCGCCAGGGCCATGCTCGCCGCGGGAATCGGGATTATCGAATGAGATCATCCGCACGTTCAGTTCGCAAGTGCCTACGTTGGGAGTGTGTCTTGGACATCAATGTATCGGCCACGTCTTTGGCGGCAAGGTCATTGTCAATTACCGCATGATGCACGGGAAAACCTCTCTCATCAAACACAATGGCAAGGAATTGTTCGAAGGAATGCCCAATCCGTTTGCCGCCACCCGTTACCACTCGCTAGTGATTCAACGCGAGACACTGCCGGACTGCCTGGAAATCACGGCTGACACCGACGAAGGCGAAATCATGGGGGTCAAGCACAAGCAACTACCGATTTGGGGGGTGCAGTTCCATCCCGAGAGCATTCTGACCCAGAATGGCCGGCAGATTTTGAAGAACTTCCTGAAGCTGAAATAAAGGCAGGAACTCAAGCATAACGAAAAAGGCGCGGAACCCTTTCGAGTTCCGCGCCTTGACGCCTTGGCGTTTGCAAGAACGCAGTAAGCGATTAGCGGCTGTATTCGCGACGGCCGCCGCGACCCCCGCCCCCGCGGCTGCCCCCGCCGCCCCCGCCGCCATAACCGCCCCCGCCCCCGCCGCGCGGGCGCTCCTCACGCGGACGGGCTTCATTGACAGTAAGCGCCCGCCCATCGAGGTCCTTGCCATTCAAAGCCTGGACGGCTGCATCTGCGCCCTCTTTGGTTTCCATGGAGACAAAGGCAAAGCCGCGCGGGCGGCCGCTGAATTTGTCCATGATTAGATCGACCTCGAGGA
>WNGL01006665.1_pt1 | contig 13578 bp, 6 predicted proteins | sample 5400591 | NCBI WGS metagenome assembly WNGL01 (sample SAMN13153377, study PRJNA577476) | soil metagenome | isolation source: 80 cm soil or saprolite under Garry oak tree replicate 1 | place: USA:California | collected 2016-06-15
TTCCAAGACTTTTCGTTCGATTTCGGCGTTAATTGCCTCCAGTCCAGCGCACCGCATCGAGGTCTCGAACATTTCCCCCAAACTTTGCCGGATGGAGATGAGCAGGAATGTGTCTTCAAAAAGAACCCAGCCCGCATGTTCGAGCCAACGCCACGGACTGGCCGTGAGCACGCCGAAGACGGATTGCGGCCAGAACAGTCCGCGCGCCATGTGATCCGCCGCGACTACGACCGTGGCTGTGATGAGCACGCGCCAATCCCGGTAAAACGCGAGAAATGCTAGCGAGCCGAAAACATGGAAATGCGTCTCGATGCGGCCCCCCGTCAGATGGATAAGCAACGCCGAAGTTAACATTTGTGCGATGGCGATGGAGTGGCGGGTCAGTGCGCGTCCTGATTGTTTCCAGGCTAAGAAAACGGGAAACCCGGTGATCGCGCCGCCCAGGAATATAGCAGCCCAGACATGCCAGTGCGTCTGGCTGTAGGCGCCGACCCAAGCCTTGGGGGAAATCCACAGAGCTGCGGCAATCCCGGCCAGCCATTGAAATATCATCAAGCGGGCGAAGAAACGGTCGCTTCGCCGGTAAATGGTATCCTGGCGTTGCTGAAAAAGCGCCATCGTCAGCTCCGCTGCGACGCCTTTGGTGTTCCTATCAACGTCTACGGTTTGCATTCTGCACCTCGTTTCTGGCATTCGGCCTAGAAAAGAGAACAACCGAAAACGGGAGTTTGGGTTTCCTGTGGCGATTGATCATGGAGCAAAATCTGTAACGCGCTGCGCCCGGCATTATCGCCGGAATGTCCGCGAGAAATGGTGAGGCCGCCGTGGAACAGGAGATGCCCTCCGGCGCTATACAGCACTGTGTCACCCGAAGTCTCGGTCCGAAATTGCCGTGCTTCAAAGCCGGCGTCGTCTTGTAGCACAGTCACACCCGGAATTACGGTCGCTGCTCGCCAGAGGTCAGTGAGCGCCCAATCCTCGGTTGATTTCGCTGGCTTAAAAAAGATGACGTAGGCGTTGACACTTCCTTGGCAGTGCGCCATCAGCAACGCCAATTCCCCGACGCTCGCTCGGGAACAAGGACAGCGTGGGTGAACAAACATGATCAAGTTCGGCCGGCTTTTGTCTCGCGGTATGCGGGTTGTTCCAGGCCAATTTAACGGCGGCGATCCCGCTTGGCCCGCAGAATTGGTGTAGGTGGCCATCAGCAATGTTGACGCGACAATCATTCCCAGCCAGATCAACCAGGCGATCATCGTAGGAAATGAGGATTTGTCAGAGGATTGGGCCACCGTGTTTGCTCTGCTGGCCAGCGAAAGGCGTGACGACGCCAGCGCTACTTTCCCCAGGGATTGGGGCAAGCACCACAGTCTCTTTCGTTTCGGCGCGTCTTTCATATTGTCCACGGTGCGACAATAAAGAGGCGCATAAATGGAAGTGTCACAATTCCGTCACAAAACGGAGCCAGACTAGGCCAACGCCAGCGCCGCCGATGCCTGGCCTTGAGAGGTGACAAACATCGGCGGTAGAAACTGCTCGCACCTTTGCGGGCTTCTCGTTAGATTTTATCAACAGCAGCCAAGCCCAAGAACCGCATCCGTATGAATTTTGGCCACAGAGTGCTCGCAGTGGATGACGACTCCGAAATGTTGCGATTGGTCAAGACCTGCCTGGAAAAGGACGGCTACCGGGTTCTGGAGGCGTCCGATGGCGAGCGCGGCTTACAAATGGCACTTCAGGAAAAGCCCGACCTGGTGATTCTCGACCTCGTGATGCCGAAGCTGACAGGTCTCGCCGTGTGCACGGAATTGCGGCGTCTGAACTTTTCCAGTCCAATCCTTATGCTCACGGGCAAGCGTGAGGTGGAGCATCGGATCAGCGGATTAAGCTCCGGCGCGGACGATTACCTGCCCAAGCCGTTTGACATCCGCGAGTTGCTCGCGCGCGTCAAAGCACTTCTGCGTCGCCGGCAACGGACTGAACAGAAACCCTTCTTGCTCAAACTCGGTGAGGTGCAGGTTGACCTGGAAAGACGCACGGCCCAGCGCGGAGCCAGACAAATGAAGCTGACCAAAACGGAATTCGCGCTGCTGGAGCTGTTGGCCAAAAACGCCGGCAAATCAGTCTCGCGTGAACAAATCCTGGACTCGGTCTGGGGCTATACCTATTTCCCCACCACGCGCACTGTTGACACACACATTTATCGACTGCGAAAAAAGCTCGGCGACGATGCCGAGCAGCCCAAGTGGATCCAAAGAATTCATGGAGAAGGCTACGCTCTCTCCGATTCGGCCTTGAGTTCGAAATGAGGAGATGAGATCGGACACCGATCAGAGTCCGAATCCCTTTGCCCGCTTCATTTAATCGCCCGCTTCATTCATGCCTCAGCGCCTTCATAGGATCGGTTGTCGCCGCACGGCGGGCGGGGAGTAGGCAGGCCGCCGCGGCGACTCCTCCCAGTACAATGATCACCCCCAGGAACGAGAGCGGGTCAGTCGTGGGAACTCCGAACAGCTCGATCTGGCTCCTGAGAATGCGAGCGGCGCCCAGGCTGGCGAGCAGACCAAGGAGAATTCCCGGTCCGACCAGTCTGGCGCCCGTCTTGAAAATCAGCCGAAGCACGTCTGTCCGTCGGGCGCCGAGTGCCATACGCACGCCGATCTCATGCGTCCGCCTCGTGACGGCGTAAGACAGGACGCTGTAGATGCCGGCTGCAGCCAGAGTGAGGCCGAGCGCGGCAAACAAGCTAAACAAGGCCATCGTGAAGCGCGGTTGCACGGTCTGGAAGCCAAGCGCCTCACCGATGGTGGATGGGCGCCCAAGCGGTTGCTCCTTGTCCATGTTGCGCGCGATTTCCCGCACCGGATTTACCAGCAGTTTCGGGTCACCCTGCGAGCGAATGGCCAGCAGTCGTTGGCCTGGCGCCAGAAGCGAATAAGGGACAAGCGCAACGGGCCGGGGTTCGTTGCGCAGACCGTCGTTTCGTGTATTGCCGATAACACCAACGACCGTGACGTAAGGCGAAGCATTGGTCGGCTTCAGCACTCCCGATCCTCCCGGCTGTTCGAGCAGGTCCAACCGAAGGCGTTTGCCGATCGGGTCATTGCTCAACGGCCAGAATTTGGCGGCCGCTTCATTGATAACTGCGACATGGTCCGAAGCATCGATCTCCCGTTCGGTCAGCATGCGCCCTTGCCGAAGTGGTATGCCCAGCGTCCTTAAATAATCGGCGCTCACCAAATGAAGCGTGATCCGGCGCGTTTCCGAGTCGGATTGGCTGTCAATCGCGTAAGTGGACTGAGGTCCGCCAAAGGGCAACCCGCCGTTGCCGATGGCGGCGGCCTGAACTCCGGGCAGGTGGCGGGCGCGCTCGAGAAGTTCCTGAGCAAAGCGGTTGCGTTGCTCCAGCGTTGCGTATCGTTTCGGGTTCAGGGGGACGCCCAGCAACAGGACGCGCTCTGCCTGGAAGCCCGGATCGACCTGCTGCAAAGCGACGAAGCTGCGAATGGTCAGCCCGGCGCTGACCAAGAGCACCAGCGCCAACGCCACCTCAGCGATCACCAACATTCCTCGGATTCGCCCACTTTGCGCGGCTGAGCCGGAACCGGTCGCCGCGTCCTTGAGCGCCCCCGTGAGGTCGGCACGGGATGATTGGAGCGCGGGTGCCAGACCGAAGAGAATGCCAGTGAACATGGAGACGACCACGCAAAACAACAAAACGTAACTGTTGATCGTGATCCGCGCCTCGTTCGGCACCAAGGATTCGGGCATCAAAGCGACCAGCAGGTTCGTTATCCAAACGGCAAACAGCAGACCGAGCAGGCCGCCCAGCAGCGAGAGAACCACGCTTTCGGTTAATAATTGTCGAACGATCCGACCGCGTCCGGCGCCCACCGACAGCCGGATGGCCATTTCACGGGCTCTCGAGGTCGCCCGGGCGAGCTGCATGTTCGCGACGTTTGCGCACGCGATCAGGAGCAGCAACCCCACCGCTCCAAAGAGCAGTTGCAGGCTCTTCTCCATCTCGCCGCTCGCCGCAGTGATGTTCAAATAGTTGGTGAGCGTGGAAGTGAATTCGTCTTGTGGAAATCCGGACGGATTGTCCTTCGCCAATTGTCGCTGGAGCGAATGCAGTTGTTGTTCGGCGGCGGCAGGCGCCAGCCCGGGTTTGAGACTCAGGATCGGGAACACGCTGCGTTGGTCGCGCGAATCCACTCCCAGCGGCAGCCACAGCCCATCACTCGTCCACCACCCGAATCGCGGCGGCATGACACCGATGATCGTATGCACCTGGTCGTCCAGGCGGAGTGTCTTGCCAATGGCGTCGGGGTCGCCGCCGAAGAGGCGTTGCCACAACTGAAAGCTCAATACGACCACCGGTTCGGGTTCGCCGCCGGGGCGAACGTCGGAAGGTTGAATCGTGCGACCTACGAGCGGCGAAACGCCGAGAAAATTGAATGCATTCCCAGACAATCGGACTCCCCGCAAACTTTCCGGAGCGAAGTCGCCGGTCAAAAGTACGCTGTCCGGGCCAGTCGCCATCACGTCGGCGAAGCATGACAGCTTGGACATTTCGAGATACTCGCGCAGCCGATAAGGGCGCATGAGCTGGTTTGCGGTCGCGCTGCGAAGGCCGGGTGTCCAAATCTCCCCCGGTCTGGCGTAGGGGTAAGGGCTGATCAGCACGCCAAAGATAACACTGAACAGCGCCGTGTTTGCGCCAATCCCGAGCGCCAAAGACAGCAGCGCCACGGCGGTGAACCCAGGGTTCTTCAGCAGTTGGCGGAAGGCGAAGCGAAGATCATTCATAGAATCGTAGCAGCCGACGCGCGGAGCTCCGGACAATCTCGAAATCCGAAAGAAGCTCGAAGCCCAAAATCCGAACAAAGGGCCTGTCGCTCGTTATTTTCGGCATTCGGATTTCGGAGTTCTTTCGTCATTCCATTTCGCAGCGGGCGTGCCAGTGCGGACAAAATCCCTAAACCGATTAAAGAGAGCTTGTTTCGTATCCGGCGAGTGAATCGTTCACTGGGAAAACCGCTCGCTCCTGGGATTCAATCGTCTCGCTTGTGGGACAGCGAACCGATGATGATGGCCCGGGCCGGGGAATGAGGACCCAACTCTGGCGCGCGAAGAGACATTCCAAGAGCGAGTTGCTATGGGCTGCGCAAGCGGTAGAACCCAGTGTTCCCGGTGGTGGGCAACGCAAGAGTCTTTTGGTCGCCAACGACAGACGGTGAGTTGGTTACCGTTGCCCAACTGGCCGGCGAAAGGCTGGTGGAGGATTGGAATACAAGGTCGAGCGCCGCCGGCCAGGAGACAACGACATCGGTGCCCGCGATCGTCACGTTCAGGCGAGCGGCGGGCGTCATGAACTGCAGAATCTCCGCCGGGGCCAAGGCGCGGTTATAGATTCGGACGTCGTCGATCGAGCCGTTAAACATGGAATCGGCGCTCCAGTTCGGCCCGTCAGTGCCGATCCGAACCGGGAGTGTGTTGTCAGCAAAAGCCCCCGTGACGGCCACCGTGCCAGCGGGAGCAGCGTCAATGTAGAAAGCCACCGTCTCGCCGCTCCGTGTCACTGCCACATGGTGCCAGTCGGTGTTGGAGACACTGCCGGTCGAGATCGCCTCCTGAGGACTCTGGTTGTCAGAATAGAAATGGAGCATGTTGTTGCCGCTTGCAAAAAAGAGATCGTAGTCCCATGTGCCACTGCCATCGGTCTTGGCTGCGATGCCGCCATAATCGCCCAGTGCGCCCCGCTTGATCCAGGCGGCGATGGTGATGTCGCCCGTGATCCCGAGGCTGGGGCTATTGGGGATCTCGACGTAGTCGTCCACGCCATCGAGACTCAGGGCATTGCCAATCTGGCCCGGGACTAGAGCGGGCTGACCAAGGAGCGTACCGTCGTTTCCATTGCCGGCGGAGTTGGCGCCCGGTCGGGCTGGATTGTCGAACGTCAAGTGGATGACCAGATAAGTGGCCTGGAAGTTTACTGTGATCTGAGAAATCGCATTCCGGTTCGGGGAACGATCGGCCACGTTTTTGACCACCAGCTTGTGATCCGCTCCAGCGTCGGCATTTATCGGGGCCGTGCTTAAGACCACCGTCTGGAGATCAACCTGCAAAACGGCAGAGGAGATCACGATCACCCCGTCGTCGATGCTGTAGTTCGAAATCGTTTGCGCGGAAGTCAGGTCAACCGGTTCGTCAAAGACGACGGTGACGGCGGAGGCCCGGCCGCTCGCCGGATCGGCCAGTGCGCCCACGCGCACGAGCGTAGGCGGCGCCACATCAGAGCTGACGGTGACCCGGGCGACCATGCTGGTGGCGCTGGCGCCACCACGAATGTAAGCAATACAGCGGAACCGCGCTCCTTCATCTGACTGGCCCAGGACAGGAGTTGTGTAGGTCGATGTGGTTGCCTTGAAAATATCGGCCTCATTTTTTTGCCACTGATAGACAATCGGACCGGAGGAAGAACCGGCGCCGGCCGTGAAGCCAACTGTCTTCCCAACCGTCCCAGCCACGTCCTGCGGTTGATTGGTAAAAGTCACCGTGGTTGTGGAAGGCGCGCCCCAGGCCCCAATGAAGGACCCTTGCAACGGGACCGAGCGGTTCGCGGGCGGAAGGTCGCCTTCCTTGATCGCGGTCACCGCCAGGTTGTCGTCGCCTCCGCCCTCTTTCTCAAGCGCCTCCACGTAATACCGCCGCCCGGCAACCAATGGGATCGGCACGGAACGGTTCTCCGGCATATCCGGATCGCGGCGGTTGGTGCTGATCCATTCACGAGGTGGGTTCCACTGCGGCTCGGTAGCGATTAACACCTTCTTGGCCGGATCTTCATCGGTGCTCAACCAGAGTTCCCCATTGTCGTCCGAAGCGATGTAAAAGATGTAATTCGTCGATTCTGACGGCGTGATGTAGCCGGAAAGTCTCTGTCCATAATCATTCCCCACGTTCGACGGCGATTCGAAACCCCCGACCAGCCCGGTTCCGTCGGGCGCGTTTGGATATTTCACATCGTTGGTCAGATCACTGATCGGTGTGCCGGTGATGTTATTGTAAACTTCACGTTTCAAAAAGCCGGCGCTGAACACGGCCGGCACAACGGTCAGGGTCGCTACCCGGCTGGTGACACTCAAACCCGTGGCGTTCGCTGCCACCACCTGGTATTGAGAACCAGTGTCGGTCGGCGTCAGCAGGCCTGTGGTAAAAGCCGCCCCAGTGGCGCCGGCGATGGGATTTGTGCCTTTGTACCACTGGTAGGCAAGGCCGAAAGGCGGGCTGACGAGAACACTGAAAGTCGTCGTGTAACCCACCGCCTCCGTCACGTCCGCGGGTTGGTCAACGACGGAAAACGATGGGTTCGGATACAGCGCCCGGATTTCTGACGCGCTCAAGGCCCGGTTATAGATTCGCACATCGTCGATCAGACCATTGAACATGGAGTCGCCGCTATAACCCGGGCCGTCGGTCCCAATTCGCACGGGGATCGGATTGTCCGCCGAGTCCCCGCTGATAGTCACCGTGCCCGCAGGCGCGCCGTCGATGTAAAAGGTAACCGTCTCGCCGCTGCGTGTGGCCGCAACGTGATGCCAGTCGGTATCGGAGACGGTGCCCGTCGAGATGGTGTTTTGCGGACTCTGGCTGTCAGACCAGAAATGAAGGTTGTCGGCGCCGCTGTCGAAATAGAAGTCGTAGTCCCAAATGTTGTCGCCATCGGTTTTCGCCACGATGCCTCCATAATCGCCCAGAGCGCCGCGTTTGATCCAGGCGGCGACGGTAATGTCGCCGGTGATTCCGAGACTGGGACTGTTAGCGACCTCGACATAGTCGTCCACTCCATCGAAGCTCAGGGCATTGCTGCTCCAACCCGTGACCCAGACAGTGCCATTCGTGAGCGTTCCATTGTTGCCGTTGGTCGAGGAATCCACGACGACCGTCCCAGCGCCTTCGTCGAACTTCCAATGAGCGGCCAGGCCGCCCTGTCCTCTTGCCTGGAATGAGACGAGCGTCAGAAAAAGTGCCAGCGAAGAGACGTTAACGGACGCTGTGTGCTTTCGAGCTGGACTGGGAGTCTTCATATGATCTTCGAAAGTACGGTGTGCCCTCATGGCGGGCAGTTGTTGTTCGCGGTTCTCGGTCAGAGTATTGTCCTTGTGAATCCAGTCAAGCAAGCCCTCGATGGACGGCAAATGACGAATTCCGAATGACGAAATGCGAATTTCGAACACGATCGCCCTCGACGGCAGGCTTTGCCTTCGTGATTGGGACTCCGGATTTCTTTTGTCATTTGGAATTTGTCATTCGTCATTCATATCTGAGCGCTTCCATCGGATCGACGCGCGACGCGCGACGCGCCGGCAGCCAGCAGGCGAGCCATGCGATCACCAGTAACAGAAGCGCAACACTCAAGAAGGTCAGCGGGTCCGTCGGCGTGACTTCGTAGAGCAGGCTGGCCATGACCCGGGTCAATGCGAACGCCGCCGCCGCCCCGACGCCTACGCCAATCAGCGCCAGACGCATTCCGTGTCGAATGACCAGCGAGAGCACGTTTCTCTTTTGCGCGCCCAGGGCCATGCGAATGCCGATCTCGTGGGTCCGCTGCGACACGGCGTAGGCCAGCACGCCGTAGAGTCCTACCGCGGCCAGCACGAGCGCGACGATTCCAAACAGGCTCAGTAACCATGCCTGGAAGCGCGGCTGCGCCATGGTCTCGGAGAGAATCTCGTCCATCGTGCGAATCACCGGTGCCGGCAGGTTTGGGAGCACCGCCTTGACTTCCTCGCGGATCATAACCGCCAGCGCCGCGGGATCGCCGGCCGCCCGCGCCACGAGCGTTGGACCCTGCATCGGCCATTGCCAGTAGGGAACGTAGGTTTGCGGCAGCGACTCCGGACGCAGACCGATGCTTTTCACGTCGGCGACCACGCCCACAATCTCGCTCCACAGCCCGCGCGATTCCCACGGGTCTCTCGCGGGCTGGCGCGGATTCTCGCGGTCGGGCATCGCCAGGTGCTGGCCAATCGCGTCGATGTTGGGAAAATATCGCCGGGCCATCGTTTCGTTGATAATTAGGACGTGTGGTGCTTCGAGTTGGTCGGCTTCAGTGAAGTCGCGGCCCCTCAACAAAGGAATTCCCATCGTGCGAAAGTAGTCGGGGCTTACCGGTTCAAAAACGGTTCGCGGCAACTCGGCCGTCGCTCCAGGTTCGCGCCCTTGAATCAAAATGGTTTGTCCCGGCGGACCGTCGATGCTCCGCGGCAGTCCACCAGTGACCGCCACGGCCCGCACTCCGGGCCGGCGACGCAATCGTTCCAACAACTCCCGCTGCGTCACTTGAGGACGCGTCGCCGTCGGATGCACCCACGTCGTGAAACCCGACACGCTGTAATCGAGTTTCGCCGTCACCAGGTGTTCCGGTTCGAATCCGCGATTCATAAACGCCAGCCGCGCGAAACTTCGCAACATGAGTCCCGCGCCAATGAGCAGCAGGAGCGACAACGCCACTTCGGCCACGACGAGCACATTCCGCACGCGGCTCGAAGGCGGACCCGCCGAGGCGCCGCGGCGGCTGCTCTTCAACGACTCATTCAGGTTCGCGTGGGACAACTGCCATGCGGGTGCGAGGCCAAACAGAAAACCCGTCAGCACCGAAACCAGCAAAGTGAAAACGAGGGCCGAACCGTCCAGCGTCACTTCCTGCAATCGCGGAATGCGTCCCGGACTCACGGCCACAAAAAGCTGCAGACCCGCCAGCGCAAGCAGCACCCCGAGGCCGCCGCCCAGCAACGCCAGGATCGAACTCTCGATCAGCAATTGTCGGATCACGCGCCAGCGGCTGGCGCCCATCGCGATCCGGAGCGCGACCTCCTTCTCGCGGTCTGAGGCGCGGGCCAGGAGCAGGTTGGCGATGTTGGCGCACGCGATCAAGAGCACCCCCGCGACAACGCCCCACAGGACCAGCAACGCCCGATGCAAATTCCGGCCCACCGCTTGTTCGAGCAGCGGAACGACCGCGACTTCAGAGCCGATCAACGCGTCGGGGTGAGCCCGCACAAGGCGAGACTGAATGCCGCTCAGTTCCGACCTTGCTTGTTCGACCGTGACACCGGGCTTGAGCCGGGCGATGACGTTGTGCCAATGAGCGGATCGCCGTTCATCGAGAGTGACCCCCATCCAGCCGAGCGGCAGCCACAATTCACACTCGCCTGGAACGCCAAAACCGGGAGGCATCACTCCGACTATGGTGTAATCGCGCCGGTTGAAAGTATCCACGGTCAGCGTCTGCCCGACCACGTTCGGGTCGCCCGCGAAACGCCGCTGCCACAAACCATAGCTCAACACGGCAACGCGGTTGCCCTCCTTCCGATCCTCCTCCGGCAAAAACGCGCGGCCCAGCAACGGCTTGACATCGAGCGTGGTGAAGAAACTCGAGGACGTGTAGGAACCCCTCACTTTGCTGACACCGTCGCGGTTCAAGAGATTGAATTCGCCGCTGCCCTGCCACGCCGGACTGACCGCCATGCTGGAAAAAACCCTGCTCTGGTTTTTCCAATCGAGAAAGTCCGGACCGCTAACGAGGCCTTGTTCCAGACCGTTTTTAGGGCTCCGTTCCCAGAGCGTCACCAGTCGGCTCGGCTCCGGATAAGGCAGCGGCTTGAGCAACACGCCGTTGATGACACTGAAGATCGCCGTGTTCGCCCCAATGCCAAGCGCCAGGGTGATCACGGCCACGACGGTGAAGCCGGGGTTCTTCAGCAACTGGCGGAAGGCGAATTTGAGGTCGGTCATGGGCAAAACGGCAAACATCGAACACTGAACATTGAACATCGAACGTCGAATGTTGAGCAAGTCGCGTGTCCACAACTTCGATGTTCGGCGTTCGAGGTTGGATGTTCGATGTTCGTTTTATTCACATCGAAGCGCCCCCATCGGATCGACTTTCGACGCGCGGCGAGCGGGCAGCCAGCAGGCGAGAACGATGGCGAACATCAGCGCCCCGGCGGCAACCGCCAAAGAGAACAAATCGAACGGGCTGACCCCGGACACGAGGTGCCTGAGAAGAAAAGCTCCACAAAACGCCATGGGCAATCCCAGGCTAATGCCCGTCAGCACGAGCCAAAGACCGGATCCTAAAACGTGTTTGGCCAAATCGCTCCGTTGCGGCCCGACCGCCAGGCGGATTCCAATCTCGCGCCTCCGCTGCTTGACCAGGTACGCCATCAGGCCATACGAACCCAACACGGTCAGCCCAAGCGCAACGGCGGCTATTTCGCCGAGCAAGTTCATTACACTGAGCTGGCGAAACAAAGGGCGCCGTATCGCCTCGGTCATGGTGAGCACGGCACTCTCGCGGAGCCTTGGATGAATTTTCACCAATGCGGCCCGTACCTGCTGGATCAGAGCGTCGGCACGATTGCTGGTGCGCAGGATGAACGTCGGATGCAGGGCATCGTAAGCATTGGCCGAGTAATACACCGTCGGCACGGGGGCTATCGTCGGACTCTCAAGTCGCGCATCACGGACGATGGCGATCACTTCAAATTTCTGGTGACGGAACTCCTCGATTTCCGCTCCGAAGACCTGCTCGTTCGGCCAAAACTTCCGGACAAGGCTCTCGTTGACCAGCGCCACGTCCCGACCGGATCGGAAATCGCCAGCCGTAACTTCGCGTCCCGCCAACAATGGAATCCCCAGCGCACGAAAACATTCGGCGCCCACATGGATACGCCGAAATTCGACTTCAGTCCCTTCATGCCTGGCGAGCCTGTCGGTGACCAAGACGCCCCGTGCTCCGCGAAATGGCGGCCCGTCCATCATCCCGACCGCCTCGACTCCCGGCAAGAGCGAGAATTGCCGCCGTAGTTGCTCGACCATCGCCGGGCTGCTATGAGTGTCGCAGCCGATCTTTTCCAGATCCGCCGATGCCACGACCAACGGCTTCGCTCGAAACCCGACATCGGCGCGGAGCTGCTCACGGACGGCTCGAAGACAAAGGACGACGCCGGACAACAGCACCAAAGACCCGGCAATCTGCGCTACGACCAGCGTGTTCCTCAGCGACCACCGGCGCTCCCGCGCTCCTGCGGCGACTCCAGAATCTTTGAGGGCGACAAACGGATCGAAGCGCGTGGCCTGCAGCGCTGGCGGCAGGCTGAAGCCAATCCCGACCAACCACGCGATTCCCACGGCGAACACAAGCACCCGGAGGTCGGTGTGAAAACTGACAGGCGAGCCAGCGAAAACAACCGCCGACATCAAGGCGGGCGCCATCCTGCCGAACCAATGGAGCACGAGCAACGCGGTAACGGTCCCGAGTGTCGCCAGCAACACACCTTCGAGCGCGAGTTGCCGGAGGAGCTTGCGCCGCGTTGCGCCAAGGGCAAGCCGGATGGCCAATTCCCTGCGGCGATCAAGCCCGCGAGCCAGGAGCAGGTTGGCAAGGTTCGCAGCCCCGATCAGCAATATCAAAAGGGTCCCGAATCCTGCCAGGCTGTTAACCTGGATCAAACCGCGGCGGGATTCGTACGCGGAGTGGGGATCCGCGCTTCCATATCCCGCCCGCAGCAGCGCGACGCCGGTAAAGTCGGAGTTGTTACTCGCGTCAGGTGGAGTCCGAAGAGGCGAGTATTTCATCGGGTGCAAAGTTCTCGTGGTCTCTTGCGTGATAGGGGCCAGTGAAGCCGCCGCGGCCGCAGGGCTGATTCCATCCTGCAGTCTTCCGAACACGGTTAATGGCGGTGACCGAAAGAACAATTCCTCCGCGCGGTACGTCACCAACAGGTCAGGCTGGTGAGAACCGATTCCGATGAAGCCGGGAGGGGCTACGCCTACGATTTCGCAAACATTGCCGCCCAGATTCAATGTCTTTCCGGCAACCGCCGGGTTCCCTTCAAGGTGATCCTTCCAGAAACGATAGCTGACCACGGTCACCAATGCAGAACCCGGCTTGTCATCTTCCGGGAGGAACCCACGCCCCACGATCGGATGCACTCCGACAAAATCGAAGTAATTCGCCGTCACCATGTGCCCGAAGATTTCTTCCCAGCCATCCGAGGTTCGAAGTTTCTCGGTGAGTCCGTTGATGCTGATGAGGTCTTTGAAAACGCGACTATGTTGGCGGATGGCGTCGTAATAAGGCCGGGAAAACTTGAAGTATCTCGGCTCGCCGGACGCATCCGCCGGCACGATGGACCACAGTTCATCCGGACGGAGCACCGGTCGTGGACGCAAAAACTGGTCATCAAGCATGGTGAACAACGCCAAATTCGCCCCGATGCCCAGCGCGAGCGTGAGCACAGCCACGGCGGTGAAGCCGGGGCGCTTCAACAGTTGGCGGAAAGCGAAGCGAACGTCGTTCATAATTGCGATTTCAGGTCTACAATCGGCGAGTTGACGAAGCACCAAATCCCAAACACCAAGCTCCAGAGAAATCCCAAGCTTCAAGTTCCAAAACCTGCGACAGCCTCGCTGCGTTGGGGCTTGGAATTTGGAGTTTCTCTGGTGTTTGGAGCTTGGTTCTTGGAGCTTTCATTCATACCGCTGGACAATGACGAATTCCGAATGACGAAA